>OJAL01000002.1_pt1 | contig 320940 bp, 248 predicted proteins | sample 1589301 | NCBI WGS metagenome assembly OJAL01 (sample SAMN03283261) | human gut metagenome | biome: human-associated habitat; material: feces | host: Homo sapiens | place: USA | collected 2013
TGGGAGTCTTAACATTTGGCTCAACTCAACTTGCTCAGGCTCAAGATGCTCCTGCAGCTGAACAAACTGAACAAGCAGCTGTAGCACCTGCTGCTGATGCTGCTGCCCCTGCTGCTATGGAAGCTGCCGAGGGTGGTATCCACAAAGAGCTTAAGACTAAGTTTATTGAAGGTACTGCATCTTTCATGAGTTTGGTAGCTATCGCATTGGTTATCGGTCTTGCATTCTGTATTGAACGTATCATTTATCTGAGCTTGGCTGAAATTAATACAAAGAAGTTCTTGGCTGCTATCGAAGCTGCTTTGGAAAAAGGTGACGTTGAGGCTGCTAAAGATATCGCACGTAACACAAGAGGTCCTATCGCTTCTATCTACTATCAAGGTCTGATGAGAATCGATCAAGGTATCGACGTAGTAGAAAAGTCTGTAGTATCTTACGGTGGTGTACAAGCCGGTTATCTGGAAAAAGGTTGCTCTTGGATTACATTGTTCATCGCAATGGCTCCGTCTTTAGGATTCTTGGGTACTGTAATCGGTATGGTTCAGGCTTTTGATAAAATCCAGCAGGTAGGTGATATCTCTCCGACGGTTGTAGCAGGTGGTATGAAGGTTGCCTTGATTACAACTATCTTCGGTTTGATCGTTGCTTTGATTCTGCAGGTATTCTATAACTATATCCTGTCTAAGATTGAAGCTTTGACCAGCGAAATGGAAGATTCTTCTATCTCACTGTTGGATATGGTTATCAAATATGACTTGAAATACAAAAAATAATTAAGATGGCTAAGTTATCATATAAAGTATCATACTACGTACTGTATGCCATGTTCGCTATCATCTTGGTAGTGCTGGGCTTGTTCTACTTCGGTGGAGATGCTCAAGGTGATGCAGTATTGATGAGCGTTGACTCAGAAATGTGGCAACCGGCTCAGACAGATGCATTGATTTACTTGACGTATGCTCTGTTGGCTGTAGCTGTAATTGCTACGTTGGTTGGTGTATTGTTCCAATTCGGATCTGCCTTGAAGGATAATCCGGGGGCAGCCTTGAAATCTTTAATCGGCTTGATTGTATTGATTGTTGTAGTGGTTATAGCTTGGACTATGGGTAGCGATGAGCCGCTTACTATTCCGGGATATAGCGGTACTGACAATGTTCCTTTCTGGTTGAAGATTACCGATATGTTCCTCTATTCTATTTATATTTTGTTTGCCGGTACAGTGTTGGCAATCATTTTTAGTAGTATTAAGAAGAAATTATCATAACTGATTGAGGTAACTCAATTTAAAGAGTAATTACAATGGCAAAAGGAAAAAGAAAAGTTCCTGATATTAACTCAAGTTCTACAGCGGATATTGCATTCTTGTTGCTGATTTTCTTCTTGATCACGACATCTATGGATACTGACCGTGGTTTGGCAAGACGTTTGCCGCCTCCACCCGAAAAAGACCAGAAGATTGAGGACCAGAAGAAGAAAGAACGTAACGTTTTGCAAGTCTTCTTGAATATGAATGACCAGTTAATGTGCGGTAACGATTATATTAACGTAGAACAATTGCGTGCAAAGGCAAAGGAATTCATTGCCAATCCGTATAATGATGAAACGAAGCCAGAAAAGATTTCTAAGAATGTTCTTTTCTTTGGTACGGTTCAAGTAACGGAAAATCATGTGGTTTCTTTGCGTTGTGACCGTAGTTCTTCCTATAAGGCATATATGGCTGTACAGAATGAGTTGGTAGCGGCTTACAATGAGTTACGCGATGAACTGGCTCAGGAGAAGTGGCAGAAGAATTATGTCGAGTTGGATCAAGAACAACAAGATGCAATTCGTGATATTTATCCTCAGAGAATTTCTGAGGCAGAACCTAAAAAGTACGGAGAAAAGAAGTAATGGGAAAATTTAATAAGACTGGTAAACGTGAAATGCCGGCGTTGAACACTTCTTCTCTGCCTGACCTTATTTTCACCTTGTTGTTCTTCTTCATGATTGTAACAACTATGCGTGAGGTAACATTAAAGGTTGAGTTTAAGGTTCCGCAAGCTACAGAATTGGAGAAACTTGAAAAGAAGTCTTTGGTTACGTTTATCTATGTAGGAAAACCTACTGCCGAATTTCGTAAGAAGTTAGGTAATGAGAGCCGTATCCAGTTGAACGACAGCTATGCTGAAGTTGCTGAAATTCAAGATTACATTATTGGTGAACGTGCCAGTATGAAAGAAGAAGATCAGCCGCAGATGACAGTGTCTTTGAAAGTTGACCAAGATACGAAAATGGGTATCGTAACAGATATCAAGGAAGCTCTTCGTCAAGCTTATGCTTTGAAGATTAACTATTCTGCGCAACCGCGTCAGTAAGAGTTGATTTAATGATATAATAAAGGTCGTTTCATTTGTTGAAACGACCTTTATTGTTTTAAGTATATTGGATTTTTAAGATTTCACATTATATACTTCGCAGTAGATGTGTTCCTTTACAAGGTCAAAATCCTTTCCACATTCTATATCTCCATAGGCCATGATGAGCATAGGCAGGTAGTTGTCTCCTGCTTTATAGGGAGGCTGTTGGTAGGGCTTTTCCCATAAGGAGAATCCTTGCCGTTGATAGAAGTTAATGCGGCGTTTAGCCATTTCTTCTTCGGGTATTTCCACTTCCAAGACAATGGGATGTTTTAAGAGTTGGCACAAATGGTTCAGTACACTCTTTCCATATCCGCCGTTACGCTGTGTGGGGTCAATGGCAAAATGCTCTATATAGTAAAAATGTCCGAAATCCCAGTAAGTGATGAGACCTACCGGGGTGTTGTTATGGAAGATGATATTGTTATAGAAGTGCGTTTTGGTATCTGTATACTTGCGCAATTCCTCCAGTTCCCGGTACTCCTCTGAAGGGAACGATTGAGTCATTAATTTCTCCATGTAGCTGTACAAGTCTGTGTCAGCTGTTGTAATACGTTGAAGTCTGATCATAAGTTCTTTTAGTTTAGTTTGTTTTTATTCAGTATAAAATTCAATGACGCGGCAGATGGCCCGTTGGCAGACCGGGCAGAAAGTAGGGTATTCATTGGTGCGCATGCGGCAATTGTCTGCCGGACGGTAGATGCCTTTGGCAGAATAGCCAGCTCCTTCATATACGCCTACGGGATATGTTCCACTTTCAGAAGAGGGAGTAGGAACGGGAGTTCCTTGAGCAAGCATATCTTTCCATTTGGAAGTGAAATCGATTCTTGTGCTGATGTTCTGTTCCCAGGGTTCCACATCTAGTGGATAGGTATCTGTCATCACGTCATTGTCGTAGAAGTATTCATCGGCCAGTCCGCCAAAGCTATGCCCGAACTCATGTACCACAACGGGGCGGAACATGGGATGGTGGGCGGTAGTAAGGGTATAGGAATTATAGATTCCACCGCCTCCGTATTCTTCCGTATTGGCAAGGATGATGATGTGTTCATACGGTATTCCCGCCAGCGCATCGTGTATGGATTTGACACGGGAGGTTGTCAGATACCGGTCTGAATAGAATGTGCTGAAATGAGAGCTGAATGCTGTCCGTTTCCATTCTCCGAGGCGTGGTACGCTTACTCCGCTGTCTTCGGAGGGGCTGGCCACTGCTACAATGTTGAAGTGCTTTTTCATGGACCGGAAGGGTTCGTGGGCAAACAGACTTTCGCAGGCAATGGCTGCGTCTTCGTAGAATACCGGCATCTCTTCGGGAGTATATCCTTCTGCAAGGATGGCTACGTCGATGCATTTGGCCGTATTGCCGCTTTGCAGCAGATATTTATGTGGTGTGATGTGGGCAGTACCTTTCTGATGTATCAGGATGTCGTCGGGACTGACCGTATGTTTCATGCTTGCCCGTACATTTCTACGCGGGTCGAGAAGTGTTATTTCTATTTCTGCAGGACGGAGGGGATAGGGAAGGAGAAAGGTGTTTTCGAATCCTTTGGTCACCGCTTTGGCTTCATCCGTTTCCAGCCACTCCTGGAAGAGCGAAGAAAAGGATGTTTTGTAGATTACGCTGCCATTGGCTGCATCTCGCATAATGATTTGTCCGTTTCCTTGCAGGGGCAACTCAGATAAATGATGCTTCCTTCCTGCCCAAGAGGGGAGACAAGACAATCCGTCCAGGCATATCTCTTGTTTGGCTGCATTTCCGGTAAAGATATAGTCGACACGCAGGGTTTTATCTGCAAAATAATCTGCAAAACTTTGGGCATGCAAGGATATTGCTGCCATCAGGCATAATAGGAATAAGGAATACTTTTTCATAACGGTTCATTATTATTGCTACTACAAAGATAATATCTTTAAAGCTCATCTGCAATTTTCCGGTCGTGCGAGATGGAATTTTGCATATGCACTTTGAAATGCCTGATATGCGGTATTATTCTTTTTTTTGTAAGAAAAGTTATAAACCGTATTTTTATTGGCGAAAAAATAGCTAACTTTGCATGTTGCCGTATAGATATGCGGGGAGATATAGTAATTTATTAATCATTAGAATTTGAAATGGGACATCATCAGTTGGATACTTTAGACGAACAGATTTTAAAACTTATAGCCGATAATGCACGCATTCCTTTCCTTGAAGTGGCCAGAGCTTGTAATGTATCGGGAGCAGCCATTCATCAGCGCATTCAAAAGCTGACAAACTTAGGTATATTGAAAGGTTCTGAATATGTGATTGATCCGGAGAAGATAGGATATGAAACATGCGCCTATATCGGTATCTATCTAAAGGATCCTGCTTCTTTTGATGCTGTAACGAGAGCATTGGAAGCTATTCCCGAGATTGTGGAATGCCATTTTACAACGGGCAAGTATGATATGTTCATAAAGCTTTATGCCCGCAACAACCATCATTTGCTGAGCATCATACATGATAAGTTGCAGCCGCTGGGACTGGCGCGTACGGAAACCTTGATTTCTTTCCACGAAGCCATCAAGCGGCAGATGCCTATAACGGTAGAAGAAGAGGAAGATTAATTCTACCGGCGGATATAATCGACGAATGCATAAGGGCAGGGATGCTTCTCATCTGCGGGATGGGACTCCCTGCTTTTTTCTTGCCATACAGTCGGAGCGACTTCGGGAAAGTAGGCATCCACCTGAGGGGCTTCTGCATCCACCTCGGTCAGGCAGAGGGCACCTGCAAAGGGGAGTGCCTGGCGATAAACGCTTGCACCGCCGATGATGTAGACGTGTTCGTCGGGCTGGCAACTGTTCAGTGCTTCTTCCAGTGAGGAAAAAACTTCTGCATCGGGACAAATCAAATCTTTTTGAGTGGACAGAACAACGTTGCGGCGGTTGGGAAGCGCGCCTTTGGGGAGAGATTCAAAGGTCTTTCGGCCCATGATGATGGTATTTCCCGTGGTGAGGGCTTTGAAACGCTTCAAATCATTGGGAAGCCAGAATAACAACCGGTTCTGATAACCGATACCTCTTTTTCTATCTACTGCGGCGATAATACTAATCATATGTGTGTAAAATTCTTTTCTCTTTCTATCTTTTTATTGTAGGATTTATACTGACACTTTCCCTGCAATATGCGGATGCGGGTTATAGTTGACCAACTCAAAATCCTCGAACTTGAAATCGAAGATGTTTTTCACATCCGGATTGATTCTCATCTGCGGCAAATCCCGCGGTTCACGAGATAGTTGGAGCTTTACCTGCTCCAGATGGTTCAGATAGATGTGGGCGTCTCCTAAGGTATGGATGAAATCTCCGGCTTTCAGTCCGGTGACTTGCGCCATCATCTGCAGGAGCAGGGCATAGGAAGCAATGTTGAAGGGCACTCCTAAAAAAATGTCCGCACTACGCTGGTACAGTTGCAGGCTCAGCCGTCCGTTGGCGACATAGAACTGGAAGAAAGCGTGGCAGGGAGGGAGGTTCATGTTGTCCAAATCGCCTACATTCCATGCGCTGACTATAATCCGGCGTGAGTCGGGATTGTGCTTGATGGTTTCTACAGCTTCGCTGATTTGGTCGATGAATCCACCTTTATAGTTCGGCCAGGAGCGCCATTGATACCCGTAGATATGTCCCAGGTCACCGTTTTCGTCCGCCCATTCGTTCCAGATGCGTACACCGTTGTCCTGAAGATATTTCACATTGGTGTCTCCTTGGAGGAACCATAGCAGTTCGTATATGATTGATTTCAGATGCAGCTTCTTGGTAGTAAGGCAGGGGAAGCCTTCATCCATGTTGAAACGCATCTGGTGGCCGAATACGCTGATGGTGCCGGTACCCGTACGGTCGCTTTTCTCTACGCCTTCGGTCAGTACGCGGTTCAGCAGGTCTAAATATTGTTTCATGATGTAGCTCTGTTTTTATCCGAACGCAAAGGTAGGGGAATTAATTAATAATTAATAATTAATAATTAAAAATTAGAGGAAGGGGGTCATCAAGTTCCCCACCCAGCCTACGAATTTCTTCCATCCGGAACGCTTTTTCCAGACTTCGGGAGTGAGCAGTGTACTGTTTTGCACGTCCCGTTCGAACATGGCATTCAGCTCATTGGTGATCTTGGGGTCGAAGATGAAAGCGTTTGTCTCGTAGTCATAGCGCAGGCTGCGGCTGTTGAGATTGGCAGTACCCACCGTGCAGAAAGTGCTGTCTACCATCATTATCTTGGAATGGTGGAAGCCGCCGTTGAAGAGATATATCTTGGCTCCTTTCTTCATCAGCTTGTGTGCTATGTAGAATGAGGCATCCGGAGTAAAGGCTATGTCCGACACGGCAGGTATCATGATTTCCACTTCAGTACCTTTTTTCAGTGCGTTCTTGATTGCCTTGCGGATTGATTTGGTCGGAACGAAATAAGGATTCACGATTCGGATGCTCTTCTGTGCGGCTTGTATGGAAGCTGCATAGGCATGGCTGATGGAGCGTGGTGTTTCGCGTGGCGTGCGGTCCACGATGGCTATTTCTTCGGCAATACTGTCGGGCAGTTGCTGAGTATCCGGGAAGTAGGCAGGTCCACCTACGTGTTGTCCCGTTTCCCGGTTCCACATGGTCAGGAAGATGCCCTGCAGATAGCGCACGGCATCTCCTTCAAGATGTATGTGCATATCGTGCCATTTACCGATTTTAGGCAATCCGTTGATGTAGTAGTCGGCAATGTTCATGCCGCCGGTATAACCTATCTTTCCGTCAATCACTACTATTTTCCGATGGTCGCGGTGTATGGCATGATTCACCCAGGGAAAAGTGATAGGATCGAACTTAACGATTTCGATGCCTTGGGCGCGGATGGATTTCAGATGGCGTTCTTTCAATGGTTGGTTGTTGGACCAGTTGCCGAAGGCATCGAACATGGCGCGGACTTCAACTCCCTCCTTGACTTTCTCTGCCAGAAGGCTGAACAAGGCATTGGCTATGGAGTCGTTGCGGAAGTTGAAGTATTCCAAATGGATATGATGCCGGGCATGGCGGATATTCTCGAAGAGATCGACGAACTTGTCATGGCCGGTCATCAGCAATTTCACTTCATTGTTATAAGTGACGGGGGCGCCCATTTCCTTCAAGTAATTCATGACAATGGAATCGCTTGTTGCTTGCGCCCCGGCATTCCCAATAGAAAAAACGAATAATATGATGAATAGAATCTTTCTCAAAACTTTCTCCTCTTAGTTAGTTTTATGAGGGGACAAAGATACGATTTATCATTGAAAAACAACTATGCCATAGATGAAATCTTGCGGTAACCGAAATAGAGCAATACCACTCCGGCAATGATTAACGACTTGGGGTCAAGCTCCGAAGCTCCGCTCCGGATGGCAGTATCGAAGGTTTCGCGCAAGGTGTCCAGTATCAGCTGCACTCCGTCGAGGGAGACGAACAGTACGAGGGCCAGAGTAAAGCAGAATGCTGTCCATATCTGCGCCAAGTGGCGGCTACGGTCGGGCAGATGTCGCAGTACGCGGCGGCTGAACCCGTTATCGGCTATTTCCTGCCGGTGTTCGGCAAAGAATGAAGTCAGGAGTTTATCATCATTTTCCATCATAACCATTTTGTTTTAAGTAGGAAGCCATTTTGTCTTTCGCCCGCGAGAGGTGGCTTTTTACCGTTCCCGCCGGACATCCGGTGATACCTGCAATCTTTTCGATGCTTTGGTCTTCCATGTAGAAGAGCGTGATGCAGGTGCGTTCCATTTCCTTCAGTGTGGCCAGGGCACGGTAAATGTCCATGTGCTGTCCCACGTCCTGCTGCAGTGTGCTGCATTGAGCGTCCACTCGGTACGTATCCAAATCGTCCGTTTCTTTCCGGCTGCGAATATAATCATAAAAAACGTTATAGGCAATACGGTAGAGCCAGGTTGAGAAGCTGGACAGATTCTTGAACGAAGCGATGTTTGTATAGGCCTTGATAAACGTATCTTGTGCCAGGTCGTCACTCAACTCGCTGTCGCCGCAGGTCTGGTGCAGGAAGAACCGCCGCACGGGCGACTGGTACTTCTTTACCAACTGGTCGAAGGCCCTGGTGTTGTGAAACACCACGACCTGTGCGACTAACGATATGTCACCCATCTGACTCATTTTTCTTCGTTCTTCTTCTGTTGGCTGTAGAAAATCACCAATTGTCCGAAGCCGGTGAACATGACGAGTAAGCCGATACATCCGAGACCGAATTCTCCGGTAATGGCCCAAAGGAAGATGAACAGGCCGATGCCGACGAATATGTTGTTGATGCCTTTGCTGCGGATATCCGTTGCTGCGGCTTCTTTGAAGAAGTTTTCAGGCAGTTGCTGTCCGCTGGCCAGGGCCTGTTCCGCCAGGCGGTACTTGGCTTTCCGGTTTTTATAGCGGAAGAAGAATACTACGAATATGATGAGTAGCGGCAGTCCGAATACAAAGACGATGGCTGTTACGGCAATCACGGTCTCCGAGGTCTTGCTCCCGAGGTCGAACCCGTTCCAGTCCATACTGCTGTGGTGGGTTCTCCATTTTTCCGGAGCATCGCTACTGCCGGTACCGTTTTCATAAGTCATGATGCTGAGTGTGTCTGTTACGGTTTCTCCATTGATGACAGTGTCTCTCAATTCGATGACTCTTTTCTTGTTCCCCTGACCGTCGTTCTCTGTTACGGTTCTGTTTGCGCCTTGCACCAGTGTGCAGAACATCATGGCGAGCATTAATCCAAAAATGATACGTTTCATAATCTATGGTCTTTTAATTTGTTTCTTTGTTGGTTAGACGTGTCGTCACCTTTATAAAGTTGCAAAGAGAAGATATTTTTTTTAGAAAACCGGAAATAAGGCGATATTTTTCCGTGAAAATGTCTTATTGTCTTTTTTCCGGAATAACAAGAAGTAGGTATTTGCGACTGTAAATAGAGGTAAATATACAAACCGGGTTGTTTCTTATTGTAAATACTGTTATCTTTGCGCATCTGTTTTTATTGGGAAGTCTTGATGAAGTTGAGGAATATAATGAAGTGTTTCCTCCCTCTGCTGTTCATTGCCTATCTGGGAGGAATTACGCTGTTTACCCACTCGCATGTGGTGAATGGTGTTATCATTGTGCATTCCCATCCATTCAAGGGCCAGCATGAGCATACAGAGGTGCAGTTGGAAACCATTTTCTATCTAGCCTCTTTCGTCTCTTCTTCCCTTCCGTTGCTTCCGGTTGCCGCGACGGTTTTCCTTGTTTTGTTGTGTGTACTGAGCATTCTTACCACGGAATGCATCAAGTGTGTAAAGCTTCGTGGCGGTATTTGCCTGCGTGCTCCCCCTTCTTTTTTTCAAATCCGATAGATTAAGGCAATTCCGTTGTGGGATTGCGTCAACCTCATTGATTAACATATTATTTTAGAAGTACATGAAAAAATATATATTTTTTGTGGTGGGAGCAGTATGTCTGTTACTCTCATCAACCGTTTATGCCGAAGATTTGAAGAGTACCGATGCCAATATTGTCGGTCATGTAATAGAAAAAAGTACAAGGGAACATTTGCCTTATATGACAGTTTCGCTGAAAGGCACCACCATCGGGACCATGACCGATGCCACCGGTCACTATTTCCTAAAGAATCTGCCTGAAGGTGAGTTCACGTTGTCCGTCAGTGCCGTAGGTTATAAGTCGCAGGAGCGCAAAGTCGTTCTGAAACGTGGTAAGACCTTGGAAGAGAACTTTGAGTTGGAAGAAGACATGGTGGCACTGGACGGGGTGGTAGTCACAGCCAACCGCAATGAGACTGCCCGGCGCTTGGCACCCACTTTGGTCAAAGTGGTCACTCCTAAACTGTTTGAGCAGACAAACTCGCATACTTTGTCGCAAGGACTGGCCTTTCAGCCAGGTGTGCGGGTGGAGACCGATTGCCAGAATTGCGGTTATTCACAAGTGCGCATCAACGGGCTGGATGGGAAATATACCCAAATATTGATAGACTCACGTCCCATCTTTTCCTCTCTGGCCGGTGTGTATGGGTTGGAACAGATTCCCGCCAACATGATAGAGCGTGTGGAAGTGGTGCGTGGAGGTGGTTCAGCCTTGTTCGGTTCTTCGGCCATTGCCGGGACGGTGAATATCATTACGAAGGAACCGATTCGCAATTCCGGTTCTTTCTCGCATACCATTTCCAATTTCGACGGTTCCGGCTCGTTCGACAACAACACGACCCTGAATCTTTCCTTGGTTTCTTCGGACAGTAAGATGGGGGCTTATGTGTACGGCCAGAGCAGGCATCGTTCGGCATGGGACTCCAACGGAGACGGTTTTTCCGAATTACCGAAGCTGAAGAACCAGACTGTCGGTCTGAATGCTTACTACCGGACAAGTGCCTATTCCAAGCTGAGCCTTGAATACCATCATATGGAGGAATTCCGCCGTGGTGGAAGTGGCTTCAGCCTTCCCCCTCATATAGCCGAGGATGCCGGATTGAACGGTACCGGGGCGCCCGGACTGGTGGAACAGCTGAAACATTCCATCAACACGGGTGGGCTCAAGTTCACGGCTTTCTCCAAAAACCAGAAACATACGTTCAGTACCTATGCTTCGGCTCAGCACATCGTGCGCAATAGTTATTACAGCGCTTATGGAATGACTACGGACTTTACCGGTGTGCTGGGTGCCCAGTATATTTATCATTTTGACAAGTGTCTGTTTATGCCTGCCGATTTGACCGGAGGCATTGAGTTCAATCACGACAATCTGCATGACAAGGCAACGGACGTACAGAAGTATCGTGATGCTGCTTTGGCCGAAGATCCTACGGCAACGGGTGACCGCTTGCAACAACTGATTGAGAAATATACCCCCGCCCCGTTGAACCAAGTGGTGAATATAGCAAGCGTCTATGCCCAGAATGAGTGGAAGAACGAACAGTGGAGTTTCCTGATTGGCGGGCGCGTAGATAAAAACAGCATCATGGACAAGGCTGTTTTCAGTCCCCGTGCCAATATCCGTTACAATCCTACTCAGGATGTGAATATCCGTTTCAGTTATGCTGAGGGATTCCGTGCTCCACAAGCGTTTGATGAAGATCTGCATATCAGTAATGTGGGTGGAGAGTTGGTTTCCATTGTCCGCGCCAAAGGATTGAAGGAAGAGCGTTCGCGCAGCTTCAATGCTTCGGTAGATTGGTACCACTATTTCGGAGATTTCCAGGCAAACCTACTGGTGGAAGGCTTCTACACGAAACTTTCCGACCCGTTTGTCCTGACGCCTCCGGTGAAAGACCCGGATGGTAGCGCTTATCTGATACAGACCCGTATCAATGGTTCGGGAGCTAAAGTGTATGGCGGCACATTGGAAGGAAAGGTTGCCTATAAGGATAAGGTTCAGTTGCAGGCAGGGCTGACGCTTCAACGAAGTATCTATGACTCTCCCGAAGAATGGAGTGCGGATGAGGAGCACTTGTCGGAGAAAGAACGTTACAGCGACAAGATACTGCGTACTCCCGACGTCTACGGCTACTTTACAGCTACCTATATGCCGGTTAAAGCCTTCTCAATAGCTTTGAACGGCAATTATACCGGGCGGATGTACGTTCCCCATTTGCTTTCGGAGGTGAACGGTGAGGCGGATGTATTGGTAAAGAGTCCGGACTTCTTTGAGCTTGGAACAAAGATAGCTTACGACTTTGATTTTCAAGGGTTCTGTTTGCAGCTCAATGCCGGTGTACAGAATATATTCAATTCTTATCAGAAAGATTTTGATAAAGGAGCGAGCCGCGATTCCGGTTATATCTACGGACCGGGTGCACCGCGTTCCTATTTTGCAGGGGTGAAACTCAGTTTTTAAAAAGAGTATTGAACCGTGCTTTTTGTTTAGCCCCGTAGATTGGTGAAACGTATTTTGCACTATCTTTGCTGCCATAAAACAGTTCAAAGCATGAAGCTACCCTCATCTTTCACCGATTATACACGCGCCCTCTTGGGTGTGGAAGAATATGAAAAGCTGGCTGCCGCCCTGGAAGGGGAGCAGCCGGTCAGTATCCGACTGAATGAAGATAAATTACCGGAATCTTCATTCAGTCTTTTTCGTTCCTCTTTTAGGCATGTCCCTTGGTCTACTGCCGGATACTATCTGGACAAGCGGCTGACATTCACTTTTGACCCGCTGTTTCATGCAGGCTGCTACTATGTGCAGGAGGCTTCGTCTATGTTTGTGGAGCAGGCTTTGAGGCGGTATGTGGGCGAAGGACCGGTGGTGATGCTTGACCTCTGTGCGGCTCCCGGCGGGAAATCCACGCATGCCCGTAGCGTGTTGCCCGCAGGCAGTCTGCTGGTGGCCAATGAGGTAATCCGCAACCGCTCGCAGGTATTGGCGGAGAATCTTACGAAGTGGGGGCATTCCGGTGTGGTGGTCACTAATAATGACCCGGCAGATTTTTCTTCCTTGACGGACTTCTTCGACGTCATATTGACGGATGTCCCCTGCTCTGGCGAGGGGATGTTCCGTAAAGACCCCGTTGCGGTAAGTGAGTGGAGTGGGGAGAATGTGGAAATCTGCTGGCAGCGCCAGCGTCGCATCGTTACGGATATCTGGCCTTGCTTGAAGTCCGGAGGCATTCTCATCTACAGTACTTGTACCTATAATACAAAGGAAAACGAAGAGAACATCCGTTGGATACGGGATGAATTCGGGGCGGAGGTATTGCCGTTGGAAATTTCTACTGACTGGAATATTACGGGTAATCTATTGTCGGGAGAGGACTTTCCCGCCTATCGTTTCCTGCCCCATCGGACGAAGGGGGAAGGATTCTTTTTGGCAGTTCTCCGCAAACCGGGCGTGAGCGATGGGAATACCTGGGCCGGGCAGGTGAAATCCTGGGAAAAAGGAAGAAAACCTCAAGGAAAAGGAGCGAAAACTCCGGGTGTTTCCAAAGAACAGCTTTCGGCACTGCATGAGTGGTTTGCGGTTCCGGATAATTACGAATTTATCGTCAATGGCAACAACGTCAGCGCTTTCCCTAAAGCGTATCTCTCCGAACTGTCGGCTTTGCGTTCGTCACTCCGTATCGTGCAGGCTGGGGTAGATGTTGCCGAGTTGAAAGGAAAAGACTGGATGCCTGCTCATGGGCTCGCCATGAGTATAGCACTGAATCCGGATGCCTTTGCCCATGAAGAGATAGGCCGCGAGCAGGCCATCAGCTATCTGCGCAAGGAGGCTGTTGTCCTTTCGGAGACTGCTCCGCGCGGCATTGTCTTGCTCACCTACAAACAGATACCTCTAGGATTTGTCAAGAATATAGGTAACCGTGCCAATAATCTTTATCCCCAGGAATGGCGCATACGCAGCGGATATTTGCCGGAAGGGGTGCTGGAATTGGCAACAATAACCGGGTGAAATCAATCACGTTACTGCAAAGCTGCTGTATATATTTTGCAGTAGCACTGCAGAGCTGTTGCAGTGACACTGCAAATATATATGCAGCGCGACTGCAACACATATGCAGTGGTGCTGCAACACATATGCAGTGCGACTGCAAAAAATATGCAGAACTTTGCAGTATGATAATAGAGTAGGAATGTACTATTTTTTATTGTTTCTTCAATGCAGTATTTTGTTTGTTCAAGCATTTTCTATATATAGATAACTGTTTTAAAACTAATACTATTTGCTTATGCTTAAAAAAACGATTACTGCCTTAAGCCTACTTTGTATCCTTGCAGCCTGCCAGAGTGACGACAACTCTTCACCACAACCCAAGCCTCGCAAAGACATTGCCTTGACCCGTGCCGAGCAGGAGATGATGGATTTAGGAACGGATTTCGCTTTCCGTTTCTTTAATCAGGTTTGTAAAACTGAGGTGGAAAAGCCCAATCTGTTCATCTCTCCTTTGAGCGCTTCGCTCTGTCTGTCTATGATTGCCAATGGAGCGTTGGGAAACACACTATCTGAGATGACAGATGTCCTGGGCTTTTCGGGCTATTCGTTGGAAGAAATGAACAACTATAATAAGAAGCTGGTGGAGGCGTTGCTCGATTTGGACAATACCACACAGTTGGGAATTGCCAATTCCATCTGGATAAAGAAAGGGTTCGGTGTTCATGACGACTTTGTAAGCGTAAACAAAAAGATGTATGACGCGCAAGTGCAGGAGCTGGATTTTGCCTCTCCCAAGGCTCCGGACATTATAAACGGCTGGTGTGCCGGGAAAACGAATAATTGCATCCCCAAAGTCTTGAATGAGATTCCGGAGACGGCGCGTCTTTATCTGTTGAATGCGCTTTATTTCAAGGGGATTTGGAAGAATCAATTCAAAAAATCGGATACGGCAGAAGAGGCTTTTACGAATGCTGACGGAAGCAAATCGACTGTACACATGATGAATCTTCGTGACGAGAGATTCAACTATGCCGAGAATGAGTATTTCTCAATGGCAGAGTTGCCTTACGGCAATGAGGCTTTCAGTATGGTGGTGCTCTTGCCGGCAGAGGGAAAATCGTTGGATGAGTGCCTGCCGCAGCTGAATGACGAGCGCTGGGGGGAATGGAACAGTAGTTTATCAAGCTCTGCCTTGAACCTTAAGTTACCCCGGTTTGAAATGGAATATGATAAAGAACTCATTGACGATATGATGGCAATGGGAATGCAGGAGGCTTTTACTCCATCGGCCGATTTTTCCGGAATGGCGGATGAGGATTTGTTTATCAGTTTGCTGCAACAGTTCACTTATGTGAAAGTGAATGAAGAGGGGACGGAAGCTGCGGCTGTAACTGTCGGAGGAATGGACGTGGCCGCTCCCGGACCAAGTACGGTAATTCCGTTCTATGTGGACCGTCCTTTCATCTTTCTGATAAAGGAGAAGAGTACGGGAGTTATTCTGTTTATGGGTAAAGTCACAAAACTATAACTACAATATATTGAAATAGAAAGAGCTGTCTGTCAACCGCAGACAGCTCTTTCTATTTATAACCGGCTCTTGTATATCTGTGCCATTGCCTTCTGATACTGGTTTTCCAGTTGCAGGAGGTTTGTCTTGCTTTGATAGACAACCGATATTTCAACGAAGTATTCAATTATACTGATTTGTCCTCCCATAAGTGCTTGTTTCAGTAAAGAAAGGTCTTGCTGTTGATGGAAGGTGCGCTCGTATTCCTCCATGGAAGCGTGCAGGTTCTTGGCCTCTTCATAGAGTTGCCACAAGGCAGAGCTGGCTTGCAGTGCGGCGTTCTCCTTTTGGTAGTCAATGTTGAGCGCTTGTGTCTTGGCTATCTTGACCTTATTGCGGTTTTCGAAAAGCGGGAAAGAGAAGCCTACTACTACACCGTTTAGCGGATGCCCCGATTCGGTATTTCTACGGTAACCCAGTTCCAGTTTGGGCAGCCAGCCTTGCTTGCTTGCCGAAATCTGTTTCCGGGCGGCAGAACTTTCACCCTGCAAGGATTGCAGGGTGGGGTCTGAAGCCAGCAGTTCGTCGGCCAGCGGGTGGAAGTCGGCCGGCAACGGCACTGCCGGGTATTCTGTCAATCCGAGTGTTTGGGCGTCGGGTGTGGTATCGGGTCTGGGACGTCCCGGTGTGAGCGGCTGGTTTCCGTTGAGGACAAGCAGCTCTTTCAGTTTATTGTTAAGTGCCGTCTGGTTCATGCGGGCTTCCGTGCGTACATTCAGCAACTCCAGATTAATCTTGTTGGTTTCCAGTGCATTGGCATCTCCCGTTTCCAAACGCCGGGTGTACATGGCCGACAGTTCCTCCGCATTCTTCAACCGTTCGTCGAGCAGGGCTTGCTGGCGTTGCAGCATGATGATGTCCAAGCATACTTCCTTCGCTTGCAACAATATCTGCTGGCGGAAGGCGGTGGCTTGTGCATCCAGTGCATTTGTCTTGAGTCGGTTCATCTTCCCTCGGGTGGCGTAAAGCGTGGGGAAGTCGAAGCTTTGCGAGATGACCATTTCGCCGACTGTCTCGTCACTGTTCTTGGAGTCCCAAAGGTGGGCGTATGACAGTGTAGGGTCGGGGAGGTTGTTGTTTGTCTTGTTCTCCAGTTTTTGTGAGGAAATGAGGTGGGAGTTAGCCTGCAATTCCTTGTTGTTGGCCTCTATCTGCTGGAGCACGGCATCAATGCCGGACGTTTGTGCGCTCATCCCCGCAAAAGCGAGGATGGCGGCGCTGAATATGAAAAATCTTTTATTCATTGTCTGACGTTTTAGGTTGTTGGTTATGGTGCATCATCAGGTAAACAATCGGAATGATGAAACCGTTCAGGAACGTGGATGTTAAAAGGCCGCCCAAGATAACCTTTGCCATCGGGCTTTGTATCTCGTTGCCCGGCAGGTCGCCACTGAGAGCCAGCGGGATAAGTGCCAGTGCACTGGATAGGGCGGTCATCAGGATTGGATTCAGACGGTCGAGCGAACCGCGGATAACGCTGTCGTAGACGCCATAGCCTTCTTCCTGCTGCAAGTGGTTGTAATGGCTGATGAGCAGCATTCCGTTTCGGGTGGCGATACCGAACAGTGAGATGAAACCGATGATGGCGGGGATACTCACTTCTCCCGTTGTGATGAGCAGGGCGAATACACCGCCTATCAATGCCAGCGGCAGATTGATAAGGATGATGGCACTCTCCTTCACACTGCGGAATTCATGGTAGAGGAGCAGGAATATCACCACGATGGACATGAACGAAGTAAGTGCCAGCGTGCGGCTTGCTGCCTGCTCGCTTTCGAATTGTCCGCCGTATTCGATGTGGTATCCTTCCGGCAGTTTGATTTGTGCGTCTACCTGGGCTTGTATATCATTGACTACACTTCGCAGGTCGCGGTCGGCCACGTTGGCGGAGATGACGATTTTACGCTTTACATTCTCGCGGCTGATGGTGTTCGGACCCATGGCCGAGCGGATTTCCGCTACATAGTTCAGTGGAATTTTCTGTCCGTCGCCCGTATCAATCATCAAGTTGCGTATTTTTTCCATTTCGTCGCGTAGGTTGTCTTTCACGCGTACGGTCAGGTCGAAGCTCTTTCCCTTTTCGTAAACTTGGGAAACGGCTTCACCGGCCAGGCAGACATTGACAAACTCCGAAAATTCGGGCAGTGAAATGCCGTATTTGGCAAGCATTTCCCGTTTGGGTGAAATGACAAGTTGCGGACGCTCAATCTGCTGTTCCACGTTCAGGTCGGCAATACCGGGAATCCCCTGGATGGCACTCTTGATTTCATTGCCCAGAGTGAACATGCGGTTCAGGTCGTCGCCGAACAGTTTGATGGCGATGTTCGCCTTTGTACCGGATAGCATGGCGTCTATACGGTGGCTGATAGGCTGGCCTATTTCCACGTTTGCCCCTACAATGGTACCCAGTTTTTCGCGGACTTCTGCCACGAGCTCGCTGCGCGAGCGGTCTTTCAACTCAAACGGTGCCTCGATCTCAGAGACGTTTACTCCCAGAGCGTGTTCGTCCAGCTCTGCACGTCCCGTTTTACGGGCCACGGTCTGTATTTCGGGGATGGAAAGCAGCAGCTCCTCGGCACGGTGCCCCATCTTGTCGCTTTCTTCCAGGGAAATGCCTGGAAGCGAGGAGATATTGATGGTGAACGAACCTTCATTGAAAGGCGGCAGGAACGAGCGGCCCAGGGTGAAGAAACAGCCGAGCGCTACTACAAATAGTCCGATAGTACCTCCCAGTACCCCTTTCTTATGCCCCAATACGAAAGTCAGTGCAGAACCATACCATTGCTTCATCTTGCGTGCTACGGCAGAATCGCTGTTTTCGTTGTTTTGTTTTTTCGTTTTCTCTTTTCCCAATAGATAGGAGCAAAGTACCGGCGTTACGGTCAGTGCCACAACAGTTGAAGCCGCCAATGCCACAATGAACGCAATACCCAGTGGTACCAACATCCTACCTTCCATACCACTAAGGAAGAACAGTGGTACGAAGCTGACAATGATAATCAGCGTTGAATTGAGGATAGGCATACGCACTTCTTTCGAAGCATTGAACACCACTTCCAGAATAGGAAGTTGCTCGCCGGCAGGTTTCAGTCGGTTTTCGTGCAAACGCTTGTAGACATTCTCCACGTCCACGATGGCATCATCCACCAGCGAACCGATGGCGATAGCCATACCTCCCAGGCTCATGGTATTTATCGTAAAGCCCATATAGTGCAGGGCAAAGATGGAGGCAATCAGTGACAACGGCAGTGTCACCAGCGAGATGACTGTGGTACGTATGTTGGCAAGGAACAGGAAAAGCACGATGACAACGAAAATACCTCCCTCCAACAACGACTTCTGAACGTTTCCGATGGAACTTTCGATGAAACGGCTTTGACGGAAGATGTCTGTGGAAACCTTTACGTCCGCCGGTAGATTCTTCTGCAGGTCTTGCAGGGAAGCTTCCAGTTTGTCTGTAAGCTCCAGCGTGCTTGTGGCGGGTTGCTTGGTGACTGTCAGCAGTACGGCATGCTTACCGCGTTCCGAGGCGGTACCCAGTTTAGGAAGTTTGGCTCCGACTTGAACGTCGGCAATATCTTCCAGCAGGATAGGGGCGCCGGAGACTCCGTTGCTCCGCACCACGGCCTTGGCTATCTGGTCTACCTTGTCGGTAGAAAGTACGCCGCGTACGATATATTCATTGCCATATTCATAGAGCACTCCACCATTGGCATTCAGGTTCATTTCGCGGGTGATGTTCATCACTTCGCTCAATGTTACGCCGTAATGGCGCATCCGTTCCGGGTCCAGCTGCACTTGATATTCCTTGATGTCGCCACCCAGTACGGCAACTTGTGCCACACCGCCCGTAGAGAGCAGGCGGGGACGTATGGTCCAGTCGGCAATGGTACGCAAATCCAGCATAGAGGTCGAATCTGCTGTCAGACCTACAATCAACATCTCGCCCAAAATGGACGATTGTGGGCCTAGTGTCGGCTTGCCTACGTTGGCCGGTAAGGATTCGCTGACGACTGCCAGCTTCTCACTGACAATCTGCCGGGCAAGATAGATATCTGTATCCCAGTCGAATTCTACCCAGACTACAGAAAAACCGTTCGTTGAGGAAGAGCGTACACGGCGCACACCCGTTGCACCGTTTACAGCCGTTTCTACGGGAAAAGTGACCAGCTGTTCCACTTCCTCTGCTGCCATACCATTTGCTTCGGTCATGATGACCACGGTCGGCGCATTGAGGTCAGGGAACACATCCACTTCCGTATGCATGGCGGTATAAGTACCGCCAATCAGCAACAGCACCGATGCTACCAGCACCAGGATGCGGTTCTGAAGAGAAAAACCAATTATTTTGTTTAACATCTTTTTATTTACTATTTACAATGTACAATTGGGCTGCGCAATGTCAGCCGCACTTGCTGTTTTATCTAATATTTCTTGTTTATCTGACTTTACACTCCCCATTCGTCACGTAACCCTTATACTGCATAGCGAAATGGTACTTTGTAAATTGTCAAATTGTACATGAGATTAGTGTTCATGGCTATGTGCCGGAATAGCATTCGTTGCCGATGCCAGCTTCACTTGATAGGCTCCTTGGGTTACGACGCGATCGCCTGCTTTTATGCCGGAAAGGATTTGTACACTTTCGCCATTGTCGGCACCCAGGGTGACAAGCTGTTTTTTGTAGCCCTCTTCATCCAGTTGCAGGTAGACAAAGAAGCTGCCTTGTTCCTCGGTCAGCGCACTGTGAGGAAGAGACAACACGTTCTCCATTGGTGAGGATAATAGGAATACTTCTACAAACGAGCCGGGAATAACGTCTCCCTTATTGTCGAATTCAAAAGTTACGGGTACATAATATCCGTTCTCACCCGAAGCCTTTCCATAAGAAAGCATGCGCCCGCCCAGTTCTTTCAATGTATATACCTTATTATTATAAGGAGTACAGAAGTTGGCAGAACCGATGCTGTTTAGGTAAGGATAGTACTTTTCGGATACATCCGCACGCAGGAAAAGCTTGCGGTTCTGGGTGACGCTTACCAACGGCTGGCCGACGCTGACGTAGTCCCCTTCTTTCACCAACAGATTCTTCACATAACCGCTGATGGGAGAAACAACAGCCTGGCCGCTTGCCGAATGGTTCTTTGCGACTGCCTCGTAACTGATACGGGCATTTTCGTAAATCTGTTCAGCTTGCGCGAATTCCTTTTCAGATACGATTTTGTTGCCTACAAGCGCTTTCATACGCTCGTATTCTTTTTTGGAAACCTCGTAGGCTATCCGGGCTTTCTGCACCGGGTCTCCGTCGGCCATGTTTTTGGATGACAATACCACCAAAGGAGTACCTTTGCTGACACTCATTCCTTCGATAACTTTTCCCTTGAAGGAAACCACGCCTGCTACTGTAGCTACGGCTACGCTCTCGTCTCCCTGGGCTGCCATCACCTGGCCGCTGGTCTTGATGACTTGATGGAAACTACCCGGTTCAACAGTGCTGACTGCTACGCCGGCAGCTTGCGCCTTTGCTGGTGGCAGGATGATTTCATCGCTTCCTCCGGCATGGTTTTCCTGCTCTTCGTGCTCATGGTTGTGTCCCTCATGTTCGTGGTCATGTCCCTCGTGGTCATGTCCGTCATGATTGTGCTCTTCTGTTTCGTGATTATGTCCTTCGTGGCTGTCTCCGGACTTACTGTTACAGGAGCCTAAAAGGAATAATCCCAAGACTCCCATGAAAATAACTTTTTTCATGATGATATTTGTTCTTACTTTTTGATTTTGAATACAAAGTTAGGGCATAGGGCGTGCAACCAAATTGCATTGTTCCTTATGCCGGATAGAAATCTGTCCCGGTGATGTTCCGGTAACAGTTAAGCAAGAAGAGACGGAGGGGCACGAAGTCCCGTAGCACATATGATAAATGTGCTATGAAGAGATTCCAGATAGATACACTCCTGCCTGCTTATGTCAAACTCGGGTAGGATGAGTAACTTGGAAAAAGGTTCAATGAGTAGGGTAACTGCCCACAAGGCATCCGGATGTGAACACACATCATTGGAAGAGCTGGGCGTCTGTTGTACAAAGTGGGTTGTCATGCATCCCGTGTCGCAACAGCAGTGCTCGTTGCCCGGGCTATGACGGTGTCCGCAGCAATCGGCGGTGATATCATTCTTCATGCATATCATTCCGTCGGCATGATGATGGTGGGGAATGACGGGTATCACCAGCATTATCAAGCTGATGAAAAAAAGAATATAGGTTATGTACTGTTTCTTTTTCATTCCTCTATCTTTGGACGGATGCAAAGATAGAGGTTAAGGACTTAATTACCAAATAGAAAATGCTAAAAAGGTTTGAATAACATATTCAATCCCTCATTCATGCTGGGGTGGGTGAAAATGAAGTCCCGCAGGAAATGGTAACGCTGTCCCGTTTTCATGATTGATGCTACGGTATTGATTACTTCTGGTGCATCGGCACAAAGTAGGGTACAACCCAGAATCCGTCCGGTATGGATGTCTACAATAGCTTTGAGCATACCGTCTATGCTGTGTAGCGTACGGGCACGTGGAATCATGGCAGCAGGGATACGTGCCACATGTATGGAATAACCGTTCTTCATCGCTTCCTCTTCCGTCAGTCCTATATGTGCCAGCGGTGGGTCGGTGAAAATGGCAAAGGGGATTGGATACCGGTCTTTTGTACTCCTTTTTTTGTTTTCAAAGAGTTGATTACGGATGATACGGAAATCATCGATGGACAAGTAGTCGAACTGTTCGTCTCCTTTTACGTCCCCCAGGGCCCATACGTGTGGGGCTGTAGTCCGTAATTGGTTGTCGACAACGATGGCTCCCCGCTTGTCTGTTTGTATACCCGCTTTTTCCAGATTCAGCTCTGCAGTCATAGGCTTGCGACCGATGGCTACCAGCAAGGCATCTCCTTTCAGGTAGTAGGGAGTGCCGTTTGCACTGTCCGTATAGGTCAGAGTTATTCCTTCGGCTGTGTCGTACACGGATTGGACACGGGCGTTCAACCGGACATTGATACGTTTTCGGTTCAATGCTTCCAGCATGGAGGCGGCAATGTCGCGGTCCACTTTAGGCAGAAAGCGGTTTCCCGCTTCCAGCAGTGTGACATGGCTTCCAAAGCCTGCATACATAGTGGCAAACTCCAATCCGACAGCACCGCCGCCGATGACGAGCAGGTGTGCGGGCAGTTTGTTCGATTGCAGCAAGGTCTCACTGGTATATACGTACTTGCTCTCCTTGAGTCCGTCGATGGCAGGCAGGATAGGGGTGGACCCGGTGTTGATGAATATCTCTTTTCCCTCAAGAATCGTTTCGTCCTTGCCGGAGACTATACGGATTGTATTTTCGGACAAGAAAGAAGCAGTTCCGTCATAGAGGGTTATATTAGGCTTGTTTTTTACATTTTCATAATTTTTCTCACGCAGGAAGGATACAAGCTTGTCTTTCCGCGCCACGGCAAGTGCATACAGTTTGGACTGGTTCTTATAATCGTCATAGTATCTTTTTTCCGCATATTCCGATTCGTGAATCAGAGCTTTGGTAGGGATACATCCTACGTTTACACATGTTCCTCCGTACATCTGAGGGGAACGTTCCACGATGGCTACTTTCCAATTCCGTTCGGCCAGTTCGGCGGCCAATAACTTGCCGCCCTTGCCGAATCCTATTATGATGGCATCATATTGTTTCATTTTAATATCTCTTAGTTAAGTGTTTAGTAAAATGAAAACAATATGTATCGGCCATTTGTTCGGACGCCGGGTTTAGCAGATGCTTATCGTTCCAGTTCGCGGAGGGAGTCCATTTTCTTCTTTTCAAGGAATTCGTAGATGCCGCTCAAGTGCTCTTTCACTTGTTTGTTGCCGAATTCATATACCTTGCTTACCAGTCCGTCCAGGAAGTCACGGTCGTGGCTGACGAGGATAAGGGTACCGTCAAAATCCAGTAACGCTTGCTTCAGGATATCTTTGGTTTTCATGTCCAGATGGTTGGTCGGTTCGTCCAGTATCAGCAGATTCACCGGTTCGAGCAAAAGCTTTATCATGGCGAGGCGCATGCGCTCTCCACCGGAAAGCACCTTGACCTTCTTCATGGACTCTTCGGGGCCACCGAACATGAAGGCACCCAGCAGGTCGCGTATCTTGTTGCGGATTTCCCCTTTTGCCACATCGTCGATGGTCTGGAATACGGTCAGGTTCTCATCCAACAATGAGGCCTGGTTTTGTGCGAAATATCCAATCTGCACGTTGTGTCCTATCGTGAGGGTGCCTTCATGTTCTATTTCCTTCATGATGCACTTCACTAACGTTGACTTTCCTTCACCGTTCTTACCAACGAAAGCAACCTTGTCTCCCCGTTCTATGGTGAGGTTGGCATTCTTGAAGACCACATGGTCACCGTAACTTTTCCCTACTCCCTCCATGATGACGGGATAATTGCCTGAGCGGGGAGAAGGAGGGAATTTGAGGCGTAACGCTGAAGTGTCTTCTTCATCCACTTCCAGCAGTTCCAGCTTCTCCAGCATTTTTACGCGGCTTTGCACTTGCAGGGTTTTGGAGTAGGTGCCTTTGAACCGTTCGATGAATTCCTTGGTTTCGGCAATGAACTTCTGCTGGTCGTCGTAGGCTTTCTGTTGCTGTTCGCGGCGTTCCTTGCGGAGTTCCAGGTATTTGGAGTAGTTTACTTTGTAATCGTATATCCGTCCCATGGTCACTTCAATGGTACGGGTGGTGATGTTGTCTACGAATTTACGGTCGTGGCTGATGACGATGACAGCCTTTCCATTGCTGATAAGGAAATCTTCCAGCCATTGTATGGATTCTATGTCCAGATGGTTGGTAGGCTCGTCTAGCAACAGCACGTCAGGCTTTTGCAGCAACAGCTTGGCAAGCTCGATGCGCATGCGCCATCCGCCGCTGAAGTCACTGGTCTGGCGGTTGAAGTCTTCGCGTACAAAGCCCAGTCCGAGCAGTGCTTTTTCCACATCCTCCTCGTAATTGGTGGAGTCGATGGCATAGAACTTTTCGCTTAAGGCGGAGACATTCTCGATAAGTTCCATGTAGCTGTCGCTTTCGTAGTCGGTACGCGTTTCCAGTTCCTTGTTGAGGCGCTCTATTTCAGCTTCCATTTCATGCAGGTGGGCAAAGGCTTGCGCCGCTTCCTGGAATACGGTACGTCCGTCTTCCGTCATAAGGTGCTGTGGAAGGTAAGCTATGACACTGTCCTTGGGGGCTGAGATTTTTCCACGGGTAGGTTGTCTTACACCTGCCAGGATTTTCAACAATGTACTTTTCCCCGCTCCATTTTTACCCATCAGGGCGATACGGTCTTTTTCGTTGATAACGAAAGATATGTCACTGAATAAAGTAGTTCCGCCGAATTCTACGGCCAGTCCGTCTATAGAAATCATTATATATTTTTTTAATGAGCTGCAAAGATAGTGCAAATCTATTATTTTTTATATCTTTGCCCCTATATAAACAAAACGCATAGGTCATGGAAATAGAAAAAGTGTCAGGAGATTACCGTCCGCTTATTCTGGTTGCGGAAGATGATGATAGTAACTTTAAACTGATAAAGGCTATTATCGGCAAGAAATGCGAGATACTATGGGCAAAGAATGGTGAGGATATTGTAAATTTGTTCGAAGAGAATCGCGACAAGGCGGAAGCTATTCTGATGGATATAAAAATGCCTATTATGAACGGGCTGGATGCTACGGTGATTATTCGCAAGAAGGATAAGGAACTTCCCATCATCATGCAGACCGCTTACGCCTTTACTGCCGACCGCGAAAAAGCCTTGGAGTGCGGAGCCTCGGAAGTGTTGGTAAAACCCATCACTCTGTCTGCTTTGCGTACATGTCTGAGCCGTTATTTACCTAAATTAGTTTGGTAAGGCTTTACTGATAATAAAAAGGGAACCGGATGACTAAGTAATGAATATATCATCCGGTTTCCTTCTTTTTATTCTTGTGCATTGTCTTTTCTCTCTTCCATCTTCTTTTTTACAAATTCGATTTTGAGATTGGCTTCTTCCATATTCTTCTTTATTTCCGTCATGGATGACAGCAGTTGTGCCAGTTCGTAGACGCTGGCAAGGGCCTGGCGGTCGGCGGCAGTCATGGTGATGGAATAGGGACGTTCCCCTTGATAGTTGACTTTGATATTCTTGTCCTTGTTCAGATAAAGGAACCCCATGACGTTTCCGTCTTCTCCCAGTTTGAAGTCTGCCTTTTCAATCTTTTCACCGAGGTCAGTGGTTTCGTAGCTGTCTTTGGCGGCGGGTGTTTCGGCAAAGCTACCATCGGGAGCAGTGACTTTGACGGCCACATGGTGGATATTATGGGCTCCGCAATAAATGGAAGTCATGCTCATGACTCCGTTTTCGTCTACCTGGAAGCGAAGGAAAGAGCGATGCAGATTTTTTTCTATCACTTGGGAAGGATGAAGGTAATTGCCGATATTCTGGTATTCGGCATCTTTTTCAAAGGTGTATTTCCCTTTGATTGCATCGAAATCCTTTTGCTTGGCTTGAAGCATACTGTCCAGATAGACCAGGCTCTTTTCCTGCTCTTTCAGTTCCACTTCCTGCATCAGGCCGATGCCTGCACGGCGAGTTTCAAACGCTTTGGGATAGAGCATCTTGATGCTGTCAATCAGAATCTTCGCTTCATTGTAGTTGCCGAGTTCAAACGCTTCGCGGGCAGCTTGTAGTTTTTCACCGGCCTTCTTCTCCACATCTTCGCAAGAGAAGAGTGTACAGCATAGGCATGCAAGGAGTATTACTTTTTTCATATTTGTTGTTCTTGGAGTTAGAGTCCACAAAAATAGAAATAATATCTTTATCTTTGCAGCATTTTAATGTGCAAATGTGCTAATAGACCATTAACACATTTGCGTATTCATTACATTAGCGCATTATTTATGATAGATTTGACGGCAGAAGAACTGAAGCAATATTTTAGTGATGATATATTCAAGCGGATATCCGAAACGGCTGATGAATTGGGATTGGAATGTTACGTAGTCGGTGGATATGTACGTGATATTTTCCTGCAACGTCCTTCCAAGGATATTGATGTGGTGGTGGTAGGCAGTGGCATTGCCATGGCCGAGGCGCTGGGTAAGCGTCTGGGGCGTGGGGCGCATGTTTCCGTCTTCAAGAATTTCGGTACGGCACAATTGAAGTACTATGGTACGGAAGTTGAGTTTGTGGGTGCAAGAAAAGAATCGTATACACACGATTCCCGCAAGCCTATTGTAGAGGACGGTACATTGGAGGATGACCAGAACCGCCGTGATTTTACCATCAATGCACTGGCTGTTTGCCTGAACCGGGTGCGTTATGGCGAGTTGGTCGACCCCTTTGGCGGTATTGGAGACTTGAAGGAAAAGACCATCCGGACTCCCCTCGACCCTGATATAACTTTCAGTGATGACCCTTTGCGCATGATGCGCTGTGTCCGTTTTGCCACCCAGCTGGGATTCTATATTGACGATGAGACATTCGATTCTCTGGAGCGTAATCGCGAACGCATCTCCATCATCTCCAAAGAACGCATTGCAGACGAACTGAACAAAATCATCTTGTCACCTATTCCGTCTAAGGGATTCATTGAGCTGGACCGCTGTGGTCTGCTGGAACTGATATTCCCGGAACTTGTTAGGCTGCAAGGCGTGGAGACGCGCAATGGACGCGCCCATAAGGACAATTTCTACCATACGCTCGAAGTACTCGACAACATCAGCAAGAAGACCGACAACCTTTGGCTACGCTGGGCAGCTCTTCTGCATGATATAGCCAAGCCTGCCACCAAGCGTTGGGAACCCCGTGCGGGCTGGACGTTCCATAACCATAATTTCATTGGCGAGAAGATGATACCCGATATTTTCCGCAAGATGAAGCTCCCTATGAATGAGAAGATGAAATATGTGCAGAAAATGGTGAGCCTGCACATGCGTCCCATTGTGATAGCGGATGATGTAGTGACCGACTCGGCAGTGCGTCGTCTCTTGTTTGAGGCAGGTGATGATATAGACGACCTGATGACACTGTGCGAAGCCGACATTACTTCCAAGAATATGGAGCGTAAGAAACGCTTCCTTAATAATTTTCAGTTGGTACGCCAGAAGCTGAAGGATTTGGAGGAACGCGACCGTATCCGTAATTTCCAGCCTCCGGTCAGTGGTGAAGAAATCATGAAGACTTTCGGCCTTTCTCCTTGCCAGCAGGTAGGTGCCTTGAAGAGTGCCATTAAGGATGCCATTTTGGACGGCATCATTCCCAATGAATACGAAGCCGCCCGTGCATTTATGTTGCAACGGGCGGAGAAGATGGGGCTTAAGGAGTTATGAGTTATAAGTTGCATGTTATGTACCATGCGTTATAACTCATAACTTATAACTCTTCTTTTTCTACTTGGAACTTGCGGCTTACTTTCATCAGGTTGATGGTGTAGGTCACTACGTTCTGGGCTTCTTGTATCATAGTCAGGTATACCATGCTGACTTTGATGCTGCCGCTCTGGCTTTGGATGCGTTGCAGCTCTTCGCGTTTCAGATGAGACAACTGTCCGTTGAGGTCGTTGGCTTTGCGAATCTCTGTTTCCAGTTCATCATAATTGTTCGTTTCCAGCTTGTGGCGGCATACTTGTAACAGATAGCAGATGTCTTCGGCTACGTCTGTAAATTCTCCTTTCTGAATGGCATCCAGCGGATTGAAGTTATTGTCTATGTGCTCTAAGCAAGGTTCGCAAAGACGGCCTACGCTGTACACCAGTTCGCTGGCAAAGTCGTTGCCTTGATAGTAATAGAGTCCTTTTTCCAATACGGTATTGTTGTCGAGACGGCACATGGCAAGTGTTCCGGTACGCTTCATCTGCTTGATGAGTTGTTTTTCGAATTTTACTGAGCCCATGGCACGACGCAGTCCGCGTAGATTCTCGTGTAGGAAGGAAGTGACGGTACGTTCAAAATTCTCTTCTGTGAATTCCATAATCTTCACCAGTTCTTCACGGGTATGCTTGCGGAGCAATTCGATGACTTCATTGTTGTCCGTACTCTTCATCAACTGTTTCAGGGTCTCGTTGCCTTTTTCTTTCTCCTTGCGCTTTTTGTACATCACTTGGCTACGAATCAGCATGAAAACTGCCAGACCAATCAGTGCCAGGATGGCAACCGTACCACCGAAATGGATAATCAGTGCTACGAAGAAACAGATGGTGAACGCTGCTCCGGCAGTGATGAACCAACCGCCGATAACGCTGAGCACACCCGTAATGCGGAATACCGCCGAATCACGTCCCCAGGCACGGTCGGCAAGCGATGTACCCATGGCTACCATAAAGGTGACGTAAGTGGTGGAAAGGGGAAGTTTCAAGGAAGTTCCCAAGGCGATGAGCAGACCAGCCAATACGAGATTGACGGAGGCGCGAACCAAGTCAAAAGCGGCGCCGTCGGCTATGATGGCTTCATCCTTCTGGAAGCGTGTGTTCATCCACCGCTTGCTGCTTTCGGGCATCGTTTTGGATATTCCGTTAGCCAGGGTCATGCTGAAGCGTACCAGCGTGCGGGCTATCGGGGTACTTCCGAAGTTCTCTTCACCGTCATCCTGGCGGGCAAGGTCCACGGAAGTCTTGATGACATTGTGGGCTTTCTTGGATGTGCAGAGTGCATAGACCATGATAGCGCCTGCACCGATAAGGAAATACCACGGGGTTTTGGCTGCACCGAGGAGTGAGGACATCAGGAATCCGTCGGGGCCGGCGGCCGTACCATTGGCTGTATAGTCAATAAATGAGGAATATCCTGCGAGGGGGACACCGATAAAGTTCACCAAGTCATTGCCGGCAAAGGCAAGAGCGAGGGCGAAAGTACCCATCAGAACCACTACTTTGAAGACATTTATCTTGCACCAATGCAGTATCTGCATCAGTATGGTGAAGAATACAAAGAAACCGGTTATCAGCAATGCGGTATTGTCGTGTATCCATTGCTTGTTTTCAGGGGTCATGAATGAGCTGTCTTTCAGCCCCTTTATCAGCATGAAGTAGATGATGCTGGTGGCAGCTATACCACCGAATAGCGCGATGCTGTATTTCATGTTCTTCTTGTAGTTGAAGGTGAACACGATACGTGCCAGCCACTGTACCAGCATACCGAAGAAGAAGGCAATGGCTACGGATACAAAAATGGCCATGATGACAGAGAGTGCCTTGTCTGTATTGATGAGGTCGCCCAGTCCCAATGTATCGCTGTTATAGACCTTGATGAGCGCCAGTGCGAACGTACCTCCCAACAGTTCGAACACCATGGATACAGTGGTGGAGGTAGGCATTCCCATAGTGTTGAAGACATCTAATAGCACGACGTCTGTCAACATGACGGCAAGCAGAATGCACATGATTTCGGCAAAGTAGAAGTGCTCCGGTTGATAGATGCCGTGTCGTGCAATGTCCATCATGCCATTGCTGAGTGCCGCACCGATGAAGACGCCAATGCCTGCAATGAACAGTATGGTTTTGAAAGATGCTGCCTTTGCTCCGACAGCCGACTGAAGAAAATTGACCGCATCATTACTGACACCTACCACGAGGTCGAAAATCGCGAGTACGAACAGAAAGATGACGATACCCAGATAAATTGTTTCCATAGACATGTATTTTATTTCCGGCTGCAAAGGAAAGAGTTTGGTGTTGCAGAGAAATGTCATACATGTTACAGAAATGTTACAAAGCGATTGACGATTGATAATTGACGATTGATAATTATCGTTAATCGCTAATCCTTAATCCCTTGTTTCAAGTATTCGTAAAAGCTATATTGCGACCGTACCTTCTCCTTTTGCGGTCGTGACGACTTCCAGCGGTTTCGCAACCGGTCGTCCACGAAGCAGGCTTTCCGTTTGTCCGACAGTTGTATGGATAGCATATCGATGAGCTCTTGCTTCAAGTCCGGGTCCAGAATGGGGGTGACGGCTTCGATACGGCGGTACAAGTTACGCCGCATCCAGTCCGGCGAGCCGAGGAAGAGCTTGGGTGCGCCGCCGTTGCCGAAGTACCACACACGGGCATGTTCCAGAAAGGTATCCACGATGCGTGTCACGCGGATGTTGTGGCTGTACTCCTGCCCGGGGATGAGGCAGCAGATGCCGCGGACAATGAGGTCTATCTCTACACCGGCTTGCGAGGCTTCGTAGAGGCGGTCTATCATGGCGGGGTCTTGCAGGGCATTCATTTTTAGGATAATCCGTCCTTGCTTGCCTTGCCGGGTCAGTTCTATTTCGTGATTGATGAGGCGGTTCAGTTCAGGAATCAGGTTGAAGCGGGCCACAAGCAGGCGGTGGAACACCGGATTTTCCTTTCCCTGCAGAGTACGGAACAAGTTGTGCAGGTCGTTTACAATCACCGGGTTGCAGGTGAATAGTCCGCTGTCTGCATAGAGGGTGGCGGTCTTTTCGTTGAAGTTGCCGGTGCTGATGTAGGCGTAGCTTGTCAGTTTGCGCCCTTCCTTGTCGCGGCGTAGCACGAGGGCTACTTTGGCATGTACCTTTAGTCCTGGTATGCTGAAAATGATGTTGATGCCGGCGGCTTTCATCATCTCGGCGGTGGCGAGGTTGTTTTCTTCGTCGAAGCGGGCTTTCAGTTCCACAAAGACGGTGACTTTCTTTCCGTTCTGTGCGGCGGCTATTAGGGTGTTGATGACGGTGGAGTTCTCTGCCACGCGATACTGGGTCACCATGATTTCACGCACGGTGGGTTCGTGGACGGCTTCATATAGAAAATGGATGAAGTGGTCGAAGGAGTGGTAGGGATAATGCAGCAGCAGGTCCTTCTTCTCCACATAGCGGAAGATGGATTCGCGTTCGTCCAGGCAGGTCAGCTTCATGGGCTGGGGTTTCTTGATGGGACGTACGCTTTGGTTGGGATTAGGCAGATGCCGCAAATCCTCCATGTTGAGGTGCTTGTCTCCCGGCACCAGCTCCCGGCGGTCTATGCGGTAGGCATCTACCAGAAAGTCGAGGAAGTCCTGGGGCATGGCGCGGTCGTATACAAAACGGCACACGGCGCCTATCTTGCGTTTCTTTACCTTCTTCTTCACCTGCTCGATGATTTCGGAGGTATTGGCGGCATCGTCTATCAGAATATCCGCATCGCGTGAAATCTTGATGCAATAACTGCTGTCCACTTCATAACCGGGGAAGATGGTATCCAGATTGGCCTTGATGATGTCTTCAATGAACATCAGATAATAGTCTTTCCCCACCTTGGGCAGCTGGATGAAGCGCGGCACTTTGCTGTACGGCAGTTTCATCACGAAATACTGGATGCGGTTTGGAGAACTGGCGGGAGCTCCTTTCAGATGAAGCCGTACGGCTAGATAGAGACGGTTGTCGCGCAGGAATGAAATCACCTTGTCCTTGCTTACGGGCACCGGGGCCAGATAGGGGAATATCTCTTCGCGGAAGAAGCTGCGCACAAAATCGCGGTGAAACGGTTCTACGTTGCGGCTTTGATAGAATATGATGTGATGTTTCCGCAGGGCGGGCAGTATCTTCTGTTCGTAGATGCGGATACGTTCCTCCAGTTGGCGATTGACTTCTTGGTTGATTTCATCTACCAGTTCGGCGGCAGACTGCATAGTCTCTTCATCGCTTTGCGAGGCTCCGGTGGCTATGGCCTTATGGTCGGCTACGCGTATCTTGTAGAATTCTTCCAGATTGGAAGAGTATATAGAAATAAAGTTGATGCGTTCGTATAGCGGCAATGTCTCGTCTTCCGCTTCCAGCAGTACGCGGTAGTTGAAGGAAAGCCAGCTGATGTCACGTTTGAAATATCTGTTGTCCATGGTGTTAAGGTGTTAATGTGGCATATTAGCACATTACCACATTGTATTCTTCCCAAATATAATTACCTTTGTCTTAATAAACAAAGGAAAGATGACAAAAGTTGGTTTATTATCGGATACGCATGGCTACTGGGATGAAAAGTACCTGCAATATTTTGAGGGCTGTGACGAAATATGGCATGCCGGTGACATCGGTTCGCTGGAAGTGGCACAGAAGCTGGCGGCTTTCCGTCCCTTCCGTGCCGTGTATGGCAATATTGACGGGCAGGAGATACGGCAGCTCTATCCGCAGATTCTCCGTTTCACGGTGGATGGGGCGGAGGTGCTGATGAAGCATATCGGCGGTTATCCCGGCAACTACGACCCTTCCATCAAGGGCAGCATTCTGGTGCGTCCCCCAAAGCTGTTCATCAGCGGGCACTCGCATATACTGAAGGTGAAGTATGACAAGACGTTGGATGTACTCCACATCAATCCGGGCGCTGCGGGCATTCAAGGTTTCCATAAGGTGCGTACGATGGTACGCTTTGCGGTTGATGGGGGAACGTTTAAAGATTTGGAGGTGATAGAACTTGCTGACCGATGATGTAGTTTGTTTATTTTCAATGGATTGTATTTACCGATTGCTTGCGCTATAGTGTAAAAGCCGTTACATGCTAATGTAAAGGTTGTTACGCTATTGGGTAAAGGCCGTTACACTATTTGGTAAAGGTCGTTACACGCTGAGGTAAAGACCGTTTCATCAAGGGGTGACGGCCGTTACGCACTGAAGTAAGCAAAACAATGTACCGGAGTAAGCAAAGCAATGAAGTAAAAAGATGAAACCAAGCCTTCACTTAATCGAATTTTTCCATTATCTTTGTACCCGAATAGCAAGTAGAGCCGTGGGGCATCGTCCTCCTTCTTATTTTATTCTCCATTTTGAAGTATCACCGAAAAAGAACTGAAATATGAAAGGAATTATTCTTGCAGGTGGCAGTGCCACTCGTCTCTATCCGTTGTCCAAGGCTATCTCCAAGCAGATAATGCCCGTCTACGACAAGCCGATGATATACTACCCGCTCTCTACACTGATGTTGGCGGGAATTCGCGAAGTGCTTATTATCTCTACTCCACGTGACTTACCCATGTTCCGCGAGCTGCTGGGAACCGGTGAAGAACTCGGTATGTCCTTTTCCTATAAGATACAAGAGAATCCCAACGGACTGGCACAAGCCTTTGTGCTGGGTGCAGAGTTCTTGGACGGCGGACCGGGCTGCCTTATTCTGGGCGACAACATGTTCTACGGTCAAGGCTTCTCCGCCATGCTGAAGCGTGCCGCTTCCATAGACAAGGGTGCCTGCATCTTTGGTTATTACGTCAAGGACCCCCGTGCCTACGGTGTAGTGGAGTTTGATGCCAACGGCAAAGCCGTCTCGCTGGAAGAAAAGCCTGCCAATCCTAAAAGCAACTATGCCGTCCCCGGACTGTACTTCTACGACTCCACCGTGACAGAGAAAGCCGCCTCCTTGAAGCCCTCTGCTCGCGGCGAATACGAAATTACCGACCTCAACCGTCTCTATCTGGACGAGGGCACGCTGAAAGTGGAGCTCTTCGGCCGTGGCTTTGCCTGGCTCGACACCGGCAATTGCGACAGCCTGCTGGAAGCCAGCAATTTTGTCGCCACCATCCAGAACCGTCAAGGCTTCCGCGTGAGCTGTATCGAAGAGATTGCCTGGCGCAAGGGCTGGATAGATGTAGACCAGCTGTATCGCTTGGGTGAACAGCTTGGCAAGACCGAATATGGCAAATACCTGATGGAACTGGCTGAATCGAAGCGATGAACTCTTTGTTCCCCAAAAAGAGAAGGAGAATAGTTCTCCTATAAAGGCCCGCTGACTTTAATTTTTAATTTATAATTTTTAATTCTCATGAAGACTTATCTCGTAACCGGTGCCGCCGGTTTTATCGGCGCCAACTATATTAAATATATCCTGGCAAAACATAATGATATTAAAGTGGTGATACTGGATGCCTTGACCTACGCAGGCAATCTGGGCACCATTGCCAATGACATTGACGATGAACGTTGCTTTTTTGTAAAAGGTGACATCTGCGACCGCGTGCTTGCCGACGAACTGTTTGCCAAGTATAAGTTCGATTACGTAGTGAATTTTGCTGCCGAGAGCCACGTAGACCGTAGCATAGAGAATCCCCAGCTTTTCCTGATGACCAACATCCTGGGTACACAAAACTTGCTCGATGCCGCCCGCCGTGCCTGGGTCACGGGTAAGGACGAGTCCGGTTATCCCACTTGGCGCAAAGGCGTTCGTTACCATCAAGTGTCTACCGACGAAGTTTACGGCTCACTTGGTGCCGAAGGCTACTTCACAGAGCAAACCCCGCTCTGCCCGCACAGCCCTTACAGCGCCAGCAAGACGAGTGCCGATATGGTAGTGATGGCCTATCACGATACCTATAAGATGCCCGTCACTATCACCCGCTGTTCCAACAACTACGGTCCTTATCACTTCCCCGAAAAGCTGATTCCGCTTATCATCAAGAATATTCTCGAAGGCAAGAACCTCCCCGTCTATGGCGACGGCAGTAACGTGCGTGACTGGCTCTACGTGGAAGACCACTGCAAAGCTATCGACCTGGTTGTCCGCGAGGGTGTGGAAGGCGAAGTCTACAACGTAGGCGGTCACAACGAAAAGACCAATCTTGAAATCGTGAAGCTGACTATTGCCACCGTCCGCCGCTTGATGGAGGAAGAACCCCGTTACCGTGCAGTGCTGAAGAAACAAGTAAAAGCCGCCGACGGCACGATTGACATCAGCTGGATAAACGAAGACCTTATCACCTTCGTCAAAGACCGCCTAGGTCACGACCAGCGTTATGCCATCGACCCCACAAAGATTACCAATGCCCTGGGCTGGTATCCGGAGACGAAGTTCGAGGTCGGCATCGTCAAGACCATTGAATGGTACCTGAACAACCAGCCGTGGGTGGAAGAAGTGACCAGCGGTGATTATCAGAAGTATTACGAACAGATGTATGGAGGTAGAGGTTAAGGTTTAGGGATTAGGGTCTAACCGCTAATCCTTAACCTCTAACCTCTCAATTCAGCGCCACCGCTAACAGTAATCCTAAGAACAGCATATTGCGCGACGTCTCGCCCAGTATGCTGTTCAGCTTTTTACCGCTACCTATCTGTATCATTTTGCGCCACGTCAGTGCGTGCATATAGAGATAGACGCAGGGAGCCCAGATAAATTCCAGCGGAGTCAGCTTGCCCGTGTAGACAAACCAGAAGCAGAGCAGCACGGCGGCGATGCCCAGTGCCAGATACATATTCTCACCGAACTTCTTGCCGTAGCGTACCACCAGCGTACACTTGCCGCTCACGGCATCCTGCTCGCGGTCGCGATAGTTGTTCACCATCAGCAAGGTGTCTATGGCGAGGCCACTGACGAGCGACAGCACCACCACATCCATATTCAGCGTATAGGCCTGCACGTAGTAGGTGCCGCATACGGGCACGAAGCCGAAGAACACCAGCACCAGTACGTCGCCCCAGCCCCGATAGGAGAGCAGCGTGGTATAGAGGAAAGCAAACAGTATGCACACCACGCCCAGCACCACCAGTTCCCAGCCTCCGTGGGGCAGCTGCCCCCAGACGGTGAACAGCACTGCCAGCCCTGCCAGGCACGACAGTGTCAGTGCGATGCCGATGCCGGTTTTCATGGCTGCCGGCGTAATCCAACCTTCGGCGCAGGCGCGCTGTGGCCCCAGCCGGTCTTCCCGACGGTCGGTCCCTTTCTGGAAGTCGAAGAGGTCGTTGATAAAGTTGGCGGCAATCTGCATGCCGCAGGCAAAGAGGGCGCACAGCAGGGCGGGTGCGGTCTTGAACTGTCCGTCGCTGAAGGTAAGGGCACTGCCCAGCAATACCGGGATGATGGCTCCCGTCAACGTCTTGGGGCGGGCGGCGAGAAACCATGCGTAGGGTGAATTCTGTTTAATCTCGTTCATCGTAGTTCCAATTTAGTTCGGCATCTGCCAGCAAAAATACTGAAAATCCCTATATTTGTACCCACTTATGATGAAGAAGTTAGTCTACATATCCATTCTTTCTCTGCTGCTCTTGTCTTCCTGCCGTTCCAAGCGGATGATTACCGTGTCGTTGCCGCAGCCAGTCATGCAGGCAGACAGCACGCAGCTTGGCGATACTATCGGGTTGCCTGCCCGCCTTTCGCCGATGTTCACCTTTGACCAGTCTGATTTGCGTAATGTCCGCCGCCAGCCGGCGAAGGGCGAGGTAAAGAAACAGCAGATAAAGAAAACGGCACCGGTACAAAAGGTAATTGTGCAGCGAGGTACAAGAATCACATCGAAAACCACCCACGTAGGCTCGGCCTATAAGGGCGTCAGCCGCATTAAGACGTACGACTTCACGCATCGCGACGTGCCTGCCGCCTTCGAGGGCTTCCGCATCGCCTTTGTCTCCGACCTGCACTACAAAAGCCTGCTGAAGGAGGAGGGATTGAAGGACCTGGTCCGCCTGCTCATAGACCAGAAGGCCGACGTGCTGCTGATTGGCGGTGACTTTCACGAAGGCTGCCAGTACGTGCCGCCCGTCATGGCTGCCCTGGCGCAAGTGAAGACGCCGTTGGGCACCTATGCCGTGCTTGGCAACAATGACTACGAGGCTTGCTATGACGACATCGTGCGCGAAATGAGGCATTATGGCATGCATCTGCTGGAGCATAAGGTGGACACCCTGCGGCGTGGCGGTGAGCGGATTCTTGTGGCGGGCGTGCGCAATCCTTTCGACTTGGGCAAGAACGGCACATCGCCCACACTCGGCCTTTCGCCCGACGATTTCGTAATCCTGCTGACGCATACGCCAGACTATGCCGAGGACGTCCCGGTGACAAACTCCGATCTCATCCTGGCCGGACACACGCATGGCGGGCAGGTGACGCTGTTCGGGCTTTATGCACCGATAGTCCCCTCGCACTACGGGCAGCGGTTCCTCTCCGGGCTGAAGTACAACTCAAAGAACATCCCGATGATTGTCACCAACGGCATCGGCACTTCGCAGAAAGCCATCCGCATGTTTGCTCCCGCAGAGGTGGTGATGATTGTGCTGCACCGGCTGACGGACTGATTTATTCTTCGGGCATCAGCACCACTCCCAGTTTCTTCTTGCCATCCATCTTTACCACCATCGGCTGGTGGAAATGTACATGCCGCAGGTACTTCGTCTCGTGTACGGCAGGCTGTGCATTCAGGAATTCCTGGTTGTATACGCCGTCATTCATAAAGGCGTTGATGGTAAAGTATCCCACTCCAAAGGAGGTCAGGTTCTGGAAGAAGTGGGTTCCCTGGCTGGGGTCTACCCGGTAGTTGGTCAGTCCGGCTTCCACTATCACGCGGGCAGCGCTGATGTGCGGCCACTTCACGGGGATGCCGAGCCAGGTGTCACTGCTACCCCAGCGTCCGGGACCTACAAGGACATAGTTGCGGCCTTCGTCCAGGAACTGCTGGTTCAGCTTCTCTATCTCCCAGGCAATCTCCTGGTTGTGGGAGGCACTATAGTCGTCTGTCTTCACATAGATAATGTCATGTATCTCGTTCATGATGCCATGTCCCAATGAGTTGTTGGAACGGAGCAGTACCTGGTCGTCCGGAATGGCGGTAAGGTCTTCATCCAGCATCTCCTTGGTGTCGACTATCGGGCGGATTTGCAGCAGGTAGAAGGTGCCGGTTTTGTCCTTCTCGCGGCTCATGGTGGCGGCAAACTCTATCTCTACGGGACGGCGCATCTCCTGCTCTCCGTATTTCAAAGCCAGTTGCAGGATGCGTGGCAGGGGGAATACGTCGTGTTGCAGGATGTTGGCAAAGGTGATGACTTTGCGTCCGCCGGGATAAAGCCCGTCGCGGATAATCTGGTCGTAAGGGTCGTAGGTGGAGGCTATGTAGTTCAGTGCTCCGTCCTTTTCCGCTTCTTTGACGTGCAGTTTCAGCAGGTTGAAGCCGTCGTCGATGGAGAAGTCGTGACCGGCATTGCGCAGGTCGAGGGCATAGAAGCGGGTCTGAGTCTCTTTGAGGGCAATCTCCATTTCGCTGGTTTGCAGCACCTGGTTGGGGTGATAGGGCGAGAAGCGGAGCGTCATGCCACCGTCCACGATGTATTTACCTAAACCGAGCGCCAGATTGACGATACCTTCTTCTGCCTTCTCGTCGCCGATGGGGTAGTAGTTGAGCGAACGTGCCACACCGGACATGCTGGGGTAGTAGCGGTCACCATACTGGTTGCCCACTACCTCTTGCAGGATGACAGCCATCTTTTCCTGGTCGATAACGTTGCTCGTTGCCTGCATGTATGCCTTCGAGTCGCGGAAGTAGACCGAAGCATATACTCCCTTGATGGCATCGCTCAGCATGCGCAGCATCTCGTACTTGTCGTCCAGATAGGGAATCATATAGGTGTTGTAGATACCGGCGAAGGGTTGGTAGTGCGAGTCTTCCAACAACGAGGACGAACGGATGGCAAGGGGCGACTTCACCACGTCGAAGAAGGTGAAGAAGTCCTCCACCAGGCGGTCGGGCAGCTTTGCTTTGAGGAAGTAGCGCAGGATGACGTCATCGTCGGCATCGGACAAGGCTATCTGATACAGATTGTTGGTATCCATAAACTCGTCGAACACATCGGTACAGAGCACGATGGTCTTGGGGATGGCGACACGGGCATTCTCAAACTCTTCGAACTCGGGGTGATGCTTCACCAGGTTGTCGATGAAAGCCAGTCCGCGCCCCTTGCCTCCCAGCGAACCGTCGCCAATACGGGCAAAGTTGGAGTATCGGTCAAAGCGGTCGCGCCTGAAGACTGCCACTACTCCCTGGTTTTTCATCTTGCGGTATTTCACGATAGCCTCGAAGATAATTTTACGGTGGGCATCCACGTCTTGCAAGCTATTCCAGGTGATGGGCCGCAGGAACTCTGCCACGGGAAACATGGCACGTGAGTAGAGCCAGCGGCTGACGTGGTTGCGGCTGATGTGGTAAAGGAATGATTCTGCCGGAACAGCAAAAAGAATGTTCTGCAGCTCTTTGAGATTCTTTACGCGGGCAATCTCTTCCAGCGTGTCCGGGTTGCGGAAGATAAAGTCGCCGAAGCCGAAATTGTCTGATACAATACGGCGCAGGTCCACATCCATCTTTTTGGAATTCTTGTCGATGAAGGCGGCATCGTATTTGGCTGCATACGCTGCGTTGTCCGATTCGCTGGACTGTATGATAAGGGGTACAAACGGGTCTTCCTTGCGGATGGCGGCACAGAGCTTGATACCGGCCAGTCCGTCCTTCTCGCCCCGTTCTACGCGGGGGAAGCGTACGTCGGTGATGACACCTAATATATTATTCTTATATTTTTGGTAGATGCCAAAGGCTTCTTCATAGGTACGTGCCAGTACAATTTTGGGACGTCCCCTCATGCGCAGTGTGCGCTGGTGGGCATTCAGTGCTTCAGTAGAGAATTCCTGGCTCTGCTTCAATACGAATTTATACAGATTGGGCAGGATGGAGGAGTAAAAGCGGATGCCGTCTTCCACCAGCAGGATGAGCTGCACACCCACTTCGTTGACGTCGTGCTCCAGGTTCATCTTGTCCTCTATCAGCTTGATGATGGAAACCAGCAAGTCGGTGTTTCCCAGCCAGCAGAACACATACTCAAAGGGACTGAGGTCTTCATTGGCAATACGCTTGGTGATGCCGTGGCTGAAAGGGGTAAGTATCACCATCGGAATCTGTTCATACAGGTTTTTGATGTATCGTGCCACGTCGAAGCTGTCGTTGTCTCCCGTGCCCGGCATGCAGATGATGAGGTCGAAAGAGATGGAGGACAGCTGTGTCAGCGCCTCCTCGCAAGTGGAAACCTGCGTGAAACGGGGAGGGTAGCGCAAGGAGAGCGAAGTGTATTCATTGAATATCTTTTCGTCGATGCGGCCGTCATCTTCCAGCATGAAAGCATCGTAAGGATTGGCTATCAGAAGGACGTTGAAAATGCGCCGTGTCATGAGGTTGGCAAACTGTGTGTCCTTGAAATAGAGCTGGTTTAATTTGAACTTACTGAGCATGGCTTCTCATGATTTGTTGGTTTCGGAAGGCAAAAGTAATAGAAATCGAACCTATTCGGATAGTTTTTCGACCGTTTTTTTTATATTTATGCGTAATATTGCATCCGAAAAACAATATATGACCTATGTCTGCTCCATATCCGTTTCCATATAAATCCGTTGCATGTACATTTCTGCTGTTATGGGTGTTCGTTTTTTTGTCCGCTGACTTGTTTGCTGGTTCATTCCGCACCTTGGGTATCAAGGAGGGATTGGGCAGTCGGCAAGTATTCCAGATAAACAAGGATTCGGCCGGATTTGTCTGGGTGTATACTCATGTCGGGATAGATCGTTATGACGGGAATGAAATCAAGCATTACAAGTTGGACGGAATGGTTGATTCCAGGGACAATATCCAGTCTTCCACTACCATGATGTGTGATAAGGAGGGTATTGTCTGGGTTGCATTGAAGAATGGAAAAATCTATGCATACAACAAACTGACGGACTCTTTCCAATTGCGTGTGGACTTGGCCGATTACCTGCCTTCTCCGGTATTGTATAATATGCTGTTTGATGACGAAAACCGTTTGTGGTTGTGTATGTCGAAGGGGCTTTATTCTTGGGAAGAAAGTGCAGGACTGTCTTTTGCCGGATTGAAGGGGCAATCTGTCCGTTGCATGGTCCAAATGGAAGATGAAGTGTTTTTTGCAGGCACCGACAAGGGTGTCTTCCGGCTGACGAAGGCAGGAGCGGCAGGTTCTTCGTCTTTTGAGACGAGGCCGGTTGACCTGCATACAGAGATGCATGTGGAATCGCTCTATGTCTTCGGAGCGAAGCTGTTCATCGGTACCTTTTCAAACGGCGTATTTGTGCTTGACGGTCCCGAAGGGCAAATACATTCCTTGAATGACCGGATTCCTCATGTGCCTATCCGTTCGTTTGCAAGGACAAAGGATAATTTGCTGCTGGTGGGAGCCGACGGTGCAGGTGTTTTTTGCATGGATGTCGCTACCGGAGAACTTTTGAACCATTATATGAATAACGGGGATGATGACAAAAGCTTGAGTGGTAATACGGTATCCGATATTTGTGTGGATGAATCCGGAGTTGTATGGATTGGCACTTCTACGAATGGCATCAGCTATCTGGATCCGGAGATGCCGGATGTCTATAGAATCAGGCACGAACGCAATAATGATAATTCCCTGAAGTCGGACCATGTAAATGTGATGTTTCAGGACTCGGAGGGAGATTATTGGTATGGTACAAACAACGGCGTCAGCCTCTATCAACCTCGGTCACGCAAATGGACCCACTATCTGGACGGTACGGAATATAGTGGCAAAGTGGTATTGGCACTTGCCGAAGACTCCGGGGGAAACATCTGGGTAGGTGGCTATGGTATCGGTGTCTATTGTATTCATAAACAGACCGGACGGGTACAGAAGAAAGAGAAAAGAAATGCACATCCGGAGAAGGGAATGGCCACCGACTATGTTTATGCCATTTATGCGGAAGGGGATTATGTCTGGTTCGGTGGTATTGAAGGAGAGTTTACCCGTTACGATATACGGACGGATACTTATACATATTACCCGATTGATTGCATAGGTGACATAAAGCCGGGTAAGGGGGGCTCATTACTGATTGCCGGTTGCAGCGGGTTGGCCGTCTTTGATAAGAAGTCGGGAGACACGCAGTGGCATCAGACGTTTGGAGACATCTCTCTGCATTATCCTGTCCGTTGCCTGATGCAGTCCTCATCCGGTGATATTTGGCTGGCGACAGACGGGGAAGGCCTTATACGTGTTGGTCCGGATGGGAAAGAGGCGCATGCATATACCGTAGATGACAATCTGGTTTCCAATTCCATCAACAGCCTGCTGGAGGATAACGAAGGGCGTATCTGGTTCAGTACGGAGAAGGAATTGTATTGCTTGGACTGCTCCCGGGATATTATCATCAGTGCCAATGATTTTTTGGATGTCAGCTGGGGATATTACAACCCGAATGCTGCCCTTAAGTTGAAGAATGGATGTCTTGCTTTCGGCACCGCAGAAGGGGTTCTTTCCTTTCTCCCGTCTTTGGACTTGGGGACTCATGCACCCGTTGAGCTGATTCTGACAGACTTTAAACTGCTTTATGAATCGGTCAAAGCGGGAATGAAAGGCTCTCTTTTGCAAACGAATATCAATGATACCCGGAAAATAGATTTGAAGTATAATCAAAACTCCTTCTCTATTTCCTTCTCTGCCATCAACTTTGCAGTCCCGCATCGTATCAGGTATGAGTATAGGCTCGAAAATCACAATGAGGAGTGGGAACACTCCAATTCAGTGCGGAACGTGAGCTATATGAATCTCTCGTCCGGTAAGTATGTATTCCGCTTGCGGGCATTTGATAAGTACACCGGGCAGCAGGTGGGAGAAAGAAGTCTGGACATTGTCATTCATAACCCTTACTGGGTTTCGTGGTGGGCGCTGCTCCTCTATTTCATCTTGTTGTTTGTCTTTGTCTGCATGTTTGTGCAGTATAGGAGGCATAAGGTGAACGAGGGGCGTATAAGGGACAAGATACGTTCCTTTATCAGTATAGCCCATGATATCCGTACACCGGTTACTTTAATAAAGGCTCCGCTGAGCGAGCTCGAAGCGCAGGAGGGACTTCCGGAGCAGGGTAAGAAAACCGTTGCGGTGGCAATGAAGAATGTGGAAAAACTGATGGGAATGATTACTCAACTGCTTGAGTTGCAGAAAACGGAACTGCATGCCGAGGAGTGTCTGAAGGTTTCTCCATACGACATTAAGGCTTATCTGGAGGAAAAGATGGCGGAGTTTCATTTAGCCGCCATGCAGAAGAGCGTCGGGATAGAGTTGGAGGTGGAGCCGGATATGCCCAAGGTTTGGATTGACCGGGAGAAGATGGATCATATCATAGACAATCTGCTCTCCAATGCCTTGAAGTATACAGAGAAGGGAGTCATTCACATACTGGTGAAGACTGCAAGAAAGAAGTGGACTATTGAAGTGAAGGATACGGGTATCGGCATTCCGAAAGAGGAGCAGGGCAATATTTTTCACGAATATTATAGAGCCCAGAATGCCATGAACTTTGAGGAAACCGGTTCGGGTATCGGTCTGATGATTACGCGCCGCATTGTGAAACAGCATCACGGCACCATCTCTTTCAGTAGCGTGGAAGGGCAGGGAACTACGTTTACGGTAACTTTCCCGCAGAGGATAAAGGCGAGCGTGGCGGTGGAAGCGAAGGCTGACGGCCGGGAAGAAGCTCAGGCCGCTACCGGGGCTGTGCATGAAGAAACGGAACGTGCCGGGAAGAATGTCCTTCTTCTGGCGGAGGACGATGCGGATATGAGGGAGTATCTGGTGGACAGCTTGTCTTCCGAATATAAGGTAGTTGCCGTGCCCGACGGCGGAAAGGCATTGGAGACGGCAAGGGAAATCAATCCTGATATCATTATCTCGGACATTGTGATGCCGGTACTGGAAGGTGATGAATTGTGCCGGATTCTGAAGTCATCGGTAGATACAAGCCATATACCTATTATATTACTGACCGCACTGAGTGAGAGGGAAAATATCATCTTCGGACTGGAGGCCGGTGCCAATGACTACATCATCAAGCCTTTCGACTTGTCTGTGCTGAAAGTGCGTATCAGGAATATTCTTCAGAATAGGCAGCATTTGCGCGAAACCGTGTTGGCGATGGATGCGCAGCCCGAAGAGACAGACTATACCAGCCAGTTGGACAAGGAGTTCCTGGACAAGGTTATGAAAGTGATTGAGGAGGAGTTGTCCGATTCGGAATTCTCCATCAATGACTTCTGCCGGATGCTGGGCATGAGCCGCACTTCTGTCTACAATAAGATAAAGACGCTGACCGGGCAGGGACCGAATGACTTCATCCGCATTGTCCGTTTGAACAAGGCAAAAGAGCTGCTGGTTTCCCGGAAATATTCGATAGGGGAAGTGGCGAATATGGTCGGATTTTCTGACCCGAAATATTTCAGTACATGCTTCAAAAAGCAGTTTGGTACCAGTCCCAGCAAAATTTAGAGCCATGAAGACTGCTTTTGAACCACCGCTGACAAGTATTAAACCTTTTTTGTCAGAGAATAAACCCTTGTCTCCCTGATAGTGCGTAATATTGTGGACAGTAAACAATATTAAAAAACGCATATAAAAAATGGAAACGTATTTAGGTCTTGATTTAGGAGGCACGAAGTTGCTGATTGGCGAAATGGATAGCCGTGGCAACATTTTGAGGTATAAGAAATATGACTCCGGTTACTTTAATCAGCAGGCTGCGCTGGAAATCATCAAGTCGTCGCTCGATGATTATATCCGTACCGTGGGCTGGTATGACCAGAAACCGGTAGCGATGGGTGTTGGGCTGATAGGGCGTGTAGATCCCAACGAAGGTGTCTGGCTGCAGATTGACCCGAGCAGGACACAGCGGATTGAGTTGGCAAAGGAACTGTCGGATATATATGGCATGCCTTGCCATATAGACAATGATGTGAAGAGCGCTACAAGAGCCGAACGCGTCTGGGGATTCGGACAAATTTCCAAAAACTTTATATACGTAAATGTAGGTACAGGCATTGCCGTGGGTACGGTGATAAATGGGAGACAAATCCGTGGCAGTCATTTCAATGCCGGCGAAGTGGGACACGTGCGTGTAGGTGTGAACATAGGCATTAAATGCGGTTGTGGACGGATGGACTGTGTGGAGGCGATTGCTGCCGGCATAGGTTTTGACAATTGTGCCCGTCTGCTCCGCAACCAGTATGAGACCGGCCTGCATATTCCGGCTGAAAAAGGGGAACGGGTGATTGTGAGTGAGGTGTTTGCACTTAGTCAGAAAGGTGACCCTCTCTGTACGGTGCTGGTGGAGAATGCAGCTGAGGCGCTTGCCAATCTTATCATGAATCTGGTACGTGTGATTGACCCGGACACGGTGGTGTTGGGTGGAGGCATTGTGGCCGACGGATATATGCACGAGAAGATTCTGGAGAAACTTCATCCTACGACCATGCGTTTTGTCAGCAACGGGGTTGTCATTACGAAACTGAATCCCGGATTTATCGGGCTTCTGGGGGCCGGCGCGGTGGCGATGAATATGTGATTAGGAATTAATGATTAAGAATATGAAAATAACAATAACAAAGAATGAAAAGGAGTTTGACTGCACGGCTGCATGGCGCATCATCGGGCAGATGTTGAATGAACCGGAGAGTGTGATAGGACTTTCGACGGGACGTACTACCGGCAATCTTCATCGGTTGGTGGGAGAAATCTATACTAAATATCCGTTTAAGGTGGATACCGTTACTTTCTTCGGATTGGATGAGGTAACGAATGTGCCGCGCGAATATGCCGGAGCATGCTACACGATGCTGAAAACGGAGTTGATGGATACATTGGGCATCAAGGAAGAGAATTTTTTGATGCTGCCTACCATTTCTGGTGATTTTGAACAGTCATGCAGGGATTTCCAGCAGGAAATTGCGAACCGTGGCGGCATTGATTTGCTGATTTTAGGGTTGGGTGAGAACGGACATCTGGGATTCAACCAGCCGGAATCTCCCTTTGGCGGTGAAGCATGGGTGACCCGGATGAATGTGGAACTGGAAGAACGCATCCGTAGAGAAACGGGTACTCCTCCCGATAAAGAGTTGGGAGGGGCTACTTTGGGAATAAAGAACATTATGCAGGCACGCCGGATTGTACTGGTTGCCAAAGGGACTAATAAAGCGGATATTGTCAAGCGGATGCTTGAAGGGCCTGTGACAACAGATGTTCCTGCTTCCATCCTTCAGCTTCATCCCAACTGTGAATTTCTGCTGGATGAGGCGGCGGCAAGCATGCTTAACTGCTAAGTCGCCTTGCAGGCGGCTGATAACTAATTATTTGAATTAATAATCAAAATACTATGACACAACAAGAAAAACAAATAAACTATATGGGGCCATTCATCACGATGGTGTTCTTGTTCTTTATTGTAGGTTTCCTTACGACTGCCAATACTCAGTTTCAGGGTCCTCTGAAAGAAACTTTTCTTTCGGAAGTGGGCGGGTTGAAAAATACTTTTGCTACTTTGATTACTTTCTCCTGGTTCCTTGCTTATCCGGTTTGTGGAGGGGTAGGCTCGTCGTGGATTAGTAAATACGGATATAAAGGAACATTGATGCGTGGATTGCTGGTGATGATTGTGGGGCTTGGTTTGTTCTTTGCCTCTTCCTATTTCACAGTACACTTTCCTGAAGCGAATTGGCATGCAGGAAATAATGTTATCCCTGGAGGGTTCTTGATTTTCTTACTGGGTTCTTTCGTGGTAGGGGCTTCGGCTACCATTCTGCAAGTGGTTATAAATCCTTATCTGACGGCTTGCCATGTCAAGGGTACCCAGTCCATTCAGCGTTTGGCTATAGGCGGTTCTGCCAATTCTGTGGGAACTACGCTTGCTCCTTATTTCGTGACTGGTGTCGTGTTTGGCGGTCTGTCTATGGAGGACATTCAGATTGACCAGCTGATGGTTCCGTTCCTGGCATTGATGGCTGTTATTTCTTTGATTGTATTGTTGTTGATGAAATTGTCTTTGCCCGATATCCAAGGAACCAGGGTAGAGAAGGGAGAAAAGCTGGAAAAAAGTGTATGGTCCTTCCGTCATCTGACATTGGGCGTGGTGGCTATCTTCTTTTATGTAGGAGTGGAAGTCTGTATCGGGGCCAATATCAATCTGTACGCCATCGAGATGGATTATGCTTCTCCGGCACTGATGGCTACGCTCTATTGGGGTGGTATGCTTGTGGGCCGCCTGGTGGGGAGCAGCCTGAGCAGGATTTCTCCCCGCGTGCAGTTGACGGTTACTACGGTATCGGCAGGATTACTCGCCCTACTGGCCATTCTTCTGAATAATCCGTGGCTGCTCACGGCAGTAGGTCTGTTCCATTCCATCATGTGGGGAGCTATCTTTACTTTGTCCGTTGCCCATTTGGGAAAATACACTTCGGTGGCTTCGGGTGTGTTCATGATTGGAGTGGTAGGCGGTGCCATATTGCCCTTGTTGCAAGGAGTGCTTGCCGATGTTCTTGGAGGCTGGAGATGGTCATGGTTCATCGTTCTTTTTGGAGAAACGTTTATGCTGTATTATGCATTGATAGGTTCACGGGTCCGTCAGACCTGCGATAATTTGTAATTAAAGATAGTACTTATGAAAAAAATTAAAATGATGATGGCTGCTGCTTTGGGCGTATTGGTTTCATGCGGTAGCGTTAAGTCGGGAGAAGAGGCCATTGCGGCTTCCCGCGAATCAAAGGTTGTGGTTGCTTATGTCACTTCGTGGAGTGAGGTGATGCCCGACCCGCAGTACATGACGCATATCAACTATGCGTTCGGTCATGTAAACGAGAGCTTTAACGGTGTCAAGATTGATAATGAGGAACGTTTGAGACAGATTGTTGATTTGAGGAAACAGAAGCCGGAGCTGAAAGTGCTGCTTTCCATCGGCGGCTGGGGAAGCGGACGTTTCAGTGAGATGGCTGCCAATGATGAATATCGCCGTGCTTTTGCCGCGGACTGTGACCGTGTGGTGAAGGAGTTCGCTTTGGATGGCATTGACATCGATTGGGAATATCCCACCAGCTCTATGGCAAATATATCCTCGTCACCGGACGATACGGAGAATTTTACACTTCTGATGCAGGATATCAGAGCTGCCATCGGCAATGAAAAGGAACTGACACTTGCCACCGTAGCTTCTGCCCGTTACATTGACTTCAAGGCTATCTTGCCTTCCGTCGATTTTGTGAATATCATGGCTTATGACATGGCTTCTGCTCCCAAGCACCATTCGGCGCTTTATCCGTCAGGACATAGCGGTGACATTACTTCGGACGGTGCCGTTACTGCACACTTGAAAGCGGGCGTACCGCCTTCCAAGCTGGTGATGGGTATGCCCTTCTATGGTCGTGGAGGTGACGGTTATCCCAGCTTCCAAGACTATAATAAGGTAGGGAATACGGATACCCAATATACTGAAAAGTGGGATGAGGTGGCTCAAGTGCCTTATCTGGCCGATAAGAATGATACGTTGGTATTTGGTTTTGAGAATCCCCGTTCACTTGCCATCAAGTGTCAGTATATTCTGGATAAAGATTTGCTGGGAGGCATGTATTGGGATTATAGCGGAGACAATGAACAGGGTGATTTGCGCCGTACGGTAGCAGAAAACCTATTGGGCAAGCCGCACAAGGCGAAGGTACTGGTGTTGACGGAACGTGGCGGACAGCACGGAGGATTTACGGATGCCGGTTTGAGGTGGTTGGCGGCCGAAGGTGTAAAGGGGAATTTCAGTATTACCGAGATAAACAATGCCAGGAACATAACGGAGGCTTACTTGTCGCAGTTCAGCCTGGTTATTCAATTGGATTTCCCGCCTTATACTTGGCCGAAGGAAGCGGAAGATGCGTTCGTCAAGTATATAGAAGAAGGCCGTGGCGGCTGGATAGGTTTCCATCATGCTACTTTGCTGGGCGAGTTTGACGGTTATCCCATGTGGCAATGGTTCTCTGATTTCATGGGTGGTGTACGTTTCAAGAACTACATAGCTCCGCTGGCCAACGGTACGCTGATTGTGGAAGATAAACAGCATCCGGTAATGAAAGATGTTCCGGCCTCTTTCGTGGTGCCCGATGACGAGTGGTATACTTATGACAAGAGCCCGCGCCCCAATGTACATGTACTGGCCAATGTAGACGAATCGAGCTACACGCCTGCATCGGACATCAAGATGGGCGATCATCCGGTGGTTTGGGTCAATGAAAGCAAAAAGGCACGCAATGTTTATTTCCAGATAGGGCATAGCAGCAAATTGTACGAAACGGAAGGGTTTACGACCATGTTCAGAAATGCCATTAACTGGACTTTAGAAAGGTAATACTTTTTATAATCAATGGATTTAGAAGAAAACGGGTACGTACAGAAACGTATCCGTTTTTTTATGGGTTTAAACTTTATCACTTTAAGTTTAAAATAAAACGTTTTTTATGGATGTGTTAGTAAATGAACTCCTTATGAGAAATATTCAACTTCCATTTCTTGTTTAGTACGTAATTTCGCTTATCGAAGTATTGGAATTTGTATCAATACAATATGAATAACTTCCTATTTTATAAACTAATACTATTATCATGAAAAGAAAAAGAGTCCTTTTGCTGCTTTGCATTCTCAGTTGCACTTTGCAGCTCTTCGCACAACAAATTAATGTGCAGGGTGTCGTTTATGACCCTTCCGGAGAAACGGTTCCGGGTGCTAATGTCAGTATGAAAAGTAATCCGGCTGTGGGTACTGTGACGGACATTGATGGGAATTTCAGTCTGAAAGCTTCTGTGGGTGATGTGTTGGTCTTCACTTTTATTGGTTATGAGCCTATTGAGTATAAACTGACTGCTGCAGATACAAATCTGAAAGTCCGTTTTACTGATTCTTCTGAGTTGCTGGACGAGGTAGTTGTAGTAGGCTATGGTGTACAAAAGAAGAGTGTACTTTCGTCTGCTGTGAGCCGTGTTACCAGTGAAGAGTTGGATAAAGGTAATCCTACAAATATTCAGAATGCCTTGAAAGGTAAAGTTTCCGGTGTACAGATTATCTCTAATTCAGGTCAGCCCGGTGCGGAATCAAAGATTCGTATTCGGGGTACTGGTACGGTCAACAACTCCGATCCGCTTTATATAGTAGACGGCATGCCGTCTGAAAGTGGTATCAGTCATTTGAATCCTTCTGATATTGAGTCTATTGAAGTGTTGAAAGACGCAGCTTCCGCCGCTATTTACGGAGCCCGTGGTGCTAATGGTGTTGTACTGATTACTACGAAGAAGGGTACTAAAGGAAAGGCTACTTTGAACTATGAATTTACGTATGGTATTCAGAATCCTTCCAAGAAGGTGGATTTGCTGGGTAGTGCGGATTATCAGATGTTGATGAATGAAATGGCTGCCAATGCAGGTAAGGACCCTTATTTCCCGACTGTTTCCAGCGTCAATACCGACTGGCAAAAGGAACTGCAGAACAAGAATGCTCCTATTATGAACCACAAGGTTTCGTTGAGTGGCGGTACGGACAACTCTACCTATTATGCTTCTTTCGGTTATGTAAAGCAAGAAGGTATTTATGCTAAAGGACATGCTGATTATGAACGCTACAATGTACGCTTGAATTACAATAATGTATTACTGGACACGAAATCACGAAATTGGTTGAATAAGATTAGTTTTGGTGCAATTGCAAGCTATTCCAAGTCAATCCAGACTGGTAATACTATTGGCAATAGTGAAGCAGCAGGCTTGATTACTTCCATGAATATGTTGCCTCCTACCGAGCCGGTTTATCAGACCGACCCTGCTATACTGGAGCAATATGCCGTAACTTATCCAAATCATGTCATTGCTCCCAACGGCCTGGCATACAATATCATCGAGATGCGTGAAATAACCAATCCGCTGGCAGCCATGCAGGTCAGTCATAACCAGAGGACTATGCCTCAGAATTTCGGTGCGAACTTTAACCTTGATGTCGACTTGTTGCCAGGCTTGAAGTTCAAGACTACCTATGGTGCGGAATGGGTGTTCAATTCCATTAAGAATGTAACTCCAGTCTACGAGCTGAATGCTACCAGTAAGAATGCCACTTCCAAGGTAGAGGATAAGAAAAGGGAGTCTTCCTATTGGCAGTGGGAAAATGTACTGTCGTATACAAAGTCTTTCGGCCGTCATAATATAGGTGCACTGTTCGGTACAAGTATGTCTTCCTACCATTACTCCAATTTGGAAGCGGAAGATTATAATCTGCTGGTGGTGGATATAGACAAGGGATATATAGACACGGCCACAGCGCCCGAAGAGCAGTCCAAAGTATGGGGTGGGGCAGAAGACCACCGCATTGCATCCGTATTCGGACGTATCAATTATAATTATGATGAAAAGTATTTGTTCGAAGCGGTAGTGAGACGGGACGGTTCGTCAAACTTCAGTCGCGAGCACCAATATGCTACATTCCCTTCGGTTTCTTTGGGTTGGGTGTTGACTCGTGAGAAGTTCATGGAGAACAGACCTTCCTGGTTGGATTTTGCCAAGATACGTCTAAGCTGGGGACAGAATGGTAACGAACGTATTGGCTCCTTTGCCTATACAAGTATGATGAGTCAGGGTAAGAATGCAGTCATAAATGGAAAGGTATATACGGGCATGCTGCCCCGTGGCTATGCCAATGCTGATTTGAAATGGGAGACCTCCGAACAGACCGACTTGGGTATTGACTTGCGTTTCTTCAACAGTGCATTGACATTCTCTGCCGACTATTTCGTGAAGAAGACGAAGGACATGCTGCTTTCCATGCCGATTCCTCTTTATACCAGTTATGGCAGTATGACGGTCAATTCGGGTACAGTGAAGAACGAAGGTATCGAGTTCGAAGCGTCCTATCGCTTTAAGGTGGGTGAAGTGAATCTGGGTATCAATGGAAATGCTTCTTATGTGAAGAATACCGTAACAGACCAGGGCCCCGACCGTGTCGGTCTCAATAATATCGGCGGTGGTATGGGCGGCCAGGTCAGTTGGAGAGAGAACGGGCGTCCGTACGGCTTCTTCTACGGTTACTTGCATGATGGCATTTTCCAGAATCAGCAGGAGATAGACAACTATACCTACGTAGATTCTAACGGAAAGACTCATTTGATACAACCGAATGCCAAGCCCGGAGATATCCGTTTTAAAGATTTGGATGGTAAAAATGGTCTTAATGGCGATGACCGTACTATGATAGGTAAGCCGAATCCCGACTGGACGTATGGATTTACGCTCTCTGCCGATTGGAAGGGGCTGGATTTCAGTGCATTCTTTCAAGGAAGTATCGGAAACGACATTTATAAACTGTACAGACGTTCCAATGTGACTTTTGGTAACTACGACAAATCTTGGCTGAACCGTTGGCATGGTGAAGGCACTTCCAATTGGGTGCCACGTGTGATAGATGGTGACAACAATAACTATCAGGTTTCAAACTTTTTTGTGGAAGATGGTTCGTATATGCGTTTGAAAGTGTTGCAGATTGGCTATAGTCTGCCTGGACAGATGTTGCAGCGTGTCGGCGTCAAGGGGCTGCGTTTCTTTGTGCAGGGCGAAAATCTGTTTACAATTACCAACTACAGCGGTTATGATCCTGAAGTGGGAACACGTGATGGATTTGACGGGGGAACATATCCGCAAGCACGTACTTATACTATCGGTGCGAATATTACATTTTGATTAACCTAAAAATTAGATACAATGAATAAGATATTAAAGGTATTGGCTTTGGGTGCGATGGCTTTGTCGACCACAGCTTGTTCAGATTTTCTGGAAGTGAATCCGAGAACTCAGGTGTCGGAAACCGAATTCTATAAGACGGAAGACGATATGATGAAGGGCTTGTATGCCGTGATGAATGAAATGCAGACCCGTATGCCGGAGGTTTGGTCTTACTCTTCTTTGCTGGGTGATGAGTCCGAAACCGGCGGTGGTATCGGTGAGGGGTCTTACAAGACGAAATGGGATACTTTTACCTATGACGCGACTTCTTGTTTCGGTGCATGGGGATATGGTTCTTGGTGGAATGAGTGGGATTTTGGCTTGTTCAATGGAGTCATTGCTGCCAATCTGTTGATTGACAAATTGGCCGGATGCAACCTCAGTGCAGACTTTGTCAATTCCATTTCTGCCGAAGCGCGCTTTTACCGTGCCATTTTCTATTACCATCTGTTTATGGGGTATGAGCAATTCCCGCTTATCAAACATTATCTGGCAGCCAGTGAAATGTATAGCGTTGCCAAAGGAACCCGTGAAGAAATTTATGAGTTTATGATGGGTGACTTGGATGACGAAGTGACTAAGTATCTGCCCCAGCGCAGTGCTACACAGCAGGGACGCGTTTGCCGGGATGCTGCCAAGCTGCTTCGTGCTAAAATTATTTTGTTCCATCGTGATGAGACTAAATATCAGGTGGCATTGAATGACATGAAAGAAATAATCACCAGTGGAAGATACCAGTTGAACCCTGATTATCAGAACTTATGGGTGAAAGACGGAGAATGGTGTGCGGAATCTATCTTTGAGGTATGTTATGCCGGCAATAACTCCGGCGAAGGGTTTGGGCTTGCACGTTCTTTGGGTGGTCGTAACATTGTTGACCCGAGAAGTGCCGAGCAGGGTGGATTAGGCGAAGGTTATGGGCAGAACACCATGCCGAGTACTGTTTACAACATGTTTAAGGAAGGTGATACGCGCCGTGAGGGAACAGTCATTGTCTATGCGGACGAGGCTAAAAAAGTGGCAGAAATGGTGGCCAAAGGTGAACTACCGGCAGGAAGTGCTTTCCAAGTCAGTGACCAGCAGGAAAATTACGAGGGTCTGGGGCACTATAAGATTCATCCGAGAAAGGAGACGACGTCTACGGTGAATCCTACGGATAACTATTATAACTCTTGGCGTATTTACCGTTATGCCGATGTTTTGCTGCTGGCTGTGGAGCTTGATGTACGTATCAACGGAACTGCCAGTGCTGATGCGCAAGGTTGGTTCGACCAGGTCAGAGACCGCGCTTTCAAAGACAAAGAGCATCGTATCAACTTGGCGGGAAAGAGCAAGCAGGAGTTGTTGGATATTCTTTTTGAAGAGCGTGGGTATGAGTTTATGGATGAAATGCAGCGTTGGTTTGACATTCTGCGTTTCGATAAAGGAACAGAGATTTTAGGTAATAAAGGTTGGACGGAGAAGTTCAGGTACTTCCCGATTGACCAGTCGGAAATGGATAGAGCTAAAGGTGGCTTGACACAGAACCCTGGCTGGTTATAAGTTTTGATTGTTTTTTTCTGAAGAGTCCCCGGTATTTCCTTGTGAATAATACCGGGGATTTTTTGTTCCTTCACAAAGTTTGTTTTGGCAAAACATCTGTCATGCTATCACGCAAATGGGTGTATTGTTTTGATTATAAATCAATTAAAGCGTGATAGATACCCGTGACAGATAAAAAACGTTACAACCATCTATCACGCTTTCCAATCTTTCTAAAAGATGATGCCTCCTATTTATTGGGTGAATCGTAAAAGTGGCTATTGTCTTAGTTCTCAACATGAAACTTTTAGTTTTGAGACTAAATACGAGAAGTTTTGATTGGGAAAATAATTGGTTTCATTAAGGGAAACCTTTAGTTTCCTTTCGTAAAACTAAAAGTTTCAGCAAGTGAAACTTTTGGTTTCAACGATATGAAACTGTCATTCCGGCCCGTTGGGAACCGGCAAGGGTATCTATATAAAACGACCGAAACAGATACTTTTCGAAGGAAAAGTATCTGTTTCGGCATAAAAACGTAGTGTTAACATAGGAAATAGGGGAATTATCCCCTATTTATTCTCTTGATTGCTGTTATGGAAACCGTTTTATTTGAGGAACGGGTTGCCGCTTTTGTCTTTGCTCACTACCCAGCGGAAAGCATTAACCAATAGCAGGTTCTGTGTACCGTCGATAAACTCTTCGTCACCATGCCCCATATTCAGGTAAATCATTCTGTAATTCTTGTTGGACCATACGATGGGGAAGTCGCCAAAATTCACTACATCCTTGATACCCAGTGGATAGTTCTTGGGAGATAGGGACAAGAGTACCTCTACGTCCTTGTTCTGGCGGGGGCTGGGAGTCCATTGGTACCATTCGCTGGCGGGAGCCACGAATGATGCAGGCAGATTCTTGGTAACGGGATGTTCTTCGTTGTCGACTTCGACCAATACCGGCTGGGGAGGCCAGTTGTTGCAATAGAACACCCCACCACCAAGAAACTTAACGAACCAGGGCCAATGCGTGTTTTTGTCGTTGTAGGCTGCTGCGTGGAAACCTACCCAACCGCCTCCGTTTTCCATGTATTGCTCAAAAGCATCGCGTTCGGCCTTGGTGTTGGGGGATGTGTTAAGCATGATAATGACATTGTATTCTTTCAGTTTCTCGTATGGGTATTTTGAAAAATCGGTAGTAATATCCAGAACAAAGCCGTCACCGTAATTGAGCTTCTTGAAGAAAGTGGTTGCTTGTTCTGCAAATTGTACGTGTGCTTCTTCCGCATGTTGCGTGTAATAAATCAAGGCCTTGAAGCGAGGAGCTTTGGCATAGTTTGCCGGATAACCTTCGGGGACTTGTGCGTACGTCAGCAAGGTGCAAGCCGTAAACAATAAAATAAGCAGATGTTTCATAATTTGTAATTTATAAGTTATTAATTCTCCATTATCTAATATTCCGCAGTCAGAGACAGCCATTTGCCTGCCGAGGTAACCCATACCTCTTTATAACAGGCATTGTTGGTTTGCGGCCAATAGGGGACATCGTCGTTACCCAGGGTACGGATACCAACGGGCATCTCTCCTGTCATTTCTCCCGAAGAGAAGGTATTCAGTTGCGGATAGTTGTGTCCTTCTCCATAAATCAAGGATTGTCCGAAAGGATTCTTGCCTACGGTCCAGTACAACTGTTCCAGACCGATGTCGAGCAGTTCCTTGTCCTTCAGGAAGTTTCCGCAGATGGCGGCGGACTTTCCGTTGGAAAGATGGATGGCGGTATTGCCGTTGAAGATATTGAACCACACGGGGAAGCGTTTCATGTAGTGCTCTTTGTCCAGTTGTACTCCTCGTTTAATCTGTTCCGTGTACAGTTCCTTGGCATTGGCAGGTGGAAACAGATGGAGGGCGTAGAAGTTGGTGGTATCCTTATATTCCTCTGCATGGTAAACACCGCTTGGAATCATGCCGTAGGGATGGGTATACTTCATCATTCCTTTCAGATACTCTCCATATAGTTGTATGGAATTCACCCATTTAGGATAATCGGGGTGCTCTTTCTGGGTTTCGCAAAGCATCACCATGGCCTGCATATAGACCTGCTCGCGCGACTGGTGTATGTAATGTACGATGGATTTGCGGGATTTGTCCCGGTAGAAGAATCCGCGTGTCCCGTCTTGGTCTTTCAGCGGTTCCGTACGTTGGCAGTCGAGGGTATAGCGGATGTATTCGGCGGCGATGTCCGCATAAGAAGGCTTTCCGGTCAGCTTGTATAATTGGCTTGCCGACCAGGAGATGGTAGCCATGTACTGGCTTTTCGAAGTATTGTAGCTGTGTTCGTAAGGCTGGACGAACTGGTCGAAACCGTCTTTCTTGAATTTCTCCATGGCGAAAGCGAAATCTTCTTCGGCCACGCGCAGAAGATATTCCTGCTGCATCGGGTCGTTGTCCAGCGTCATGGAGGCATACGCCTCATATCCGGCATAGAGGAAATTGTCGAATGCCATGTTCTGCACGCGTACAGAAGATATGTCGTCCAGTGTGTTGAATACACCATCCTGCCAGATTAGCAATCCCATGCTGCTGGCGCGGTAGCCGTCTCCATAGCGGTTCTTTAGCATAAACTCCACTCCCCATTCCGCTTCTTCGCGCAGGCGGGCGGCGAGGGTGGGGTTGGTGTTTCTTTGTTTATTATAGGCTTCGAGCAGGGCGAAAGCCACATCTCCCGTCTGCAGGGTCTGCTGGGACAAGTCGCCCGCATCGTGCCATCCACCGGAGTAGGAGATACTGCGTCCGTCATGCCGGGACATCAGGTCTGCATGGCAGGAGGCATGCTTGCCGGGAACTGGATGCCCGCAGCGTTGGCAAAAGATGAAATTCAGCACTTTCCATTGTGAATCTTCCCAAAGCCGTTCTCCAATCCGAAAGGTGGGAGTTAGCGATGTTCCGACCTTCAGCTGATACTCTCCGGGATTATTGAAGGAGGTGAAATCAATAAGGCCAAATTCTCCGAGAGTGGTTTTCTCTTTTCGGATGTCTCCTTCGTAAGCTATTTCTCCGGTTGGGGTAAGCAGTTGGAAGCGCTTTCCGGCGTCTATGGTGAGGTTTGTGTTGATGAGGGCGGTTTTGGGGTGGTTGACGGCATAGCCGGTTGTCGAGTAGGAGATTTTTCCATCGGCAGGTATCCATCCGCTGACTTTCTCAGGGGCTTTCACCGTTTGCAGTTGTAGATTGTCTAGGTAGTAGATAGCTGAATCTCCTGTTGTCCGGTCTTTGCCTTTGAGGGCTGTGCTGAAGGTGATGGACATCACCTTGTCGCGCTGATACTCGTCTATTTCGAGGAAGCATTGGTTCCACTCCTTATTAATAAGGTTAATGAGGTGTGAACCCGAAGGCTGATTATATCCTTTCTTGGCAGGAGTATCTGCATTGCGAAACGTGAGGTTCATGTTGACAATACGCGCCCCGTCGCAATCGGGGTAGATGGAGAATACAATACGGTTGTACTTCTCCAGATTGGCGCCGTCCAGATGATAGGTAACACTGCTGTTTCCGTAGGTGGCATAGTCTGGGTCGGAAGGAGAGCCGGTCGCCCTTTTCCCGGTGAATGTGGGGAATTGCAGTTTGATGCTGCCTTTGCCGGAAACGGTCTTTTCCGTACTGAAGGACATGCTTCCTGCACCGGAATGACTCCATCCCTCTGTTCCTGCCGAGCGGGTGAAGGGAGTGCTTTGCAGGACCTCCTTTTTCCAGCCGTTGGCTTCGGAAGAGTTTTCAATATACAGGGGTAGGGGTTGATGTATCAGTCCGCTTTCGTGGAGCTGCCGTTCCAGTTCGGGGTCTTGGGTCAGGCAGGTTTGCCCGTATGCGGCAATACTGCCGAGAGATAAAAGGTATAAAAATAATAATGTCTTTCTCATGTTGATGTCAACCTTTGGTTTCGGTTGCAATGTTAGCCATTATTAGGCAGAAGGAGGTTTGAAAACTGCCATAAAAGCTTTAAAAGCTATCCGAAGTAGAGGAAATATGAATTTCGGTAGATGTATAATCCCTATGATGTACGACTTATAATGCCAAAGAAAATACTAAAATCGTATTTTCATAACAGAAGAAAATTGTAACTTTGCGAAGTTATGTCACAATGTTAACCTATGATGCGTATCTTGATTTTAATAATAATGCTGTTGCCATGTTCGCTTGGTATGTATGCATCTGCAATAGATAGCCTTTTGTCTGTTCTGGATAAGACTATCGTGATGCGTAGACAATACGAGGAAGAAAAAGAACGGTATATCTCTTTGATAAAGGATGAGTTGAATCAAGGGAAGCTTACTGACATGGAACGTTATCTGATACAAAATCGTCTTTTTGCCGAATATAATTCTTATATCAGTGATTCTGCGTTGCATTATATAAATGAAAATATTCTTATTGCCACACGACTAAATAATAGGCAATGGATAAATAGTTCTATATTAAATAAAGTACATATTCTAAATACTTCGGGCCTTTTTGTTGAAGCAATGGAATTACTGAAATCGCTTCCTCGTAACACGTTGGAGGGTGAAAATATAGTGGACTATTATGTCTGTTTTGAAAACCTATATCTCTATCAGGCAGAGTATGCCACTGATCGGAACTACGTGAACAATTATCTTCGGATAGCAAATTTGTATAGGGATTCTATAATCAGCCTAGTACCGGAAGATACTTATAGATATGTAGTCGTGCATGCACCCCAGCTCATTGACCAGGGAAAAAGTCAGGAGGCTATATGTTTATTGAAGAATTTTTTACCTCGGTTGAAATCCAATACGCGTGAGTATGCAGTAGCTACTTCAATTCTGGCTTTTGCTTATCATGTCGTAGGGAACAAGCAAAAAGAAATGGAAGCACGTATTAGCAGTGCCATTGCTGACATTAGGGCAGTGGTGAAAGAAAATTATTCTTTGTGCGCATTAGCGGAATTACTTTATGGAATGGGCGATTTGGAACGTGCTAATCACTATATCAAGATTAGTATGGAAGATGCTAATTATTATACTACTCGGTTGCGTAGTTCGCAGAATTCCAAGATGCTTCCGCTCATAGATCGTGCTTATCAGCAAGAAAAGGAAATACAGCAACAGCGGCAGAGAATGTTTATTACAGGCATATGTATCCTTTCTGTTTTCCTTCTATTGACAGTACTGTGTGTGCTATGGCAAATGAAAAAATTGTCTTATGCCCGTAAAAAAGTTGTTGCTGCCAATTCCCAATTGAGTATATTGAATAGTGAATTGAAGAAGCTGAACAAGTCTCAACATGAGGCTAATGAACGATTATTGCATACTAATCAGACTCTTACGGAAGCCAATCATATTAAGGAAGAGTATTTGGGACGTTTCCTCAGTTTAAGTTCCTCTTATATAAGTAAGATGGAAGAATATCGCCGCATATTGAACAAGCAGGCTGCTGCCGGTAAACTTGAGGAGTTATATCGTACATTGAAGTCCGACCGTTTCATAAATCAAGAGTTGAAAGAGTTCTATCACAATTTCGATGTATCTTTTCTTAAGATATTCCCTAACTTTGTAGAAGAATTTAATCGTTTGTTGCCAGTTGAAGAACAATTGCATCCTAAAAATGAAGAATTGCTTGTTACCGAACTGCGCATATTTGCACTGATTCGTTTAGGTATTACAGACAGTGCGCGTATTGCAGAATTTTTGCGTTATTCCATAACTACCATCTATACTTATCGTTCCAAGCTAAAAAACAAGTCTCTTTGTAAAGAGGACTTTGAAGAACGAGTGATGAAAATAACTTCTTTTTGATTTTATCCTCCTTTTGAGGCTTTCTTCTGCCTTAAAAAGTCTAGAAATGATTTAGAAATTAGTAGCAATAGCATTTTCGTAATGCGTTGTATTATAGTTGATTGCCTGTTGTAGGACTTTAGATTTTTATCTCAGCCCAAATCGTGCGTTTGTTTTGATAATACATTTGCATCAATCTATTTATTGTTTAACTAATTTCTAATAAGATGAAAAAGAAAAGTCTAAAGAGATGCCTTAAAAAGCGCATGATCCTTTTACTGGGTTTTCTTATGATGACTGGTGTTGCTGTTGCACAACAACTTCAGGTACAAGGAAAGGTGACCGATGCTACGGGTGAAGGTCTTATCGGTGCAAGTGTATTGGTAAAGGGTACAACTTCGGGGGTGATAACTGACATTGACGGTAACTATGTGTTATTGAATGTCAATCCTGATGCAATACTTATTTTTTCTTATGTAGGTTACCAAACGCAGGAACTGAACGTATCCGGTAGAAACAAGATTGATGTTGTCTTGCATGATGACCAGCAGGTGTTGGAAGAAGTTGTAGTAGTGGGTTACGGTTCATTGAGTAAAAAAGAAGTTTCCAGTTCCATTGTACAAGTGGATAAGAAAAATTTTAATTTGGGGGCTATGAATAACCCGATGGAAATGGTATCGGGAAAAGTCGCGGGCTTGAATGTCAATACGCAGGCAGCTGCCAATCCTAACTCCAGTTCTTCATTACAAGTACGTGGTGCAACATCTGTTTCTGCAAGTAATAGTCCTTTGATTGTCATAGATGGTGTGGCAGGTGGCGATATCCGTAACATCGCTGCACAGGATATTGAATCTATTACGGTATTGAAAGATGCGGGTTCAGCTGCTATTTACGGAACGCGAGGTGCTAATGGTGTGATTTTAGTTACAACGAAACGTGGCTCGGGTGAAGCTGGAAAAACGGTAGTCACATATGACAGTTACATCGCTTTTAATGTAGCCAAGCCCTCTCCGGATATTCTGTCGGCTGATGAATTCCGTCGTTCGAGACGAGGTACAGACTATGGAGCCGACACTGACTGGTATGGACTGATTACTCGTGATGTAGCATACGACACAAACCAATATATATCTATTGATGGTAGCACAAAGAATGGTTTCTATGGTGCTTCCTTCAATTACAAAAGTGCCAATGGACTTGACATCGTGAGTGGTCGTGAAGAATTTGGAGGTCGTTTTTCTATGGAACAGCGTGTACTGGAGAATCGCTTACAATTCAACGGTTCGTTGAGTGCACGTCGTGTAAATGAAACCTGGGGAAATGATGGTTTCTTCGATAGGGCACTCACAATGAATCCTACAATGCCGGTATATAATGCAGACGGTTCGTATTATCAGCCTACTTCTCCTACGGGTGCAACCAATCCGGTTGCGGAGCTTGCTTTGAGAGATAACAACGGCCAGCGTATGTATTTGTTGGGTACGGCTGAGGCTAAACTGAATATTTTGCAGACAGAAAAGCATTTGTTGAATACAACATTAAGTTACTCATTGCATTACAATGACATGAAGCAACAATATTATGCTTCGTCTGCCGGTTCGGAGTCCTATTGGAATGGTTATAAAGGACGTGCGGAAATGAAGTATCAGAAATGGTACACCAATCGATTGGAGTGGTTGGGAAATTATGCACTGAACTTGGGCGACCACAATATTAAGGCTGTAGTGGGCTATACTTATGAGAAGTCTATCTGGGAACAGATTGGTGGTAGTAACAACGACTTCTCTTTTGATAATACGAAATATTGGGATTTGGGCAGTGGCTCTTATCTGAAGGATGGTTTGGCAAGTTTATATAGCGGTCGCTCTGAATCGACACTTATTGGCTTCTTTGGTCGGTTGAACTATAATTGGAAGGATATGCTTTTTGCATCGGCTTCGTTGCGCTATGAAGGCTCTTCCAAATTTGGTGCTAACCAAAAGTGGGGGTACTTCCCAGCAGCTTCTTTGGCTTGGGAAATGATGGAGATGGGCTTTATGAAGAATACCCGGAAAGTGTTGACCAGTTTGAAACCACGTGTTTCTTTCGGTATTACCGGTCGTTCGGATTTTGATGCTTATAAATCACTTTCTACTTATAATACCAATGGTAGTTATCTCTTTGACGGGCGTTGGGTAACGGGTTATGCTCCCTCTAGTAATGCTAATCCGGATTTGGCTTGGGAAAAGAGCGTTGCGATTAATCTGGGTGTTGACTTTGTTCTATGGAATCGTTTACGTGGTTCAGTGGAGTATTTTGACCGTAGTTCTAAAGACTTGCTTTATACGTACACGGCACCTCAACCGCCTTTTGTCTATTCCACTATTTTGGTTAACGTTGGAACAACGAAAAATACCGGTATAGAAGTATCTTTGGATGGTGATATCCTTACTAAAACAGCAGTGAAGTGGACGAGCGGAATCAATTATTCTTATGGAAAGACTAAGTTGACCAAACTTTCTAACGATATTTACAAGGCATCTTATCTCGACCTTTACTTAAAACCGGGAACTGGTTCCAGCGAATATTTCTTCCGTGTGCAGGAAGGGGGAGAGATAGGGCAGTTCTACGGTTATGAATATGCAGGTGTTGACGAAAATGGCAATATGCTTATTTTGAATGATAAAGATGAGCAAATACCTATTTCTCAGGCTGATGCCAAGTATAAACGTTATATTGGCAATGGTGCTCCCAAGCACTTCTTGTCTTGGAGTAACAACCTGACTTGGAAAAACTTTGATTTGAGTGTATTCTTCCGCGGTACATTCGGTTTTGATGTATTCAACATGCGTAAATATGGTATGGGGCTTCAGGGATGTGGTACAGATAATGTTCTTCGCTCTGCGTATCTGGAAGATAAGAATATCCGTACCGGTGGTGGAGTAATATCTTCCTATTTCCTGGAGGATGGTAGCTTCATAAAACTGGAAAATGTAACCTTGGGATATAATTTTACTCCTAAGAACCGTAAGTTACTGGATAATATGCGCATATATCTGTCTGCCAAGAATCTGTTTACCTTGACCGGATACTCAGGTAATGACCCTTCAATTATAGACGTGAATGGTATCCAGCCGGGAGTAGATAGTAATAGTGCTTATCCTACAGCAACTCAATTGAGTTTAGGTGTGACTCTTCGCTTTAAATAAATGAGAAACAAATTATTAAAAATATGAAAGATATGAAATATATAAAATGTCGTTGGTTATTGGCGATGATTATGTCATGTTCACTTTTCTCTTGTACTAATTTGGACGAGGAAGTGTTCGATCGTGTGGATGCCGGAATTTATTATCAAGATGAGACGAGTGTTCAGGGGGCAGTGGCAGCCATCTATTCGAAAGCTGCATATAGTTATTTGGAATACTTCTGGTATTTGCAGGAGTTTTCTGCCGACCAGGTGGCATGGCGCAGTTGGAACGGTGGACTTTGGGGATGGGATGAGGCATTGAAGTTTGCTTTGTCTTCACATACCTGGACGTCAGAATCAACCATTATTCGCCAAACTTGGGAGAATGCGTGGACCACTATTGGGCTTTGCAATACGCTTATTACAGATTTGCAGGCAATCAGCCCCGCATCTATACGCATGACTGAGGATGCTTTGAATAGTTATATTGCCGAAGTACGTACCCTGCGTGCTTGGGCATACTACAATATCTTTGAGATTTGGGGTGGAGCACTTCCCTTGAACATTTCTTCGGGTGCGGAAATCCCTGGTTCTGCAGATACTGATTTTGATAAGGGGTGCAAGATTATCTACGATTTTATCAGTCAGGAATTAGATGAGTCAGTTACAGATCTTATGAAAGAAGATGGTTCTGGAAAGACTCGCAACCGCATGAACCAAGCTGCCAATCGTATGATTAAGATGCGCTTGTTGCTGAATTCTGAGGTGTTTATCAAACAAAACAGTTATAATGAGTGTGCCACTCTTTGCCAAAAAATTCTGAATGGCGATTATGGTACTTACAGCATTACCGATGACTATCGCGATATTTATTCGATAAACAATGTAGAATGTCCGGAAGTTGTAATGGCATTGGCGATGGAAGTCGGTCAGGTCAATACCGGTTGGATGCGTAACATGCCTTTCATGCCTTACAATTGTTGGGATTATTTTGGAGGTACATACAGCCAGAGCGGATGGAATTGTGTATGCTTGGCACCTTCATGGGATAATTCTGGAAATGTACAGCCGTATGGTGGTACTGACAATCCTAAGAGCTTCCTTACTGACTACGGTGATAAGTTAGGAGCAGTTTATGAACGTTTCCACGATAAAGATATCCGTAAGCAGAACTATGTGTATAATGAAACAACAGGAAACTATCAAGGCATTTTTTTGAAAGGGGCTATTAAAGCCAACTATGGTAAGGGTGCGGCTTTGAAAGCAGATGCCGACCGTGACGGTCAGGATTTGGTTTATGTGGATCAGGTGGGTACATTCCTTAATTTAGGACGTAATCTGGAGACTGTCATGTCACCTCGCTGGGGTGAAACGAATTCAGGTGTCCGTTTGGTAAGATATCCGGTTTATCCGGAGAGTGCAGGCATTGATTTCCAAAACATCGATGAGGTGGAATTCCGTTTGAGTGAAGTGGTCTATACTCTTGCTGAATGTAAAATGCGTGCAGGTGATACGGAAGGTGCTAAAGAACTGGTATATAGAGTTAAAACACGCTATTTTACAGATAAATCGGCTCTCGAACAGCCCGGTCCTGGTTTTACATCCTTTGATATGGATTGGATGTTGAGTGAATGGGGACTTGAATTCTTGGGAGAGGGGCGTCGTCGTCGTACAGACTTGCGTCGTTTCGATAAGTTTACGCAAGGGCAATGGTGGTTCTTTGGCCGTGCCACGGACGACGGTTTAAGCTATCCGGCTAAACGTGACCGCAAATACGAGTGGTATCCCTTGCCCCAGTCTGCCCTTATGGTAAATCCGGGACTGGTACAGAATCCTAATTATTAATCATCCTATAATAATAGTAACAATGAAAAAATATATATGTAATCCGCTATGGCTTTTGTTGCTTTTTGTAGCTTTCATCAGTAGTTGTGACAAGGAGGAAATTGTGTTTGACCATGAGTTGCCGCAATTTGAACTTCGTAGCGATGCTATCTTGCTGGAGGTGATTATGCCCCAAGGAACTGGTGCCGATGAAATAATTTATATTGCAGGCGATTTCAATGGAGGTCAGGATGCTGCTTCCGGAGACCTTAAGTGGCAGATGGAGAAAGCTGCAAACAATGATGTTAAATGGGGCATATACCTCTATCCGGAAGATTTTGTTAATGGAAAGACACTTGCCGATGGCTTTTATTTCGTTTCTAAGACACAAGGTATAGAGCGTACTTTGCAGAATGGGGATGCTTTACATCAAATTTCGGCTAAGGTAGGTACTCGCACTGATATAACGGTAACCCGCTGGAATGCTTATTTTGAGGAGCCGGAAGACCCAAGTGAAGTGACCCACGACGGTTATGCTGTGTTCGTGATGGACAATACAGGTTGGGATGCACTGACACTTTATGCGTGGGGAAATGATTTGCCGGAACTTTTTGGAGGTTGGCCCGGTATTTCACCTACTGGTAGCGTTGAGATAAAAGGAATTACCTATAAATACTTTGATACAGGTGAAGCAAATAAGGGATTGGTTTACAATTTGATATTTAACGATAATGGAGTAGGTTCACAATTTGATGGACCACAGAACTTTACTCTTGACCGTGACATATATTTGGAAATCACAGAAAGCGGTTGGACGGAAATAGATCCGGATGCAGTGGTCATCCATGATGGTTATACCATTTTTATTGAAGACCAGTCCGGATGGGCAGAAACAACCATATACGCGTGGGGAAATGATATACCGGAACTCTTTGGCAGTTGGCCAGGAATATTACCAACCGGTAGTGTTGAGATAAAAGGTGTCACGTATAATTATTACGATACAGGTGAAGCAAATAAGGGATTGACTTACAATCTGATAATGAATAATAACAATGGAGGCTCACAATTTGACCTCGCAGCAGTGACGCTTGATCGAGATTATTATTTCCGTATTACGGACATAGCTGGTGAGGAGATTGACCCTAACAATCCGGACGGAGACTCTGAACCGGAATCTGAAGCGGCTTTTGTTTCTAATCAGAATAATTTCTTGAAATGAGTTTTGTATAGTAATGAAGATGTTAAATGACCTATTGGTGGAATGAGATTGGGGATAGGATATCTCTTTTCAATCTTGCGGATATATGTCCCAAGGCTTGGTTTTTCTATCCCAAGTCTTGGGATAGAAAAACCAAGCCTTGGGAAGAAGTTATCTCTTAGCTCTTTTGTTTTTTAGTATTGGCTTCCGGGATTTTTAGTATTAAGGCTTAGTATCTTTTCTGCCAATGCCCATTACTGGAGAGTTTGGATGCTCCTTTTGCAGATATCAGTTCCGCCAATGAGTATAAGTATAGATAAAAAGTAGAAATATGAAAAAAGTAATAATTGCGACACTGCTCTTTACGATGCTACATTCTTGTATGGGGTGTAGTGATAGTCAGAGTGACATGGAACCGATTCCCGTCCCACAGGAAGAATACATGGCTTCGGATATGGTGATTTATGAGGCAAATCCCCGCATTTTTGCCGAAGAAAATGCGTTCTCTGCCATCAAAGCAGAGCTTGACCGTATTCAAAGCCTGGGGACTACCGTGCTTTGGCTGATGCCTGTAAATGAGCCGGGAGTACTGAAAAGTGTGAATTCACCTTATTGTATAAAGGATTATAAAAAGCTGAATACACGTTACGGAACAAAAAAAGACTTGAAAGAACTGGTAGATGCTGCCCATGCCAAAGGAATGAAAGTGATTCTTGACTGGGTTGCCAACCATACTTCGTGGGACAATGCTTGGGTGACTGAGCATCCGGATTGGTATACACAGGATGCAAATGGCAATGTGGTACAACCTCAAGAACAGCCTTGGGCGGATGTTGCTGACTTGAATTTTGACAACGAAACCATGCAGCAAGCCATGATTGATGCCATGAAGTATTGGGTAACAGAAATTGGTATTGATGGATACCGTTGTGATTATGCCGAGGGGGTACCAGATGCTTTCTGGAAGAAAGCAATCGCCGAGCTCCGTACACTTGACAATAATTTGCTGATGCTTGCCGAAGGCGGAAAAACGTCTTTAATGAACAATGGTTTCAATCTGCTCTACGGCTGGAACTTCCATAGTAAACTGAAAGACTATTATGCCGGTAAATGCTCACTTACTGACCTTTATGCTATGAATACTTCCGAATTGGAGGGAATGCCGAAGGGTACGTTACGGTTACGCTATTCTACTAATCATGACCAGGCAAGTGAGGCTTCACCGATAGAATGTTATGGCGGTGAGCGTGGTGCCATGTCTGCTTTTGTATTGACGACTATGCTCGAGGGGATACCTCTTATTTATAGTTCGCAGGAAGTAGCCTATCCGCGGTCACTTAACTTTTTCAATTACGGAGTTATAGACTTGAAGTCCAATGAAGTCTTTGCGCAAGAGATGGCAGAAATCATCAGAGCTTATAAAGCTACGAGCAGTGTACGTGGTGGTGAACTGGAAGTTTATACTACCGGAGATGTCGCTTCATTTTATCGGGCAGCAGGCAGTCATGGCATGTTGGTCATGGTGAATACCGCCAATGAGTCTGTACAAGTGAAAGTACCTATGGAGCATGCTGGCAAGACCATGACCGATGTGATTGCCGGTGTGGATGTGAAGTTGCCTACAGTAATGACGATGGAACCTTATCAATATTTTATATATCAACAATAACGGATGTATATGAAACATGTATTATTAACAGTTGTATTTCTGGGAATTGCTTGTGTGGCGATGGCACACGAATTGTTATCTCCCAATGGGAATCTGAAACTCAATGTTGTGCTTGATTCCGAGGGGGGGCCGGTCTATAGCTTATATTACAAAGGAGAGCCGGTTGTAGAACCTTCTGCCTTGGGAATACTTATGGAAGAAGCGGATTTGTCAAATGGCTTCCGGATTCTTGATGCAACAAATTCTACTTTTGATGAAACCTGGATGCCTGTATGGGGAGAGTATGAAAAAGTCCGTAACCATTACAATGAACTTACTGTCACTCTCTCACAACCGGCAAAGTACGACCGTACGATGATTGTACGTTTTCGATTGTTTGACGATGGACTCGGATTCCGTTATGAGTTGCCGGAGCAAAAAAACATGAATTATCTGACGGTAAAAGACGAACTGACGGAATTCAATCTGACCGGTAATCATACACTCTATTGCATTCCCGGTGATTATGATACGAATGAGTTTGCCTATACTACTGCGGCCATTTCCGAAGTGCGCGAAGCTATGGAACGTAATCTACGTAAAAAAGGATATGAAGCTAAAGCGACTTCATTCACAGTACAAACACCCCTTATGATAAAGACTACCGAAGGACTTTATATCAATATTCATGAAGCTGCCTTGGTAGATTATTCTGCCATGTTGCTGAATGTGGATGATAAAGAGTTTAACTTTTCTGCTCATCTTACTCCCGATAAATTAGGAAAGAAAGGATATCTGCAATTACCGTTGCATACCCCGTGGCGTACAATTATGGTTAGTGACGATGCACGTAGCATCCTTGCTTCTCAGTTGATTCTTAATCTGAATGAACCTTGTAAGCTGGAAGATACTTCTTGGATTAAGCCACAGAAATTTATCGGTGTCTGGTGGGAGATGTTTACTGGTGGAGGAGGTACATGGGCATATAGCGACTATTATAAGGCTAAACCCGGCATAACCGACTATTCAAAGTTAACTCCTAATGGACATCATCCGGCCAATACTGAACATGTGAAAGAGTACATAGACTTTGCGGCGGAGAATGGTATTGATGCGGTATTGGTTGAGGGTTGGAATGAAGGTTGGGAAGATTGGGTATCCTATCGTAAGGATCGTCAGTTCCTTTTTGACAAACCTTATCCGGACTTTGATGTTGCGGTACTACATGCCTATGCCAAATCAAAGGGGGTAAAGATTATCATGCATCATGAGACGGCTGCTAATGCTGCCGATTATGAGCGGCAGCTGGATGTAGCCTTTCAATTTATGGTAGATAATGGCTATAATTCTGTAAAGACCGGATATGTGGGTTCAATCATTCCCCGTAGTGAATATCATTCCTCACAATGGATGAACAATCATTATATACATGTGGTGAAGCGTGCTGCTGATTATAAGATTATGGTAGATAGTCACGAGGCTGTTCGTCCCACCGGCTTGTGTCGGACCTGGCCCAACTGGGTAGCGCAAGAATCTGCCCGTGGTGGTGAGTTTGAATCTATGGGGGGCAATGATCCGGATCATACTTGTATCTTGCCGTTTACTCGGTTGAAGGGTGGTCCGATGGATTACACTCCTGGTATTTTCCAGACAAAACTTTCGTATTATAATAGTTCGAAACCTAAAGGTCAGGCGGGTACTACATTGGTAAAACAATTGGCTCTATATGTAACGATGCCCTCTCCGTTACAGATGGCAGCAGACCTGCCGGATAATTATCGCCGTTTTCCCGATGCGTTTCAATTTATTAAGGATGTAGCGGTGGATTGGAGCAATTCTTGGTATCTGGAAGCCGAACCGGGTGATTATATCACAGTGGCTCGTCAAGCCAAAGGAAAACAAGAGTGGTATGTAGGTGCTATTACCGACGAACATCCTCGTACGGCAACTATTCCTTTCTCTTTCTTACCCGAAGGAAGGAAATATATTGTTACCGTTTATGCAGATGGTCGGGATGCAGACTGGAAAGATAATCCGCAGAGCTATGACATCCGTCGTGGCATAGTAACGTCAAAGAGTGTGCTGCGTCAACCTCTGGCAAGTAGTGGAGGGGTGGCTATCAGTGTTCGAGAAGCAACAAAAGAAGAGGTAAAAGGATTGAAGAAATTATGAAGCTTGTCCGTACATAGTAATTATTATGTTGCGGATTTAATACAAGCATTTAAGAATTAAAGTTAGCAATTGGAAAGGCATAGTCCGTGAGGATTGTGTCTTTTTTCGTAAATTATTCGTCATTTCTTATTTGCTTTATTATAATTTTTCTATATTTATGCCGTTATGGCGAATTGTTGACAGAATAGGAAAAGAATAGACCATTTAGGTATGAATAGAGAATGCTGGGGATTTGACATTTTATCATTCTTTAATCAAAATATAACCGTAAAATTTAGCTGTTTTGAAAAGTTTTCTTATATTTGCGGTGTTATTCGTTGACATTTTGTTTGAATAGCGTAAAGTCAACAAGGTAATAACCTTTAAAACGTAATATTATGAATATCGAACGTATCATGACCTCTTTAGAGGCAAAGCACCCCGGCGAGTCTGAGTATCTTCAAGCCGTAAAGGAAGTTCTTCTTTCCATCGAAGATATCTATAACCAACATCCCGAGTTCGAGAAAGCGAAAATTATAGAACGTCTGGTTGAACCTGACCGTATCTTTACTTTCCGCGTAACGTGGGTGGATGATAAAGGTGAAGTTCAGACGAACCTCGGTTATCGTGTGCAGTTCAACAATGCCATTGGCCCGTACAAAGGCGGTATTCGTTTCCATGCTTCCGTAAATCTTTCTATCCTCAAATTCCTGGGATTTGAGCAGACTTTCAAGAATGCCTTGACTACATTGCCTATGGGTGGCGGTAAGGGTGGTTCCGACTTCTCTCCGCGCGGAAAGAGCGATGCTGAAATCATGCGTTTCTGTCAGGCCTTCATGCTGGAGTTGTGGCGTCACCTCGGTCCGGATATGGATGTTCCTGCCGGTGATATCGGTGTAGGCGGTCGCGAAGTGGGCTATATGTTCGGTATGTATAAGAAGTTGACTCGCGAATTTACGGGCACATTTACCGGTAAAGGCTTGGAATTTGGCGGTTCGCTGATTCGTCCTGAAGCAACAGGATTCGGCGGCTTGTACTTCGTGAACCAGATGTTAGAAACTAAAGGTATTGATATCAAGGGCAAGACCGTTGCCATCTCCGGTTTCGGAAATGTGGCTTGGGGTGCTGCTACCAAGGCTACCGAATTGGGTGCCAAGGTTGTTACCATCTCCGGTCCAGACGGTTACATCTACGATCCGAATGGTATCAGTGGCGAAAAGATAGATTATATGCTGGAACTTCGGTCGTCGGGCAACGATATCGTGGCACCGTATGCCGACGAATTCCCCGGCTCTACTTTCGTGGCAGGCAAACGCCCGTGGGAAGTGAAAGTGGACATCGCTCTGCCTTGCGCTACTCAGAACGAGCTGAACGGCGAAGATGCACAACATCTCATTGACAACAAGGTGACATGTGTAGGCGAAATCTCCAATATGGGATGTACGCCCGAAGCTATCGACCTTTTCATTGAAAATAAGATTATGTATGCACCGGGCAAGGCTGTCAATGCAGGTGGTGTGGCTACCAGCGGACTGGAAATGTCGCAGAACGCCATGCACCTCAGCTGGAGTGCAGCCGAAGTGGATGAAAAACTCCACGCCATCATGCACGGAATTCATGCTCAATGCGTAAAATATGGGACAGAACCCGATGGCTACATCAACTACGTGAAGGGAGCGAATATCGCCGGTTTCATGAAGGTGGCTCATGCCATGATGGGTCAGGGAATTATCTAAGAGAGAAACTTTGTTTAGTTGTATTTGTATTTGTGGTTTGTGCTGCCCTACGCCTGTGAAGGTATCGGGCAGTACTTTTTTTATTCTCAATTAAAAAAGTTGTATCTTTGTATCCGAGAAACCATAAATGACAAAGAGATGTTACTACCTGAATTGAAACTGAGACGTGATAAAATACGCTCTCTCATGGCTCAACAAGAGATTGATGCCGCTCTTATCGCTTGCAATGTAAACTTAATCTATACGTACGGACGTGTCGTCAGCGGTTACTTGTATCTGCCGTTGAATGCTCCCGCCCGTTTATTCATCAAACGTCCTAACAATATTGAAGGGGAACATATTCATCCTATCCGTAAACCGGAACAACTGCCTGACTTACTAAAGGAATGTGGTTTGCCCATACCTGCGAGGTTGATGCTGGAGGGGGATGAGTTGTCTTTTACGGAATATAACCGTTTGGCTGCGTGTTTCCCTGAAACGGAGGTGCTTCCTTGTGGTACGGCACTTATCCGGAAGGCCCGAAGTGTCAAGACTGAAATAGAGATTGAGATGTTCCGTCGTTCCGGCATTGCACATGCTAAAGCTTACGAACAAATACCCTCGGTTTATAGACCAGGAATGACAGACCGCCAGTTATCCATCGAAATAGAGCGCCTGATGCGTCTGGAAGGTTGTCTGGGTATTTTTCGTACCTTCGGACAAAGTATGGAGATTTTTATGGGAAGTCTGCTGGCAGGAGACAATGCCACTGCGCCTGCCCCCTATGATTTTGCTCTGGGAGGCGAGGGACTTGACCCGTCACTGCCTATCAGTGTGAACGGCGCACTGTTGCAGCCCGGTCAGAGCTTTATGGTTGATATGGGGGGTAACTTCTATGGCTATATGGGAGACATGAGCCGTGTATTCTCTATCGGAAAGCTGCCGGAAAAGGCATATGTTGCCCATCAAGTTTGCCTGGACATACAAGAGGCTGTTGTAGAAAAAGCGAAACCGGGTGCTGTTTGTGAGGACCTTTACAATCTCGCTATCGATATTGTCACCAAAGCAGGCTTTGCCGACAACTTTATGGGAGCCACTCAAAAGGCCAAGTTTATCGGTCATGGCATCGGTTTGGAAATCAATGAAATGCCGGTATTGGCTCCGCGTATGAAGCAGGAGTTGGAGCCGGGTATGGTCTTTGCATTGGAGCCGAAAATTGTTTTGCCGGGCATTGGTCCCGTTGGTATCGAAAACTCTTGGGTTGTAACAGCGGAAGGAGTGGAGAAACTGACGTTGTGTAAGGAAGAGATTGTGGAACTTTGAAAATTGATAATTGATAATGGATAATGGAAAATTGCCATGCGGTTTCAATAAATACGCTGCACTGTTTGTTTTTCCATTATCCATTTTCCATTATTTCACCCTTCTGTTAAGCTGATTATTCGCTTTCGAAGGTTTGGATTTACCAATCCGTTTTCCGGTTGGCTTGGCCTTGTTGCTTCGTTTGGGCTTTATGCCGGAATGGTTACTCGCCTTCATAATATTCACATAAGTAGTAGCGGGCTATAAAGTCCCAATATTGATGCAGTGTTTCTTTTCCTTTCAGGAAGGGAAGTTCCACATCGGGTAGAATTCCTTTGGTCATTCCGTATTTCAGCAGGTCGAACGGACACTCTCCGGGTTGGCAGAACATCTTGTAACCCTCTGCAGCAGCGCGTTTGGCATCGTACATCGGGTTATGTTCTTCACAGAAATAGGCGGCCACGTTGTGGGCTACGAGCATACCTTTGGCGTTGGCATAAATCACGAACTCTTTTTGGTATTCCAGGTCGGGCAATAGTGCGGACCGTTTGTTTTCCCATCCCAAGACATCGACAAAGAAAGTGCAAAGCTCCTTGTAATCGGTGAAGTATAGCAGCGGTTTCCCCTGGCTGTATTCCAGACAGCGGGCGGCATCTTTACTCAGTTTGGTTTCCGGAGTGACTTCCGGCAGCGGAGTAATGGGCATATCCAGTAAATCAAGTCCCATTACCCAAAGGAAGGAAGATTCTCCCTCGCTGATGGGAGCTTCTTCGAAACGTGCATCCATCAGTTCATAGGCGCTTTGGCTTAATGCAAGCAGGTCTTTGTTATAAGGACTGAACAAGGTGTATTCCTTGTCAAAAATACTAAATTGTGATTTCAATGTCCACAGTACGAATGCAATGTCTTCCTGATTTATTTCATCGGGCGTATAATCGTCACCCAGTGGATAGAACGGCAGGTAAGTTCCGTATACTCCTTGAAAGGCTTCGGAGAAAAGTTTCCAGCCTCCGCTTTGGGCAATGGCATCTTGAAAGTACATGCCGAGAGAGATGGCTGCGTCAATTTGGGTACGCAGGTCTTCCTTGTTGAACAAGGGAGAGGTCTTGACGAGGGGCAGGATGCTTGTGGCAAAGTCGAGGTACCATTTGTCCGTTGGCAGTACGTGGGTGCGTTCATTGGCCCCTAACCAATATTGCATGTTGATTGTTGTCATGATTTGTTTGTTTTAGATAAATATTATAGTCTTTTTAATGCCAATTTGATGACTTGTTCCACCGGTGCGCTTGGTTCTTCCTTCAAAATGGCAAGCACTACTTTTTGTGAGGGGGCTTGTGCAAAGCCCAGCATGGTAAGGGCGGCTACGGCTTCTTCTTGTACTTGTGCGTTGGCTGCCGATACCAGTGTACCTATGGTCCCTGCGTTGCCGGCTACAACGCTGCCGGTCTTGATTTTGTCTTTTAAATCCACAATTATCCGTTGGGCTGTTTTCAGCCCGATACCCTTGACTGTTTTCAGTAGAGTGGCGTTTTCCGTGCTGATGACATTTATCAGTTCGGATGGCGAGAGTGCCGAGAGAATCATGCGGGCTGTATTTCCGCCGATGCCTGAAACGGAGATGAGCAGCAGGAATAGTTCGCGTTCCTGCTTGTCGGCGAATCCGTAGAGGACATAGGCGTCTTCACGGATAGCTTCGTATATATATAGTTTGCATTCTTTCTTGCCCTGGATGGCGGCATACGTGTTCAATGAAATATTGACGCCGTATCCCAGTCCGTTGCAGTCTATTATTGCGGTTGCCGGACTTAGTTCGGCAATTCCGCCTCTGATGTATTCTATCATAATTCTTTTACTTGTCGGCCCAAAATGCGCCTTGCGTACATATCATCTGCGAATGTATGAATTATTATTGGACTTTCACTCACTAAAAAAAGAAAAACTGTGTGAAACAGCAGGGAGTTCTGCCGATATAATAAATTAAAATGCTTACTTTTGCGCCGATAAAGTAGAAAACTGATAAATAAATTCATAAAAAGAATGAAAAAAGTAAGAGCAGCCATCGTTGGCTATGGTAATATCGGGCATTATGTGCTCGAAGCCCTGCAAGCAGCTCCCGATTTCGAAATTGCCGGTGTAGTACGCCGTGCCGGAGCTGAAAACTGTCCTGCGGAACTGAGTGCATATCCCGTTGTGAAGAATATCAAGGAACTGAAAGGCGTGGATGTTGCTATCCTTTGTACGCCTACCCGCAAAGTGGAAGAGTATGCAAAGGAGATCCTTGCTTTAGGCATTCATACTGTGGACAGTTTCGATATCCATACGGGTATCACTGCCTTGCGCCGCACACTGGATGCAGAGGCTAAAAAGCATAATACGGTATCCATCATTTCTGCCGGCTGGGACCCGGGTAGTGACTCCATTGTCCGCACCATGCTGGAAGCCATTGCTCCGAAAGGCATTACCTATACTAATTTTGGTCCGGGCATGAGCATGGGACATACCGTGGCTGTAAAGGCCATCGAAGGTGTGAAAGCCGCCCTTTCCATGACTATTCCTACAGGAACCGGCATTCACCGTCGTATGGTGTACATCGAGTTGAAGGATGGCTACGAATTTGACAAGGTGACTGCAGCCATCAAAGCCGACCCGTACTTTGTGAATGACGAAACACATGTAAAATTGGTTCCGAGTGTGGATGCACTGCTCGATATGGGTCATGGGGTAAACCTGACCCGTAAAGGTGTGTCTGGCAAGACGCAGAACCAGCTATTTGAGTTCAACATGCGTATCAACAATCCTGCCCTCACGGCACAAGTGCTGGTATGTGTGGCGCGTGCCGCTATGCGTCAGCAGCCTGGTTGCTATACAATGGTTGAAGTTCCGGTAATAGACCTGCTTCCGGGCGACCGCGAAGAGTGGATCGGCCATTTGGTATAAGACACAAAAAAAACAGATGATGTGTTTGGTTCAAACGCATCGTCTGCTTGCCCCGAATACATCATCTGTTTGATGCAAACGCATCATCCGTTCTACCGCGAATGGATGATGCGTTTTTTTATGTCTTGTTCTTTAAAAGAAATACCTCAGTATATCATTGAAGTTTGCCCAAATCAGCAAACCGAACAAGAGGAACATGCCCACCATCTGCGCACGTTCCATAAACTTGTCGCTGGGCTTGCGGCGTGCAATGATTTCGTAAATGAGGAATAACACGTGTCCGCCGTCCAATGCAGGGATGGGCAGAATATTCATAAAGGCAAGGATGATGGAGAGGAATGCCGTCATGTACCAGAACTGGTGCCAGTCCCACGTGGCGGGGAAAATACTGCCGATGGTTCCGAAACCTCCGAGTTGCTTGGCTCCTTCCTTGGAGAAGAGATATTTCATCTGGCCTACGTAGCCTTTCAGAGTCTTTACCCCCAAAGATACGCCGGCAGGGAAAGAGGAAAGAAAACTGTATTCCTTGCGGACAACGGGCAGCAGTTTGTCGGTTGCCGTACGTGCTGCTACGCCTATTTCATAGTCGGCATTGGTCATCATGCTCAAGGTGTCTGTCACACCGTTACGGACGTATGTCAAGGTTACCTCATGGGATGCATTGGCTTTCTTGCGCTTCAGCATCTCTTCTTTGAAGTCGTAGTAGGCTATTGACTTTCCATCCAAGTGGGTGATGCTGTCACCTACTTGCAGACCGGCGGAAGCGGCAGGGTATCCTACAATCAGGCTGTCGACTACATAAGGGAAACGGAAACTGGCGAAACGCACGCTGTCTGCCAGCAAGCGGTTCATCATGTCTTCGGGGATGTAGACTGAAGCAGCTTCCCCATCACGCAATACGCTTACCTGGCGAGCATCGACAATACTGGTCAGCAGGTCGCCATCATAGCGTTCGAACGGTACCCCGTCGGCAGATATTAGGATATCGCCGTCGCGGAAGCCTATGGCTTTGGCTGTTTCGTTAAAATCCATACCCAATGGGGCTTTTTGTACTGGTATATATTCGTCGCCCCAAGTAAAAAGTATCATGGAATAGATGAACAATGCGAGCAGGAAGTTGAACAATACACCGCCTACCATAATTAGCAGGCGCTGCCATGCCGGCTTGGCACGGAACTCCCATGGCTGCATGGGTTGCTTCATCTGTTCGGTATCCATAGATTCGTCTATCATACCTGCTATTTTTACATAACCACCTAAGGGTAGCCACCCGATACCATATTCCGTGTCACTGTGTTTGGGCTTGAACTTGAATAATGTGAACCAAGGGTCAAAGAATAAGCAGAACTTTTCTACCCGCGTCTTGAACAGACGCGCAAAAAGGAAGTGCCCCCCCTCATGAACAATAACGAGCAACGAGAGGCTCATAATGAGTTGCAGGGCACGAATCAAGAATGTTTCCATCTAATTATTTGCTGTTTTACGATTTTTATAATTTTCGCAAAGGTACGTTTTCTTATTTAACGTATCAAATGAGTAGATGTTTTTTATAATTCTTTTCATTCCGGTGTATCTATCAAATCAGCTCTTCTGCTATCCGTCGGGCTTCGGCATCCGTAGCCACATAGTCTTCATAGGTGGGCTTCTGTAAGTAGGATACGCGCGACATGGTCTTTTCTATTACTTCACTCATGCCAAGGAACGAAATTTTGTCCTGCAGGAAGGCAGCTACCACCACTTCATTGGCGGCATTGACAATGCAAGGCATATTGCCTGCACGATGTAGCGCTTCGTAGGCCAGGGCGAGGTTACGGAAACGGGTGGTGTCCGGTTGCTCGAACGTCAGTTCCGTGCACAGCTTGAAGTCCAGGCGCGGGAAAGAGGCTTTCAACCGGTCGGGATAGGAGAAGGCATATTGGATGGGCAGGCGCATGTCCGGCATTCCCAGTTGTGCTTTCACGGCACCGTCCTCAAACTGTACCATGGAGTGGATGACGGATTGCGGGTGTACCACGACTTCTATCTGGTCGGGACGTACACCGAACAGCCATTTGGCTTCGATTACCTCGAACCCTTTGTTCATCATGGAAGCAGAGTCTATCGTGATTTTGGCGCCCATGTCCCAGTTGGGGTGTTTCAGTGCTTGCGCTTTGGTGACGGTTGTTAGTTGCTCCATAGTGCAGGTGCGGAACGGACCTCCGGAGGCAGTCAGTATCACTTTTTCTATTTGGTTGCCTATCTCACCGGCCAGGCACTGGAAAACGGCGGAGTGCTCGGAGTCGACGGGTAGGATGGGGACACCGCTGAAGCGTGCCAGGTCATTGATGAGCTCTCCCGCCACCACCAGCGTCTCTTTGTTGGCAAGGGCTATCGGCTTACGGGCTCGGATGGCATTCATGGTGGGCTTCAGCCCTGCATATCCCACCATGGCGGTCAATACCATATCAATGGGATTTTCGGTCACAATCTGGCAGAGGGCATCTGCGCCGGCATATACCTTGATAGGTAGGTCGGCAAGCGCTTCTTTCAGTTGCGTGTATTTCGATTCGTTGGCTATTACCACTGCCTCAGGCTTGAATCTGCGTGCCTGGGCTATGAGTTCCTCTACGCGGTTATTGGCGGTCAATACGTATGCTTCGTACTGGTCGGGATGTTCTTCGATGACCTGCAACGCTTGTGTACCGATGGAACCGGTAGAACCGAGTATGGCAATCTGTTTCATTTACTATTATGCTATTTACAATTTACTATTTGGAGACTAAAATACGATGTAAAGCTCGGGATTTACGGCCCTGCCCTTATGCCACAGCTCGAAGTGAAGGTGGGGACCGGTGGACAGCTCGCCGGTGTTTCCTACCAGTGCGATGGCTTCACCCCCTTTCACCGCATCGCCTTCCCGTTTCAGCAGAGAGCCGCAATGCTTGTAGACTGACACGAAGTCCTGGTTGTGCTGTATTTCTATCAGATAACCCGTCTCGGCAGTGTAGGTACTCAGTATGACGGTACCGTCTAAGGTGGCCAATACGCTTTCGCCCGGATTGGCGGCAATGTCCGTGCCGAAGTGTTTTGTTTCGGCATTGAAGGGAGATGAAATCATGCCGCGTGTGGGGCGGTAGAAAATCAGTCCGTCTATTTCGGGGCGAGCGGTGATGCTCGTCAGGTTGTACTTTTCTGTCTCCTCGTACTGTTTGCGGAATTCGGCTTCCCGTTGTGTACGTTCCATGAGCGAATCTTCGCGCAGGTGGGTCAACGAGTCGATGGAATGTATGGTATCTGCCTTTATCTTGCCCTGGAAGATGTCCTGGATATTCATGATATAGAGGTTCTGTCTGTTCACCAGTTGCTGGAGGGAATCTACGCGCAAGGCATTCTCCACTACCTGGGCACGGATTTCACTGTTCATATATCCCGGCAGGTAGTTGCGCAGCGGGGTGAAGGCTACGATCAGGGAGGCGATGAGAAACAATACGAACAGCACGGAGAGCAATACGGACAGTCCGTTCAGCTTGGATACGCGCAACGTGATGATATCCTCAAGGGTATTCTCGTTCGTAATCGTCAGTCTGTACTTGAACTTGATGTTACTCCAAAATGCTTTTCTTCGTTTCTTTTTCATACCTCTTCTGTTTTGTCCAAAGCTATCAAACCTTCCGGCAGGTCTACGGTGATGACCTTGTGCTTCTGGTCAATGTCTATGATAAACTCTTCTTGTGCCGGCACCAGCAGTTCTTCTCCCTGATAATCTACCACAAACAGTGTGTTGATGGTCGATGTGTCCACGTCCGTCACTTCTCCCAGCGTGCCGTGATGTACTTCCTCCATACGAAAACCGACGAAGAAGTCCCAACTCAGTTCACCTGGTCCTGCCTCTTCTGCATGCTTTACGGGGAAGTAGACCTCAATATTAGTGAACATGCGGGCGCGTTCTGCCGTGTCCACGCCTTCTAGTTTGACAAGGGCGGTGGTGTCGGAGCGGAAACGGTATTCTTCCAAGAAGAAAGGCACCAGTATACCATCCAGCAGGCAGATTAGGTATTCGGCTTCCACCCGGTCGAAGATGTCATCCGTAAAAGTGAACGATAGTTCTCCGTGAATGCCGTGGGGCTTGTTGAATATACCTATCTTATATACTTCTTCTCTCTTTATCATCTTATTCTATTCTTGTTATTCTTGCTCCGAGCGCATTCAGTCGCCCTTCGATGTTCTGATACCCACGGTCTATCTGCTCTATGTTGTGGATGCGGCTGATGCCGTCCGCACTCATGGCAGCTATCAGCAGGGCGATGCCCGCACGGATATCGGGCGAGGTCATGTTGCCGCCACGTAGTTTAAAGCCGTGGTCGTGACCGATGACAACGGCGCGGTGCGGGTCGCAGAGGATAATTTGCGCTCCCATATCTATCAGCTTGTCCACAAAGAACAAACGGCTTTCGAACATTTTCTGATGAATGAGTACACTACCTTTTGCCTGGGTGGCAACCACCAGCAGCACACTGAGCAAGTCTGGTGTCAGTCCGGGCCAGGGTGCGTCGGCAATGGTCATGATGGAGCCGTCGATAAAGGACTCTATCTGGTACGTCTCTTGTGCGGGCACGTAAATGTCGTCTTCCCACTGCTCCATCTTGATGCCGAGTCGACGGAAACTGTCGGGGATAATTCCCAAGTTCTCGTAGGAGACATTCTTGATGGTCAGTTCGCTACGGGTCATGGCTGCCATGCCAATGAAACTGCCCACTTCAATCATGTCGGGGAGGATGGTATGCTCGGTTCCGTGCAGCTCGTCTACTCCTTCGATAGTCAGGAGGTTGGAGGCGATGCCTTCTATCTTAGCTCCCATCCGGTTCAGCATTCTGCAAAGTTGCTGCACGTAGGGTTCGCAGGCGGCGTTGTAGATGGTGGTCTTGCCTTTGGCAAGGACGGCTGCCATTACGATATTGGCAGTTCCCGTAACAGATGCCTCGTCGAGTAGCATATAACTGCCATGCAGTTGTTTGGCTGAGATTTCGTAGATGCCACGCTCCTCATTATAGACAAAGTCGGCTCCTAAATTCTGGATACCGATAAAGTGTGTATCCAGACGGCGGCGTCCTATCTTGTCTCCGCCCGGCTTGGAAATCATGGCCTTGCCGAAACGTGCCACCATCGGCCCCACCAGCATGACGGAACCGCGCAGGCTGGAACATTTTTTCAGGAACGCGTCACTTTCCAGATAGGCGAAATCAATGTTGGCAGCTTGAAAGCTGTAAGTGTCAATGCCTTTTTTAGATACGCTGACTCCCATATCCCGCATCAATTGGATAAGGTTGTTGACGTCCAGTATGTCCGGGATATTGTGCACAGTCACCTCTTCGGCAGTGAGCAATGTGGCGCAGATAATTTGCAACACCTCGTTTTTTGCTCCTTGGGGGTAAATGTCACCGGAAAGTCTGTGTCCTCCTTCGATTACAAATGATGCCATGAAATTAGTGATTAGGGGTTGGTGATTAGTGGTCTGCATGGTGATGCCGCATGGCATTAATCACTAACCACTAATCATTCAATTTTAGTATTTCCGTTTATTGTTCCGGTTGTTGTTCCGGTTATTCTGGTTGTTCACTTTCGGACGGTAGTTCTGGTCAATACGTTCGGCCATGAGACGGACGATACTGTCTGTCATTTGCAGTTTTCCGTCAGAGAGTTCGGTGAGGTCATCTGAAATCTTACGGTCATCGACGGTATCTTTGTTCCATGCCATGTAGTCTTTCTTCATGTGGTTACAAATGAGCGCTATCAAGTTCTGCTTCTCTTCTCCTTCCGGAAATTCGATGGCTTTCTTTATCAGTACTTCCAGTGTACGGCCATAGTGGCGGTAGCGGATTTTGGTACTGGGGTAGGGGATGCTCTCCGGCTTGGTATTCAGATTGTCCTTGCGGATAATTTCGTACGGATAATCTATATCCAATTGGAAGTTGGCCATGATGGCAAGGTGGTCCCATAGCTTATGTTTGAAGTCGGGCACATCGCGCAGATGGGGAAACATGTTTCCCATGATGTTGATGATTGTGTTTGCGCAACGCTGGCGTTCTGCACGGTCTTCGATTGTCAGCGCGTGGTCTACCATATTCTGGATGCTGCGACCATATTCGGGTAGGGGCATCCGTTTTTGTTGAGTGTTATATTGCATCTTTAATTAGTGATTAATGTTCAACGATTAGTGATTAGGGTTTAGCGATTAGTGGTTAGTGATTAATGGGCTACGTAGTGATACCGCATGGTATTCATCCCTAATCCCTAATCGCTAAACCCTAAATAAGTTTCTTTGGCGTGCCGGCTACGAATTCCTTCAAATAGAAGGGTTCGAAATAGGCCACATCCTTGAAATCTTGTTCGGCTATTGCCTTTTCTGCCAACGGGAACATCATGCCGGCAAGCGGGCGGATGCCGTCGATGAAGTGTGCATTGGGATGCGTGATTTTCTCTTTGCATTTGGCTGCACCGTCACCGAAGAAATAGACGGGATGTTGCTCTAAAAATTCCAGGTAGGAGTTTTCGTCCACAATATCGGCTGCAATGTCGCGCACCGATTTCAAGGCACGGTCGTAGATGGCAGCATAGACTTCCATACGGCGGGCGTCAATCATCGGGCAGAGTAATGCGTCGTCGGGTAACTCATCGTGGTAGAGCAATACCGGTACACACTGGACTTTCAGGGTTTCCAGCCCGATAAGTGGCAGGTTACGTCCATAGCAGACACCTTTTGCCATCGACACGCCGATACGCAACCCGGTATACGAACCAGGGCCGCAGCTCACGGCGACTGCATCCAACGGCATGGCATGGCTATCGGCAAAGGATAGCGCCTCGTCCACAAAGATTCCCAATGAAACGGCGTGTGAAGGGCCATTCAGGTCCTCTTTCTTGAAAACGTTCTGTCCATCCTCGCTCACGGCTACGGAGCAGGCAGAAGTGGACGTTTCAATATGCAAGATACATGACATAACTTTTATTCTTGATTTTATTGTGGCAAATTTACGTGATTATTTTCACTAATTAAAATAATCGTGTAATTTTGCGCAAAACTATAACATTATGATACAATCTATGACAGGCTACGGCAAAGCAACCGTCGAACTGCCTGATAAGAAAATCAACGTTGAAATAAAGTCGCTCAATAGTAAGGCAATGGACCTATCTGCCCGCATTGCTCCGCTTTATCGTGAGAAGGAGATGGAAATCCGTAATGAAATATCACGGAAACTGGAGCGCGGAAAGGTGGATTTCAGCCTTTGGATAGAAAAGAAAGAGAGTGCGGAAAGCGCCACTCCCATCAACCAGACATTGGTTGAGGGATATTACAAGCAGATTTGTGCTATATCAGAAAATCTAGGAATACCTGTGCCGGATGCGACGGACTGGTTTGCCACGTTACTCCGTATGCCGGATGTGATGACGAAGAATGATACGCAGGAACTGAGTGAGGAGGAATGGGCTGTGGTCTATTCGGCTGTGGAAAAGGCTGTCGGTGCGCTGGTGGACTTCCGTAAGCAGGAAGGAGCTGCCCTTGAAAAGAAGTTCCGTGAGAAGATCGCCAATATCTCCCATTTGTTGGAGACTATCGCTCCCTACGAGAAAGAGCGTGTGGCCAAAGTGAAGGAGCGTATTACCGATGCACTGGAAAAGACCTTGAGCGTGGATTATGACAAGAACCGTCTGGAGCAGGAACTCATCTACTACATCGAAAAACTGGATGTGAACGAAGAGAAACAGCGTCTTGGCAATCATCTGAAATATTTTATCAATACGCTGGAAACCGGAACCGGACAAGGCAAGAAGTTAGGGTTCATCGCCCAGGAGATGGGACGCGAAATCAATACCTTGGGCAGTAAGTCCAATCATGCGGAGATGCAGAAGATTGTCGTTCAGATGAAAGATGAATTGGAGCAAATCAAGGAACAAGTATTGAACGTCATGTAGTATCAAATAGTAAATCGTCAAATCGTAAATAATTCGATGGCAAAACTTATCATATTTTCAGCCCCTTCGGGCTCCGGCAAGTCAACGATTATCAACTATCTGCTGACTCAAAATCTGAACTTGGCATTTTCCATCTCAGCGACCAGCCGTCCGCCCCGCGGAACGGAGAAAGATGGAGTGGAGTACTTCTTTCTGACTCCTGACGAGTTCCGTCGTCGCATAGCCAATGATGAATTCCTGGAGTATGAAGAGGTATATCAGGACCGTTTTTACGGAACACTGAAGGAGCAGGTGGAAAAGCAATTGGCTGCCGGACAGAATGTAGTGTTCGATGTGGATGTAGTGGGTGGTTGCAATATCAAGAAATTCTATGGTGAGCGTGCTTTGTCTGTTTTCATTCAGCCACCTTCAGTGGAGGAATTGCGCAAACGCTTGGTGGGGCGCGGAACAGATGCTCCCGAAGTGATAGAGAGCCGCGTGGCGAAAGCCGAATACGAACTGGGCTTTGCACCGAAGTTCGATACCGTGATTGTGAACGATGACCTGGAGACAGCCAAAGCGGAAGCATTGAAAGTAATCTCTCAATTCTTGAACGAATGAAACAACGTGGAGGAGTGTACAACCAGTTGGCACCGAGGAGGAAGAACAGCCCGAAGCTGAACAAGGCTTTGTTGATTATTAATAGCGTTTTGTTCGTCTGCTCCCTTGTTGTGGGTGTATTGTATATACAGCATGGCGAGCCTCGTTCCAGTATTTCAATGTTTCTTATCTCTGTAGTGACGATTTTCAATGCTTGGGCTGCCTGGCGTGCGTTGCAAAGACGTCCTTTGTAAGGTTGTATATGAATAAGAATAAATGAATATAGGAATCTTCAGCGGCTCGTTCAACCCGATACACATCGGACATTTGGCCCTCGCCAACTATCTTTGCGAATACGGGGACCTGGACGAAGTGTGGTTTATGGTCACCCCCCACAATCCGCTGAAGGAAGAAAACGAACTGATGGATGACAAGTTACGTTTGAAGCTGGTGCAGCTAGCCACTGAGGGTTATCCCAAATTTCGCGCTTCCGATTTTGAATTCCATCTGCCTCGGCCTTCTTATACAGTTCATACGTTGGATGCGCTGAAACGAACTTATCCTCAACACACTTTCCATCTTGTCATTGGTTCGGACAACTGGAGGCTGTTCCACCGTTGGTACAAGTCGGAACGTATTCTTGCCGAAAATCATCTTCTGGTCTATCCTCGCCCCGGCTATCCGGTAGAGGCCGCCTCTTTACCTCAAAATGTGCGGACAGTTTCTTCTCCGATATTTGAAATCAGCTCCACTTTTATCCGTCGGGCCATGGAGGAGGGGAAAGACGTACGCTACTTCCTGCATCCGGCAGTGTGCGATGAACTCAAACGGATGCAGAATGAATCTTTAAACTGAAATAAATGTCTGTATTTGTACGTGTTTTCATATTTATTTCTTATTTTTGAACGTATCAACCTTGAATGCATGGAAGAGTTTTCTTAATACATAGATATTCCTTAATTTAATAATCCGCTTATGAGAAAAGAACTACTGTTACTGGGAGCATTCGGTATGCTGACGACAGCGACGCTTTGTGCGCAAGAGTTTCATTTGCAACCTACTCCCCAAGAATATATTACGCAAAAAGATTCTGTTGATATTCCCCGACAATACCAGATCCTTTCCGGCAATTCCGTGCAGGACGGACCTGCGTTGCCTTTACTCCGTTCATTGATGCCGGAAGAGGTGCTTGGCGCTTCTTTCCGTGTATATATAGGAGTGAAAGGAGATAAGATTATTAAGAAATACCAACATCGGATTCCACGCAAATCCGAAGGTTATTTCCTGAAAATAGAAAAAGACTGCATCGTCATAGCCGGTGCTGACGAACGGGGAGCGTACTATGGTGTACAGACTCTTGCGCAGTTGCTTGCTTTAGACAAGCTGCCTTTGGCTGAAGTGACGGACTATCCCGATGTTCCCTATCGGGGTGTGGTGGAAGGGTTTTACGGTGCTCCTTGGAGTCAGGAGGCGCGTATACGCCAGCTTGATTTTTATGGTCGGAACAAAATGAATGTCTATATCTATGGACCGAAAGACGATCCTTATCACCGGACTCCCAACTGGCGCAAGCCTTATCCTGCTCGAGAAGGAGAAGAGTTGAAAGTATTGGTGAATAGGGCGAAGGAGAACAATGTTATTTTCTATTGGGCCATTCATCCGGGTCAGGATATTCGCTGGAATGAAGAAGACCGCTCGTTATTGTTGCAGAAGTTCGAAAGCATGTACCAGTTGGGTGTGCGTGGTTTTGCCGTTTTCTTTGATGATATTTCGGGTGAAGGGACAAAGGCGGACAAGCAGGCTGAACTGTTGAACTATATTGATGACCATTTTGTAAAAGTCAAGCGGGATGTTGCGCCGTTAATACTGTGTCCCACGGAGTATAACAAGTCATGGACCGATGTAGAAGGAGGCTATCTCACTACGCTTGGTGATAAGTTGAACGAGGGTATCAAGGTGATGTGGACCGGTGATATGGTAGTTGCTACTATAGATAAGTCTACGCTGGACTTCGTCAATCCGCTGCTGAAACGTAAGGCGTACATTTGGTGGAATTTCCCCGTTTCGGATTATGTACAAGACCATTTGCTGCTAGGGCCGGTTTATGGAAACGGGCTTGATATAAAAGATGATATGTCTGCTTTTGTTTCCAATCCGATGGAACATGCCGAGGCTTCCAAAATCTCTCTGTACAGTGTAGCTGATTATACTTGGAATATGGAGAATTATGATAGTGAAACTTCTTGGAAACATGCAGTCAGAGACCTTATGCCACTTCATGCCGAATATTTGGAAATCTTCGCTGCTCATAATTCCGACCCGGGACAGAATGGACATCGTTTCCGCCGTGAAGAGTCCGTTGCCATTCAGCCTGCTCTCTCTGCCTTGTTGAAAGCTTATCAAGAGAAAAACGAGATAGATGAAGATGCCTATCGGCAGGTAGCTGAGGAATGCCGGAAGATAATCGTTGCCGCTGATGGATTGCTTGCATCGGGAAATGAGAATCGTCCGTTGATAACTGAAATAAGGCCTTGGCTCATTCAGTTCAAACAAGTGGGAGAGTATGGTGCGGAGGTGCTGAACATGATACGCCTGCGCCAGCAGAAGGATGCATTTATAGGTAGCTACGAACACGCCCGCGCCCTGCTGGTGCTGATGGGTGAGACGGATGCCCAATATAAAGCGGGCATAAAGAGCGGCAGCCTGCATCTGATGCCTACTTTCAATGCTTTGTTCGAAGCGGCGACAACGGGCTATAATGCAGCGTTCCATGCCGGGCTTGATACAAAGGCTGTTTATTCTCCCTACACGTTGAAGAGCGACGTGAATCAGTTGGCTTCGCTTCCTATTCAGCAGAAGGGAAAGGTGAATACAATTATTCCGTCCAATGAAGTCATCAACTGGCAGGCAGGCGGTGTGCTGACCATTTCGATGGATTATGCCCGCCAGTTGAGTTCGGTGCTTATCGATTTGGGAGATGCGGAGGTTACTGATTCGAAGTTTAAACTGGAAGTAACTTCGGATGGCACAAACTGGCAGGCGGTGGATTTGAAGCCGGGATACAGAACGCAGGTGAAGGCATCTCTCAAGGAGTTGAGTGTTGCGAAGATGAGGTTGGTGAATGTATCCGACACAGAGCAGAAGGTGTATTTCAAAATGTTCCGTTTTACGGAGAATTGATATGGTTCCTGATTCTTAAAATAGAGTTACGCGCGTGGGACGATGCTCCCCGTTGTTCTTAAGATCGGAATGACGGGGAGCACTTTTTTAGGAAGTTATTCAAGGCATTTGTCCAAGTCGCGGATGATTTGCTCTTTATCCATATTTTGTCCGATGAATACTATCTTCAGCATGCGGTCGCCGTATTGTTCGTCCCAGTCTCTTAGCAATCCCGGCTCTTGGCGCATCAGTTCTATCATGTCTTCTTCGGGAGCGGTGGCATACCATTGTCCGGCTTCAGTTATTTTCTTCTGTATACCTGCTTGTTCAAAGAGGAAGGACATGTCGCGGTTGTGGCTGAAGTAGCAGACACCCTTGGCGCGGATAACGCTGCGGGGCCATTTGGTAGCGACATAGTGGTCGAACTTATGAATGTCGAATGCAGGACGGCGGTAGTAGACAAATGTGCCAATACCGTATTCTTCTACTTCACCTCCTTCGTGATGGTGGTGATGACATTTCTCGTGATGATGTTCGCTTTCATGATGATGTTCATCTTCGTGATGGTAATGCGCCTCTTTTTCCTCCTCTTCGCTTACTTGTTGCTCTATGCCACGAATCCATCCGGCGGAAGTTGCGGCACGTTCAAAGTTAAAGAGGTGGGTATGGATAATCTTATCCAGGTCTACATCTGCATAGTTGCACTCTATAATTTGGGCACCGGGTTGCAAGGTGTGGATAATCTGCCTGATACGTTTTAATTCCTCGGGCTGTACTTCTGCTGCTTTGTTCAGCAGGATAATATTGCAGAACTCAATCTGCTGAATGATGAGGTTTTCTATATCTTCCTCATCAATGCCTTTGCGTGTCAAATCATCTCCGCAAGAAAATTCACTTTGCAGACGTAAGGCGTCCACCACGGTGGTAATGCAGTCTAAGCGGCAAATACCGTATTTAGTATACGCTCCTCCCATATGAGGAATGGAGCAGAGTGTTTGGGCAATAGGCTCCGGTTCACAGATGCCACTCGCTTCAATCACGATGTAGTCGAAGCGTTGCATCTTCATGATTTCGAACATCTGCTCTATCAAGTCTGTCTTCAGCGTACAGCAGATACAGCCATTCTGCAGAGCTACCAGGCTGTCGTCTTTCTTTCCCACCACGCCACCTTTCTGTATAAGGTCTGCATCAATGTTCACTTCGCCTATGTCATTGACGATAACGGCAAACTTAATGCCACGTTTATTAGAAAGGATGTGATTTACCAACGTCGTTTTGCCACTACCCAGATAACCGGTCAACAGCAGTACGGGGATTTCTATTGTATTCATAATCGTTTGATTTTATTCAATGATGATGGTCTTCTTTCATTAACTTCTGCAAAAGTATCTGATTTATGTGACAATGGATTGGAAAAGAGACAAATTTTTGTTTCTTCTATATTATCTAAACAGAAAAAAGGTGAAAAGCTTTGAGCTTCTCACCTTTCTTCTGTTATAGTTGTACTATGGCTTTAGTCCTTACACAATTCCTTGTGCCATCATAGCCTTCGCCACCTTCATAAATCCGGCCACATTGGCACCCTTCACGTAATTTACATAGCCGTCGGCTTCTGTACCATATTGCACGCAAGCTTCGTGAATGTTCTTCATGATGCTCTTCAGTTTCTCGTCCACTTCCTCTGCACTCCAGCTCAACTTGATGGCGTTCTGAGTCATTTCGAGACCAGATACTGATACACCGCCAGCATTGGCTGCCTTACCCGGAGCATACAGAATCTTTGCATCCTGAAATACCTTGATGGCTTCCGGTGTAGAGGGCATGTTGGCGCCTTCGGATACTGCCATTACCCCATTAGCTATCAACTGACGGGCATGGTCGCCATTCAATTCATTCTGAGTGGCAGAAGGCAAAGCGATATCAGCCTTTTCGCCCCAAGGCTTGGCTCCTTCCACATATTTCACACCCGGATATTGTTCAGCATATTCGCGGATACGTCCACGATAGAGGTTTTTCAGCTCCATGATGTAATCCAACTTTTCGCGGTCAATGCCGTCCGGATCGTATACATAACCGTCAGAATCAGACATGGTCAATACCTTGCCACCCAATTCCAATACTTTCTCGGCCGTATATTGAGCTACGTTACCGGAACCGGAAATCAGACAAGTTTTGCCTTTCAGGTCAGTACCCTTAGTCTTCAACATTTCCATCAAGAAGTAGATGTTACCGTAGCCGGTAGCTTCCGGACGAATCAGCGAACCGCCGAACTCACGGCCCTTACCGGTGAAAGTACCCGTAAATTCATGAGCCAGCTTCTTATACATACCGAACATGAAACCTACTTCGCGACCACCTACACCGATATCACCGGCAGGTACGTCTGTTTCAGGACCGATATGACGCCACAACTCCAGCATGAAAGCCTGAACGAAACGCATAACCTCAGCATTCGACTTGCCGCGCGGAGAGAAGTCCGAACCGCCTTTACCGCCACCCATGGGCAGAGTTGTCAATGAGTTTTTAAATGTCTGCTCGAAAGCAAGGAATTTCAGGATGCTCAGGTTTACAGAAGCGTGGAAACGAACACCGCCTTTATAAGGGCCGATAGCGTTGTTGTGCTGCACACGATAGCCCATGTTGGTTTGTACGTTACCTTTATCGTCTACCCAAGTAACACGGAATTGGTAAACGCGATCGGGGATGCAAAGACGTTCAATCAGATTGGCTTTGTCAAACTCCGGATGCTTGTTATACTCTTCTTCAATCGTAGAAAGAACTTCTTCTACTGCTTGATGATACTCCGGTTCGTTGGGGAACCGTCTTTTCAGGTCTTCTAATACCTTAGCTGCATTCATAATCTATTTCTTTTATTGGTTGCTACTATATGTTACCTAAAACAATTCGATTTTCGGTTTGTTTCCTTTTCCTCTCATTGCGGTTGCAAAAGTACACATAAAAATGAAACGAGCAAACATTTTATAAAGAAAATGCGGTATAAAACAACAATTTTATTGTTTTATACCGCAAAATGGAATAAAAAGATATTATTTATCCTCTTTTTAGAGACTTTATGACGGGAATAAATACTAAAGCCGCCGAAATGGCAAGCGTTAGGATAATTGGACCGTCAATTCGTTCGACAGATATCAAAACAATGTAGCAAAGTGCTGCCCAAAGCAGCACAATGCAAACTATTTGGAATTTTGATAACGGTCGTCTCATTTGGCAGCCTTCTTTTTGTCTACGATAGCATCGATAACTGCTACTGCAGTGATGTTAACGATATCGCGCACGGAGCTCTCAAAATCGGTAAAGTGGATAGGCTTGTTCAATCCCATTTGGATAGGACCAATCAGTTCGGAGTCCGTATCCATCGCCTGCAACAGCTTGTAAGCAGAGTTTGCAGAACTCAAGTTCGGGAAAATCAGTGTGTTTACGTCTTTTCCTTTCAAGCGCGTAAACGGATACTTGGCATCACGCATTTCGCGGTTCATGGCGAAATTCACCTGCATTTCTCCGTCAATGGCAAGGTCAGGATAGTTTTGTTGCATATAATCCACAGCTTCGTGTACACTTACCGGGCTGCCTTCTTTATCCGCACCGAAGTTGGAGTAACTCAACATGGCCATTACCGGTGTATGATTAAAGAAGCGGACGGTATATTCCGACAGCTTGGCAATATCGATTAGCGTTTCGGCATTGGGATGACGGTTAATCAGCGTATCGGCCAGGAAGTATGTACCTTTTTTGGAGTTCAGGATATGCATGGTGCCGAAATGCTTGTATTCCGGACGGATGCCGATGACTTCCTTGGCAACCTTGATGGTATTGCTGTATTTGGTGTAAAGACCTGTGATGAAAGCGTCTGCTTCACCCGTTTCCACCATCATCATACCAAAGTAGTTACGTTCGAACATTTTGTCATTGGCTTCTTCGTAAGTGACGCCTTCGCGGGCACGTTTTTCGGATAGAATGCGGGCATAGCGTTCACGGCGCGGCGCTTCATCCGGATGACGCAGATTTACTATCTCAATACCTTCAAGGCTAAGGTCTAGTTCTTTTGCCAGCTTCTCGATAGCTTCGTCGTTGCCCAATATAATAGGATGACAGATACCTTCAGCCTTGGCTTCCACAGCAGCTTTCAGCATATTGGGGTGGATGCCTTCGGCAAATACCACACGTTGCGGGTTGCGGCGGGCGGTGTCGTAGAGTTGGCGGGTCAGTTTGCTTTCGTAACCCATCAGCTCGCGCAGTTGCAGGCGGTAGGCATCCCAGTCTTCGATGTCTTTGCGGGCTACACCGCTTTCCATGGCGGCTTTGGCCACAGCGCAGGACACTTCGGTGATGAGGCGCGGGTCAACCGGTTTCGGGATGAAGTATTCGGGACCGAAGGTGAAGTTGTTTACATGGTATGCTTCATTCACAACATCGGGCACGGGCTGCTTGGCAAGGTTGGCAATGGCGTGCACGGCAGCAATTTTCATGGCTTCGTTGATGGCTTTTGCCTGCGTGTCGAGGGCGCCGCGGAAGATGTAGGGGAAACCGATTACATTATTAATCTGGTTAGGATAGTCGGAACGACCGGTGGACATCAGTACGTCCGGACGTGCTGCCATGGCGTCTTCGTAAGAGATTTCCGGAGTAGGGTTGGCAAGGGCAAACACGATGGGATGGTCTGCCATGCTGCGAACCATGTCCTGGGTCAACACATTACCTTTTGACAGTCCAAGGAATACATCGGCACCTTTGATGGCTTCTGCCAGTGTATGTACGTCGCGACGGTCGGTGGCAAAGTAACGTTTCTGCTCGGTCAGATTCTCGCGGTCGCTGGTGATGACTCCCTTACTGTCCAGCATTAGGATATTTTCACGGCGTGCACCGAGCGCTTCATACAGTTTGGTACATGAGGTGGCGGAAGCCCCGGCACCGTTTACGACGATTTTCACTTCCTCTATCTTCTTGCCTGCCACTTCCAGGGCGTTCAGCAATCCTGCGCTGGAGATGATGGCGGTGCCGTGCTGGTCGTCGTGCATCACGGGGATGTCCAATTCCTCTTTCAGGCGGCGTTCTATTTCGAAACATTCGGGTGCTTTGATGTCTTCCAAGTTGATACCTCCGAATGTTGGGGCAATAGCCTTGACAGCTTCGATGAACTTGTCGGGGTCTTTTTCATTTACTTCGATGTCGAATACGTCGATACCGGCATAAATTTTGAACAACAGACCTTTACCCTCCATGACGGGTTTGCCGCTGAGGGCACCGATATCGCCCAGGCCGAGCACGGCGGTTCCGTTGGAGATGACAGCTACCAGATTGCCTTTTGCTGTATATTTATATGCATCTTGCGGGTTTTTCTCAATCTCGAGGCACGGTTCTGCAACGCCCGGAGAGTAGGCGAGAGAAAGATCGGTTTGTGTACTGTAAGGCTTGGTGGGTACTACTTCAATCTTACCCGGTTTGCCTTGCGAATGGTAGAGCAAGGCTGCTTCTTTGGTTATTTTAGCCATGGTAGAATAGTTAAATTGGTTATAATTTGGCTGCAAATGTAGGTATAAAAGTTCTAAATTGTAGCTCGCTGTCAATAAAATCTATTACTTTTATCAGTTAATTAGCTTAAAATGCTTATTTTTGGCATCAGATTTTAGAGATTACCCCCATTTATTAACTTAACACATGAGTTGCATGAGAATTTTGAAACTTCCTCTGGCAGGATTATTATTTTGTGTAATGGCACTATTTGCTGGATGTAAAACGAGTAATGAACCTAAGGCACCGGTTGCTCTGACCTGGGAAATGGGTGCAAGTGACATCGAACCCGGATATTATGAGAATACCTTTATTCTCAAGAATATCTCTCAAAAACCTCTAAAAAAGAACTGGACGATTTACTATTCACAGCTTCCCCGAGGGGTGAAGCAGGAAGGAGCCTCTGAAGTGAAGGTAGAGGTAGTGAACGGTAATTTTTTCAAAATGTATCCGACAGACGAATTTGCTCCGCTGGCTCCCGGTGATTCCATGCGGATCACTTTCCTTTGCACTTACAAGCTGGACCGGAACTCCCATGTACCGGAAGGAACTTATTGGGTGGAGACTGTGGATGGTAAAGAGGGCAGTCCGTTGCCCGTGGCTTTGAAGGCGCTGCCGCTTCCTTCTCCCGAGTCAATGAGCGGCTATCCGGATGCGACTAAGATTTATGAATCCAATCTTCGCTTGGCTGGTGCTCCTGCTTTGGTGCAGTCAGACATTCTTCCGTCTGTAAAGAAAGTGGTAGCCATTGAAGGCGATAATGTCGTATTGGAAGGTAAGGTAGCTTTGGCATTTCCGGAGAACTTTGCCGGTGAAGCCAAGTTGCTGAAAGAGAAACTGACTGGTTTGTATGGTTTGGAAGTTGTCGGAAATGCTTCCGTGAAGATTGTGCTGGAAGAACTGCTTGATAGGAAGGAGGCCGTAAATGATGAATATTATACTATCAATATAGGTGACAACCTGATAAAAATCAGTGCTGCCACTCCTCATGGCATTTTTAATGGTACACAGACACTTTTGTCAATGTTGAAGGGCAAGCAGACACCTTATTTGCTGGAGGCAGTCTCCATTCGGGATTATCCGGACTTGGCATATCGTGGACAAATGATAGATATTGCCCGTAATTTCACCGCTCCGGAGAACTTGAAGAAACTGGTGGATATTTTTGCATCTTATAAATTGAATGTCCTGCATTTCCATTTTTGTGATGATGAAGCCTGGTGTTTGGAGATTCCCGGTTTGGAGGAACTGACTACTGTGGGTAGCCGTCGCGGGCATACCACTGACGAAAGCCAGTGCCTCTACCCATGTTATGACGGTGGCTATGCCCCTGATGCAAAGACTGTAGGCAATGGATATTATAGCCGCGAGGAATTTATTGATTTGCTGAAGTATGCTGCCGAAAGACATGTCCGCATTGTTCCGGAAATAGAATCTCCGGGGCATGCCCGCGCTGCCATTGTCTCCATGAAGGCACGCTATAACAAATATTTTGAAACTGATCCGGGAAAAGCTACAGAATATATATTGAGTGAACCGGAAGATACTTCACGTTATGTTTCTGTACAATATTATACGGACAATGTGATGAATGTCGCCTTGCCTTCTACCTACCGTTTTATGGAGAAGGTGATTCAGGAACTTAATGCGATGTATCAGGAAGCCGGTCTTTCATTGTCCACAGTGCATTTGGGTGGTGACGAAGTGCCTCGCGGCGTGTGGATGGGCTCTCCGAAATGCCAAGAGCTGATGAAGGAAAAAGGCATGACGAAAGCTCATGATTTGTCGGAGTATTTCATTACGCAAATGGCAGATGTGATGCAGAAGAACGGACTGAAATTCAGTGGTTGGCAGGAAGTTGCTTTGGGGCATACCGAAGAGGCTCATCAACAGTTGAGGGGCCAGGCTGCCGGTGTGTATTGCTGGAATACTGTACCGGGCTCTGATGAAGTGGTTTATCAGACAGCCAATAACGGTTACCCGGTCATCCTTTGCAACGTGGGCAATTTCTATATGGATATGGCTTACAATGGTCATCCGGACGAGCGTGGACTCGATTGGGGAGGTTATGTGGATGAGTCTGTCTCTTTCTCTATGCTTCCTTTCAGCATTTATCGTTCGCTGCGTGTGGATATGGCAGGCAATCCCATTGATTTGAATAATGCGGAAAAGGGGAAGACTGCTTTGACAGAGATAGGCAAGAAACATATTATGGGTGTACAAGGGCAATTATTCGCCGAAACTATCCGTAGTTTTGATGGCGTGGAATATCTTCTCTTCCCGAAAATCTTAGGGCTGGCAGAACGTGGCTGGAATGCTCATCCGGTATGGGAAAACCTGTCCGGCGTGCGGGAGCAGCAGGCTTTCAATCAGGCTTTGGCACTTTATTATGAGAAAATCAGCAAGAGTGAAATGCCTTATTGGGCAAAGCATGGGATTAACTTCCGCTTGCCTCAGCCGGGATTATTGGTAAAAGATGGAAATCTGTATGCTAATGTGGCCATTGATGGGGCTGAGATACGTTATACGACTGATGGGTCGGAACCTACTGCCCAGTCAACCTTATGGAAAGAACCGGTGAAGTGTGGTTCCCTGGTCGTGAAAGCAAAGACCTTCTACCAAGGCAAGGAAAGTTTGACGATTATATTGAATGTTGAGTAATAGAGAATATTGAAATGAAAAGGGAGTGCATTGTCCGAAAATGCACTCCCTTTTGTTTATTCCTTTAGGCGTTCAGCGCTTGTTCTATATCCGCAATAATATCCTCTGCATTCTCTATACCTACCGAGAAGCGAATCAGGTCGGGGCGTACACCTGCCTCCATCAGTTGCTCGTCTGTCAACTGGCGGTGTGTATGGCTGGCTGGGTGTAGCACGCAAGTACGTGCATCGGCCACATGAGTCACAATGGCCGCCAGTTTCAGTGAATCCATAAACTTGATAGACTCTTCCCGTCCGCCCTTCAAGCCGAAGGTGACAACGCCGCAAGAGCCGTTCGGCATGTACTTCTGTGCCTGCTCGTAGTATTTGTCGCCCGGCAGACCACAATAATTCACCCAAGCCACTTTATCGTTCTGGGCAAGATACTCGGCTACCGCTTGTGCATTCTTGCAATGTTGGGGCATACGCAGGTGCAGTGTTTCCAGACCCAGGTTCAGCAGGAATGCGTTTTGTGGAGACTGGATGCTGCCCAGGTCGCGCATCAGTTGGGCTGTAGCCTTGGTGATGTAAGCCATTTTGCCGAAGGCTTTCGTATAAGTCAGTCCGTGGTAAGACTCGTCCGGGGTGCACAGTCCGGGGAATTTGTCGGCGTGTGCATCCCAATCGAAGTTACCGCTGTCTACAATGGCTCCACCTACGCTGGTGGCATGTCCGTCCATGTATTTGGTGGTAGAGTGTACTACGATGTCGGCACCCCACTCAAACGGGCGGCAGTTGATAGGGGTAGGGAAGGTGTTGTCCACAATCAAGGGCACGCCGTGGCTGTGGGCAATGCGTGCAAACTTCTCTATATCGAGCACTTCGAGCGTAGGGTTGGAGATGGTTTCACCGAATAGGGCCTTGGTATTGGGGCGGAAAGCAACGGAAATTTCTTCCTCGCTGGCATCCGGGTTGACGAAAGTGACGTCGATGCCCAATTTCTTCAAAGTTACTCCGAAGAGGTTGAATGTTCCGCCATAGATGGTAGAGGAGCAAACAAAATGGTCTCCTGCCTGGCAGATATTGAAAATGGCATAGAAGTTGGCTGCTTGTCCGCTGGATGTCAGCATAGCGGCCACACCACCTTCGAGGGCGGCAATCTTGGCGGCTACTGCATCGTTTGTAGGATTCTGCAGGCGGGTATAGAAATAGCCGCTGTCTTCAAGGTCGAACAAGCGTGCCATCTGTTCGCTGGTATCATATTTGAAAGTTGTACTTTGATAGATGGGGAGTACACGGGGCTCGCCCTTTTTAGGAGTCCATCCGGCTTGTACGCACAGCGTCTCCGGCTTGAATTGCTTTGCCATAATGTTATCTGTTTTAAAAGTTTCTTATCTATTATCGCGTAAGTTGTCGCAAAAGTAGGGAAAAAATTATAATTTTGTGCTTAAGTATGGTAAAATGCTATAAATTAGCGGCTGGAAATTTGTAGCGAACCGAATAAATGATGAATAATTGGAATATGAAACGCATATTTTGTTTACTGACCATCCTCTTTTGTACTTTGTTTGCTTTTAATGCTTCGGCTCAGGAAGAGCGGGATAGTCCGAGACGTGGAGAAGGAATCTCTGTTTTCCTGGAACGTAACAAGCGCCCGGGGAGAGCCTATTATAAGGAGTTTTTGGAGCTGAACAAGAAACTTCTTAAAGGGAAGGAGGAATTGCGGCTGGGAGTGAAGTATGTACTGCCCCCATTATCAAAGCCGGTTGGCAATGGGAAGAAGACAATCAATGAACCTTTGTTCGGGAAAGCGCTTGCCAGTGTAAAAGTGACATCTAACCGTTTGCAGGGCGCTTGTTTTTATGTAGTGAGCGGACATGGAGGCCCCGACCCCGGAGCTATCGGCAGAATCGGCAAAATAGAACTGCATGAAGATGAGTATGCGTATGATGTGGCTTTGCGCCTTGCCCGTAACTTGATGCAAGAGGGGGCGGAAGTCCGTATCATTATCCAGGATGCTAAAGACGGAATCCGTGATGACAAGTACCTTTCCAACAGCAAACGTGAGACGTGCATGGGAGCTCCCATACCCTTGAACCAAGTGGCACGTCTCCGGCAACGTTGCGCCAAAATCAATGAGTTTTACAAGAAGGATCGCAAGAACTATAAATATTGCCGTGCCATTTTCCTTCATGTGGACAGTCGCAGCAAGAGCCATCAGACCGATGTGTTCTTTTACCACTCTAAAAGCAAGCCCGACAGCAAGCGTCTGGCTAAGACCATGAAGAAAACTTTCGAATCGAAATATGACAAGCACCAGCCCAACCGTGGGTTTACCGGAACTGTCAGCGCACGCAATCTTTATGTGTTAGCCAATACTTCTCCCGCTTCCGTATTCGTGGAATTGGGAAATATCCAGAACACTTTTGACCAGCGCCGTTTTGTAATCAGTTCGAACCGCCAGGCCTTGGCCAAGTGGATGATGGAGGGTTTCATCACGGATTATAAAAAGGCGAAATAAGGACAATCAACTCTGGCTCTCCTTTTTCTTTTCGTGTACCACCACGACTGTAACGGCCGTTATTATCAGCGCCATGCCGACGACGCTGGCCGGTGTGAAGCTTTCATTGAATATCAGGCAACCGATAACTACGGCTGTCAGAGGTTCCAAGGCCCCGAAAATGGAAGTCAGTGTAGGCCCTATGTATTTAATGGCTTTTACCAGGGTGATGTTGGATATAGCTGTTGCCAGCAGCGCCAGTCCGAGAATATTCAGCCATGTGTAGGTATCATTGACCAGCCGGATGCCTCCGGTCAGATATCCTCCTATAATAAAGAACAAGGCTCCCAGCCCCATTACGTAGCATGTCAATGCAGTGGAGGGAATCTGCACGGCACGGCTCTTCCTTACTCCTACGATATATCCTCCATAAAAGAATACGGACAGACCGGCAGCAATCAGCCCGATGGTCGTGTTTCCTCCTTCAAAGTCTATTTTGCCGGATGACAAAAGTCCAGCTCCGCTTAGTGACACCAACACGGCAAACAGAATGGCGAATGACCTCTTTTCTCCGAAAAAGCCCATCATGGCCAGTGCCACGGCCAGCGGATACATGAAATGAATGGTGGATGCCACTCCGCTGGATATGTTCTGATAGGCGATGACCAGACTGAAGGAGGTAGCTGCTCGGAGCAGGCTGAGGATGAACACCGTTCCCCAGTCTTTCCTGCTGATGCGGAATGTCTCGCCCAGCATAATGCCGAAAACGACCAAGGTAAGTGAAGCTATTCCCCATCGGTAGGCCAATACTTCGAAAGAGGAGAAGCCCGCAAGGAGTAATGAAATGGTGAAGAAAGGAGCCAGCCCGAAGGTGGCAGAGGAGAGAGCCGTATATATAAACCCTTTTATGGAGACATTTTGCATTTTTTATCTTGATTTTAATGGAGATTTTAAAATTATCTGTTTGCGTCAATTGCTTGATTCGCATTGCGTCGTGCAAAATTAATGAATAAAAACAAGCATACAGACAAGGGAGTGTCCCTTTTTTACAATACAGTATAGATATGGGTATCTAATATAGTATCGACCGGCTTGCCTAATATTTATTCGTTCCATCATGAGGTAAAAATCATTCCACCGCGGAGTAAAAATCGTTCCACCATGGTGGAACGATTTTTACTCCATGGAGGAACGAATACTTGTTCGCTGTCCGGCTCCTAAACTCTTCCGGGGAGAAAGTCTGATAGCTCCGGCAGAACAGTTTGCCTACTCTACCGGAATATAAATCTCTGTCAACAGTTCCTCCGGCGCCGTATCTGCGGGGTTGTTCAGGTAACGTTCCGCACTGGACTCATCCCGTAAGCTACATTCCATTTCGGGGATATACTTCCCGTAGATGGTATCGTATACGGCCTGCAGATGTTCGTATGGACCTTTGTATAGGAATATGGCATAGCGGCCTGCCGCGAGCTGTTTAAATCCTATGTCTCCTTTGGCCGTTGCAAATGAGGGTAGGACCATACATACATCGGTACGCAGCTTTTCAGCGGGTGTCACTTTGGGGTCATCGTGATAGATACAGTAGGGCATCACTTCTCCCATAGGCAGTTTTTCTTCCTGGATGAACTGGCAAAGGCGCATCCATGCGCTGCAATAGTCGTTCAGTTTATAGTCGCCAAAGAGGCGGAGGTAAATTACATTTCGGGCAGGAACTTCTTTGATTTCGTGTTTCAGTTCCAGTTCCGGACGAATAATGGCTGGTTTCATAATTACAAAGTTTTTATTGTTACGATACTCTAATGGTGAAATGCCATAGAACTGCTTGAATACTTTTGACAGTGACGAGGGCGAAGAGTAGCCTATACGGTAGGCTATGTCCGCTATCGGCATGTCCGAGTAACGAAGCAACCGGGCAGCGGCTTCGGTACGCGTCCGGACAATGAACGTACCGACGGGTTCACCCAGAAAAGCTTTCATGATGCGGTGGAAATAGAAGGGAGAGAAATGGGAAATCCTGGCCAAAGATTTCAGGTCAATTTCTTCTCCGAGGTGCAGATTTATATAATCCACTACTGCGTTCACGCACTTTTGGTATTCCTCCTGGGTTGTCTTTTTCTGTTGCATGGTTCTATTGGGCTTTTTCATGTTGCAAAAATAGGAGGAAAAGAAATAGGTTACTTGTCCGATGTTGCTATAAATGCAATATCTTTAAATAAGATAAACTATATCCCGGCACAACTTTTTCGTGCAAGCATGAAAGTTTTGCATTCGATTTGCAATATCTTTGCATTTCAGATGAAAAAACAAATGCTTGCAGATGACCGAGGAGATTAAAAGACAACTTTGGGAGTGGGCGGCGGCCTATCATTGCGCCGGCTTCATTCAGAACGACCCCGTACAGTTTCCACATCGCTATGAACGGAGGCAGGATATTGAAATCAGTGGGCTGCTGACTGCTATCATGAGTTTCGGCAACCGTAAGCAGATATTGAAAAAGGCTGATGAGTTGCATAGGTTGATGGGGGTATCGCCTCATCAATACGTATTATCTTGCCAATGGAAGAAAGACTTCCCTGCTACGGACAGAAGCAGTTTTTACCGAATGCTTTCTTATGCTGACTTTCATTCCTATTTCAGGCGTTTGCATGCTGCCTATTCTGCTTTTGACAGTCTGGAGGATGCCTTATGTACGTATGCCGGTAATCCGATGGAAAGGTTATGTGCGTTTTTGGAAGTCTCGGCAAAGAGTCCCCAAAAGAAACTGAACATGTTTTTGCGCTGGATGATAAGGAAAGGTCCGGAAGTGGATTTTGGTATTTGGGAGAGATTTGATTGCAGGGACCTGATTGTGCCTTTGGACACGCATGTCTGCCGTGTGGCCTATGCTTTGGGACTCACCGAGACAGAAACATTTTCTTTGAAGAATGCCCGCCGGATTACTGAAGCTCTGGCAGAGGCCTTTCCGGACGACCCGTGCCTGGGGGACTTTGCTTTGTTTGGAAGCGGAGTCAGCGGAGTATTGTAGCGTGTTACCAGTCAATTTCTTGTATCCCTCTGCTCCGTAAGAAATCGTTGGCTTTACTGAAGTGCCTGCAACCGAAGAATCCGTATTCGGCAGAACGTGGGGACGGATGGACGGTAGTCAGAATCAAGTGTCTGCTGCTATTGATTAAAGCGGCTTTCTCTTTGGCGTACGCCCCCCAAAGCATGAATACAAGATTCTCCCGTTCATCACTCAGTTTCTTGATAACAGCGTCTGTGAAGGTTTCCCATCCCATGTTCCGGTGCGAGCCGGTTTCGTGGGCACGTACTGTGAGGACGGAATTCATAGGAAACACGCCTTGCGCTACCCAACGGTCCAGATTTCCGGAAGTCGGAATGGGCTTTCCCAAGTCCTGATGTATTTCCTTGAATATGTTTGCCAGAGAACCGGGAATGGCTATTCCTTTCGGTACGGAAAAGCAGACTCCATAATACTGACCGGGATTAGGATAAGGGTCTTGTCCGAGGATGACGACTTTCACTTTCTCGAACGGGCAAGAGTTGAAGACGTGGAAAATTTGATGGCCGGGAGGTAGCACGTTGGCATGTCCATACTCACTTTTTACAAATGCTACCAGCTTCTCAAAATAAGGTTTGTCAAACTCCTCTTGTAGGCGTTTTCTCCAGCTTTCTTCTATTTTTACGTTCATAAGAGTCTTGCAGTTACATATGAATAGGAAACGATGTTGCAAAAATACAAATAATCCGGATGAGGCAGATGCATTTACGAGTATAAAGAATGTTTTAATTATCGTATGAAACGATAGTTATTTTGAGTAAGTTTATTACTTTTGTGGTGCAATGCCGGACACTAAGCATAGAGTCGCCATTGCTGAGGTTGAACTGATTGGTAAAATAAAGGAATGGAAAATTTTCATCGTATGGATGCTTGTCCGGTACGGGATGTACTGAGCAGGTTGGGAGACAAATGGACAATGCTTGTGCTGGTCACACTGAAAGCGAATGGAACGATGCGTTTTTGCGATATACAGAAAACCATAGGGGATATTTCCCAGCGGATGCTGACGGTTACATTGCGCTCATTGGAGACGGACGGGCTGATTGTCAGGAAAGTCTATGCGGAAGTTCCTCCCCGTGTGGAGTATAACCTTACAGAAATCGGATGTAGCCTGATGCCGCATATTGAATCTTTGGTAGGATGGGCATTGGAGCATATGAATGATATTTTGAATCGGCGCAGTCTGCAGAACTGATGGGTCGATATGCAAAGAGGGTGTGTCGAAACTGGTATTCACCACAGATTACACAGATTTGCACAGATAAGCATCTTTGATTATCAGTAGATTAAGCTCATTCTGTGTTAATCCGTGTAATCTGTGGTGAATTTTGACACACCCCTTCAGAAGTTTCCAAGTGCTTGTTTTATTTCTTAGCATCGGCAAAATTGTGAACCTTGTTTTTCAGATTGTCAGCTTTCTCTGCGGCCTCATGGGCCTCATGGGCCATCTTGTCTGCTACTTTGGTGCCAACGTGCAATGCTTCTTCTTCAGCAGTGTTGATGAACTCCTTGGCTTCGCCATTTGCTTTGTGGATGGCACGGCATATGGCATCTTCCAGCTTTTTAGCTTTCTCCGTACGGGAGAAGTGGTAGGCCAATGCACCGGCAACCGAACCTATTCCCAGTCCGATCCAGAAATTAGAATCTTTACATTTCATAATCAAGTCAGTTTTTAATAGTTAAAGTTAGAATCAATTCTGATGAGACAACATACTTGCCAAAGATTGGTTCATCCGGCGGGAAAGGAATTAATAACAATTTACTTTTGTTGGTGGAGATATTTATTCTGCTTAAATTTGCGATGCACTTAAAATTTATACAAGTATGATTAGATTAAATGTTTTTATTCAGGTAAGTGCGGAGAACCGTGCCGCAGTATTGGAATCTGCCAAAGAACTGGTCGCATATTCCTTGAAGGACAATGGATGCATTGCTTATGATGTGTTTGAGAGCGCCACTCGCAGCGATGTTCTTATGATTTGTGAAACATGGAAAGATGCAGAGTCATTGTCTGCCCATGAAAAAGCAGACCATTTTGTGGCCCTGGTGCCCAAAATCCAGGGGCTGGCTGCCATGAAGTTGGAAAAATTCGAGTTCTGAATCAGTAATTTGAGGTAGTAAGGGGTTGTGTGATCATGCGTAAATAAGTATATTTGTGCATTCTTAATATACATATTTATGCTGATTACCCTTATTATCCTTGTTCTCTCCGCTGCCTTTTTTGTAGCAGGCAAAGTCCGTTCGGACATTGTGGCGCTTTGTGCGCTGATTGGTTTATTGATATTTCAGATTCTTACTCCTGAAGAGGCCCTTTCCGGCTTCTCCAACTCGGTGGTGATTATGATGGTGGGCTTGTTCGTTGTGGGCGGCGCCATTTTTCAGACCGGGCTGGCTAAAATGATAAGTTCGCGCATTTTAAAGCTGGCAGGCAAGAGCGAGCTGAAACTCTTCTTGCTGGTGATGCTGGTTACCTCTGCCATTGGTGCTTTTGTGAGCAATACGGGAACGGTGGCTTTGATGCTGCCTATCGTGGTGAGCTTGGCGCTGAGTGCCGGAATGAATCCCAGCCGTCTATTGATGCCTTTGGCTTTTGCCAGCAGTATGGGCGGTATGATGACACTTATCGGTACGCCTCCTAACTTGGTCATTCAGAATACATTGACGGGAGCGGGCTTTGAACCGCTGTCTTTCTTCTCCTTCTTGCCGGTGGGCATTGTGTGCGTGATAGTGGGAACTTTGGTTTTAATGCCTCTGACCAAATGGTTTCTCTCCAAGAAAGGCAAAAAGAATGACGGAACATTGTCGGGTAAATCATTGGACCAACTGGTACAGGAGTACGGACTTTCCAGCAACCTGTTCCGTTTGAGGGCTGTCAATGATTCCCGTCTGATAGGAAAAACCATCATAGACCTGGATGTACGCCGCAAGTATGGTCTGAATATCATTGAAGTACGGCGTGTAGACTCTTCCCAACATAGATTCCTGAAAACTATTACCCAGAAATTGGCATCACCCGATACGACTATTTGGGTGGGCGACGTGCTTTACATTACGGGAGAGGTGTCGAACGTAAATCGTTTTGCTGAAGACTTTTTAATGGAAATGCTCGACGGGCATACCACTGAAGAAGCCTCCAAAGCCGACAAGTCCCTTGACTTTTATGACATCGGAATTGCCGAAATCGTGTTGATGCCTTCTTCCAATATCGTGAACCGGACGGTGAAGGAAGCGGGGTTCCGTGATAAATTTAATGTAAATGTATTGGGCATCCGTCGTAAGAAGGAATATATATTACGTGAATTGGGACGTGAGCGTATGCATAGTGGCGATGTTTTGCTGGTGCAGGGTGCGTGGCAGGACATCGCACGGATAAGCAGGGAAGATTCCGATTGGGTGGTATTGGGGCAGCCTTTGGCAGAAGCTGCCAAAGTGACGCTGGATTATAAAGCGCCCATAGCTGCCGCTATCATGGTGCTGATGGTTGCCATGATGGTCTTCGACTTTATTCCCGTGGCCCCGGTGACAGCGGTGATGATTGCCGGCTTGCTGATGGTGCTGACGGGATGTTTCAGGAATGTGGAAGCCGCCTATAAAACGATAAACTGGGAAACAATTGTACTCTTTGCAGCCATGCTCCCCATGTCTCTTGCACTCGAAAAAACCGGTGCCTCGGAATATATATCCAACAGTCTTGTAAGTGGATTGGGCAGTTATGGTCCTATTGTGTTGATGGCAGGTATCTATTTCACCACTTCATTGATGACCATGTTCATCAGCAATACGGTGACGGCAGTGCTGATGGCCCCTATTGCTCTTCAAAGTGCGATTCAGATTGGAGTAAGTCCCGTTCCGTTCTTGTTTGCCGTGACGGTTGCGGCAAGCATGTGTTTCGCTTCTCCGTTCTCTACACCGCCCAATGCACTGGTGATGCCGGCAGGACAATATACATTCATGGATTATATAAAAGTGGGGCTCCCGTTGCAGATTATTATGGGAGTGGTGATGGTATTTGTGTTGCCGTTGCTGTTTCCTTTTTAGATATATTCTTATTAATTGGAAAAAACACACTTATTGGTTGAGTGTAAAGAGGAGATTGTACGTATTAAAAGGAAAAAAGATAGATACTATGAAAAAGATTCTTTTATTAATGGCAATTTTCTTTTCTGTATTATTGCAGGCACAGCTCAACACTCTGTCTATGAATCTTCCCCAAGGGCATCCGCGTTATCTGACTGATGCCGGTGGAAAAGAGACTACTTTGAAGTTGATAAGTAATGAACCGTGGGCGGAAGAAGTGTTCGGAAAGCTGAAAAGCAAGACGGATGTTTATGTCCGGTTGACAGAAGCACAGCCGGAATGGTTGCTTTCGCGACTTGCCATGTATTGGGAATCGCATGCCACGGATGTATATGTAAAAGGTGAAACCTTTGATTATGCCGGTGGAGAAAAAGCTCCAGTTCCAACCGTACGCTATACGGGGACACGAGGGACCTTTGCTACACACAGTCGTCCGAAGTTGGAAGATGTCGTTCCTTACGATGACGCCGGTGGCAATGTTACGTTTTGCAACAACTCTTTGCCGGGACGCCCCATGGAAAGTGTGCACCCTTCCAAAACCGGTCGTAACATAGAAAGCCTGAACCGTGAAATTATGGGCATTGCCCGTGATGCAGCTTTCCTTTACTGGCTGACGGATGATGAGAAATATGCAAAATTGGCAGCCGGAGTTTTTGATACCTACATGCAGGGCATCTATTATCGGAATGTCCCCGTTGACCTGAATCATGGGCACCAGCAAACTTTGGTGGGCATGACTTCTTTCGAGGTAATCCACGAAGATATTCTTAAAGATATAGTTCCTCTTTATGATTTTCTTTACGGCTATTTACATAGCAATTATGCCGATAAACTGGAAATCTATGCCGGAGCTTTCAAGAAATGGGCAGACAATATCATAGCAAACGGAGTGCCTCATAACAACTGGAACCTGATGCAGGCGCGTTATGTCATGGACATTGGCATGATTTTGGAAGATAATAGATGTTATGCCGACGGTAAGGGGCGTGAGTACTACATTGATTATGTGCTCAACCGTTCCAGTATCCGTCAATGGAGCCTGAAGAAACTGGCGGATTATGGCTATGACTCAAATACCGGTATTTGGGCGGAGTGTCCCGGTTACAGTGGTGTTGTACTTAATGACTATGCCAACTTCACCAATCTGTTCGACCGTAATTTGGGATATGATTTGACTCTGGATTTGCCGGTTATTCCGAAAGCAGTAGCCGCTACTCCCCAATATCTGTTCCCCAACCGGATGATGTGCGGATTTGGTGATACCCATCCCGGTTATTTGAATACTTCTCCAATAATCCGTATGATAGAGAATGCCCAGGTCAATGGCAAGAAAGAGCAGGAGGATTATTTCACGGCTTTGTTGAAGTGCTTGAAGCCGGATATGGGTGAGGCGAACGGGAAACGGAATGCCCGTGTCTCCATCAATTCTTTTTTTGACGATAAACCATTGGTGCTGAATCCTGATATTAAGGCTGGCAAGATAGAAGATTATGTATCACCGTTGTTCTATGCTCCGAATGTGTCATGGTTGGTGCAGCGCAACGGGATGCATCCACGCCACAGCCTTATGGTATCGCTGAATGGCAGTGAAGGCAATCACATGCACGCCAACGGAATCTCTATGGAGCTTTATGGCAAAGGCTATGTTTTGGGTCCCGATGCCGGTATCGGCTTGTATCTGTATAGCGGATTGGATTACTTGGAATATTATTCCCAGTTTCCCAGTCATAATACGGTTTGTGTAGACGGTATATCGAGCTATCCGGTAATGAAGAGCAACCATGCTTTCCGTGTGAACTCTTGCTTTCCGGCACCGGTATCAAAGAAAGGAGAATTTTATCCGATTACATATAGTGAAGTCTACTTCCGCGAACCGGAGAGTTGTGCCGACCAGACCCGTCTGACGAGCATCGTCACCACGGGACCGGAAACCGGTTACTATGTTGACATATTCCGTAGCCGTAAAGTGCAGGGTGGAGACAAAATGCATGATTATTTTTATCACAATCTTGGGCAGACGCTTTCACTGACCGGTACAGACGGTACCGATTTGGGGTTACAGCCTACCGAAGAACTCTCTTTTGCCGGCGCACATTTGTATGCCTATTCTTATATCTACAACAAGAAAGCAGTGCAGACGGCTAAGGATGTAAAGGCCTCTTTCACTATCGACATGAAAGACGGAGATGATATTTCCATGAACTTGTGGATGAAAGGGGAAAAAGACCGTAAAGTCTTTACCGCTTTGTCTCCCATGACTGAAGGTTATAGCCGTACTCCGGGGATGCCCTATAATATCAAGGAACAGCCTACCCTGACATTTGTTGCCAGACAGTCAGGAGAGGCATGGAGCCGTCCGTTTGTGGCAATCTATGAGCCGTCTTCGGTAAACGAACCGGGACAGATTGAGTCTGTCACTTTTCCGGAGGTGGAATGTAAGGACAAAGGGAGCCATGTCGCAGTTTGCGTTGAACAGAGGAATGGTCGTAAGGATTGTATTTTATCCTCAGACAACGCGTCGCACCTTTGCGGCATGGGGGATATGAAGGCAAAAGCTGTTTATGCTTTATGCGGAAACAAGGCGGGAAAAGAAACTACATTGTTTTTGGGAAACGGTACTTTGCTGCAAACTCCTCGGGTTACTATAAAATCTGAAAAACCTGCAAATGTTTTGTTGGAACATCAACTGGATGGGTGGTATTATGAAGCCTCTGCCGATTGTACGATTACAATAAAGGGACAGACATACAAAGCTAAGGCTACAAAAGGATTGGAATATTTGGGAAGATAGTTATATCATTCCCTCTATTTTTAAGCTTGAGGTAGCTATACAGTTGATGTTTTTCGTTATATTTGCACCATAGAGTAAAGACTACAGTGTAATGAAAAACATAATAAAATACATTTTTCTTTTTCACTTGTTAATGTTCTGTGCATGGGCCTATCCAAGTACATATACCTTGCGTGGCTTGTCGGTATCCGACGGACTGTCTGATTTGCTGGTCAATGCCATTTATAAAGACTCTTTGGGATTTGTCTGGATAGGTACGGGTAATTCTTTGGAGCGTTTTGACGGAAGCCATATCAAACACTATCCGATAACCGGTTCCAATGAGAAATTGAAACGTGTCAATGTTATTGCCGAAATGGAAGATAACCAATTGTGGATGGGGAATGGCATGGGATTGTGGCGTTTGAACAAAGAATTGGATGCTTTGGAACTTATTGTCCCCGATATGATAAATTGTGCAGTCCACTCTTTGCTTCATGATGGAAAAGGGACACTCTATATCGGTAGTGCGAAAGGGCTCTTTTTATACAAGAAAGGAAATTTGGAGCAAATATTACTGGATAAAAATGCCCTTTCTGCTTCGAATGTTGTAACCGGACTTTCATTGGATGAGCAGGGCATGCTATGGATGGCAACCGAGAAGGGACTGTATTCGTTACGATTGTCCGACAGAAAAGTGAAAGCCTATCATAATGTAAAAGACGGCAAGCATGTGTGTGCTTTTAACAATATCACCCGTATCGGTTCTACCATTTATCTGGGTACTATGGACCAAGGGATTATTTCCTTTGACACCCGTTCCGGAGAATTTGAGCATTTTGTGGAGGTGGGGTGCAACATCATCTCTTCCCTTTCCAGCGACGGCAAAAATATGTTGTATGTAGGAACGGATGGCAATGGAGTGCATTTCATAGCCACAGACCGGCGGAAGGTGGTCCGTACCATGCGGCATGAGACGGGTGACAATGAAAGCTTGCGTTCCAATTCCGTTTATTCGCTTTTGGTAGACCGGAACGGAATGATTTGGATAGGGTTCTACCAGTTGGGACTTGATTATACTTTATATCAGAGTGATTTGTTTACTACTTATGCTTTCCCTCCTTATTTCAATTCCAGAGACATGCCTATCCGTGCCCTTGCCATCAATGGGCATGAAAAGCTGGTAGGTTCGCGTGACGGCTTATTCTATATTGATGAGAAAAGGAATCGTTTCAAAAGTTTCCAGTCGCCCGAAATGCGCTCCGGCATGATATTCTGTATTTTATTTTATGAAGGAGAATATTATGTAGGAACTTACGGCGGAGGAATGTACATCTTCAATCCGGAAAGGTTGACCATACGTGACTTTGCACCTGACGGTGAACAGCAACCTTTTGTAAAAGGACATATCTTCTGTATCAAGCAGGATGCGGAAGGAAATTTATGGATAGGAACTTCTCAAGGCGTTTATTGTTATAAAGACGGCAGGCAGGTGGCTCACTATACCAGTTCCAATTCCAGGCTTCCTGAAGGCAATGTCTACGAAATCTATTTTGACTCTACCCGTAAAGGATGGATTTGTACGGAAAATGGCGTATGTATCTGGGACCCTTCTTCTGAAAAGCTTCGTACGGATATATTTCCTGAGGGATTTATCCATAAGGAGAAAATCAGGGTCGTTTATGAGGACTCCGGGCATAATCTTTATTTTTTTCCGGACAAAGGCTCTCTGTTCATATCCGATTTGTCTATGAACAGCTTCCGGCGTTTGCATCCCGGTACTCCTTTGGAGGGGCGAGACGGGATGTTCATTATAGAAGATCGTAAAAAATGGCTGTGGATGGGGACGAGTGACGGCTTATTCCATTATGACAAGAATGACAATTTTATCCCTTATAACTTTGTAGACGGTATTCCGAGTTCCATTTTTACCCTATGCCCGCCGGTTTGTGACGCGGAAGGGAATCTCTGGTTTGGAAATTCTAAAGGATTGGTCTCTTTGGATGTTGCTCACATGAATCAGAAGAAGCATGATTTTTATCCGGTCAAGGTAACTGATGTGCATATCAATGGCAAGCCGTCTACTTATCCGATGGTCACCGTTGGAAGTGGTATTTCGAGAATCGGGTTGGAGCCTTCGGAGAAAAATGTCACTTTCTGTTTTTCCGACTTTTCCTATACTTCTCCTGCTTTTATGTCCTATGAATACCAGTTGGAGGGTAGGGATGACGGTTGGATAGCAATTACAGGGCGTTCGGAAGTGACCTATTATGATTTGCCTTCCGGTTCTTATGTGTTTAAGGTGCGCCGTATGGGGGAACCGGATTCGGAAACTCTGCTGAAGGTGGAAATCGCTTCTGTTTTCAGTGGTTGGCTTGCTTGGGGGATTGTTGTAGCAGTACTGTTGGCCGGTGGAGGCTATTATTTCTTCGGGCGTGGAAAAAGACAAGCCCCTGAGCAGGTACAGGTCGTGAAAGAAGAACAATCTGTTGCGGTGGAGACAAAATCGGTATCCGAAGAAAAGTATAAAAGCGTAAAGGTCAGCTCGGAAGAGTGCAGGCGACTGACGGACAAGCTGGAAAAAATCATGCATAAAGACAAGCTTTATAAGCATTCTGATTTGAAGATAGCCGATTTGGCTGCTGCCATTGATACGTCTGCCCATACACTTTCTTATCTTTTCAATCAATACTTGGAACGCAATTATTATGATTATATCAACGATTACCGCATTGCCGAGTTTAAACGTTTAGTCAATACGGAAGAGTATTCCAAATATACGCTGAGTGCTCTTGCCGAACTTTGTGGCTTCAGTTCCCGCGCTTCTTTCTTCCGTTATTTCAAGAAAGCTACGGGAATTACTCCGAATGAATATATCCGAAGCATAGGAGGGAACAACGAATAGTCTCAAATTATTAATTGATACTGTGAGTCTCATATTCTTAAGTCGCTATATATTAGCGACTTTCTTTGTTTTTAGTCTAACCGTATTAGTTGAGATTTGTATGCCCTTCAGAAGTGTTGTTTTTATTGAAATATAAGTTATTTTTGCATTGTTCAATCGAACGGAAAACATGAATCGTAATCTAATTTATTATGGAAAACTGCATGATGACATCCCCCCAATTGATAGCTGATTCTTATGAGCGTTATCATTTTTCGGTTTACCTGTATATATATAATAAAGTGAATAATAAGGAAGAGGCGGAAGATCTTTCCCAAGATGTATTTGTCCGTCTGATGGACTATAAACGAATGCTCCGTCCCGATACTGTCAAGTTTTTCATTTATACCATTTCGCGTAATTTGGTGAACGACTATTTGCGTCGCTATTATAAGAAACAAGAGATTACCTCTTATATGTATGATAGGGCGGAGGTTAGTCATAATGAGGTGGAGTCTTGTGTGGTAGCCGATGATTTATTGGCTTGCGAGAAGCGCCGGATAGAACTTCTTCCGTCGCAGCGTCGTAAGATTTATGTCATGAACCGTTTTGAAGACAAGTCTGTCACAGATATTTCGGAAGAATTGAATATTTCGCGCCGCACGGTGGAGAACCATCTTTTCATCAGCCGTAAAGAGGTACGCGAATACTTGAAGCAATGTATCTAATTAGGTATTGATAATAATATAGTGTTAATTTTAAATTTATAAATTTATGAAGAATGAATTTCTAAAGTTCTCATCGAGAAGAATTTTATTCTCAGCGGCAATGGTATCAGCTTTGTTGGCGGGGAGTCCGCAGATGGCATTTGCCGAAGCGAACGATGTTCAGGCTGTTATGCAGACGAGTGTAGTTAAAGGTAGGATTCTTGACTCTACTGGTGAACCGATTATTGGTGCAAGTATTATAGAAAAAGGTACTACCAATGGAACAATTACTGATATTGATGGAAACTTTTCATTGAGCGTTTCTTCATCTAAAGCTATTTTAGTTGTTTCTTATTTAGGTTATAAATCTGTGGAATTATCAGCTTCAGATAAAAAATTAAATGAGATAGTGTTGAAAGAAGATACAGAAATGCTTGATGAAGTTGTTGTAGTGGGTTATGGCGCAGTTAAGAAATCTGATTTGACGGGTGCCGTAGCTTCTGTTTCTACAAAAGAATTGACGGCTGCTGGTATCTCCAGTGCAGCTGGTGCTATGCAAGGCGTAGTGCCTGGTGTCAATATTCAACGCTCATCTAATAAGCCTGGTAGTGGGTATAATATCTTGATTCGTGGTTTGAATACAGTTAGTGGTAGTACCAAACCATTGATTGTAATTGATGGTGTTCCTGGTGCTGAATTGGAAAACATCAATCCTGATGACATTGAAAAGATTGATATATTGAAGGATGCCTCTTCTACAGCTATTTATGGTTCCAGAGCTACGAATGGAGTTGTAATCGTGACTACCAAAAGAGGAAAAGCCGGAGCTCCTAAAGTCAGTTATGATGGTTCCGTTGGATTTAAAAATTATATGAATGCTCCCGATATGATGGATGGACAGCAATATGTCCAACTTGCACGGGAATACTCTCGAGCTACTAAAGGTAACGGAGAATATGTTTCGGATGATAAAATATTTTCAGCATCAGAATTGGTTGCTATTGAAAATAATAATTATATGGATTGGTTTGATGCTCTTACTTCTACTGCGTGGATGAACAGTCATACACTTTCAGTTTCTGGAGGAACAGAGAAATCATCCTATGTGGCGTCTGCGGGTTATCATAATGAAGATGGTTGTCTTCAACCTCAGTTTTATAAGCGATATAATCTGCGTGCTGCCGTTGACGTAACGCCTAATGATTACTTTAAGTTCGGGGTAAGCCTTTATGGAACTTTTTCTGACCAAGAAACTGGTAATGAAGATGGTTTGCAGACTATTTATCGTTTACGTCCTACTTATCATCCTACTAATCTTGTGACAGGTGAGCAGGAATTCAAATATGGTAGTGGACAGTTCAATCCTTTTGTAACTCAGAAAAACCAATCATGGAGATATAAGAAATATGATGTTCTGAGTAATTTATTTGTAGAGTTTAATCCTATTAAGAATTTGGCGTTACGCTCTACATTTTCTCCCGATCTTCAATTTATTGACTATGGTATGTATGCAGGTGCTTATACTAAGCGTAATCAAGGTTCACAAGCTACTGCATGGTATGAGAAAACTACCATTTTGAATTGGGTTTGGGATAATATGGTTACTTATAATTTTGATTTGATGAAGGACCATCATTTTGATTTGACAGGTGTTTATTCAATGACCGAATATCAGAATGAATTTATGCGTGGTGACGGTGCCGGTCTTTCTTATAATTCTTTATGGTATGCTTTGCAAAATGGTGCAAAAACGAATAAGACTCAATCTAAGTACACTAAAACATCATTGATGTCGTATTTGGCACGTTTGAACTACAATTATAAAGGCAAGTATTATGTGACTGCAAGTATGCGTTATGACGGTTCTTCCAAATTGGCTGAAGGACATAAATGGGGAGGTTTCTTCGCTGGTGCATTGGCTTGGAGAATCACTGAAGAAGAATTTATGAAAGATATTGATTGGCTGAATAACTTGAAATTGCGTGTAAGTTTCGGTCAGTCTGGTAATGATAATGTAGGTGCTTATCAGACACAAGGTTCTATCAGTGGCGCTCAGTACTATTCTTTTGGAACGAATGATGTAATTGGCTACGTGCCTAACAATTTGCGTAATATGGAATTAGGTTGGGAGAGAACAACAGAATATAATATCGGTGTTGATTTTGGTTTCTTGAACAACCGTATATCAGGTTCTTTTGAGTACTATAACCGTTTGACAGAAGATTTGATTATGAACAAAACTCTTCCCATTACTCTTGGTTATTCTTCAGTAAAGGCTAATGTTGGTTCTGTTCGTAATAAAGGTTTTGAATTTGTATTGAATACGGAAAATATCCGTACAGAAGACTTTTCATGGAGAACTTCATTCAATATAGCTTATAATAATAATAAGATTGAAAAGCTGCAATATATAGAAGATCTGACTTCAAGAGGTAAGTCATTCGAAGGAATGAAGGGTGATTATAGCAATCTTTGGGTGGTAGGACAACCTATTGACATCAACTATAATTTGATGACTATTGGCGTATGGCAGTTGGACGAAGCAGAAGAGGCTGCTAAATATGGATGTAAACCTGGCCAATATAAAGTACTGGATCTAGATAAAAATGGTAAAATAGATGATGCTGACCGCGTAATTGATGGTAAGCGCACCCCGGATTGGACCGGTGGTATGGTTAATACTTTTAATTATAAGAATTTTGATTTATCGGTAGGTACTTCTTTCCAATTGGGCGGTCGTATGCGTAATCAATTCTATGTGTCTTATGCACTTGAGAACAATAATATGAACTTAAATAATATGGTGAAAGATTATTGGACCCCAGAGAATCCTACTAATGAATCGGCTCAACCCGGTAATATGGGAACTTATCGTAGCAAAGCAGGTTCGTGGGGAAATCAGAAGTCGGACGTTTCACATACAATGTCATCATCAGATTTCTTTAAAATAACTCATGTTAGTTTGGGATATACATTTGATAAGAAATTGATTTCTAAATCATTCTTGACCAATTTGAGATTGTATTGTACGGTTCAAAATCCGATGATTATTTGTGCTGATAATGTTATTGTTCCCGAACAGTTACCTACAAATGTATCTAGCACAGACCTTATGACACGCAATGTGATGTTTGGAGTGAATGTTTCTTTTTAACAAATCGAAATTAAAGAAAGAATAAAATGAAAACTAAGAATATAATTAAAAAGGGCTTATTGCTTATTTCCGTAGCTACTTTCGCAAGTTGTTCGTCTTTTCTTGAAGAAGAAAATTGGACTAGTCAGTCAGCTGAAGACTATTACAAAACAGCCAAAGGTTATGAATCATTAGTTAATGGTGCGTATGCCTCTTTGAAGTCTGTATATAATAATTATAGTTACCATAAACTTACTCAATTGGGTACTGATATTGGCACACAGCCTAACGGTACTGTTACTAGCGACTTGAATCAGTATGTAGTGACTTATGATAAATCAAACGGAACTGTATATGAGCAGTGGTCTAAACTTTATGTAGCATTAAAAGATGTAAATGCTGCTATCGGCCGTGCTACAAATGTGACTCTTAAAACAGAAGACCCTATTGAAGGAATTGATCCGAATCAACGTGACTTGAGGGTGGCAGAAGTCAAATTTCTTCGTGCGCTTTATTTGTTTGAAATTGTGAAGAATTGGGGGCAAGCTCCTTTGGTACTGGAAGAAGCTCAATCAACAGCAACAACTTCTAAACTGAACAGTGGCGCGGAATTTTATACTCAGATTCTGAAAGACTTGCAAGATGTGTTATCTTCTTCATTGCCCGAAAAACAAGGAGCTTCCGATTTTGGACGTGCTTCAAAAGCAGCAGCTCGCCATTTGCGTGCTTTGGTTTATTTGACTCGTGGATATCAGGACTATGCAGATGTGAATGACTTTAAAAATGCATATGATGATGCGATGTATGTAATTGAAAAGACGGGGCATAGTTTACTTGAAGACTATGCTATGGTTCACCGTCAGTCTAATGAGGCTAATGATGAGGTTATTTTTGCTGTAAACTATAACAATAGTACAAATAATAATAATAATCAACAGAGTACTTATTATCTATTCTCTTACCGTGAAGGTTGGGAAGGTTTGGCCAAATCAAATTTCTACGCCAATGACTACGGAGATGTGATGCCCTCAAAGTATCTTTATACCTCTTTCGATTGGAAAAAAGACCGTCGTGCGGAAGTTACTTTTATGAGTCCGCTTAATGGAGATCCTGCTACTTCGGTGGATGGACGTACTTATGGACGTAATGCCTTTATGAATACTACTCAGCTAGGGTCTTCAAGTACAGGTGTTGCCGATACGGTGATTCATTTTCCTGTACCTACAGAAGAAGGCTTTAGAGTGTATTCAAAAGCTGAGCAAGATGCGGCAAATGCTGCTTCTCCGATGAAGTTTATTTATAATTATCCTTCCGGTTCTTACAAAGATTGCTCTGAAGATGATTACTTTATTACCGGTTTGCAAGGCAATAGTTCAACCACTCGTGCTTGGTTGCCGGTATATAAGTTCAAGGATGCAGGTACTCTTTATGGCGAAAGTGGTGGTAGCCAGTATGGAAGTCGTGACATCGTGTTGTTTCGATTGGCTGAAACTTACTTGATTGCAGCCGAAGCAGCTGTAATGAAAAAAGACAATGTGAATGCTTTGCTTTGTATCAATGCGGTTCGTGAGCGTGCAATGCATAATGCGAAGGAACAAGGTTTGGCTAAATATGAAGGTACAGTCACTATTGATGACGTATTGGATGAAAGAGCACTTGAATTATTTGGTGAAGCACCTCGTTGGAATGATTTGACTCGAACTGGTAAGTTGGCCGAAAGAGTTTTAGAGTATAACTGGGACGTAACCCATATTACAGGTGGTTTAATCCAAACTCAATTAAGTGCAGCCACCAATGCCAAATATAGTCTTCGTCCTATTCCGGTGAATTGGCTGAATACCCTATCTAACGGACAAGAATTGGGAAACAACCCTGGATGGGAATAATAGTAAATTGAAACTATAAATTAATAGGGCTTGCCAGTTTGTTATTTGCAATAAATTGTGCAAGCTCTTTGTTCTTTTAATCTTAAAAGAGTATTTGTTATGGATATATATGAAAAACTACTTAAATGTGCAAGCGTTTTAGTGATGCTATGTTCGATATTTTCTGCTGCTGCCCGAAACTTTATTCATCCCGGTTTGCTTCATTCTCAAGACGATTTAAAACGTATTACTCGACTTGTGAAAGAGAATTCCTATCCGGCTATGGGTTCGTATGATTTATTGAGAAAAGTGCCGGGTGCATCCTTTGAGTATGAAATGAAGGGGCCGTTTGAGAATATCAGTCGTGCCGGAAAATATGGATACACCAAAGCTCCTTGTGAAAGCGATTGTAATGCGGCTTATTATAATGCTCTGATGTGGAACATTACCGGTGATGTACGTCATGCCGATAAAGCTATGGAAATTCTTCGAGGATATGCATCCACATTACAGAAAATATATGGACCTGATGATCCTCTTTGTGCAGGTCTTCAGGGATTCATGCTTATAAATGCAGCTGAAATAATGCGTTACACTTATCAAGATAATCAATATGTGAAAGGTTGGAGCGAAGCTGATACAAAGAGTATAGAAGGTATGTTCCGTAATGTATTTCTTCCAGTACTTACCACTTTTGTTCAAGCCAAACCTTATGCAAATGGTAATTGGGGAGGATCGGTTAACAAAATGGTGATGGCAATTGGTATTTTCTGTAATGATGAACCTCTTTACAATCAGGCTGTAGACTTCTTTTATAATAGTCGGGATAATGGAAGTTTGCCTAATTACATTGCAGAAACTGGCCAATTGCAAGAATCGGGACGTGATCAAGCTCACTGTATGCTTGGAGTAGGTGTTTTGGCTGAATTGGCAGAATGCGCTTGGAAACAAGGGGATAATCTTTATGCGGCTTTAGATAATCGTATTATGAAAGGATATGAATATCTTTCTAAAGTTAACTTGGGCTATACGGATGTTCCTTTTGAAGTTTGGAAAGATGCTACAGGTAAATATTGTAACTGGCAAAATATGGGAGAAGCAGAATTGGGCAAATTCAGGGCTGTTTTTGAAATTGCATATAATCATTATGTGGAACGAAGGGGAATTGCAATGCCTTATACGGAAAAGGTGCTAAAGCGTATTCGCCCTGAAGGCATAGGATGGACGTGTGATAATCCGGGTTTTGGAACATTACTCTTTTACTTAGGAAAAAACGAACCGGTTCCTCTTGAAGGGCAAATTTCAGAACAACTTAAATATGGCTGGAAAGGGTGGCAAATTGCAGCACCTGATTTAGAGCCTGTCGGCAATGAATTCTTATTGGTGAACAAAGGTATCTCAATGCAGAAAAACCGGATACACTATAATCCTTCAGAATTCCCTTATATAAAAGTGACATTCAGCCATAAACCCGAAGAGGTTAAAGATGGATGGCTTCGGTTGAGCTATAGCGTACAGAGTGCTCCTGAATTTTGGACTTTTTATGAGAAGGATGCGGTGAAAGTGGATGGTAATACTTATTGGTTTGCTGTGAAAGACGCACGTTCCAATAATGGAACATTATTTGGTACACGTGACAGGCATATTTCGTTGTTGCTCGATTTTGGAGACATAAAGGCTGTCGGTGTTGAAAGTATCGTTTCCGAGAGTCATTTATAAATGTGTGTGACGGATAGGTGTGGAGCTAAACAAAATAACAATATTGTAATTAGAATTGATATGAAGAAGAGATTAACACTGACGTTTTGGGGTATGTTGGTTGCGTTTTCTGTTATGGCAGAAGCGGTGAAGGTTACATCGCCCGACGGCGAATATGAGTTTACGGTGAGCGATGACGGACAATTGAGCTATTCGCTTTTCTATCAACAGAAAGAGGTGATAGAACCTTCTCGGTTAGGAATCGAATGGAACGAAAATTGGTATGATGGAATCCGAATAGTCACTTCGCGTAACAGCCGGATAGATAAGAATTGGAAACCTGTCTACGGTGAACGTGCCGTTGTGAAGGAATTATATAATGCTTGCGAGATAGAGTTGGCTAAAACTGGTTCGCGGAAGAGAATGGTGCTGGATGTGCGAGCTTATAACGAAGGCGTTGCATTCCGTTATCGTTTTGTAGGAGGTGAATATTTGAAGATTGAAAATGAGTTTACCCAATTTACACTTCCTAAAGGCACTCTTGCTTGGCATACCGAACGGGCACAGACCCCTTATAATCTTTTGCCACTCGAAGGGTGGGAAAATGAGTCGGATCGTCCGTTGATGCTTCAATTGCCAGAAGGCCAATATGCTTGTCTTGCCGAGGCTCAGGTCGTGGATTATGTGCGTACCAAATTTAAACTTTCGGATGAGAAACCTTATACTTTGCTTACTTCAATGTATGGAATAGTGGAGGATATAGCTCCATATCATACGCCTTGGAGAATTGTGATGTGCGCTTCCCGGCCAGGAGATATTCTCGCTAACAATGACTTGTTGCTTAATCTGAATCCTGATTGTAAAATCGCTGATACATCCTGGATTAAACCGGGGAAGGTAATGCGGGAAGTTACACTTACCACTGAAGGTGGTAAGGCTTTAGTGGATTTTGCAGTGAAGCGCCGCTTGCAGTATATTCATTTTGATGCAGGTTGGTATGGTTTTGAATATGACAAGTCTTCTGATGCTACTACCGTAACGCTCGACCCACGGCGCAATGAGCAGATTGATGCGCTTAATCTGCAAGAAGTGATTAGTTATGCCAAGTCGAAAGGAATAGGTGTTATCCTTTATGTAAATCAACGTGCTCTTCAACAACAACTGGACGAGATACTTCCTCTTTACAAATCATGGGGTATAGCGGGTATTAAGTTCGGTTTTGTACAGGTCGGCTCTCAAATATGGACAAGGTGGATGCACGAAGCGGTGAAGAAATGTGCGCAATATGGCCTTATGGTGGACATTCATGATGAATATCGTCCAACGGGTTTTAGTCGTACTTATCCCAATCTGATGACCCAAGAAGGTATTCGAGGAAATGAAGAATTCCCTGATGCGACTCATAATACCATTCTTCCCTTTACGCGTTTTGTTGCAGGTGCCGCAGACTATACTATCTGTTATTATCGTCAGGACTTCGGGCGTTTGCATACGGATAAAGATAGTTATGGGGTACCTCGTTCTCGTACTATTCAAACAACTCCTGCTCATCAGTTGGCTCTTTCTGTAATCTATTACAGCCCTCTTCAGTATATGTATTGGTATGATAAACCCTCTGATTCACAAGATGAACCTGAATTGAAATTCTTTGATGATGTTTATACTACTTGGGATGATACGCAGGTGCTTCAAGGTAAGATAGGCGAATTCGTTACCATAGCTCGCCGCAAAGGTGAAGAGTGGTTTGTTGGTGCCATAACCAATAATGATGCTCGCGAACAGGAGATTAGTCTCGATTTTTTGCCGCAAGGAAAGTCTTATATAGCTGAGATTTATACAGATGGAGATAAATCAGTAAAAACCCGTACTCGTGTGCGATGTCAGCGGTATCTTGTGAATGCCCAGTCGGTGCTTCGTTTCTCTCTTCGTGCTTCCGGTGGTGCCGCTATTCGGTTGGTGCTTGATACAGGTGATAACCGAAATGTTCGCAACTATAGGAAGCAGAAATTATAAAGATTTAATTTTTAAAATCCAGTATGATGAAATGTGATAAGAAGAAGTGTTTATTGGCTTTAGTATTTCTGTCATCATTGTTAATGTCGTTAAAGGTTTATTCTAATGAGCCCGAAACAAATTGGAAGTATGTAGAACTGGTAAATCCATTCGTGGACAGCCATCGTTCTCGTTGGTTCTTTTTTAGTTCTGCTTGTCGCCCATTTGGTATGGTCAGTCTGAGTCCTGATACAGATACGGAACATTCATGGGGATCGGGTTATATGTATGGCTCTAAGTATATACGATGTTTTAGCCATATTCATAATTGGCAGATGTCCGGTGTTGCTGTAATGCCTACGGTTGGTCCATTTAAAGGGCATTTGGGCATGGACTCCTATCAGTCTGAATTTACTCATGAGGGTGAGATTGCCAAACCTGGGTTTCATAAGGTGAAACTTACAAATTATGATGTGACTGCTGAATTAACGTCGACAATACGGGTAGGCTTCCATCGTTATACGTTCCCCCAAAGCGATTCGAGCTATGTCCTTTTTGATACTGGCGCTTTTTTGGCTCACGGTCCTACCGCTTATTCGGAAGTCTGGAAGATTAGTGATACGGAAATAGCTGGTTGGGAAATAATGGAGCGTACAGGGCGTCGTCCTAAGGATACACCTGTCTATTTTTATGCACAGTTGAGCAAGCCGGTGGAGCAGATAGTGACTTGGCGTGAAGGGAAAATAGTGCCTAATACCAAACCTGAGCGAATTTCAGGAAAGAATGTGGGATTGGCTGTGAAGTTTCGTACCAAGGCCAATGAAAAAGTACTACTGAAGGTTGCCATTTCATACGTTAGTGTAGAGCAGGCTCGTAAGAATCTTTATGCGGAACTGGAATCATGGAATTTTGAAGAGGTAAAACATGCTTCGTTTGATGAGTGGAATACTTGGCTTGGTAAGATAGAAGTGGAGGGCGGTAGCCGTGAGCAACAGATAAAGTTCTATACAGATCTTTGGCACGCATTATTGGGACGTAGGGTAGTGAGTGATGTTGATGGGTGTTATCTTGACCAAACGTCCGACTTTCCCCGTATTTGCCGTATTCCTTTGTCTGCAAGTGGTAAACCTCTCTACAATCATCATAATTTTGATGCGTGGTGGGGGAGCCATTGGTCGCTTGATATTCTTTGGTCTATGGCTTATCCGCATCTGATGGATGATTTTTGCAATACAATGTTGGATATGTATCGTAATGGGGGACTTATTCCTCGCGGACCTTCGGGGGGGAATTATACCTATGTAATGATAGGCGATCCTGCTGTGTCTTTCTTTGCAACTGCTTATAACAAAGGTATTCGTAATTATGATGCTGATTTGGCCTATGAAGGGCTACGCAAGAATGCATTTCCTGGAGGTATTCGTGACCATGCCGGTTACGAACATAGTAAGGATGCTCATTCAGGTGGAATGGAATATTATATTAAAATGGGATATGTGCCTGATGGACGTGCGAATGTGGTAGGTATGCATACTACAGGTGCATCTATGACCTTGGAGTACGCATATCAAGACTGGTGTCTTGCCCAAATGGCCAAGGCAATGGGCAAGCAAGCTGATTATGAATTGTTCTTTGAACGCTCAAAAAATTATAAGAACCTTTGGAATAAAGCATCAGGATTCATGCAACCTAAAGGGACGGATGGAGAATGGTTACCTGATTTCGATCCACTTGAGTTGACGGAGAAAGGTGGTTTTTGTGAAAGCAATTCGGCTATATATTCTCATTATGTTCCCCACGATATGCAAGGTTTAATAGCACTTTATGGTGGTCATAAGAAATATGCCGAGCGTTTGAATGAGAACTTTGTCAAGAGTGAGCCTTATGGTTTTTTCCGTTCAAAAGATACCAAATCTGGTAATTGGACTGATTACGGTAACCAACCAGGCACGGGCATGGCTCATCTTTTCAATCATGCTCGGGCACCATGGCTGACACAAAAATGGGTGCGTAAGGTCAAAGCGGCTTATGCTGATGTTACCCCGTATGGTGGGTATCGTGATGATGAAGACCAAGGGCAGATGGGAGCTTTGGGCGTTTTAATGGCGATGGGACTGTTTGAAGTGGACGGAGGCTGCGCTGTAAAGCCTTATTATGAGATAACCTCTCCTATATTTGATAAAGTGACCATACATCTTGACAATAGGTACTATCCGGGAAAGACTTTCCAAATTGTAACTACGGGCAATTCCGACAAAAATATGTATATCCAACGGGCTACGTTTGATGGAAAACCCTGGGATAGGTGTTGGTTCTATCATGAAGATTTTGCTAACGGTGGTGTTCTTGAATTGCATTTGGGTGATAAGCCTAATAAGCAATGGGGAATTGGTAAATTGCCGCAGGATGATTAAAATGCGGAGGTTGCGTCAAAACGTTGACACAACCTCCGTATAGCTTTTCTTATTTGAATAGGTCTTTAATTGGGGATATTCCTAAAATAAGGAAATTTAAGGCAACTAATTCATTGCGAGTTGGTTGCCTTTTTGTCTCTTTAAGCATTCCCCCAAAAAACGGTTTGACGGCCAAAACGGGGGTAATCTAAACTAAAAACACATGGTAAAGATACAAAAAATCTCAGAAATCGAACCTCGTTTGGGTTTTACTGAGTTCGATATGCTAAAAAATATCGTTAAAGTTTTGCAACGAGTGAATTAGGCCGCCTCCATGCTCTGTTTCCTTTCTCGGAATTGGCCCGACAAATGCATTTGAAGTCCTCTGCTTTGGGGTGTAAAAGTTATTTTTCTCCCGAAGGTAAAATAGCCTTGATGGTCTTGAAGTCCTATACCAACTTTTCCCGATGCCACCTGTTATGAAAGCCATCTTGATGTAGGCCGTGCCTACCTTGCTTATAGTAAACTACGTAAACGCAGGAAATCGCAGATTCGTATGATTAAACGCAGGTCACTTACTATCCTCTGATTACCAAAGACGCTTTTCGGTCATACAGACAATCCTTGAGCAAGGGAAGAGTTTATTTGCAGGCAAGAAAGTATCTAACCGTATTGTGAGTATCGACCGGCATCACCTTCGCCCCATCATCAGGGGCAAGGAAACCAAATCCGTTGAATTCGGAGCCAAAGTCAACAATATACAGATAGATGGAATCTCTTTCATAGAACATATCTCTTTTAAGGATTTTAATGAAGGAGTACGTTTGAAAGACTGTATTCGTCTGCAACAACAACTGACCAGGGTTAGGGTCAAGGCGCTTGTGGCAGATTCAATCTATGCCAATAATGCCAACCGGAAATTTTGTACTAAATATCATATAAGTACTTCCTTTAAGCGTAAGGGCAGAGCTGCCAAGGATGAGCCGCTTCGTAAGATTTTACGGTCGGAACTCAGCCGTGAAAGAGCTACCCGCTTGGAAGGAAGTTTTGGAACGCAGAAGCAACATTACTCACTGGCCAGGATAAAAGCCAGAACCAGGAAAACGGAAGTACTTTGGATTTTCTTTGGGATACATACAGCCAATGCGGTATGTATGATAGAAAAAGTAGAGAGGAAAAAAAGGATGGCTGCATAATCAGACTAAAATAAGAAGAAAAGAGGGGAGGTTTTTAACTTCACCTAAAAAAGGCATGTACATAACGCATGGGTGGGAAAAAAAGAATAAGTATATGTAAATAATATTCTATGAAAAAGATAGAAGACCGGGAGAGTTGAACGGAAAAATCAAGAGAAAAGCTCACGTAAAGTAAAACTTTTCTCTTGATTTATTAGAAACGGGAACATTTACTGAATATCCCCAATTTATTCAATGTGTTTGCCTACGAACTGTACGTGTTTCACAAAGTCATTCATTTGTACTTTTTCGCTTAGGGCGTTTATCGGTTCACCGTAATAACTTACATTCTCAAAAGTAACGCCCGATATATTGTATTTGTCATCAATCCCTTGTAACAAAACAGTTCCTCCAGCTTTAGGGCTATTCCTTGTACCGTATGTATATATGTTGCGGAAAGTTACATTGTGTATATATGGACCACTAGATGGAACTACTACGAATTCTCCATATCCACAACTACCTGGACCACGCCGTCCTGGGCCAGTTTTGATATTGTTGGGGCGCGGCTTCTCTATTGGACGAGTACCAACCAACTGAAGGGCAGGAGTCATTTTAATTAAATTATAAGGTTTGTGCCCATTGATTCTGATATTTTCGAAGCAGAGGTTCTCCATACTCATTTCACCTGTGGGGTGTAACCAAAATATTTGTACCCGGTCACGGTCAGGGAAGTGGATGACATCAATATTTCGTGCCGTGAAGTTGCGGAATGCCGGACAACTACTTTCAGTAGCCATACGAAATACATTGGCAAAATCTACCCAAAATACACAATTCTCTACCGTGATATTCTCTACTGACTTAGAATGACTTTCACCTCCTGCACGAGTGATGCCTTTGGGGGAAACGGAATCATCGTCCGTACGAAAGAAGCAGTTGCGTATCGTTACATTGCTGGAATTGCAAGGATCTACCCCGTCATCATTTCCCACTCGCGAACCGGCCAAACGGATATGGTCAATCAATACACGGTCGCAATCTTGCGGAACAATAGTCCAATAATAAGAGCCTTTCAAAATAATATCTTTCATCACCAAGTTATTGCAATGTTTGGCATTAATCATATAATCTGTTGGACCGGCATTGTGTTCCCAATCGGAACCGTCTAAAATGCCACGACCGCAAATCGTAATATTGTCACCAGTTGCTTCTATTCCTGCATTGACTACGGCACCTCCTGCTATATATAGTGTCTGATTGTCGGTAAGTTTTATTAATCCATTTTTCGGATTATGTTCACCCGGACCATAGTAAATTACATTCGGGTCATCTTTGGAGGGAATACTTTTTTCCAATTCATTACTGAAGAGAATCAAAGGGCTGTTACAACCGTCTGGTTCAAAAGAAATATCACAAGGAGTATCTAGCTTAAAAGTAGCTATGTTTTTATTTACCGATGGACGGATGCCGTATTTGTCAGGCAAAATATTCAGTTTGCTCAGTTGGAAATTACTTTTTACAGTAATCGTTACCGTACCCGAAAAATCGAAGTAAGCAATTGAATATTTCTTGTCGTGGTGTTGTGTACTGGCTGTATATACCGGTATAGTTATGCCGTTGACTTCAACTGTATAATCAGAGGACAGAGGTTCGGTTTGTGGTACCGGATAACTAACTACTTTGGCTCCGATGTTCATGCTTGTAGCAAAGATTAGCACAAAGCTCAAAATCAATTTTTTTAATAATGTTTTCATAATGTATATTTTGTTTATATATGTTTTGTTATAATATATAGAATGGAATTGACTCTTCTTTCTTGTCTATCGCTATTTATCTCAGTCCGGATGTTCCTATTGTGCAATCTCAAATTCTCCTTTCAAGCGGATGTCTTTTGATGAAGAACCAATCATGACTTTGAACATGCCCGGCTCAACGGTGAAATTCATTTGTTTGTCCCATATCCCCAGCTCTTGTGGTGTGAGTTCGAAATGTACGGTATGCGATGCTTCCGGTTTTAGAGTGATGCGCTCGAATCCTCTCAGCACTTGTGTATAGGTGGTTACGCTGCTGACTTCATCGCGCAAGTAAAGCTGTACCACTTCATCTCCTTCGCGCTGACCGATGTTCTTGATGGTGCAACTGATGGAGATGTTGCCTTGTACTCCTTGTTTGGATGGAGATATTACAAGGTCACTATATTGGAAAGTCGTATAGCTTAGTCCATGACCGAAGGGGTAGAGCGCACCATAGACAGAAGTCTCGGAGCTTTCATCAGAACCGGGCTTGAAAGGAAAAGCAAAGGGTATCTGCCCAACGGATTTAGGGAAGGTCACGGCGAGGCGTCCTCCGGGGTTGTAGTCACCAAACAGTGCCTCGGCTATGGCTTGTCCTCCGAATTCACCAGGAAACCAGGCATGGATGATGGCAGGAACATGGGTAGCGGCGAAGTTGATGGATGAGGCGCGTCCGTCAATCATTACCAATACCACTGGTTTGCCTAATTGGCAGATTTTTTTGAGTAATTCTTCCTGTCTGCCGGGCAAGTCCAATGAAGTGCGTGACCTGTCTTCTCTTACGGTAAGTTCGTTTCCTCCTAATACCATTACGGTAACTTCCGCTCCCTTTGCCGCCTCTATGGCTTCTTCCATCATTTGCGCTTCTTGGGCAGCCTTGGGAAATTCAAGGACTTCGCTTTCGGGGAAGTGGGGGTCGATGATGTCGCATCCTTTCTTATAAACAACGTCTGCTTGGGGAAGCATCTTTTTGATACCTTCGTAAATGGTGGTAATGTGTGCGTTGGCTGGGCCATATCGGCAGATTAGCTGTTGTCGCTCGTCGGCATTTGGACCGATGACGGCTACTGAGCGTATCGACTTGGAAAGTGGAAGTGTCTGGTGTTCGTTTTTGAGGAGTACTAACGATTGGCGTGCGGCTTCCAGCGCAAGTTGTTGATGTTCGGGACTGTGTACTATTTGTCCGGCTCTCTTTTCGTCGCCACGATAAGGGTTGTCGAAAAGTCCGAGCCAGAACTTCACGCGTAGAATCTCGGCAACACGTTGGTTGAGTGTTTCTTGGGAGATTTTTCCTTTCTTTACGGCACTGCGCAGCGGAAGGATGAAGTCGGCAGGTGGTGTGAAATGGGTACGGATGTTGAGTCCGGCATTAACGGCTTGCGCTACGGCATCTTCATATCCGTTGGCCACTTGATGTTTGGTGGAGATAAATTCTACGGCTTCACTGTCGGAAACCACATAGCCTTTGAATCCCCATTCTTGTCGAAGAATTTCGGTGAGGAAATGATAACTGCCTGTGATGGGTTCGCCGTCATAGTCGTTGTACGAACTCATTACTCCCAGCGCACCGGCTTCGTGGAAGGCCACTCTAAAAGGATCGAGATAGAGTGTGCGCATTTCTCGGGGAGCTACGTGGGGGTCGGTACGTGTTTTTCCGTCACGTCCACCTACCGGTATGCTATAGACGGCAAAATGTTTTGGGGTAGAGACCAGCTTGTTCTTTTGTAGGCTCAGAATCATTTGCTTTCCCATTTGTCCTGCATGATAGGGATCTTCGCCATAGGTTTCTACGCATCGTCCCCATCGGGGATCTTGTGCGATGTCGAGGATGGGGGAGTATATGTTGGTATATCCCAGTACGGAGGCTTCACGGGCTTCAGCTTCGCCTATTTGGGCTATTAGTTCTTTGTTCCATGTAGCTCCTTGTCCGCATTGGGCAGGAAAGTAGGTCGCCCGGTCATGGCATAGCCCCCGGATGCCTTCGTTGGTGAAATCTACCGGGATTCCCAGCCGTGTATTTTCTACGAACCAGCGTTGAATGGCGTGCTTCGTCTTTACGTGGTGTGCATAGGGGAAAGAGTATGCAGACTTGAAGCTGCCAAGCCCATTGTGCTCTTCATCAATATTCCCGATGCCATCTTTCCATACTTCGTTTTTCCAGTTATCACTTGGAAGGGCGTCATTGAGTACGCGGCCTGAACCATACAGTGTAGCCATCTGGCAACTTTTTTCTTCGAGAGTCATTTGCGAGAGCAGGTTTTGCACCCTTACTTCAAGTGGGGCGCAACTGTCTTCGTAGATGTCCTTCACGCCATTTTTGTTAAAGTCAATCCATCCTTTGTGATAGATGTTTTTGACGGTTGACTTGTCCTTCTCGTAATCGAGTATCGAGTTACTCCACAATTGCTGGCTGCAAATCATGGATACAAGGACGGTCGTTAGGTATCTATTCATATAAAACAAATTGGTTGATGTTTTTATAATATACGTATCAAGCAGGACTGTTACCTAAACCGGATAGTTAATTTGTCGGGGCGGTTGAGTATTTCTACTTTTTGGTTCGTAATTTTTTATATGCTTATAAATATATCATTAATAAACTTGTTACTTACTAATTATGCAAAAACATTTTAGATTGAGGAATGCGTTATTTGCAGGATTACTGCTTGCCGCATTTGGGTGTTCTTCCCATACCCATCGTACCACTGATTTTAATGTGGATTCTGCTATTGCTTACTGTAGCCGTCAGGCTATAAAAACTCTTGAAACGCTTTCTGATGTAGATTCGATTCCCAATACGATTGATAAAGGACAGAAAAAATGGCAGTATGCTCATGTAGGTTCTTGGACATGTGGCTTTTGGCCGGGTACATTATGGTATCTTTACGAAGCGACTCAGGATACGGTATGGTTGCATGCAGCTAAAAATGTTACTCGTATTCTGTTGCCGGAAGCTTATCGTAAGGCTCGTTCGCATGATTCGGGATTTATTATGATGCCAAGTGTGGGTAATGCTTATCGTCTTACAGGCGATACTATGTACGCTCAAGCACTTCATCATGCGGCAGATTCGTTGGCCGAACTCTATAATCCCAAAGTGGGTACCATATTATCTTGGCCGGGTATGGTCAAAAAGATGAATTGGCCTCATAACACCATTATTGATAATATGATGAATCTTGAATTGCTTTTTTGGTCGGCTAAGAACGGTGGCAACAAATGGTTGTATGATGTAGCCGTAAAACATGCAGAAACAACTATGAAATATCATTTCCGTGCAGACCATTCGTGCTACCATGTTGCGGTTTACGATACACTGGATGGCCATTTTATTAAAGGTGTCACTCATCAAGGATTGGCTGATAGTACAATGTGGGCTCGTGGTCAGGCCTGGGCCATCTATGGTTATACGATGGTTTACCGTGAAACTCGTGATGTACGTTTTCTTGAAGTAGCTTGCCAATCGGCTGATGCTTATCTTCGTCGTTTGCCTGAAGATATGGTACCATATTGGGATTTTGATGCGCCAATGTCACCATTGCTCCCTCCTAAAGACGCATCTGCTGCTGCTGTTACGGCTTCGGCGTTGATTGAACTTTCGGGCTATGTAAATGATGAGATAAAATCACGCCATTATCTTGATGTAGCTATAGCTATGCTGGAGAATCTCTCCTCATCGGCTTATCAGTCGGGTACGGTTAATACAGCTTTTTTACTTCATTCTGTAGGCCATATGCCTCGCGGGCGTGAGATTGATGCTTCGATTATGTATGCAGATTATTATTATATAGAAGCACTTTTACGGCTTCGTACTGTAAATAAAGGTGGATGACTTGCTACTGCGTCCCCTTCATGTCCCATTGTCAAAGTCAGGAAATATTCTAATGTCGTTTTGATAAATGATGTGTTAATAGGGCAAACATGTGTGGCAGAGCCGTAGAAAGGAGAATTACAATGAGCAAGAAAGATAGAGACATAGCCCTCTTCGTGGCATTCTGCATTGAAGAATACGGAGCGGCTAAAGGAATGATGGACGATCAGGTACTTTTTTAGCAAAGGCTCACTATAGTGAGCCTTTGCTAAATATAAGGAGTGAACAGAAGAAACATATACGGCTCTTTCATTTAAGGGAGTTAAAGGGTGTTAGAAGCCGATAGTATAGCTATACATCAACAGAACTATCGGCTTTTAACTCCTAAGCTTGCAGGGTGATAACTCCTTCTAACTTCCGATAACTCCCTTAAATGAAAAAGCCATGAGAAACATGGGAGATGTTTGTGAATATAATAAGTAAAATTCCTACCTTTGTCTTTATAACCATTGATTTTCTCCATAGCCATGTTAGAAGATTACAGAAGATACCCGATAGGAATACAGAACTTTGAACAGTTGCGCAACAACGACTGTGTGTATGTAGACAAGACGGAACTGGTTTATAGACTGACACATACCGACCGGGTCTATTTCCTCAGCCGTCCCCGCCGTTTCGGCAAGAGCCTCTCGTGTCTACGCTCGAAGCCTACTTCCAAGGAAAGAAAGACCTTTTCGGAGGGTTGGCTATGGAGCGCTGGGAGAAGGATTGGGAAAGCTATCTGGTGTTGCACATCGATTTCAGCCTAACAAAATACATGGAACTGACCGACCTTACGGGGCAGCTTAATCTCTTCCTGCACCGGTGGGAAAAGATTTATGGAAAGGATGAAGCGGAAAAGACCGCTTCCGAGCGTCTGCAAGGCATCATTCTGAGAGCTTCCGAGCAGATCGGCAAGCAGGTTGTCGTGCTGATTGACGAGTACGATGCCCCCTTGTTGGACAGCAATTCCGACACCGCCTTGCAGCAACAGCTCCGCAACGAGATGCGGAAGTTCTTCAGCCCCCCTCAAGAGGTTGGGGCAGTATCTTCGCTTTCTCTTCATCACCGGCATCAGCAAGTTCAGCCAACTGAGCATCTTCAGCGAACTGAATAATCTGAAGAACATCAGCATGCACGATGATTTCAGTGCACTCTGCGGCATCACCGAGCAAGAATTGCTCACAGACTTGAAACCGGACATCGAGCGAATGGCCAAGGCAAACAATGGGACTTATGAGGAAGCTTGCGCTCACTTGAAACGGCAGTACGACGGCTATCATTTCAGTAAGAATTGTGCCGACATCTATAATCCGTTCAGCTTGTTCAACGCTTTCGATGCAAAGGAGTACAAGAACTTCTGGTTCTCTACGGGCACTCCTACCTTTCTGATTGATATATTGCAACGCACGGATTTCGATGTGCAGAGCCTGGACGGACTTACGGCTACCGATGAACAGTTCGATGCGCCTACCGACCACATTGTCGACCCTATTCCGGTACTTTATCAGAGTGGCTACCTGACAATAAAGGGGTATGACCCTGCTTTCCGTCTTTACCGGCTGGCCTATCCCAACGGCGAAGTGCGTTATGGTTTCACGGAGTCCTTGCTTCCTGCACTCAACAAGCACATCATTTGGTAAATGTCACCCCTTCCACATGTTCGCCGATGAAGAAGCGTGCCATGTCTCCCATCTTGTACCATTTCGGTTTGCCCGGCATGTCGTCGTAAATAGCTTCTCCGTTGATTCTGAGATTCTCGAAGCGGATGTTCTTCACTTTCCGTTCTTCGTTGTAGCCGGCAATGATGGACAGTTCGGCGTTCTCTCCGTTGTAGGTGATGTCCTTGAAGAGCACGTTCTCAATCCCTCTGCCCGGAGCCGCACAATATTTCTTGTTAAAGAAGATGCGTAGGTTGACAAGTTGGCCTTGACGGAAATCTTCTATGCGGATATTCTCGAAACGCACGTTGCGGACCAGGTTGTTGTCTCCTACGTTGATGGCCATACAGCCTTGATAGTCTATCTGCTTTTCTTTATGGTCGAGGATGTCGATATTGATATAGTTCAGGTTCTCCATTACTTCTTGACCTTCGGCATCGCCGTGCAGTCCGATGAAGATGGGATGGGCCACGTCCGCCCAGAGGGTGGAATTCTGCATGGTGATGTTCTTGCATCCGCCTTTGAAGCCCATACAGGTGGCATAAACAGTGGTACAGTCGTCCGAGTTTCTGCAAAATACGCCATCGAACAGTACATTGTTGCTGGCAAACACGTTCATCCCGTCGCCCCATCCATAGGAGCTGATGGCCTTTACGTTGCGTATCGTCACGCTGTCTGAGCCACCGGTGGGGCATTGGGTGGTAATCAAGCCTTCTACCCGGATGTTTTTGGAGTTGATGATGCTGACTCCTGCTCCACGTCCTTCGGGATGTACTTCTCCCCGGCCGAAGATAGTTACATTTTCAGCATTCTTTGCTCGTATGCACCCTCTGACGATGGCTCCTCCGGAAATGTATACGGTTTTGCCTGAAGGTACATCCAGCGTGTCGCCCGGTAATTGGTGTATGCCCGGACTGAAATAAATCAAGTTGCGGTTCTTTTTTAATTTCTTCGGGTTCATACCCGGTTTCAGAGGATTGTTCCGGTCTATCGGATTGGCGAAGAGGTGCAGGTTGTGGAAGATGTCGCCGTTCACTTCTATCGACAAGTTGTGGGGAGAGTTCAGCTTGAAAGTAAGCGTGTTGCGGCTGACCTGCGGAGTGATGCCGTAGGAAAGAGGACGTATGCGGGCTGTTTCTATCTCTTCCTTATGGGCGGTGACCGACACTTCCACTTCACCATCGAAGTCGAAATAGCTCATGGAGGCCAGCTTTACATGGTGCCGGGCCTCTTTTACTTCGTCCACTTTGACGGGATAGGTGGCTATCGTTTGCCACTTTCCACCCGGTTGGCGCACCTTGACGGTGAAGTCGTCCTTCAATTCCGCCTCCTGAGGAGCGGGATAGGTGATTAACTGGTTTTGCGCGCCGATAGTCTGAGCGAATCCGAGCAATAAGCCGGAGATAAGGATTAGTTTTCTTAGTTTCATTGGTAATAGCATTATTGTTGTTTTAAGTAGAAATACGTTTTCTACGGGATGTTCACTTAGTAGGGCTAATGAAATTTGTGCAAATTAAGTGCTTTTCGGCTTTCAATCGTATATTTTGTGTAGAAAACGATGGAACTTATGAAACAGATTTGCAAATTAGTAGTGATGTTATTGTTGGCCTTTACCGCAGGAGTACAGGCACAGTTAGTGACATATCCTGAAAGTTTAAATCCGGGCATGCCCCATAATGACGACTACACGGTACGTGTACGCATCCCCGGCGGTGAGTGGAAAGACTTGTTTGAATACAACGTACAGGTAGATATGGACAACGTGCAGAATGCTTCCATGGTGCAATTTGATATGGGAAGTGCTGTAGAGGTAATGGTGAAGAAGAACAATGGCAGCGTGCGCGAAGTGACCATACGCCCTTTGAGTAAAGGTATTGAATACAAGCAGATACAAAACGCCATTCTTTTCACTTTGGAAAAGCCACAGTATCTCTCTATTGAATTTGATGGCGACCGGTTGCACAATCTGCATCTCTTTGCCAATCCTTTGGAAACAGAAAAATATGATAAAGAGACAAAAGGCATCATGTACTTCGGTCCGGGAGTCCACCGTCCTAAAGACTTACCTAATAATCAAATCCGTATTCCCGGTAATACCACCGTGTATCTGGCACCGGGAGCGGTAGTCAAAGCGAAACTTCTGGTAGACAAAGCGGAAAATGTCCGGATTATCGGACGAGGCATCTTGGACCATCCGATACGGGGCATTGAAGTGACTGACTCAAAGAATGTGCTGATAGATGGAATTACCGTAGTGAACCCTGATCATTATACCGTATTCGGAGGCGGTTCAACGGGAATCACCATCAAAAACCTGAAATCATTCAGTTGCAAGGGTTGGAGTGACGGCATTGACATGATGTGCTGCCGCAGTGTGATGATTGACAATGTCTTCATGCGCAATTCGGACGACTGCATCGCTCTGTACAATCACCGCTGGAACTGGTGGGGAGGTTCGTCCGACATCACTGTGCAGAACTCCATTCTTTGGGCAGATGTGGCACATCCCATCAATGTAGGCGGCCATGGCGACCCCGATTCACCTACGGGAGAAGTAATAGAAAATTTGACTTTCCGCCACATCGACATTCTGGAACATGACGAGGATGACCCGATTTATCAAGGTTGCATGACAGTGGATTGCGGTGACAAGAACCAGGTCCGTAATGTTCTTTTTGAAGATATCCGGGTAGAGAATATTCAGGAAGGACGGCTTTTCTATGTCAAAGTACGCTTCAACGGGAAATATGATAAACAGCCGGGAAGCGGCATTGACGGCATTACTTTCAGGAACATTACGTACACAGGAGTAGGAGAGAATCCATCGTTGATGCAAGGACTGGACAAAGAACGAACCGTGCAAAACGTGACGTTTGAAAATGTAGTAATCAATGGAGAACGGATGAAGGACCTGAAAGGAGTAGTAACCAATGAGTTTATAAAAGGAATTAAAATAAAGTGAACCATAAGAGCCAGTTTAAATTTTCTTCAAAAAGTATTTCTTCAGCTTCTTCCCAAGCTTCTTTCCGGTCTGTTTTCCTCTTTTTATTCGTCACATAGCCCGCTATGCTCCTCATAAAAACAGAAAAACATCCTCAGAAAGAACTCTCAAAATAATGCTGAATAAAATTTGAACAGGCTCTAAAACCAAAGAACCATGAATAGATATAGACTGCTTTTTTCAATAATCCTCTTGCTTTACTTCTCTCCCTGCCTGCGGGCAGGAGAGTGGCAATGGTCTGTGACTCTTGACGGATTCGTCTCCAACGAAACGAACCGGAATCCTACGGCTTTCTTGTGGATACCCGCCGACTGTATGCAGGTGAAAGCAATTCTTGTAGGACAACACAATATGAGCGAAGAAACTCTTTTTGACAATCCCCTTTTCCGCGAGAAGATGCAGAAGCTGGGAATCGGCTTTGTATGGATAACACCCGGCATCGACCAGCAATGGGATGTATCGAAAGGCACACAACGGATATTCGAGAAAATGATGGCCGACTTGGCAGACGTCAGCGGATATAGCGAACTGAAAAATGTCCCTATCGTGCCCATAGGCCATTCGGCCATGGCTACTTATCCCTGGAACTTTGCCGCATGGAATGCGGAACGTACCTTGGCCGTCATCTCCCTGCACGGCGATGCTCCGCGTACGAACTTGACCGGCTACGGGCGTGAGAATCTGGAATGGGGACGTACCCGTAATATCAACGGGATACCCGGACTGATGATTGAAGGAGAATATGAATGGTGGGAAGCCCGGGTAAATCCGGCACTGGCTTTCCGCATGATGTATCCTGAAAGTTGCATTTCGTTTCTGTGTGATGCAGGACGGGGACATTTTGATGTGGCAGATGAAACAGCCGCATACATCGCTCTGTTTCTGGAAAAGGCTGTCTGCCTGCGACTGACGGATGAAGTGACGAAAGACGGTAAAGTAAAACTGAATCCGATAAACCCGACCAAAGGCTGGCTGGCAGAACGCTGGCATCCCAATCAGAAGAAACGAGCCAAAGCTGCTTTCTACTCACAATATAAAGGCGATGTGCATGACGCCTTCTGGTATTTTGACCGTGAAATGGCAGAAGCGACTGAAGCACGGTATGTGCAAAGTCGCGGTAAGGAAGAACAGTATCTGGGATTTGAACAAAGCGGCAGTCTGCTGGCATACGACAAGAAACAGCATGTACGTGTACAGCCTCGCTTCAATCCGAAAGCCGATGGAATTACTTTCCATCTGAAAGCCGTATGTACGGATTCCCTGAGAACGAAACTGTCTGACGAACACGCAGATGCAACGCCGACAATCAGTCGCATCTGCGGACCGGTAGAAAAGGTAAATGACACGACATTTAAGGTATCTTTCTATCGGATGGGTATGGATAACCCACGCCGCACCGGTGATATATGCCTGCTGGCAAGCCAGACAGGAGACCGGAGGTATAAAAGTGCCGTTCAGGAAGTCAGTATCCGCATCCCCTACCGGAATACGGCAGGAGAAAGGCAGCATATACTGTTTCCGGGACTGCCCGATGTGGAAACAGGAAGCGGGTCTCTATCTTTAAAAGCCACAAGTGATTGCGGACTGCCGGTCTCTTACTACATCAAAGAAGGTCCGGCCGAGATAGAAGGAGACCAAATTGTATTCACTCCTATTCCTCCTCGCAGCAAATTTCCGGTAAAAGTGACGGTAGTTGCCTGGCAATACGGCGTTGCAGGTAAGGTGCAGACGGCCGAGCCGGTGGAACGTAGTTTTTATATAAAGAAAGAATTAATAAAAAGGTTATGAGAAATAAGAGTTTAATCCTAATGACAATTTGTGCGGCTCTATCAACCGGTCTTTCCGCCCAATCCGTTTATCCCGGACAGCATGCCGGAAAAATGAAAAAAGTGACGACCGCACCGATGCAGGTAGAAAGTTTCGACTTAAAGGACGTGCGTTTATTGCCAAGCCGCTTTCGCGACAATATGATGCGTGATTCCGCTTGGATGACTTCCATAGCAACCAATCGTTTGCTGCACGGTTTCCGCAACAATGCCGGAGTATTTGCCGGGCGTGAAGGCGGATATATGACCGTAAAGAAACTGGGTGGTTGGGAATCGCTGGACTGTGAACTGCGCGGACACACAACAGGGCATTTACTATCAGCCTATGCGCTCATGTACGCATCTACCGGAAGTGAAATATTCAAGTTGAAGGGCGACAGCCTTGTTACAGGTCTGGCAGAGGTACAGGCGGCTTTGGGAAACGGATATCTCAGTGCATATCCGGAAGAATTGATTAATCGGAACATACGTGGGACAAGTGTATGGGCACCCTGGTATACACTGCACAAACTCTTCTCCGGATTGATTGACCAATACCTCTATGCAGATAACAAACCGGCATTGGAAGTTGTGACCCGCATGGGCGACTGGGCTTATAATAAACTTAAACCACTGGATGAAGCCACCCGGAAAAGGATGATACGGAATGAGTTCGGCGGTGTGAACGAATCTTTTTATAATCTTTATGCCATCACCGGCGACGAGCGTTATCAATGGCTTGCCGAATTCTTCTATCACAATGATGTGATAGATCCGCTGAAAGAACAACGCGATGATTTAGGTACCAAGCACACGAATACCTTTATTCCAAAAGTTCTTGCCGAAGCACGCAACTACGAGCTGACGCAGGATAACGACAGTCGGAAACTGACAGATTTCTTTTGGCATACCATGATAGACCACCATACCTTTGCACCGGGATGCAGTAGTGATAAAGAGCATTATTTCGATCCACAACAATTATCCAAACATCTGACCGGATATACCGGTGAGACTTGTTGTACGTACAATATGCTGAAACTAAGCCGTCACCTGTTCTGCTGGACGGGAGATGCCAAAGTTGCCGATTACTACGAACGTGCACTCTATAATCATATTCTTGGACAACAAGATCCTGAAACGGGAATGGTATCCTATTTCTTGCCCTTACTCTCCGGCTCTCACAAAGTTTATAGTACCCGGGAGAATTCCTTTTGGTGTTGTGTAGGCAGTGGTTTTGAAAGTCATGCCAAATACGGAGAAGCTATCTATTGTCACAATGAAAAAGGAATTTACGTGAATCTCTTTATTCCGTCAGAAGTAAACTGGAAAGCAAAAGGAATAACTCTGCGTCAGGAAACAGGTTTCCCAGCAGAAGAAAACACTACATTGACCATCCAAACAGACAAACCTGTCACCACTACGATTTATCTGCGCTATCCCTCATGGAGTGAAGGCGTGAAAGTAAACGTCAACGGGAAAAAAGTATCGGTAAAGCAGAAACCGGGATCATACATTGCTGTAACCCGCCAGTGGAAAGACGGTGATCGCATTGAAGCCAATTATCCGATGAGCCTGCAGCTGGAAACCACTTCTGATAATCCTCAAAAGGGAGCTCTGCTATACGGACCGCTGGTATTGGCCGGCGAATTGGGAACAGAAGGTATGCAAACTCCGGCACCATTCTCTGATCCGGCATTATACAATGATTATTATACTTACGATTATCATATCCCGGCAGGATTGAATACGACATTGCAAGTAGACTTAAAACATCCGGAACGCAACCTGCAACGTACAGGTAAAGGACTGGAATTCAAAAATGCGGAAGGTACTATATTGAAACCTCTGTACGATGTGCACCATCAACGTTATGTTATATATTGGGATTTAAAAACAAAGTAGATGAAAAAGAATCTTCTTACAGTTTCTCTTTGGGGAATTTATCTTTTATTCCTGTCATGCCGCCCTGCCAGTAATAGGCAGGCGGTTTATAATTTTGCACCACTCGATTCCATTATTACCGGTTGGATAGACAAAGAGTATTATCCCGGTGCAGCCATTTGCGTAGTTAGAGATGACAGCATTATCTTTTGGAAAAACTATAAAGAATTCACTCCCGATACCAAAGTCTATGTAGCCTCTGCCGGAAAATGGGTGGCAGCTGCAGTCATCGGAGCGGTAGTAGACCGTACCGATTTGGATTGGAATGATAATGTAAAGAAATGGATTCCTGAATTTAAAAACGACGTAAAAGGAATGATTACTTTACGTCAGTTGCTTTCGCACACATCAGGCGTTCGCCCTTACCTGCCGGAACCACGCGTAGACAATTACAATCAGCTGGATTCGGCAGTCATGGAGATTCTTCCACTTGACACGGTTTTCACTCCCGGCACTCGTTTTGAATATGGCGGACTTGCCATGCAGATAGCCGGCCGGATGGCAGAAAAAGCGATGAATAAAGAATTTGAGGAATTATTCCAGAAATTAATTGCCCGACCTTTAGGAATGAAAAGCTCTCACTTCACGCCCGTGAATACGGATGGCGGACACGCTCCCATGCTGGGTGGAGGTCTCTGTACCACTTTGCACGACTACATGCGTTTTCTTGATATGATCTACCACAATGGCGTATTTGAAGAAAAGCAAATACTGAAACCCGAAACCATACATGAAATGCAGGCAGACCAGGTGGGAAATGCGGAAGTTCACCCGGGTGAATACGTAGAACGTGCACTGAAAAAATATCATACCGGTATATACGGTTTGGGAGAATGGAGGGAACTCATTGATGAAGCAACAGGAGAAGCCTATCAGATCAGTTCACCGGGTTGGGCCGGCGCCTATCCATGGATCAATAAACAGGGCCGGGTATATGGATTCTTCATAGCCCATGTACAGGGAAGTTCACAAAAGGAAGATGGTTTCTCGTCATTTTATGGAAGTCCCGTCATTTCACAAACTGTCTCGAACATTATTTCCCTAAAAAGATAGAATACATTGAGTATCCCCATATCTTAAATCGTATTTATATAAAAACAATAAATACGAGGATATGAAGACTATCGGCTCAACAATTATTATGTTAGCTCTCGCTTCTTCCCTTTTTGCGGACAATGGCAAGGAACTGAAGCTGGCATCTCCTGACGGAACACATGAAATAGTATTTTACCAAAAGCAGGTTTCACCTGCGGTAAACGAACTTTGTTATCGGGTAGATTACAAATCACAACCCGTAGTCAATGAGTCGCGTGCCGGGTTGGAACTGGACAACCGGATATGGGAAATGGCTTTGGGAGTTCGAAATCTGAAACAGCCTGCCTGCTGGATGGACAATCTGGAAGTGGACTCCGTGACTTACCAGCCCGAAACAAACCTCACCTGGCAGCCGCTTTACGGTGAGCGTAGCAGTGTACGCGATCATTACCGGGCCGGCACCCTTTGTCTCTCCAAGAAAGACAACTCCGGTTATCGGCTCAATATAGAGGTACGTGCCTATAATGAAGGAGTGGCTTTCCGCTATTTCTTCCCGGAACATCCGAAGGCTATCTTTCATAAAGTAGTAGGTGATCTCACAGAATACGCCTTACCGGCAGGCACAAAAGCATGGACTGAACAATGGGCACAGGCTTTCTTCGAACGCCTGAATATCGATGATATCAAACATCCGGTGGAACGTGCCCTTACGTTTGAACTCCCGAATGGCAAATGGGCCGCACTGGCAGATGCGGATGTAGACGACTGGTGCCTGACCAAATACCTCGTCTCCACCGATAAGAAGAACACGTTGACTTCTGTAATGTATAGCCCCGTAGATGTGGTGACCTATTATGCCACTCCTTGGAAGATAGTCATGGCAGCCGACAAACCGGGTGAATTGCTGGAACACAATGATATCATCCAGAATCTGAATCCGCCGTGCGAAATTGCCGATGCTGCCGCATGGGTGAAACCGGGCAAGATTATGCGCGAAACGACTATCACCACCGAAGGGGCTATTGCTACCATCGACTTCTGTGCAGCACATCATATTCCGTATATGCTTTTCGACTGGCAATGGTATATGCCCTGTACTTCACATGACGGGGATGCTACAAAAGTGGTTGACAAACTGGATATGCCCCGCGTAGTAGCATACGGTAAGGAGAAAGGAGTTGGCATCTGGGTGTACGTCAACCAGCATGCACTCATGAAACAAATGCTTGAACTCTTCCCATTGCTACGCCAATGGGGAATTGTCGGAGTGAAATCCGGTTTCGTACAATACGCCAGCCATCGCTGGGCTACCTGGTTGCACGACATGGTCCGCTTGGCAGCAGAGAACCATCTGCTGATGAATATCCATGATGAGTATCGCCCTTCAGGCTTCAGTCGTACTTATCCGAATTTATTGACTCAGGAAGGTATTTGCGGAAACGAAGAGTTTCCCGATGCAACTCATAATGTCACGCTTCCCTTCACTCGCATGATAAACGGTGCAGCCGACTATACGATCTGTTATTTCGACAAACGGCTGAAAACGACTCATGCCCACCAACTGGCAGCATCGCTCGTGTTCTACAGTCCGCTGCAAACTATCTTCTGGTATGACAAACCGTCGTTCTATCACGGAGAACCGGAAATGGAATGGTTTGAGAACTTGCAAACTGTATTCGACGATACGAAAGTATTGGATGGCGCTCCCGGCAAAAACATAACGATGGCCCGTCGTAAAGGGCAGGAATGGTTCTTGGGGGCGATGACCAATAATGAAGGTTCCGAAGAAGAAATTCCTTTGGATTTCTTGGATAAGAATAAAGTCTATCTTGCTTCTGTCTATACCGATGGCGGCGAAAAGGTGAAGACACGCACGCAGGTGGAATGCAGTTATTTATTGGTGGATGCTTCCATGACGATGAAGTTTGACCTGAAGCCCAGTGGCGGTGCTGCGGTTCGTTTTGTACCGGTGGAGGCGAAAGAGGCGAAGGGATTTAAAAAATATAAAGGAAAAATATTATAAAGGTTTGGGTGTAATTCTCCCTTTGAACGTATAGATGATAGATTATTCAAAGAAGGTATTGTTATGGTAAAGATGTTTTTTATACTGTTTGGAGTACTTGCATTTTGTCAGGCTGTATGTGGGCAGTCCGTTTCCAAAGTTTGGGTTGCCGACCGGAAGGATGGGACGTATATGAATCCTGTTCTGCATGCCGACTATTCCGATCCGGATGTGTGTGCGGTGGGAGATGATTTTTATATGACCGCTTCCAGCTTTAATTGTACTCCGGGGTTGCCCATTCTCCATTCCAGGGATTTGGTGAATTGGAAACTGATAAACTACGCGTTGAAAGCTATCGAACCGGAAGAATTCTATAACAAGCCTCAGCATGGAAAGGGCGTGTGGGCTCCTTCCATCCGTTACCATAACGGTGAGTTCTATATTTATTGGGGAGACCCGGATTTCGGCATTTTTATGGTGAAGGCCAAAGACCCGCAAGGTGAATGGGATAAACCGGTATTGGTAAAGGCCGGAAAAGGCATGATAGACCCTACGCCTTTGTGGGATGAAGACGGGAAGGTCTATCTGGTTCATGCGTGGGCCGGAAGCCGTGCCGCTTTCAACAGTGTCGTCACGGTATGCGAAATGAATCCGGAAGGAACCAAAGTCATCAGTGAACCGGTGTTGGTATTTGATGGCAATGACGGGGTGAACCATACGGTGGAAGGTCCTAAATTCTACAAACGCAATGGGTATTATTATATATTGGCCCCTGCCGGTGGGGTGGTTACCGGTTGGCAACTGGCACTCCGTTCAAAGAATGTTTATGGCCCTTACGAAGTGAAGAGGGTGATGGCGCAAGGAAGTACGGACATCAACGGCCCGCATCAGGGCGCTTGGGTAGAGACGAATTCCGGTGAATCCTGGTTTGTACATTTTCAGGATAAAGCAATGTATGGGCGGGTCATTCATCTTAATCCGGTGAAGTGGACGGAGGGTTGGCCTGTCATTGGTGAAGATAAGGACGGTGACGGTTGCGGAGAACCGGTAAGACGGTATCGGAAACCGAATGTCGGGAAGACATATCCGGTAGAGACTCCGGCAGAGAGTGATGAGTTCAATTCCCGCCGATTGGGGCTGCAATGGGAATGGCATGCCAATTATCAGGATGCTTTTGGTTTTACTTCCGATTTGGGGTATATGCGTATCTATGGGCATGTGCTGTCCGAGGACTTCGTGAATTTCTGGGAAGTGCCGAATCTGTTGTTGCAAAAGTTTCCGGCAGAAGAGTTTACTGCCACGACCAAGTTGAAGGTGGTGGCTAAAGCTGACGGACAGCAATCCGGATTGATTGTGATGGGATGGGACTATTGTTACATTGGAGTGGAGAAGCAAGGTGACAGATTCATTCTGAAGCAGGTGGTCTGTAAAGATGCCGAGCAACAAAACAAGGAAATTGCTACCCGTTTGATGGAATTGCCGATAAGTCGGAAGCTTGAAGCCGGACTGTTCCCCAATTATGAACGGGACATTTATTTGCGGGTAAAGGTAGGTAAGAATGGTGTCTGCCATTTCCATTATAGTTTGGATGGAAAAAAATATCAACCGGTCGGTGAACCGTTTACTGCACGTCAAGGCAAGTGGATTGGCGCTAAAGTCGGTTTGTTCAGTACGGCTCCGTTCGGTAAAGATAGAGGTTGGGTTGATGCAGACTGGTTTCGCATAGAAAAATAAAAAGATAAGATAAATGAAAACAAAAACACTATTGGCAGGCTTGGGATTATGCTTGCTTGCTGCTTGTTCAACTTCAAAAGAGGAGTTGATTGTTGATAAGGAACTGGATTATTGTAATCGTCAGGTGCATCGTACTTTGGACATCATGCGTGGAAAGGGAGATAAGATTGACTATACGATGATGCCTCGTAATATCTTGGATGGCCAGTACGACTGGAATTATCGCAAGGCTACGAAAGATGAATGGTGCAGCGGCTTCTGGCCGGGCATTTTGTGGTACGACTACGAGTACACCGGTGATGAAAAGATTAAAGAGGAAGCGGAGAAATTCACAGCTTCTCTGAAATTTCTTTCCGAAATCCCGGCTTTCGACCATGATTTGGGCTTTTTGGTCTTTTGCAGTTATGGAAACGGGTACCGGTTGACCCATAATCCCGAATACAAGCAGGTGATTCTGAATACGGCAGATTCATTGGCTACCTTGTTCAGTCCTCGTGTAGGCACTATCCTTTCGTGGCCGCGCAATGTGGAGATGTTCGGTGGGCACAATACGATTATGGATAACCTGATTAATCTGGAGATGTTGTTCTGGGCAGCCAAGAATGGCGGTAATCCATATCTGGCAGATATAGCCGTCTCTCATGCCGATAAGACAATGAAGTACCAGTTCCGTCCGGATTATACTTCCTGTCATGTAGCAGTTTACGATACGCTGACGGGAGATTTTATCCGGGGATGTACCCATCAGGGATATGCGGACAATTCAATGTGGGCCCGTGGGCAGGCTTGGGGAATTTATGGATATACTACTGTCTATCGTGAAACAAAAGATGTCCGTTATCTGGATTTTGTGCAAAAGGTGACGGATGTATATCTCAAGAATTTGCCAGAAGATTATGTGCCGTACTGGGATTTTAATGACCCTGCCATCCCGGATGCTCCACGTGATGCATCGGCTGCCGCAGTAGTAGCTTCCGCATTATTGGAACTTTCTACTTATCTGCCTGGTGAAAAGGGGAGGGAGTACAAGGGTGCTGCCATAAAGATGTTGAAAAGTCTTAGTTCGGATAAATACCAGAGTAGAAAGAGCAAACCTTCTTTCTTGTTGCATTCTACCGGGCACTGGCCTGCCAAGTCGGAGATTGATGCCTCTATCATCTATGCTGATTACTACTATATGGAGGCATTGTTGAGGCTGAAAAAGCTGGATGAAAAGGAAAACGGATAAAGTTTGTTTCGAGTGTTGGGATAGGAGCAATACCCTGATTTTCGGGACTTATCTATCTGTTTTCCGATGAGCCTGGCTTTATCTTCTTAACCTGATGAGGTTACTGACTTTCCGTTGTATTGCCAGTACGTTCAGCAGTGATACTGCCAGAAACAGCAGACCGCCGGTCAATATGCATGGAAGCAGTGAACCGCTCTCCAGTTGCGGGAAGAGGTTTTGGACTACTTCTATATAGTAACTGCGTACCCATGCCACGCAGCCGATGGCGAGGAGCAGTACCAGTACATTCAGCCCTACTGTCAGTATATAATAAGGCGTGGCTACCCGCGTCGGGCTATATCCTATCAGCAGCAGGTTTTCCAGTTTTACCGTATTCTTTTGGAGAAGCAGGAAGATACTCAGCATCAGGATGTAGAATGACAGAATGCTGATGAACAGTCCTACTCCCATGACAATAGCTGTAATGAGGCGCAGGAAATAAGTTGTCTTTCCGGCATCCAGATTGTTGCCTTCGGTTTCGTAATTCTTTTGCTGGAAATAGTCGGTGATGGCTGTGTCGGTAGGATTCTTCACTTCCACAATAAGTCGGGACGGTTCAGCTTCTTTTTCCGGTGCAAAATTCTTGTTGGCCCAGTCCATGAAGGATTGGGGGACGAGAATGGTATTCAGCCGGTTGGAGAATCCTACAATGTTGCCTTTATATTGTTCCACACGTCCGTTGCCCCGCATCATGATATCCATCTGTACCAGACTCATCAAACCTTCGGAGAGTTTCGGCAGACTCCGGCTTTGTGCAAAGCCAAAGTTATAGAGGTTCAGATAATTGCGCGGAACGATGATGGGAATTATCCGGGTATCTTCATCAAAATGCCATTTGTCCAGACTGACATCCACATATTCGTCGGGTACAGACTCGAAAAACATCTCTGTCGACAAGCGGATACCGGCTTCCTGCATACCGAGTCCGGCAGAGACTTTGAACAAGGAAGGAGTGAACGCGCCTACCCCTTTGGTGAAAGGTTGGGCTTTCAGGTCTTTTATCTCATCTTTGGAGAAGGTATTGCTTTTCCCGGCAAAGCTGCCCAAAGTACTGATTTTCTTGGTAGCAATGATATAATCCTTCTTCATGAAACTGTCCCCTTCCGTAAAAACGGGAAGGACATCACGATAGAATTGTACGCTCAGCAATACAATCATCATGCCGAAGAGATTGGCGAGGAAAAAGCCTGCCAACTGTCCGACACTGATGTGCTGGCGGAGAAGTTTCCAAACAAGTCGGTTCATATTAGCCACATTTATAATTGATAAATTTCATCATAATCCAATTCCAGATGTTTGCCGATGGAAGTCACTATGATTCCCGCTCCTTGGCGGCTGGCTTCTTCTGTCAGCAGCCTGCCCATGATTGTTCCGTTCTCGTCATCCAGATGGCTGACGGGTTCGTCCAGGAAGATGAAGTCGAAAGGCTGGCAGAGGCTGCGGATAAAGGCGACTCTTTGTTGCTGGCCGAAAGATAGCTTCCCGGCTTTCTCGTTTACCTTGTCGGCAATGCCGATTGCCTCGAATAGGGTAAGGACTTCTTTCCTTTTTTTGAAGTTGGTAAGCCGGTTCTTCAGTTGTATGTTTTCGATGGCGGTAAGTTCGGGAAAGATACGCAACTCCTGAAAAAGAATGCTGAGGGAGTGTTTGCGTATATCTGTCCAGTCATTGACGGAGAGTGAACGGATATTGCGCTCATCAAAGTTGATGATTCCCTGATAATCGTTGCGGTAGCCGTAAACATAGCTGCAAAGCGATGATTTTCCGGTGCCCGAAGCGGCTTCTATGAGATAACGTTTCCCTTTGTGGAACGTAATGTCCCGATGCCATACGTCTGAGGTAATGGCATCACGGTCGGCAAACACTTGAGGTAGTGTTTGCCGTAGGTGAATCCTATTCATGAGTGGTATTAATCCTTAATCTCTAATCCTTAATCCTTAAATTACATTCCTGCAAACTGCTTGATAAAGTCCACAATCTGTTTCAGTGCATTAACATTCTTGTTCTTCAGCTGCAGGGTGACGGTTGCCTTGTCCTCGTTGCCGACAGCTTCCAGATACGAGATATTGCCGAGCAGCGAGTAATAGGTGCTATACTCTTGTCCGCCAAATCCAGCTAGCATTTTTACAACGGGCAGGTCAAGTACGGCTTCCGCATTGATGACAAAGGCTGTGCGCTTGCCTTTCAGACTGGAAGCGAAGTCCGTCTCTTTGGCAGACGGGTCAGCGGTCTTGCATGCATTCTTATACAGCAGTTCGTCATTGGTGGCGTACATCTGTTTGTCTCGTATGCCGAAGAATATGTTGATAGCGCGTGATTTATAGACATATTCATTCTCATTCAATTTCACGATGTCTTCGCCGCGTTTCAGTCCCAGTTCGGACTTTTTCTCATAAAGAGCTTTCAAGGGAGCGTCGTTCTTTACGCTGGCATAGGCCAGGAAAGAAGGATTGCTGTTCATGGTTACATTGATAAGGCCTATGGTCAGGTCGTTGTGGAAAGCACTGAACAAGTCTTTTACTTCAGCGGCTTTGGTAATGGAGAAATCGTTGCGGAACTGCTCATTCTCTTGCAGCACATTGTAGAACTCTTCTCCATTGATACCTATGCTGAATAGCGCCAGGGTAGATTTTGGGAAATACTTCAAGAACGTGTTTTCGATGGGACAAGTACTTTTGATTTGCTTTTCGAAAAGTGCTTTCAATTCTGTGTTCTCGGTATAGCTCTCTACTTTCAGTTCTATTTTCCCTTTTTCGAAGGAGAGACTTCCCAGCATCTTCAAGTCTTTCAGGTCGATATTGTGGGATATTCCGTAATTCAGCGGATTGGCGTATGCACTCAGCAGGCTGGAAGGAGAGATGAGCATATTGATGTCTCCATCCTGCTTTTGCATTTTCTTGAAAGCGGTGTTACTGTTGATGCTGTTTTCTCCGGTCTGTTTCAGCAAGGCGGGAATTCCTTCTTTGACTTTTTCCAGTTGCGATGTGCCGGTGTAGTTCACCATCATAAGCGTGGTAGGAGTGAAAGCGAGCAATGCCCGCTTGTTGATTTGTGCAAAACTGTAACCGTCCGCTTCTGCCACATGGCTGATTATCTGTTCTTTCTCCGTAACTTCCAGAAGCTTCAGCAAATCATCCTCACTTTGAACCTTGGCTACCATGGTGGTATAGGGGAACGAGGGAGCGTTGAAGACATAAATCGGCGCATTGACGTCCACTCCCGATTTGGCAGGGTCTTTCAGTACAGCCTCCAATTGTTGGAAAGTAGCTGCATTCATATCGCTTTTCAAGGCATCTGTCAGCTTTTGCAGTGCTTCTTTAGTCTCTTTATCTTTGGTACCGGCCTTGTCTGCCAATGATTTTAAATTGACAGCGATGACTTGCGAGGCATCGGAAGGAATAACGTTGGTGTATTCTGGCTTTTTGGACGAACAAGCGCTTATCAGCACGATGAGCATTGCCAGTACTGAGAAGTGGAAGAATAGGTTCTTTTTCATATAGTTTTTGTTTTAGTGAGTATCATTGATTCTGTAAATTGAGGATGTGGCAGGCAACCAGTGCCGCCGTCTCTGTACGCAACCTTGATTTTCCCAAGCTGATGGGGATAAAATCGTTTTCCGTCGCCTTCCGGACTTCCTCTTCGCTGAAGTCTCCTTCAGGACCGATTAGTACGAGAGCGTCCTCTTCGGGATGTACCATATCCTTCAAAAGCGGTTTTTCGCCTTCATAACAGTGGGCGATGAATTTCTGACCCGGAAAAGGCTGTGTGATGAACTTGTTGAAGTCTGTCATTTCATTCAGTTGGGGCAGGCGTGCCTTGAGCGACTGCTTGATGGCAGAAACCAGAATTTTGGAGATGCGCTCCGTCTTGATGACTTTCCGTTCCGAGAAACGGCAGTTCAGGAATGTCAGTTCATCAAACCCTATTTCCGTCGCTTTCTCGGCAAACCACTCTGTACGGTCCATGTTCTTGGTAGGTGCCATGGCAATGTGCAGATGACCTTTCCACAAGGGGGCTTGCGGAAGGGTTTCCAGAATATTCACCAGGCAGCGTTTGTTGGTAGCCGTACTGATTTCGGCGCGATAGAAGCAGCCCTTTCCGTCTGTCAGCATAACCTCGTCGCCTGCTTGCAGGCGTAAGACCCGTACGGCATGTGCTGCTTCCTCTTCGGGCAGTTCTGCGTGGGTCTGTATGTCGGGAGTATAGAATACGTGCATGTTACAAATTGTTTTTGAGTTGGTTGATTTGGTCTCTTATCTGTGCGGCTCGTTCGTAATCCTCTTCTTCGATTGCTTTCTGCAGGGCTGTTTTCAATATGCCTATTGTGTCTTCCTGCAACAGTTCGTCTTTGTCCGGCTCGCTGCCTCCCATAGGGTCGGTGGTGCTTTCGCCGGTTTTCAGACATTCTGTTTCGAGAATCTCTTCGTAGACAAAGATAGGAGCATTCATGCGCAATGCCAGGGCGACGGCATCGCTGGTACGGGCATCAATCCGGAGAATAGTCTCTTCGGCTTTCATGTAAAGGTAGGAGTAGAATACTCCGTTGTCTACTTTATAGATAAGAATACGCATCAGTTTTACACCCAGCACCTCAAGAACGGAAGCAAATAGGTTATGGGTCAGCGGACGGGGCGGTACAATACCTTTCATCTCGATGACCATAGCTTGTGCTTCGGTGGCACCTATAATAATCGGAAGCTGGCGTTTGCCACCCACTTCACCCAGTACCAGGGCATAGGCACCCGCTTGCGCCTGGCTGTTGGAAATGTTTAGTACTTGTAGTTCTATCTTTTTCTTATTCATACCTATTAAATCAACCTGACTCTCAATCAGTTTTTCTCTATTTTTTCCGGATTATGTTTATAGCGGAACACCATTCCAAATAGCAGACCAATGACTAAAGCATATCCTGCAAAGATAAGCCATACCGGTGTCCAGTCGCGGCTTACCAGTCCTCCGCCTTCGGCATATACCGAGAAGGCATCCACCACGGCTCCGCTGGCATAACCTCCGATGATGGCTCCCACACCGTTCGTCATCATGAAGAACAAGCCTTGTGCGCTGGCACGGATACTGGGATGTGCCTCCATTTCTGTAAACAGCGAGCCCGATACATTGAAAAAGTCAAATGCCATGCCGTAGACAATCATCGAGAGAATGAGCATCCAGAGTCCGCTTCCCGGGTCTCCGAGGGCAAAGAGCCCGAAACGGAATACCCATGCAAACATACTTATTAACATAACACGCTTGATTCCGAAATGTTTCAGGAAGAAGGGGATGGCAAGGATAAACAGCGTCTCACTCATTTGCGAGATGGAGAGCAGGATGACGGAGTGTTTTACACCGAACGAATCTGCATATTCGGGTATGGAAGCAAACGAACCCAGGAAAAGGTCGCCGTATGTGTTTGTTATTTGAAGGGCGGCTCCCAGCAGCATGGAGAACAAGAAGAAGATAGCCATCTTCTTGCGCTTGAACAGCACCAGTGCGTCCAGTCCGAAAGCGGAGAGCATCGTTTTTCCTTCGCTGCGCATGGGGGGGCAGGCTGGCAAAGTGAAAGCATAAAGTCCCAGCATGGCTGCCGATATGGCTGCCACATAGAGCTGTGCCGAACTTGCCTTGAACCCGGTGAGGTCCACAGCCCACATGGCACAGATAAAGCCTACCGTTCCCCATACACGGATGGGGGGGAAGTCTTTCACCAAATCCATTTTATATCTTTCCAGCGCATTGTAGGATACGGTGTTGGCCAGAGATAGTGTAGGCATGTAAACAAGCATGTTGAGCAGCATGGCCCAGTACATGTGGTTGTATGTGGTGGCAGTTGAAGCATAAATCAGAGCACCGGCACCGATGAGGTGGAGTATGCCATAAAGGCGTTCGGCGTTTATCCATTTGTCGGCGATGATACCGGTCAGTCCGGGCATTATCAGTGAGGCTATACCCATGGTTGCAAAGATTGCTCCGATTTGTCCGCCTTCAAAATGTAACGTACCGCCCATGTAACCACCTAATGAAATCAGCCATGCTCCCCAAACGAAGAATTGCAGGAATTGCATGGCAGTGAGTCGGAATTTGATGCTCATAATATTAGCTTTTTATGTTTTGAATTATGTAATAGATGCAAATGTACAATGAGACTAGGAGAAAAACAAGTTCTGTACGGCTTTTTCTTCAACGAAAGAGATTAATGAGGGATGGGTTTTGGGAAGGAATGTATTATAAAAAAAGAAGGGTATCTATCCCAGACACCCAATCTTTATTAACCTTAAATCTAATACCATGAAAAACACAGTGCAAATATACACGGTTTATGTTATATAACATGCTGTTTTGGCGTATTTCTGCTTTTTATTAACTCTATTTAAGAAAAGCAGGCTAACAAAGCCTGCTTTTTCCTTTATTCTACATATAGAACCAGTCCTTTCAGGTATTCCCCTTCCGGATGATAGATGCTGACCGGGTGGTCGGCAGGTTGCGTCAGTTGGTGCAGGATGCGTACGCTGCGGCCGGACATGGCAGCGGCTGTGAACACGGCGGTGCGGAAGTTTTCTTTGCTGACGGCTTGCGAGCACGAGAAAGTGAAAAGAATACCTCCGGGCTTGATTTTTTCGAAAGCCTTGACATTGAGTTTGCGGTAGCCTTGCAGGGCATTGCGCAGAGCATCGCGGTGCTTGGCAAAAGCAGGAGGGTCAAGAACTATCAGGTCGTATTGGTCGCCCATGCGGTCAAGGTATTTGAAGGCATCTTCTGCATAGGCGGCATGGCGGGTGTCACCCGGGAAGTTCAGTTCGATGTTCTTGTTGGTCAAGTCGATGGCTTTGGCGGAGCTGTCCACGGAATGCACCAGTTTGGCGTCTCCACGCATAGCATATACGGAGAAGCCGCCGGTATAGCAGAACATATTCAGTACGCTGCGGCCTTTGGCATAACGTTCCAGTAGCGAACGGTTCTCGCGTTGGTCTACGAAGAAACCGGTTTTTTGGCCTTTCAGCCAGTCGATGTGGAACTTCAGGCCGTACTCCATGGCTACATTGTCCGTGCTGCCGCCTTTCAAGAAACCATTCTCCGGATAGAGGTCGGCCTTGAAGGGAAGGGTCGTCTCCGATTTGTAATAGATATTGTCAATCTGGCTGCCCATCACTTCGGTAAGGGCATCGGCAATGGCCATGCGGTCGAGGTGCATGCCGGCAGAATGTGCCTGCATCACTGCGGTACGGGCATAAATGTCGATAACCAGCCCCGGCAGGTTGTCTCCCTCCCCGTGCACCAGGCGATAGGTGTTGTTTGTCGGGTTTCCGGCTATGCCGATACTGCGGCGCATGTCGTATGCTATGCTGAGTTTGCGTTTCCAGAAGTCCGCATTGATTTCTTCTTCTTGACGGAAGGTCAGTACGCGTACGGCGATACTGCCAATCTGAAAATGCCCTTTGGCTATGAATTCCTTTTTGGACGTGTAGATTTCAACAACTTCCCCTTCTTCGGGCTCTCCGTCGAAATGTGCGATGGCGCCGGAAAACACCCACGGGTGAAAACGCTTTAATGACTCCTCTTTATTGGGTTTAAGGTATACTTTGTACATATATATAATGTGATTAATGTGGTAATGTGATAATGTGCATTACATTACCACATTATTATTGGCTTCTATCTCAAAATCTCCTGTCCGTTTCAGTTCTTGCAGCTTGTTGTAGATGTTGAGGCATGCCCAGGCATCGGTGGCGGCATACAGTTTCTGCGGTTCGGTCAAGGTTTCGGCTTCCCAGTTGGAAAGGCGCTGGCTTTTCGAAATCTTTTCCCCGAAGAGGATGGCGTATATCTTCTGCAGGCTTTTGTCCTGGATGCCGAAAGCGCGGACATATTCCTGCAATTCGATGCAGGCATGCTGTTCGAAGGGCGCGCGTTTGTGCAGCATCATGAAGTCGTCCCGCAAGGAAAGGCCTACTTTCGTTACGCTTGGGTTTTCCAGCAATGTGATAACCGGCAGAGTCAGTCCCGTCAGGTTGAGGCGGAACAGAAAGCAATGTTCCTCTGAGGAAATCTGTAGCAGGGCCACCTTGTGTATCTGTCCTTTTGTGAACGATGGACGGGTTTCGCTGTCTATGCCCAGCAACGGGCAGGACTTCAGATAGGCGACTGCCTTTTCCGCTTCCCATGGTGTCTGTACGACATGTATCTGTCCCGGAAAAGCGGCTTTGGGCAGGTCTTTCAAGATTTCTTTATCTATTGTTCTTTTGATAACCATAATTTAAAATTCAAAGTCAGCGGTTTCTTCCTCTTCATCCTCGCCTTGCGCATACTTCACCTCGTGCAGGGCACGCAGGGTGTTGACAAGCTTCTGTCCCCAATGGAGGCGGAAGTTTTCCTGGCAGATGGCAAGCGAATCGTTCATCGTCTCGTTGAAACCCAGCTGGAATACGAAGATAAAGTCCTTGATGTCCTGGTATATGTCGGTCAAGTCTTCGGAAATGTTCCTGGTGATGGGCTGGTCACTATACTTCATGTCGGATACGAATACGTCCAGGTAGTCGTCTTTCTCGGCCAGGATATTGGCGAGGTTCATGCGGAGTACCTCATAGGTCTCTTCGGTGACGAATGTTTCCGGCGCCTCGTCTCCTATGGTTTCGCACTCGGGCAGCATGGAGGCCTTCAGGTAGAGCAGCGGAAGTATTTTTAAGGAGGTATCGACGAACGCGGAACGTTTCCCCCCTTCCGCTTGTTCCAGAAACTTGCAAAACTCGGCGGCTACGGTCACAAACTCTACGGCATTCCGGTCGAATATCACTTGACTTTCTTTTTTCATATCTTCTTGATTTGAAACGCAAAGATAGCGCAAACCGAAAGTAGAAGCAAATTAATTGGCAGGATTATTCTTTTTTCACTACATGATATTCTGTTCCTCTTGTCTTCCGGCGGCTGCTGATGCCCAGTTTGTGGAGTGCACGTCCGAACAGAGCCACTTTATTGATGGACAGCCGGTCTTTGGTCTTGGTTTGCAAGAAGGAGAGAATCTCCATAGGGGTCATCCAGTCTCCTTCCTCTTCATTTTCGGCGGGATGGAAGTGGCAGAGGAAGAGCTGTTCCAACGGTGTGGGCTGTTCAAACTCCCGGTTGGTCTGTTTCAAGATGGCTTCGTCGGAATCGTCCAGCCAGTAGCGTTCACCTTTGGCTATGGCATCCATGGCTTGTGCGTAGAGTTGCCGGTAGTTGATGGTGACATTGGTATGGATGGGGCCGGTGACTTCGATGCAGATGAAACGGCGGCTGCCGCTGGGGTCTGTCAGCAGGTCTTTCTGGTTGCTGGTGGCTATAAAGGAGGCGTAGCGTCTTATTTCCTGGATGGCGGTGCCGTAAGGCTTGCGCAGGTTTGCCACGGGTTTCTGCAGCAGATGCTTTAGAAAACCTTGCTGATTGACGCTGATTTGGTCGAATTCGTCGATGTTTATCAGGAAAAAGCGGCCGAGGCTCCGCTCTGCGTCCTGCTTGCTTTTGAAGTCGATACTGTCGGTATATCCGAAGCGCAGTTCGGGTGGCAGCAGGATGCGGCAGAAGGTACTTTTACGATAGCCTTGGGCTCCGACCAGTAGGGGAGACGTGTTGTTTCCATGCTGACGGTCGATGTTTTGCCAGTGCGCCGTCATGCTGAGAAACCAGCGGTAGAAGAGTTCCCGCCAGTACGGATTGTTGCAGGGGACGAGGTCGGCCAATGCGCGGATACGGTCCTTGCCGTCCCAATGTCCGGTGCTGTTCAGATATTCTTCGATGGGGTTGTACAAGGGAATGGCGTCCGAGTTGAGGTAGCGTGCCACATCTCTGTCCCATACGCTGATTCCTTCTTTCAGGGCATTCTGTCCGATACTGCTTCTTACCCGCTGGTCGGCAGGGCGGAAATGGAAGTGTATGGAGTCCCGTTGGCGGAATTCCAATTCTCCCAGCACGGTGTTCCAGCGGAACTCATAGCGTCTGTTCATGAATTCTTCCAGGCGGAAGGCGGTGATTTGGTCGCGGGTCATGCTGCTGCGGGTGCCGAAGCCTTTGCATTCGCGGTAGAGGTTGTGCAGGGTCATGCGCACCAGTTGTTCATCCGCTTCGCGGTAGTAGTGCATCATGACTTGACGTACTGCCTCTTCTTCGGGAATGCCGGCTTTGTAGCAATGCCCGGCAAGCAGGTAGAGCAGGGGGCGAAGGTCATCGCCCCGTTTCCAGTTTTCCAGCTCTTCGAAGGTACGGTTCAGGGCGGCTTCGAAGAGGATGGAGAAGGTTTGGGAGGCCGGATAGCCGGGGGCAATGCGCATCAGCGGGTTTGCTTCGGTCTGTTTCCGTTGGCCGAAGGTGGGCTCGTCGGGCACGGACAAAGGCTGTTCCAGACAGAAAGGGACGGCAGACGGATTGTAATAGGGACGGTCATCGAGCGTCATGCGGCAGCTTTGCTCCACGGCAGGTTCTTTCAGTGTGATGGGGTAGGGGAGCAGGGGCTGGTAACAGTTTACGGCGAGCCGGTAGGCAGCGGTATGAAACAGCCTGATTTTTTCTTCCTGCCTGGGGCGCGAACCGTCGGGGGTGGCAAACAGTACCCATATTTTTACGCTTCGTCCGCTGCTTCCGCAAAAGGCGGCAAAAGTTTGCGGCAGCAGGGCCGCCTGGCGCTTTACTTGCTCCACTTCCACGGCATTGGCCAGGTGGTTGACTTCAATCTGTACCAGTCCGTTGTAGGTTTTCAGGTATCTTTCCCCCTCTTTGCTGCGGGCATATTCTGCGGCAGGGCAGATGCGTGGCAGTTTGTCTATGCAGGGGTAGTGTCCGTTGCTTCCGGTGATGTGGGGAATGAGGCTGCGCAAGGCGGATATGTGTCCGGCTTTGTTCTCGGTTTTCATCTTCTCCATCAGGGTGCCGCTGGGCCATGTGCTGAATGTCTCTTTGCCGGTTTCACGAGCGGTGCGTATAAGGGTAAGTTTCATGGGGTGCTTGCTGTATTAAAGTCCGCAAAGCTACTGAAAAATGACGGGACAGCCGAGGAAAAGTGGAATTATGATGAAACTTCTCATATTTATTCCGGCTGTACGTCGTAATCCGACTGGTTTTTCACGCCGACAATGTCTTGCTTCCTCACCTCGGTTGTTAATATGTGCTGCAACTGCTGTGAGGTCAGCGTCTCGGTGGGAGAGAACTCAGCCGACTTCATATAGCTTAAAATGGCATTGCGCAGCTGACCTCCTTCCGGAGTGTGGCGAATTGCTTCGAGGTTGCTCATACAAACCAATACCTTACCGTTGTCTACGGCAAATTCGAACAGCAAGCCTAACTTGTGGTTCCGTTCCACATTGTCTACTACTTGGATAAGCGGCTTGTATTCGTGGCGTGTAGCGTTCAGAATAAAGGGGCGGGCATGGCGTACGATGCTCCACCATTGCCAGTTGCTATGGCACTCGGTGGGGAACTGCCGGAACAAGGGATGTTTCTCGTCCATCAGCAAGGAGAGGGTGCCCGGCGAAACTTCGCGGCCGGCGTTTTCCGAAATGCTTTTGAACATGGCATAGTTCCAGTAGTCAGGAGTAAAAAGTCCACCTACACTCTGTTCTTCAATGGCTTTGTGGTCGGGTATAAGCAGTATCTTCCCTCCTTGGCTCAGTCTCTTTCGCGCCTCGTCATCCAAGGACTGACAGATGAAGATGTCCGCTTCGCTTTCCGGTGTCCGGTCGGGGTATACCCATAAGTTATAATAGTTATGATAATTCCCGGTGGTCAGTGTCAGTCGCAATTGGGCAGGCTTGTCTATTTCGGTAAGGGTGCTTTTCAACTCGCCCACCTGCATTACTTTTCCTTGCTCTACATGGGCGGGGACTTTGCCTTCGCGAACAAAAGTTACGCTGTCACTCAGGCTTTCCAGATGCCAGCATAATGCATCAGACCATGGTTGCTCTTCGTAATTTGTCAGGGCGAGTCCTATGTTCAGCTCTTCTTTGTTGCTGTAACAGTAGGTGTCCATAAGCGCCAGCGGTACCACCGGAGCACAAAAGCCGCGGAATGTTTCGGGAGTGACAATGCCTTTGCTGTCCATGAAAGCATCCAGAATGCCTACCAGTGCCGAGCCTTGTCCGGGAAAGTCTTGAAGGTCGAGCATCTGGAATCCGCCTAAACCGGCAGTGCGCAGGCCGTATTCAATATCAGCCTTGTAGCATTCGACGGCAAACCGGCCGGTGGCCTGATGGAATGCGTCAATCTGGTTCTGCAGTCCATTTTCATTGAGCCGGTCACGGAATATCTCCAAGTTATATGGATGCAATACGCCGGTGTATTTCTCCAACTCCTTGTAGTCGGGATAAATTTGGAACTGTCCGGTTTCGTGACTGATGACCGGTCGGGGAGATTTCGCTATGGCAGCAGTATAATCCGCACGGGTATTGGGACGGGTGTTGTTCAAGATACCTCCCTTTTCGGCATCGACAAAGGCAAACGAACTGCGTACGTGCGTTGTATAGCCTTCGCCTCCTCCTACCCGGCAGGTTGTCAGATAATCTTCACCGTCTATGGCACCTCCCCAACCCAGGAAGTTGTTGGAACCGAACGAATAGAGATGGCGGTTGTCATGTTTTCTGAATCCGTCCAGCCAATTGCGCATCAGGTCAACGTCGCCACCCAACTCGTTGCCCAGTCCCAACATGGTGAATGAGGGGTGATTGCCCATGTAGTCGAGGGTCATATAGGCTTCGTTCAGCAAGAAGTCATTCAGGCGATGGTTGTCCGGTGAAATGCTTCCCCATAAAGGCAACTCGGCCTGGAAATAGATACCCTCGATGTCGGCAGCGGCAAAAGCGGCGCGGGGCGGGGTGTAGGAATGGCAACGGTAGTAGTTGATGCCATAACTCTTGGCTGTCTGAAAAACTTTTCGCCAGGACTTTACATCCATCGGTGCATATCCGGTAAGTGGGAATACGCAAGCGTCGTGTTTGCCGCGCAAGAAGGTCTTGAAGCCGTTTATGGTGAACTGAGTACCTTCGGTGGCAAAGTCGCGCATACCGAAATCTGTTATTATATTGTCTTTACCCTCGTTTGTGGCAAGGGTCACGTTCAGTGCATAAAGTGTGGGGTGGAATTCGCTCCATGTCTGCATCCGGTTGCCCATGTCGAGCGTCAGTTCTATCTTATTTTCACCTTTGCTTAAGCCGACTTGTTTTTCCATGTCCAGTAACAGGTGTTCTTGTTGGGTGTTCCACGTCTTGGCAGAAAGGGTCACTACGCCCGATTGCTCCGAATCGCTGTATATGTTTACATGGATGCGGGCCTTTTTCTCCTTTACAGACGGGTAGACTTGTACCTGCTCGAGATAGGTGTGTGGGGTCGCTTCGATGTAGAAATCGCCCAGAATGCCGTTCCAGTTGGTTTGTGTGCCGTCGGTCCAGGCATGCGAGCTTTGGATTTCGGCTGGTACGGAGCTGGGGGAATTGTCAATGCGTATCTTTATATGGTGGCTGCCGGGTGCCAAGGCCGGCAGGCTATAGCAGTGAGGTGCATAGATATGTCCCAACGTGCCGACGCTGTCCCCGTCTATCCAGAGAGTACTGGGCTTTGTACGTTCCATGAAGAGTATCAGGCGTTTCCCTTCCATCTGTACGGGAATTTCAACATCTTTTTCATATTCTACGATGCCGGAGTAGGGATAAGTCCGTGTCAACTGGGAGGTTACATTGGTGGGATGCCTGCCGTCTCCCAACTTGTTTTCATCCGTCGTACCGGGCAATGTGCAGTTCCCTAATGAACTGTTCCAATTTCCTGATAAATCGATTCGTTCTCTTATTGTCTGGAATTCTTTTTTGTCTGTACATGATGCCAGACATGCCAATAAGCATAATACAATGAAATTTCTCATAAACTACCTGTTTTTCATGGCCGGTGATTGATTGACCGGTTGCAAATATAGGGCATTGCTCCCGTCTCTCTGTATACAAAATGTTTCCAATTATGTGACGGGATGTTTTTTATTGCTATCTTCATGCTTGATATTAGTGTTGTTGAGTGTTCGTCATTATAACCAATCTTTTCACCATACGTCGTTACTCTATTGATTTTTCCGTGTGCTGCAACCGGTAAAAGTTTTTCTGTCTTTCAATCTTGTTCTGCAGTTCCTCTTCGGTGGGCATATAAAGCATGCATTTGGATACTGTTACTAAATTGGAAAAACGGCAATTTGTGTAGGCGTAAATCTTGGAAAAGTGGCATAAATCCTTTATATTTGCAATGGAAAAGAGGCATAGTGTGATTATTGCATTTAATAATCGAATAAACAAGAATAGGTTATGATAAAAAGAAAGATAGATGATTACATTCGCAATTACTACGAAACTAACCGTAACGCCCTGCTTATTACCGGAGCACGACAAATAGGTAAGACATATTCCATTCGTCAGTTCGGTAAGACGTTTAAAAGTTTCATTGAAGTCAATTTCGTCGAGATGCCCGAAGCGGTGGATTTGTTCAAGGGAGCAAAGAGCAGCGGTGATATTCTGCTCCGTCTATCGGCAATCACCTCCGTGCCGCTCATCAAGGGTGAAACGCTCGTCTTTTTCGACGAAGTACAGCAATGTCCCGATATTGTTACGGCAATTAAGTTTCTGGTGGATGACGGTTCGTATCGTTACATCTTGAGCGGTTCGTTGCTGGGCGTAGAATTGAAAGACCTGCGCTCGGAACCGGTTGGCTACATGGGTGTAAAGGATATGTTCCCACTCGATTTCGAGGAGTTTATTTCGTGTGTGGGTATAAATGACGCCGTTATCGGGGCATTGCATGAGGCATGGCGGAATCGCACTGCCGTCGATGAGTTTGTCCACGGCAAAATTATGGAGCTGTTCCGGCTCTATCTTGTTGTGGGCGGTATGCCTGCGGTCGTGAGCAAATATCTCGAGAGTAACAACCTGCAAGAGGTGATGACTGTGCAGCAGGATATCATTCGTCTGTACAAACGTGACATCGCCCAGTATGATCCTAATAACAAACTCTACATCGAGGAGATTTTTAATCTTATTCCCCCTGAGCTAAACGCTAAAAACAAACGCTTCATACTGAAACGATTGAATGAGCACGCAAAGTTCGACCGGGTCGAGAACAGTTTTTTATGGCTGACGAACGCGGGCGTGGCGCTACCCGTCTATAATGTGGAGGAGCCGAAAATGCCGCTCCTGCTTGCACGTTCACGCAATCTGTTCAAACTCTTCCAAAGTGATATCGGACTGCTGGCCAGCCAATATGCCGAGGGCATTCAGATGCGGATTATAAAAGGTGATAAGGACATCAATTTCGGTTCAATTTACGAGAATGCCGTAGCGCAGGAGTTGGTGGCTCACGGCATTGTTCCCTACTATTACAACAACAAGAAGCGCGGTGAATTGGATTTTGTTATTGAGCTTGAGGGTAAGGTACTGCCTATTGAGGTAAAATCAGGTAAAGATTACGAGACACACCGCGCTTTGTCCAACATCATGGATTGCGAGGAATACGACTTCTCCGAAGCAGTTGTGTTCAACAACGGTAATCTGCGCGTCGCAGGTAAGATTATCTATGCCCCGATCTATATGGCGATGTTCTTCGAGAAAAGCAATGTTGCTCCGACTTTTTATAAAGTGGATTTATCGGGACTGTAAAGTGTTCTATTCGGAAAATAATGCTTGCTATTGAAAAAGATTAGCATTCCTTTGCCAAGCCCCCTGCTTTTCATTATCTTTGCCTCTGTAGTTTGTAGTTGCGCACAGTCGTGGAATGTCTTTCTCATAGTTGTGAAGAAGGTGTATCACAAATATGAAGAAGGTGAACCACAGCTGTGCGCATCTTTTGTTGATAAGCTTTCAGCAGAAGGAAGAACGCTTCTTTGCGTAAGGAAGACCTATGCTCTGCCTAATAAAAGCCGGTACTTTGCATGAGCGAAACCTGCAGACAGCAACAGAAATGAATCTAAAAATGGAGGAAAGAATATGGCAATTTTATTTGATTGGTACGAAAACCCGAAAACGAAGGATAAACAAGGGGAAGAACTGACCCTGCATCCCCGGATTAAACTGAACGGCTCCACGACGACCGATGAGCTGCGCAGGCATATACAAGAATACTGCTCGCTGACCGAGACGGATGTACTGGCGGTACTCGATGCTTTGTCGCATTTTGTGGGACGCGAGCTGGGGGAGGGCAGGCAGGTACATTTGGACGGCATCGGTTACTTTGTTCCCACGCTGACCTGCACGGAACCGGTGACACTGGAGACAAAGCGGAAAAGTACTAAGGTGAAGTTGAAAAACATCACTTTCAGACCGGACAAGGCGCTGCGCAGTGAGATAGGAGTATTGAAGGTAAAGCCGCTGAAATTGCGGAATCTCACGAAAAAGAGGCTGACGGATGATGAGGTGAAGCAAAAAGTGGTGAACTATCTACGTAAGAATGAGTTCATCACCCGCAGTGTTGTACAGTCGATTTGCGGCATGACCCGCACGACTGCGACGCGGCAGATTCGTCGTCTTTGTGAGGAGAATGTGTTGGTGAACAAAGGGTTGCAGAAACAGCCGATTTATTTTTTGAAGGAAAAAGAGTAGGTTGATGCGTATAGGGCTTGCATGGATTGCGTCATGTAGGCAAAATCTGCCTGCATGCTTGCATGAGGTCTGCTTGCATGGCGCAATCTGTTGTAAATTAGTGCGCTATGTCATTTCATGCAAGCATGTAAGTAAAACATGCGATAAAACTGCAGTTGTAGATTAGGAATACCTATAATCGGCAGACGAGAAATTAAAGAATGAAAACAACGCGGCAGAAGGATAGTTTTTATTATTTTTGCAATCAATTCTCAATAGTTATTTAAAAAATATGGCAAAGAAAAATTCAACAGCTAAAGATACGGAGCTGTCACTCTCGTTTTTTGGGAAAGTGGCAGCGTTATTTAGAAGTGAAACTGTTCATTTCGTTATCGGCTTGGTACTGGTAATCTTTTCGGTTTATTTGTTGCTCGCCTTTTCGTCGTTCTTTTTCACGGGAGCGGCAGACCAGAGCATCATTGACGGAGGCAGTGCGCAGGAGCTGATTTCCACCAATAATGGGGTGAAGAACTACGCCGGTAGCCGCGGTGCGCAGTTGGCCAGCTATCTGATAAATGATTGTTTCGGCGTATCGTCTTTCCTGATTCTCGTGTTCCTGGCTGTGGCGGGATTGAAGCTGATGCGGGTGCGTGTGGTGCGTTTGTGGAAGTGGTTCATCGGCTGTTCGTTGATGCTGGTGTGGTTCTCGGTATTTTTCGGTTTTGTGTTTGTAGACCAGTACAAGGACTCTTTCCTCTATCTGGGCGGTATGCACGGATACAATGTCAGCAACTGGCTTGTGTCTCAAGTCGGTGTGCCGGGAGTATGGCTGCTATTGTTGGTAACTGCCATCTGCTTCCTCATCTATCTGAGTGCACGGACTGTCATCTGGTTGCGCAGATTGTTCAGTCTCAGCTTCTTGAAGCGTAAGGAGAAGGCGGAAAGCGTGCAGGGTGAAACGCCGGAAGAGTTCAAGACCTCTTGGGGTGCAAAGGAAAAGACTACTGCTCCGACACCGGAAGCTGCGGAGCCGGAAAAGGTTCTTGAAAAGGAGGAGGAGGTTGCTACAGAGGAAGAAGAGGACGAACCGCTGAATGAAATCACCCTTGACTTGGGTGGAAGTGATGGAAAGGTAAAGCCAGCCAAGTCTGCAGATGAGGATGTTACCATGACTTTTGAGACTCCTGCACCGGAGCCGGTGCCCCCTTTTCGGGAACAGCCGGTAGAGAAGGAGCCGGCATTCCAGGTTGAGAAGGCCGAAGAGGAGGAGTATGTGGGAACGGAGAAGGAGCCGTACAATCCCCGTCTGGATTTGGAAAACTATCATTACCCCACAATAGACTTGATGAAGCATTACGATGACAATGGTCCGACCATTGACATGGTAGAGCAGAACGCGAACAAGGATAAGATTATCAATACTCTGCGTAGTTTCGGTATAGAAATCAGTACCATTAAGGCGACGGTAGGTCCTACGGTGACGCTGTATGAAATCACTCCCGAGCAGGGCGTCCGCATTTCGAAGATACGTGGTCTGGAAGATGATATTGCCCTCAGCCTTTCGGCGCTCGGCATCCGTATCATCGCTCCCATTCCGGGAAAGGGTACGATTGGTATCGAAGTGCCCAACTCCAATCCGAAGATTGTATCCGGTCAGAGTATTATCGGCAGCAAGAAGTTCCAGGAGTCTACTTACGACTTGCCCATCGCACTGGGTAAGACGATTACGAATGAAGTGTTTATGGTGGATTTGTGCAAGATGCCGCACGTGCTCGTTGCCGGTGCTACCGGTCAGGGTAAGTCCGTGGGGTTGAATGCCATCATCACCTCCTTATTATATAAGAAGCATCCGGCAGAGCTGAAGTTTGTGCTGGTAGACCCCAAAAAAGTAGAATTCAGCATCTACTCCGTAATTGAGCATCACTTCCTCGCGAAATTACCCGACGGGGAAGATGCCATCATTACGGACGTCACGAAGGTGGTGCAGACTTTGAACTCCATCTGTGTGGAGATGGATACTCGCTATGACTTGCTGAAAGCTGCCCATGTGCGCAATATCAAGGAGTATAACGAGAAGTTCATCAACCGTCGTCTGAATCCGGAAAAGGGGCATAAGTTCATGCCTTATATCGTAGTCGTTATCGACGAGTTCGGTGACTTGATTATGACAGCCGGTAAGGATGTGGAACTGCCCATCGCACGTATCGCCCAGTTGGCGCGTGCCGTGGGTATACATATGATTATCGCTACACAGCGACCGACAACAAACATCATTACGGGTACGATTAAGGCCAACTTCCCGGCGCGTATCGCCTTCCGTGTATCGGCAATGGTCGATTCGCGTACCATCCTCGACCGTCCGGGAGCCAACCAGCTGATAGGCCGCGGTGATATGTTATTCCTACAGGGAGCTGACCCGGTGCGTGTGCAGTGTGCCTTTATCGATACGCCCGAAGTGGCGGAGATTACGAAGTTTATCGCCCGCCAGCAGAGTTACCCCACTGCTTTCTATCTGCCCGAATATGTGGATGAAAATGCAGGAGGTGATTTGGGGGATGTGGATATGGGACGTCTCGATCCTTTGTTCGAGGATGCAGCCCGTCTCGTTGTTATTCACCAGCAGGGTTCCACATCGCTCATTCAGCGTAAGTTTGCCATCGGTTATAATCGTGCCGGCCGCATCATGGACCAGTTGGAGAAAGCGGGGATTGTGGGACCGGCGCAAGGTAGTAAGGCGCGTGAGGTGTTCTGTATAGATGAGAGCGACCTGGAAATGCGGTTAAACAATTTGCAATAAGGAATGGTTATTTATAGAATGATGAAATTTGATAAGCTTTTACTTGGTGTGCTATTGCTGTTGTTTGCTGTGCCGATGTCGGCACAACAACCGGATGCCAAGAATATATTGGAGCGTACAGCCGAAGCCTTTCGGAAAGCGGGAGGGGTGAAGCTGGCGTTTACCGTGAACGAACAACAAGGCTCTTATGCGGGAGTTCTCTATCTGGAAGGTGAGAAGTTTGTGGTTGAGACCGAGGGAATGAAGACTTGGTTTGACGGACATACGCAGTGGAGCTATGTGGCTTCGGCAGATGAGGTGAATGTATCGGAACCTACGCAGGAGGAATTGCAGACTCTTAATCCGTATGCTTGGTTGTCCCTCTACAAGCAGGGATACAGATTGAAGTTGAGCAGTGTCGGTGGTAAGCAAGACAAGTCTGTTTATTACATCACCATGACTGCTGCCGACAAGAGAAAAGACCCTGAAAGTGTCTATCTGTTTGTGACAAAGGATACGTATCGTCTGCATCAAGTGGACTTGGCACCACGGGGGAGTAAGTATATGACTACTATCCTTATTGATAGCTACCAGACAGGACAATCCTATCCGGATAGTTTCTTTGTCTTTGACAAAAAAGCCTATCCTACAGCTGAAGTCATCGACATGCGCTAAATAGTAAATTGTAAATAGTCAAATAGTAAATAATATAATGATGGAAACAGAAAAAGTAAAATGTCTGATTATCGGTTCGGGTCCTGCCGGCTATACTGCCGCTATTTATGCAGGCCGTGCCAATCTTTCACCGGTACTTTATGCAGGATTGCAGCCCGGTGGCCAGTTGACAACCACTACTGATGTGGAGAATTTCCCCGGTTATCCCCAAGGTATCGGAGGTCCGGAATTAATGGAAGACCTGCGGAAGCAAGCCGAACGTTTTGGTGCAGATTTGCGTTATGGAGTTGCTACCGCAGCCAATCTTGCTGAAGCACCTTACAAGATTACGATTGATGACGAAAAGATGATTGAGGCTGAAACGCTGATTATTGCTACAGGTGCCGCTGCGAAGTATCTGGGGCTGGAGGATGAAAAGAAATATGCGGGAATGGGTGTCAGCGCTTGTGCCACTTGTGACGGTTTCTTCTACCGCAAGAAAACGGTAGCTGTTGTAGGGGGTGGAGATACTGCCTGCGAGGAAGCTGTTTACCTTGCCGGACTGGCTGCCAAGGTTTATCTGATTGTCCGCAAACCTTATCTTCGCGCTTCCAAGATTATGCAGGAGCGTGTGATGAAGCATGACAAGATTGAAGTACTGTTCGAACATAATGCCGTAGGCTTGTTTGGAGAGAACGGTGTGGAAGGTGTACATTTGGTACAGCGTATGGGTGAACCTGATGAGAAGCGCTATGATGTGGCTATTGACGGTTTCTTCTTGGCTATCGGCCATAAACCCAACTCAGATATTTTCAAACCTTATGTAGATACGGACGAAGTAGGTTATATCGTCACCGAGCCGGGAACACCGCGTACCAAAGTGCCGGGCGTATTCGCCGCCGGAGACGTTGCTGATCCTCACTATCGTCAAGCCATCACCGCTGCCGGAACTGGTTGCCAGGCAGCCATTGAAGCGGAACGGTATCTTTCTGCAAAAGGAGTGATTTAATAAGGGATTAAGGATTAGGGATTAGTTTGTGACAGTATTATACATATAACAAGAGGTATAAGCTCATCCCTAATCCTTAATCCCTTATCCTCATCCTATCTTGCTGATTTTCTTCAGCTTTTCTTCGTCTATGATTTTGATTTTACGTCCGTCGATGGTGATTAACCGTTCTGTGGCAAACTGTGACAACGTACGTATGGCGTTGGAAGTGGTCATGTTTGACAAATTGGCCAGATCTTCACGCGAGAGATAGATACTCAAGGTGGAGCCGTCTTCCTCCAAACCATAACTTTCTTTGAGGAATAGCAGGGATTCTGCGAGTCTTCCGCGGATATGTTTCTGCGTCAGGTTTACAGTGCGTTCATCGGCAATGCCCAAGTCAACGGACAATTGCTTGATGAAGAACATGGCAAGGTCGTTGTTTTGTGTGAGCAGAGTCATCAAGGCAGTCATGGGGATTTGGCAAACAAGAGACGGCTCGAATGCAGATGCTGCCGTGACATAGTCTGTTTTTGCAAAGTAAGGGCGGTAACCGAAATATTCGACAGGTTTAATCATACGGATAATCTGGCTTCTACCACCGACTCCGTCTTTATAGATTTTGACCTTTCCACTCAGCAGACACATCAAATGCGTAGGTGTCTCGCCTTCGCAATGGATGACTTCGTTTTTTTTGTAGTTCTGGAGTGTGAAGTGGTTGGCGAGGAATTCCCGTTGTTCGTCATTCAAGGGAGACCATATATCTGCAATCAACTCCGGAACATTAATATCAGACAAGTTTACTTTTACCATAACTGCTGCAAAACTGTGTTATACAGCACAAATGTAAAAAGAAAAAATTAAATATTGCACAAATATGACAAAAAGATGTCGTAGGGGGGGAGATAAAGGAAAATCTATATATTTACGATTAGACGATTTACGATTGAAGTTTGTATTGTTAAACAACTGCTCATTAGTAGGTGGGTTTATGATTGTATGAGTAACTCCAATCGTAAACCGTCAAATCGTAAATCGTAGTAACTTAATTGTTTATCGTAGTATCTCTATCCCCCTCCCTACGGGGGAGGGGCTAGGGAGAGGCCTACTTTGTAAACAGCAGCTCCCTATATTTCGGAAGCGGCCAGATTTCATCATCAATTTCCATCTCAAGGTGGTCGATGTGGTCACGGATACTTTCCAGATAAGGGCGTACGGTTTCTTCGTAAGCGAAAGCCTTGTCTTTGTAGTTATCCATGTGGTTGGCTACTTTGCGGGCTTCGGTCATTTCGCGTACTTGTACCTTGATGGCTGTTACGCGCTTGGAAATTTCGCGTACAAGCTCTTTCCGGTCGGCACTGAGGACTTCGTATTCTTCGGGAGAGAAGGTCTCGCGCAGGCCACGGAGATTTTCCAGCAGACGGTTTTGGTAGATAACGGCAGTCGGTACGATGTGGTTGATGGCAAGATCGCCCAATACACGGCTTTCTATCTGTACCTTCATGGTGTATTTCTCCAGTTCTACTTCCAAGCGGCAGGCAAGCTCCGTTTCGTTGAAGATACGTTCGCCGATGAGTACGGAACGGGACTGGTTATCCATGTAGTGCATCAAGGCTTCGGGAACGTGGCAGATGTTGGTCAGCCCACGGCGGGCGGCTTCCTGCTTCCATTGTTCGGAGTAGCCGTCACCCTCAAAGCGGATAGGCTCGGAGGCGATGATGGTCTCTTTCATAATGCGGAAGATGGCTTCATCCTTGCCGACTCCTTCTTCCATCAGTTTGTCGATGGAGACTTTGAATTCGTTCAACTGGTTTGCCATAGCTGCATTGATGGCAATCATGGCGGCGGCACAGTTGGCGGACGAACCTGCGGCACGGAACTCAAAGCGGTTGCCGGTGAAGGCGAATGGGGAAGTACGGTTACGGTCGGTGGTATCCAGTAATATTTCGGGAATACGTCCGATGCCTAATTTCAGTGTTGTCTTTTCTTCCGATGTCATCTTGCTGCTGCTTATCTGGCGGGCTATCTCGTCGAGGATGGAAGACAGCTGTTTGCCCAGGAAGATGGACAGAATGGCGGGAGGCGCTTCATTGGCTCCCAGACGGTGGCTGTTTCCGGCACTCATGATGGAGGCGCGCAGCAAGTTCTGGTTTTTGTATACCATCATCAGTACGTTTACCAGGAAGGTAAGGAACAGCATGTTTCCTTTCGGATTCTTGCCCGGTGCAAACAAATTGATACCCGTATCGGTGCAAAGCGACCAGTTGTTGTGCTTGCCGGAGCCGTTCACGCCGTTGTAGGGTTTTTCGTGAAGCAGTACGGCGAAGTGATGCTTGCGTGCGATGCGTTTCATCAGATCCATCACAAGCTGGTTGTGGTCGTTGGCAAGGTTGGCATTCTCAAAGATAGGCGCCAGCTCAAACTGGTTGGGAGCTACTTCGTTATGGCGGGTCTTGACCGGGATACCCAGTTTGTGACATTCGATTTCCAGTTCTTTCATAAAAGCTGTGACACGTGGGGGGATGGAGCCGAAATAGTGGTCCTCCAGCTGCTGGTCTTTGGCCGAGGAGTGTCCCATCAGGGTACGTCCGGTCAGACAAAGGTCCGGGCGGGCATTGTACAGTGCCGAGTCGACGAGGAAATATTCTTGTTCCCAGCCTAAATTGGTATAAACGCGTGTGATATTCTTGTCGAACAACTGGCATACGTCTGTCGCTGCTTTGTCTACGGCTGCCAAGGCTTTGAGCAATGGAGTCTTGTAGTCGAGCGCTTCGCCGGTATAAGAGATGAAGATAGTGGGGATGCAAAGTGTGGTATCTACCACAAAGGCAGGTGAGGAAACATCCCAAGCAGTATATCCTCGTGCTTCGAATGTGTTTCTGATACCCCCGTTGGGGAAAGAGGATGCATCCGGTTCCTGCTGGATGAGCAGTTTGCCGGAAAAACGTTCAATCACTTCCGTTCCTTCTCCGAATTCGATGAAGCCGTCATGTTTCTCGGCTGTTCCGTCCGTCAGAGGCTGGAACCAGTGCGTGTAGTGGGTGACGTTGAGGGACTTTGCCCAACTTTTCATGCCGTTGGCAATCAGGTCTGCCATTTCGCGGTTGATGGGAGTGCCTTTTTCAATGGCGTCGGTTACGGCTTTGTAGGCTTCACGGGGCAGGTATTCCTGCATTTTCTTACGGTCGAAGACATGGCTGCCGTAGTAGTCGGACAGTTTGTTTGAAGGGGTGGTCACTTCAAGAGGTTGCCGATTGGCAAGTTCTTGCAAAGCAAAAAATCGCATTTTTGACATATAAGTCTCTCCTTTTATTGGTTGTTGGGCGCAAAAATACATGTTTTTTCTGAACTACCCCCTCTTTTTTAGGGGGTATTCTCGAAAATATTAGTGTTTTTTGAGAATAGACCCCCTGAAAAAGCCTGCTTGTTATGGAAAAACGACCCAAAGCTTGCGTTTGTTACATGCCATGATTAGTAATCTTTCCGCATCACGATTAGTAATCTTAGTGCGTCGTGATTAGTAATTTTCATGTGTCACAATTACGAATCATTCTGTACATGACACTTGTGGCACCCTTTTTATAACAATTAATATAGGTTCGTATTTATCTCGCACAAACTATGTGTGCTTGTGTATTATTGTCTCGCGCGCGTAACATATATTTTATAATAAAGGGTGTCACAAGTGTCATCCCCACTTCTTTATGGAACATGTTTTTGCATTACACAAATTCTTCCGTATATTTGTCCCGATTCTATAAGGAGAAATTGCGGTTGAAACGTTTGTTGTTTATATGGATTTGGATTTGCTTCTTGTTTTCTTTTGTACAGAAGGCAGGGGCAGAGCGTGTATCTTATCCGGTTGACAAACATGTGAGTTCGGCAGACTCCATCATGGAGAAAGTCATCTTCTTTGCCCCCCTTTATGAACGTATTATTGAAAGTTACAAGGCTGAGCTTTACATAAAGGGCTGGGTGAATATCCGTAAGAAGAATCATATTCTCCGCTACATCCCTTCCATGTTCCGGCCCAAGAAAGGGGTGCGGGAATATATGATGGAAACTTATAGCGATTTGCATTTTACTGCTCCCGACATCTATGACCAGAAGGTAAAGGCAAGTGTCGGTACTGCTTCCGAGTTTTGGGAAATGGACGGACGGCTGCCGGAATATTTTCACATCAACATCTATTCTTCTACCTTATTATATGACAAACTACTCTCTCCTTTAGCACCCAATGCCAAAAAATATTATACCTATCGGATTGATACGGTGATGGGGGAACGGCATGCCCTTCAGTATAAAATCCGTTTTATGCCAAAAAGCAAAAGCTTTCAGCTGGTGGGCGGTTATCTGATTGTGAGTGATAACGTGTGGAGTGTACGCGAGATGCGTTTTTCCGGACGTAATGAGATGGTGCGGTTCAATAATCTGGTGAAGATGGGTAATGTGGGCGATTCGGACGAATTTCTTCCGTTGCAGTATGATGTGGATGCAACGTTTCGTTTTTTGGGAAATGTGGTAGATGGCACTTATGAAGCTGTACTCGATTATAAGAACATCATTCAGAAAACTTCTGGCAGTGATATACGGAGGTCGGTGAAGAAAAGTAAATATGACTTGTCCGATTCATACACGTTGCGTACTGATACGAATGCTTATCTACGTGATACTGCTTACTTTAAAACTTTGCGTCCCATTCCTTTGACTCCGCATGAGGAGACACTGTATCAGGATTTCTTCTTGCGTCGGGATACGCTCGCCCGGAAAAAGAAACCGGTGAATAAGAACTTGGAGTTTTGGGGGCAGATTGGAGATGCATTGATCAGTCGCTATACGGTAGACCTTGATAAATTGGGGAGTGTGCGCTGTTCACCACTAATCAATCCTTTTCTTTTGAGCTATAGCGGCAAGCATGGAATTTCGTATCGGCAGGAGTTCAAGTACAACCGTATTTTTACCGGTGATCGCCTGCTGCGCATCGTTCCCCGGATAGGTTATAATTTTAAGGAAAAAGAGTTTTACTGGAGGGTGAGGTCCGATTTTGATTATTGGCCCCGTAAGCGTGCAGCATTGCATCTGGAGTTTGGTAACGGTAACCGGATTTACAGCAGTGATGTGCTGGACGACCTGAAAGCCATCCCCGACAGTATTTTTGACTTCAACCAGATACACTTGGATTATTTCAAGGATTTGTATCTGAATCTGCGTCATAGCTGGGAAATAGTAAACGGTCTGTCGCTGGAAGTGGGTGTATCCATGCACAGACGTACGGAAGTGAACCGCTCCCGGTTTGAACTGAACTACCCGAGCATGCCGCCTACCAAGTCGGCCACCCGTGCCGGTTCCGGAGGTTCATCCTTCTTTCCGAATTTTGACCCGAATATCCTGAACAAGTTCCGCCATACCTATAATAGTTTTGCTCCCCGCGTCCGCCTCACCTGGACTCCGGGACAATACTATTATATGAATGGCGACCGTAAAGTAAATCTTCATTCCAAGTATCCTTCCATCTCAGTAGATTGGGAGCGGGGACTCAGTGGAGTGTTGCAGAGCAGTGGTTCGTACGAGCGTGTAGAGATTGATTTGCAGCATCAGGTTTCTTTGGGCTTGATGCGTGATATTTATTGGCGTTTTGGTTGGGGAGAGTTTACCAATCAGAAGGAACTGTACTTTGTGGACTTTGCCAATTTGCGGCGTTCCAATCTTCCTATGGGTTGGAGTGATGATATTGGCGGGGTGTTCCAGTTGCTGGACGGCCGCTGGTATAACTCTTCCCGTAAATATATCCGCGGACACCTTACCTATGAAGCGCCTTTCCTCCTGCTCCGCCATCTGATGAAATATACCCAATATGTATTGAATGAACGTCTGTATCTGAATGCATTGGTGGTTCCTCACTTGAAACCTTATCTGGAAGTAGGGTATGGCATTGGTACACATATATTTGACTTTGGCTTGTTTGCCAGCTTTGCAAACTGGAAGTATCAGGAAATAGGTTGCAAATTTACCTTCGAACTGTTTAACAGATAGCAATGTGGTAATGTGATTAATGTGCCAATGTGTCAATGACCAGGGCGTGATGGCGTAGCATAAACATAGCGCAGCCAATTAGCCAATTAGCATATTGGCACATTATCACATTAATCAATTGTCAATTATTGATTCTTTTGTAACTTTGCTGCAAATTACTTGGAGCTATGGGTATAGTAATAGGAATAGATGTGGGTGGAAGTACCACGAAAATCGTTGGAATCAATGGAGAACAGATACAGTCTCCAATGTTTATTACGGCTACCGACCCGGTGACTTCCTTATTCGGAGCATTCGGTAAGTATATTTATGACAATGGTATACAGCTGGCCGATGTGGAGCAGGTGATGCTGACGGGAGTGGGAAGCGCATTTGTCAACAGCCCTCTATATGGACTGCCTACTCGCAAAACGGATGAGTTTATTGCCAATGGTTTGGGAGCCAGACATGCAACGGATATAGACCAACTGATTGTAGTCAGCATGGGTACCGGCACTTCTTTTGTGAAAATAGATGGAGACAAGGTGCAGCATATTGGCGGCTTGGGGATTGGTGGAGGTACCTTGCAGGGATTATCGAGGTTGCTGTTGAAAACTCATGATATTCATCAGGTGTCCGAGTTGGCTGAGAAAGGGGATGTAACTCGTGTCAACTTGCAGATAGGTGATATTTGCAACACTGCTTTGCCTGACTTGCCGGTGAGTGCTACCGCCTCTCTTTTCGGAAAAGCGGATAGCAATGCTTCTCAAGAAGATATTGCCTGCGGTATAATTTATACGGTACTTCAAACCATTGGAGGAGCTGCTGTACTGTCAGCTTTGAACAGTCCTATCAAGGATTTCGTTCTGATAGGAAATCTCACCCAACTGCCCCAGTGCCGGGAGGTGTTTTCTAAAATGGAAGCCATCTATCATGTACATTTTCATATACCGCCCTATGCTGAATATAGAACAGCAATAGGAGCGGCATTGGCATATATAAAAGAAAGGCAAGGGTAGTGGTTACTTCTTGCCTGCCTTCTTCATATAGCTGTTTATCAAGGTACATGCGGGAGCGGCCACCGTACCGTGGTCAAATCCCTCCATCTGATAGAGGGTGGTTTTTTGTCCCAATGCTTTGAGGAGGGCATATAAATGGGCGTTTTCCTCATAGCGTGCCAGCATCTCCAACTCTTTGTCGCCAGTGATAAGTATCATGGGTGAAGCGTCTTTTCTTACGTTATTGGAAGGAGCATATTTATCTATAATCGGAGTGTCGGAAGGCAGTCCGCGTTCTTTGCGGATGGTATAATGAGTGGTGGTCTGTCCGCTGATGGGGAAAGCGCCTGCCAGGCTGTTGGCATCAATATTCCACTTTGCCAGGTAACTCTTGTCCAGATTGAGCATCAGACAGAGATAACCACCGGCTGAATGACCGGCTATGTATATTTTGTCTTTATCTCCTCCGAATTCTTCTATATTCTCGAAAGTCCAAGCAACGGCCTCTGCGGCATCTTCCGTGTAGGCAGGATTTTGGGCACGCGGGCTGAGTCGGTAGTTTACGGCTATCACGGCGTAGCCTTGCTCCAGGAACTCCTTCGGAAAATGTTTTTCTCCGGCTTCCAGTCCTCCGCCGTGGAACCAGATAAGGGTGGCAAATCCTTTTTTATCAGTAGGATAATGGAGGTCGAGCTTACAACGCTCCAGCTTATAACTGTCCTTTTCGCCGGGATGAAGATAGGAAATGTTCTTTTGCGTACGGTAGTTGTTGTCCGTTGTCTGATTTTGGCTATAACATAATAATGTATAGCAAATGATGGAAATGCATGCGATTATCTTTTTCATGATAAATTATTGAGATTATGTATAAATGAAACGATGCAAAGGTAACATTTTTTTTATTCTTTAATTGATTATTCCACTGCTGTTTTGAATGCTTTTTGTTTTGTAGTTCAAGAAAATACTTCTATCTTTGCGCCCGATTTACAATGAGTCAACATAAAGTCTCACTTAATTAACGAGTTAAACAATTTATTTATTAATGGAAAATTTAAAGAATGTAGCTCCTATTGAAGACTTCAACTGGGATGCTTATGAGAACGGCGAATCAGTAGCCAGTGCAAGCCACGAAGAACTGGAAAAGGCGTATGACAATACGTTGAACAAGGTTAACGACCGCGAGGTAGTTGATGGAACCGTAATCGCAATGAACAAGCGTGAAGTAGTTGTGAACATCGGTTACAAATCAGACGGTATCATTCCGATGAGTGAATTCCGTTACAATCCTGAACTGAAGGTTGGTGATACTGTTGAGGTATACATCGAAAACCAGGAAGACAAGAAAGGACAGCTCGTTCTGTCTCACCGTAAAGCTCGTGCTACCCGTTCTTGGGATCGCGTAAACGCAGCTTTGGAAAACGAAGAAATTATCAAGGGTTACATCAAGTGCCGCACAAAGGGTGGTATGATTGTAGACGTATTCGGCATCGAAGCTTTCTTGCCGGGTTCTCAAATCGACGTGAAGCCTATCCGCGACTACGATGTATTCGTTGGCAAAACTATGGAATTCAAGGTTGTTAAGATCAACCAGGAATTCAAGAATGTGGTTGTTTCCCACAAGGCTCTTATCGAAGCCGAACTGGAACAACAGAAGAAGGAAATCATCGGTAAACTCGAAAAAGGACAAGTTCTCGAAGGTACCGTTAAGAATATCACTTCCTATGGTGTATTTATCGACTTGGGTGGCGTAGATGGTTTGATTCACATCACAGACCTTTCTTGGGGCCGTGTCAGCGATCCGAAAGAAGTGGTTGAACTCGACCAGAAACTCAACGTCGTTATCCTTGACTTCGATGATGAGAAGAAGCGTATCGCTCTCGGCTTGAAGCAACTCACTCCGCATCCTTGGGATGCACTGGATGCTAACCTGAAGGTTGGCGACCACGTGAAGGGTAAAGTTGTAGTTATGGCTGACTACGGTGCATTCATCGAAATCGCTCCGGGTGTTGAAGGTCTGATTCACGTATCTGAAATGTCTTGGTCACAACACTTGCGTTCTGCACAAGACTTCATGAAGGTAGGTGACGAAGTAGAGGCAGTAGTCCTGACTTTGGACCGCGAAGAACGTAAGATGTCTTTGGGTATCAAGCAGCTGAAGTCTGACCCGTGGGAAACTATCGAAGAGAAGTATCCTATCGGCAGCAAGCACACTGCAAAGGTTCGTAACTTCACTAATTTCGGTGTATTCGTTGAAATCGAAGAAGGTGTTGACGGCTTGATTCACATCTCTGACCTGTCTTGGACGAAGAAGGTTAAACATCCGTCTGAATTCACTCAGATTGGTGCAGACATCGACGTACAAGTTCTGGAAATCGACAAGGAAAACCGTCGCTTGAGCCTTGGCCACAAGCAACTCGAAGAAAATCCCTGGGATGTATTCGAAACTGTATTTACAGTAGGTTCTGTACACGAAGGTACTATCATCGAAATGCTGGATAAGGGTGCTGTAGTTGCTCTGCCTTATGGTGTAGAAGGCTTCGCTACTCCGAAGCACCTCGTTAAGGAAGACGGATCACAAGCTCAGTTGGACGAGAAGCTTGAATTCAAGGTAATTGAGTTCAACAAGGACGCTAAGCGTATCATCCTTTCTCACAGCCGTATCTTCGAAGATGCTGCAAAGGCAGAAGAAAGAGCTGAAAAGAAGGCTGCTACTAAGAAGTCAACCGGTAAGAGAGAAGACGTTGCTCCTGCTATCCAAAACCAGGCTGCATCCACTACTCTGGGTGACATTGATGCTTTGGCTGCCTTGAAGGAACAGATGGAAGCTGGAAAGAAATAATTACTCCGTTCTATAAATGAAGGAAGGGTACTTGCGCAAACAAGTGCCCTTCTTTTTTATGATTTGTCAATAGAATTTTATGGAATTAAGGATGGTTTTTCCATAAATGTTTATCTTTGCAGGGTGGTTACTTTTGCAATCATAGAAATATTCAATAATTTAATTTTCATTTATTATGAAAAACATGTTCAAAAATGCAGGGAAGATGGTGTTGTTCACTTGCCTGTCGCTGATGTTACTAACCGCATGCGGCCAGAAGTCTAAACTCAAGCTGGCTATCGCAGCAGCCAACAAACAATGTCCCATGGATATGGGAGCTTCCGGCGAAATATCCAGTATTACTTTTGATGGGTCGGATGTGGTATATGTACTGCTTATGAATGAAAGTTTCCTCAATATAGACGCTTTGAAAGAGAATCCTGATGCAATGAAGTCTGCTGTGACTGTTATGTTCGGTAATCCACAAGGGTCCATTAAAGAGATGCTGGATTTGGTTGTCGGTACTGATTCCGGTATAAAGTTCATATATAAAGGAAAGACATCCGGTAACGAAGTGGAATGTTATCTGACTACTCAGGACTTGAAAGATATATTGAATGGTGGTGGTGCATCTGCCGACAGCAGTGACGAGAAGAAACTGGAAGAGCAAGTGAAGATGACCAACGTATCGTGCCCGATGCAGGTGGATGAAGCCACTATGCTCAATAAACTGACAATCGAGTCGGATAAGGTGCTTTATCATTATACGATTGACGAATCTGTAGTACAGATGTCTGCTTTGAAAGAAAATGCCGAACAGATGAAGGCAAATGTGAAGAACTCTTTGAACTCCTCCGATCCAGCCTTGCACATGTTCTTGGAAGTATGTGTGAAGTGTGATAAAGGGGTGGGCTATCTGTATAAAGGGAATAAATCCGGAGAAACTTTTGAAATATCCTTTGGAGTTTCAGAGATAAAGGCTCTTCTATAAATCAAGGAGTAGAAATCAGTTCGGAAGGTTTGGAATGGAAAAATTTGAGTTACATATTCTTGGTTGTGGTTCCGCTTTACCCACAACGCGTCATTTCCCTACGTCTCAAATTGTGAACGTGCGCGACAAGTTGTTTATGATTGATTGTGGGGAAGGGGCGCAGTTGCAGTTCCGTAAATCACATCTGAAGTTTTCACGTTTGAATCATATTTTTATCTCTCACTTGCATGGAGACCATTGTTTTGGCTTATTAGGACTGATTTCTACACTTAACCTTTTAGGACGTACAGCAGAGTTGCATATCCATTCTCCCAAAGGGCTGGAAACATTACTGACACCTATGCTGGATTTTTTTAATAGGCAGATGACGTACAAGGTCCTTTTCCATGAGTTTGATACGAAAGAACCGATGCTGATTTATGAAGACCGTTCGTTGACGGTTACTACCATTCCTTTGCGTCATCGTATGCCGTGTTGTGGTTTTTTGTTTGCAGAAAAGCGGCGTCCTAACCATATTATCCGTGAAATGGTCGATTTCTACCAAGTGCCGGTATACGAATTGAATCGTATAAAGAATGGGGCCGATTACGTGACACCGGAGGGAAAAACTGTTTCCAACAACTTGTTGACCCGTCCTTCTGCTCCGTCCCGCAGTTATGCTTATTGCTCGGATACCATCTATCTTCCTTCTATCGTGGAGCAGATAAAAGGGGTTGATTTACTTTTTCATGAGGCGACATTTGCGAATGAGGATGCGCCACGTGCCAAAGAAACATTTCATACAACTGCTGCACAAGCGGCTGAAATAGCCAGGAAGGCTGAAGTGAAGAAGTTGTTGATAGGACATTTTTCGGCACGATACGAAGATGAAAATATCTTGCTTCAAGAAGCATCCGCTATTTTTCCGGATACTCAGCTTGCCAAAGAAACACTTTGTGTATCGGTATGAATTAAACTTTTCGTATCTTTGGCAGTCTAAAACAACAAATGCGAATAGAAATTTATGACCCCTTCCTATAATGAACGCGAAGTGTTGGCTCTTCTACAAGAAGAAAGCACACAAAAGCGGGGATTTGAGATGATTGTTACCCAATATAGCGAGCAGCTGTATTGGCAGATTCGTCGTATGGTCCTCTCTCATGAAGATGCCAATGATTTACTTCAGAATACTTTCATTAAAGCATGGATTAATATAGATTATTTCAGGGCAGAGGCTAAACTCTCTACCTGGCTCTATCGCATAGCCTTGAATGAATGCCTCACTTTTCTGAACAAACAACGGGCTGCTTCCACAGTCTCTTTGGATGACCCCGAGGCAGATGCACTTCAAAAGCTTGAAAGTGATCCTTACTTCTCCGGTGATAAAGCAGAGATGGCTTTGCAAAAAGCCTTGCTTGCCTTGCCGGAAAAACAACGTATGGTGTTTAACCTGAAGTATTACCAGGAAATGAAATACGAAGAGATGTCCGATATATTTGGTACTTCCGTAGGTGCCTTGAAGGCTTCCTATCACCATGCCGTGAAGAAAATAGAAAAGTTTTTGGGTGAGGAGTATTAAACCTTTGCCACAAAACAATGTCTAATTAAACAGAAAGGAGAAAGCTTATGAAAGAAGAAGATAAAATACTGAAAAAGATAGGGACGGAAAATCCTTTCCGCGTTCCTGACGGCTACTTTGAGAATCTTACTTCAGAGGTAATGAACCGGCTTCCCGAAAAAGAGAAACTCATTGCTGTGCAGACAGAGCCTACAATGTGGCAGAAGGTAAGGCCTTGGTTGTATATGACCGCCATGTTTATAGGTGCGGCATTGATTATCCGTGTAGCTTCTTCGGAGCATACTCCATCTGTAGAGCGTATGGCTGCTGATGATACGGAAACAGAAATGGAATATATTAATATGGCTGTAGAGAATTCCATGCTGGATGATTATTCATTGTATGTTTATTTGGCAGACTCTGATGCAGAATAAGGTAACAACACTCAATTATTTAAAAATGAAGAAACTAATTGTTTTATTGGTTATGATATGTGGCATTATGCCTCTGCTTTGGGCTAGCGATGGATGTGACCAGCATCTGTCACCTGAAGAGTTTCGTGCCAAACAAAAAGCGTTTATAACGGAGAAAGCCGGACTGACGAGTGAGGAGGCAGCCAAGTTCTTCCCATTGTATTTTGAATTGCAGGACCGGAAAAAGCAGCTAAATGACGAGGCTTGGAAGTTGCTCCGACAAGGGAAAGATGAAAAAACAACCGAAGCCCAGTATGAGGAAATTATGGAAGGTGTATATGATGCCCGTATCGCTTCTGACCGGTTGGACAAGACCTACTTTGATAAGTTCAAGAAAATATTGCCTTGTAAAAAGATTTATCTGGTGCAAAGGGCTGAAATGCGTTTCCACCGTGAATTGCTGAAAGGCATGCATAAAAAGGGGGATGCTCCTCCACGAAAAACACAAGGGAAAAGATGAATAGTGAATGAATACAAATAAGGAAGGTTGCCACAATGATGTGAGCAACCTTCTTTTTTAAATGATAGATACCTTGTTTTAGCCTTGCTAAACCTCTACTTTAGTTCCCTAAACCTTTACTTTAGCCAGCTAAACCTGACCTTTAGAAGAATCATCTTGTTTCCCTTCTTTTTCCAGTACTTTCGCTTCGTTCCATAGCTTATCCATCTCCTCCAGCGTCATGTCATGGAGGTTTTTGCCCTCCTTGATGCTGTGCGCTTCTACATAGTTGAAGCGGTTGATGAACTTCTGGTTGGTCTGTTCCAGCGCATTGTCCGGATTGATTTTGTAGAGGCGGGCAGCGTTGATGAGGCTGAACATGACATCGCCGAATTCAGCTTCAGCTTTTTCCTTATCCATGTGGTCGACTTCTGTCTGGAACTCCCGGATTTCTTCTTTTACCTTATCCCACACCTGTTCGCGTTCTTCCCAGTCGAATCCTACATTACGGGCCTTGTCCTGGATACGATAGGCCTTGATGAGCGAGGGTAGGGCGGTGGGCACACCGCTCAGTACGGTTTTATTCCCATCTTTTTCCTTCAGCTTCAACTGTTCCCAGTTTTCTGAGACCTGACCTGCGGTTTCTGCCTTTACATCGCCGAAGACATGGGGATGGCGGAAAATAAGTTTCTCACAAAGACGGTCGCACACGTCTTTCATATCGAAATCACCGGTTTCGGAGCCTATCTTTGCATAAAAAGCCACATGCAGCAGCACATCGCCCAGCTCTTTGCAGATGTCATTCTTGTCATCGCGTATCAGGGCGTCACAAAGTTCATAAGTCTCTTCGATGGTATTGGGGCGCAGGCTTTCGTTGGTCTGCTTGCGGTCCCAGGGACATTTCTCGCGCAGCTCGTCGAGTATGTCGAGGAAGCGGCCGAAGGCTTCCATCTGTTCTTTTCTTGTATGCATGATTTTGAAATTTAGTTTTTCCATTCTTCGTATGAGATAAGCAAGCCTATTACTTCCGAATAGTTCTTGCGTCCGCTTTGAATCTTGTTTCCTTTAAGGTACAAGTCGTAGATAAAGTTCTGGATGTCTCCGATGAGCGGACTGTATTTCTCCATCCAGTATTGCTGGTTCTTTTGGGCCAGTTCTATGATTTCAGGACGTATCCGGTTGAAAAGTTCTGCGTATTCTTCTTCGCTCATCAGTCGGCGGGCATTGCCCAGCACATGTGGGAGTACGGAGAAATACCCACTGAAACGAATCTCTTTCACCTGCGAACGGGTGCAGACCTGGTAAGCGTAGAAGTTGGCTTCTGCCTCGCTGGTGATGCCTAAAAAGTGTGCCAGCTCGTGGGCATAAGTAGCAGGATATTGTGGTGGAAGCAAATCGCCGTTCAGCGTGAATTCGCAGAAGAAAGGTCCCATGCTTCCCGTAACGCTTACCATGGAAATGAACGGGGTGAAAAGCATGGTCTTCACGCGCGGAGAGGAGTGGGGAGGGCGGTGTATCCCCAGCGTATCGCTGATTTGGTTGTATCCGTGTACGCTTTCCCGGCAGACCAATGGTTCGTCAATGGAGGTGACATCTGTATAGGAAGCATTCAGCTTGTCTATATAGTTGTCTACAAATGACTGAAAGATTTCGGGAGTATAGGCAGTATAAGGAATGTTTGTCCTGCCATAAAAGTCCTTTTGTGAGTAGTTCAGTCCCCATGCCAGATAGAACCATACATATATCCACAGCAAGTATTCCATTTCGTTCAGCAGAATCTGTTTCCACTTCTTCTTCTGGATATAGCGTGCCCTGATGGGATTGAAGAGGAGCCCGAGTACACTGAGGAAAATAAACAAGTCGCCTATGGCAAAAGGCATGAGTTTTGAAAAGGAGGACAAGAAATGGGAAATCACCGGATATACAGACTGTGCATATACTTCTCCCAATATTGGAATGAGCTGCGTTGCCCATACAACAGACAGTAATACGATTAATACGACATACCGGATTTTCAATTTGTCTCTCATTTTTATTTTCAACCTACCATTAAGAGGACTATCGACCTCTAACTCCTAAGCCCGGAGGGCGATAACTCCCTTTAACTCCTACTAACTCCTGACTCATTTTGTAGGGACAAAAATATATATTTAAATTTTAATTCATTAATTTTGCGCCCGTTATTCGCAATAAATTAATTATAGAGATTTAAAAACATGGAATTAGCAAGTAAGTACAATCCCGCTGACGTGGAGGGAAAGTGGTACCAGTATTGGTTGGACCACAAATTATTCAGTTCGAAACCCGATGGTCGTGAGCCTTACACCGTCGTCATCCCGCCCCCCAACGTCACCGGTGTGTTGCACATGGGACACATGCTTAATAATACCATACAAGATATTCTGGTACGCCGTGCCCGCATGGAAGGCAAGAATGCCTGCTGGGTGCCGGGAACCGACCATGCATCCATTGCTACCGAGGCCAAGGTGGTGAACAAACTTGCCGCACAAGGCATCAAGAAGACAGACCTTACCCGCGACGAGTTCTTGAAGCATGCCTGGGAATGGACTGACGAACATGGCGGCATCATCTTGAAGCAGCTCCGCAAGCTGGGCGCTTCCTGCGATTGGGATCGTACAGCTTTTACTATGGATGAGAAACGCAGTGAAAGCGTGCTCAAGGTCTTTGTCGACTTGTATAACAAAGGTCTGATTTACCGCGGTGTCCGTATGGTGAACTGGGACCCGAAGGCACTGACCGCTCTTAGTGATGAGGAAGTAATCTATAAGGAAGAGCACAGCAAGCTGTACTATCTGAAGTATATGGTAGAAGGTGACCCCGAAGGACGTTATGCAGTGGTTGCTACCACCCGTCCTGAAACCATCATGGGAGATACAGCCATGTGCATCAATCCGAATGACCCCAAGAATACCTGGTTGAAGGGTAAGAAGGTGATTGTGCCGTTGGTAGGACGCGTTATCCCGGTCATCGAGGACGATTATGTAGACATCGAATTCGGTACAGGTTGCCTGAAGGTAACCCCTGCCCACGATGTGAACGACTATATGCTGGGCGAGAAGTACAACCTGCCGAGCATCGACATCTTCAATGATAACGGAACGCTTAGTGAAGCTGCCGGCTTGTATATCGGTATGGACCGTTTCGATGTGCGCGAGCAGATTGAGAAGGACCTGGCTGCTGCCAGTCTGTTGGAGAAAGTGGAAGCCTATACCAACAAGGTAGGTTTCTCCGAACGTACCAACGTGCCCATCGAACCGAAACTTTCCATGCAGTGGTTCCTGAAGATGCAGCACTTTGCCGACATGGCTTTGCCGCCGGTGATGAATGATGAGTTGAAGTTCTATCCTGCCAAATATAAGAATACGTACAAGAACTGGTTGGAAAATATCAAGGACTGGTGTATCAGCCGCCAGTTGTGGTGGGGGCATCGCATTCCTGCTTATTTTTTGCCGGAAGGTGGTTATGTAGTGGCTGCCACTCCCGAAGAAGCCTTGGCGTTGGCAAAAGAGAAAACAGGTAATGCCGGTCTTAAACAGGAAGACCTTCGTCAGGACGAAGACTGTCTGGATACTTGGTTCTCTTCCTGGCTGTGGCCTATTTCTTTGTTTGACGGTATCAACAATCCGGGCAATGAGGAAATCAGCTACTATTATCCTACCAGCGACTTGGTGACCGGTCCGGACATTATCTTCTTCTGGGTAGCCCGTATGATTATGGCAGGTTATGAATATGAAGGAAAGATGCCGTTCAAGAACGTTTACTTTACGGGTATTGTCCGTGACAAGCTGGGACGTAAGATGTCCAAGTCGTTGGGTAACTCTCCCGATCCATTGGACTTGATAGAGAAGTACGGTGCCGACGGTGTGCGTATGGGCATGATGCTTGCAGCTCCTGCCGGAAACGACATACTCTTTGATGATGCGCTGTGTGAGCAAGGACGTAACTTCTGTAATAAGATATGGAATGCTTTCCGCTTGGTAAAAGGTTGGAGAGTGGACGACCAGAAACCGGTTCCCGAGGCATCGCGCCTGGCTGCTGACTGGTTTGAATCCAAACAGAATGAAGTGGCTGCCGAGGTGGCTGACCTTTTCAGCAAATATCGTTTGAGTGAAGCTTTGATGGCTGTCTACAAACTGTTCTGGGATGAGTTCTCTTCCTGGTATCTGGAAATCATCAAGCCTGCTTACGGTGAAGGCATTCCGAGTAGTATCCATGACTGTACCCTGCGTTTCTTTGATAACCTGTTGCACTTGTTGCATCCCTTTATGCCGTTTATCACTGAGGAAATCTGGCAACACCTCTACCGTACAGAAGAGGAGATTGAAGAAAGACAAGCCAGCTTGATGGTGGATAGGATAACGATAGACACTGTGGCAGACAAGGAGTTGCTTGTCCGCTTTGAAACGGTGAAAGAGGTTATCAGTAATATCCGTTCCATCCGTTTGCAGAAGAACATTGCCCAAAAGGAAGCGCTTGAGTTGCAGGTTATCGGCGAGAATCCGGTTGCGGCATTCAATGCGGTTGTTATGAAGATGTGTAACCTCTCGTCCGTCAATGTAGTGGAGAATAAGGCCGACGGCGCTGCCTCCTTCATGGTGGGTACCACGGAATATGCCGTACCTCTGGGCAATATGATTGACGTGGAAGCTGAGATAGCCCGTATGGAGGCTGAACTGAAGCACAAGGAAGGATTCCTGCAGGGCGTGCTGAAGAAGCTGGGTAACGAGAAGTTTGTGAACAACGCTCCTGCCACAGTGCTTGAGATGGAACGCAAGAAGCAGGCAGATGCCGAGAGTATCATCAAGTCTCTCAAGGAAAGTATTGCTGCATTGAAAAAAGCATAATCTGCCATAGCATAAAAAGAAGCTGTCTTAAATATAGAACTGATATATTTAAGACAGCTTCTTTTTTAAGGATATGGATTAAGGTTGTCTGAACAGTTCTGCCACGCACCACAGCAGGCGTGCGGTAGTGTGAGTCCAAATTTCCTTATAGGTACAGTTGTTCTGCATCGGGAAGTAGGGTTCGTCCTCATTTTCGAATGTTTCGATTCCTACGGGCACGGCTCCCACAACATTTCCGGCGTATGCCCCGTAAAGCGGCGGATAGTCATATCCGTCTCCATAAACGGTACTCATGGCAAACGGGTTGTAGCCTAATATGTATTCTACCTGGCGGGTTGCAATATCCCTTAACGCTTTGTCGTTGAATAGGCGTGCAAGAATAAAGGCAGCTTTGGCTTTGCCCATGACAACAGCGTGGAATCCCCTGAACTGATAGGCGACGGGGAAACGGCGCAGATAGAAATCCTTCGAGAGAGGGATGCCGTTGCGCACTTGTGCATTGTATTCTTCCAGGCTGGGAAGCCCTACCTGCTCTCCTTCGTGGTACAGATTCTTATAATCGGTATTATCCACCTCGTATACGGCGCTTGGCAGTATGCCGTACGGCTCAATCAGTTGTGAAATCCCGCGTAGATAGTCTGCATAGGCTTCACAGGATGCCTTCCACAACGGGACGTCCGGATGGGTAGGGGCATCTGTCAGTAGCATCGAGAGTCCTTCGGCCATCAAGTGCTCTTGGCTTTGGTGATAATAGGCCAGAATACGTTTTTTCCGGGAAGATTCATAGAAGAAACCTCGTAGGGGGATTTTCCAGTCGGTACGCTTTTCCAACTGTTGGCCCGCCATGACGGTACGTGCCAGCCGGGTTGCCCAGTCCAGATAGTAAACATCTTGTGTAAGGCGGTACAAACGCATGGCTGTGACGGTGGCAAGGGCATAAAGTTCGGTTTCGTTCTGTTCCGTCCTTTGCGTATCCAGCAGGTCGATGGCGAATTGGAAGTCCTCAATGGCACTGTTCCGGCACCACCGTGCAAACACTGGGTCTTTCTTTTCAAAATGAGGGGCGGCGAGTGCGCAACTGGAAGCGGCTTTCAGATTGTCCGTAGGCGTATTTCGTGCTTCTGTCTGCATGTCGTCTTTGTCGCCACGGATATTCTTTGTCCAAATGCCGATAATCAGTCCGCCCAGTCGGTAGCCGTCACCGAAGCGGGTACGCAGAATCCAGTTCACTCCCCAGCGTGCCTCTTCCAACAGGCGTTCGTAGAAGATACTGTCTTTGCCTTGTACGGCACCGGCCATTTCGAGGAGGGCGATGCACGATTCGGCTGTATTTCCCGTTCCTTGAGTCAGGTCGGCTGCATCGTGCCATCCTCCGGCAATGTTCATGCTCCGTCCGTCGGGATGATAGGCGAATACATCCTGATGGCATTCCTGATGAATGCCGGGCTGGTCGAAACCGCAACGTTCGGAAAAGAAGAAGTTCAGCGTGTGCCAGGCGGTAGACAGGTAGGCATCATTTCCGATGGGGAAAGGCTTTGATTGTACATCACCGATGGAGAGGAAGTATTGTCCGGGCGTATTGAAACTGCTGAAGTCCAGCACAAGAAATCCTTTGTCCTGCTTCTTGTCTTGATTCAGAGGACTGGCCTTACCTTGATAAACGGTTTGTCCCGTGGCGGCATCGTGTAGGCTGAAAGTCCTTTCCGGTACGTGCTGCACCAAAGCCTGCTTGCGTGCTCCCGGCTTGTATCCGCTGTGGCAGTAGGCCATTGCATCTTTTCGCAGGTCGAATCCCCGGCTGTTTTCCGCTTCTACCTTTTCGATGCGCATGTCATCTATGTATAGGCTCATGTGTTCGCTGGCTCCTGCAGGAGCACCTGCCAGCATGATGTTTACCGAAAAGCCGGTGACACAATCACGGTATAGGTCCGGTATTTCCCATATGATGTGCTGCCATTTGTTGGGATAGACAGTCTCGAAGTGTTGTCCTTCAAAGCGTCCGGGAGTCGGCATGATTTTCTCCCCTTCATTGTATAGGGTGAATCCGGCAAAGGTCAGATAAACGCCCGGTGCATCCACATATACCCAAACGGAAAAGCGGTTGTATTCCCGCAAGTCTTCCCGGTCGAGGGGACGGATAATCTCCGGGGTGGCGTAATTCCGGTTTGTTGGATTCTTCTTGCCCAGGGAGGCAGGAGTGTCCAGGCGGACACTTCCTTTGCCTGAGACAGTGACTTTACGGTCTACATGTATGGTTCCGGGTCCGGTGTGGCGCAGAGCGCCGAAATCTTCGGCCAGAGGGAGTACCCTGCTTTTCAATACCTCTTTCTTTTCCCACCGCGTCAGTCCGGCGTGTGCGGGATTAGCTTTCATTATGCGGTGCACATGATTGCTTTGCTGTAATTGTTTCTCCAGTTCCGTATCGGGTTTCCACGGAGCTTGTGCTTGTGCCTGCATGCAGCAGCATGCCAGCAGCAGTGTTCGGATGATGTATTTCATGGTATTCAGTGTTTGGTTTTAGGGTAAGCATGAAAAGGAGCCTTGAACTCCGGACGTAATGTATAAGTATCCTTCAGTGGGAAATCTGCGGGAACTTCTTGGGTGACGGCGCCGGTGGCAGCCCATTCGCATCCCCGGAGTAAAGTCACCTGGAAACCGGTGCAGCGCATGGAGTAAGTCATGTTCGGGTCGTTGCCGCAGTGCCCCAGGAGGTCGACGAATATGCGCCCTTTCCCGTAGCTTACTGTCCACATCAACGGTTCATGCCGTCCGCGTTCGTAGGCGGTTGCCAATATTTCCATGTTTCTTACCGGACCGCGTAGGCGGGTATATATCTCGTCCTTGAAGTGTTTCCATTGAGGAGGCAATCCTTGCAGGATAGGATGATGGGGGGCGCGGTGTTCTATGACGGTTTCGTGCTGCAAGCCGTGGTAGCCGGCATACCCCGGAGAGTAGTCGTAGACGTATTGTCCGTCTTTCCAGTACAGATACGGACCGTCCTTTTCGTTGCGTCCGTCCCAGGCCCCCATGCCTATTATCTCGTTGTATTCTTTCCAGTCGGCCATCGGGACGACGGAAGAATGTATCACTACCACACCGCCTCCATCGGCAACGTATTTCTCGAAATTCTTGCGTACGGGCTCTGTCCATGTAGCTCCGCCGTAGTTGATGACGATTAAATCATATTGGTGGAAATCGGGTTTGAAGGTGGCGATGTCTCCACCAAAGTCGGGTGTAAAGGCAAAGTCCACTTTAAACATTCCGCTGTTTTCCAATATCTGCTTCATGGCTTCGCAGGCGCCTTGCCAGTAATGGCTGCCGTCCTGCCCGGCTATCATCATGGTTTTGATTACTTTCTTTTGCTGTGCGTGTGTGTGCGAGGCAGCTCCTATATAAATAAGGAGTACCAGGATAAGTGTCAGTCTTGTTTTCATTTTCCGGAAGATTTAAAGTTTTTGCCAGTAGGGTTCCATTCTATACGGTCGTAGCAGCGTGTGGTGCGCAGATTGTAACCTTGTTCGTCTACGCTGAACTTTCCGTCTTTGAAGTAGGATATGTAGAGCTCGGAGATGCCGTCCTTGTTGCGGTCTTCTACAAGGAGATTGTACTTGTCGGTGACATAAATCTCGTCGGAAATGTATTGTACTTCTTTGGTATAGTTGTCTACGATTGCATAGTAGGCCTTGAAAAGGTCGAAAGTGGGGTAGTGTCCGTTGTCACGTCCGAAAAGCATTACTTCTTCAAGGGCATCGTCCCCGTCCATATTGGCAAATACGGATTGCTGAAAGGAAAATCCCGGTTTTTGTACTTGTGGAGGAATATTGTCCCATCCTTCCTGATGGGCTGTCACTGAAAATTGCGCTTGTGCATGGATGACGTACACCAGCGCCGACAATAGGATAATCAGTTTTCTCATTGCGTGCATTTTGAGGTTATGATAATAATAGGGTTACTTCTTGCTTATATGACCGGTGGCCCGGAGTTTTCCCTAACTTTTTTTAGAATAATTAATGAATACGGGATGTATAGGGACTTAGTGCCTCTCCCATCAAGACTGAACCGGTCTGACCCGTATACTGAGAGGTCATAACATCCGCATCCTTTCCATTAAAACACCCGGATGTTTTGGGGTAATACATCCGGGTGTTTTGGGTGAAAACATCCCCATGTATTGGGGTAAAACATCCGGATGTTTTGACCTCTCAGTCCTATACTCTTTAGGGCTAAGTCCCGGTGTGTAGCCGGCAAGGTATAGGGGACGTTCTGCTTGTGTATGGTCTTAATGCGAGGTGAGCAGGTGCATCAATATCAGTGGCAGATAATCTTTCAGCTTGACCCTTAATATCTTCAAAGCCTGCTGAATGCGGTAGTCTACCGTTTTGGGGGAAACGTTGAGTAGTTCGGCAGCTTCCTTGTAACTCAGATTCTGGAAACGATGCATGATGAAAGCTTCCCTATAAGTAGGCGGCAGTTCGTTGATGGCCCTTTGTATATGCTTGCTTAATTCGTTGATTTGATAGATATCCACCTCCTGCAGCATGGTGAACATTCGTTCATAGTAAGCGGTGTCTGCCCGTTGCTTCACTTCATTTTGGGCAATCCGGGTCATGCAACGATGGTAGACAGCCTTGAACAGATATTGCTTGAGCGAATATTCGACAATGGGTCTTTCGCGGTTTTCCCAAAGCCATAGCATGACGTCCTGAACAATCTCTTCTGCATCTTCCAGCCGGACAAAACGATAGCAGTAGGTGCAGAGCACAGAATAGTACTTTTGAAATAACACATCAAAAGCACTTCTATCTCCTTTTTGTATGGCGGATAATAAAGATGTATCTTCTAATGGTTTGTTTCTCATTGGGTGTGGGGGTTCATTATTGTTGGGCAAAAATAGCTTTTTTTTCCATTATAATCTATGTGTATAAAATATTTTTAGCTTTTTGTTTAGGAGTTCTTTTCACCCGTTTGTCTTTAGATTAAAGCTAGCAATAAAAATTATGGTAAAAAGAGAGGGAATGGAGAACCTGCTTCTCAGCTATTATGAAGGAGAGACAACGGAGGATGAAACTGCTCTGGTAGAGGAGTGGCTGGAAGCATCGGAAGAGAACCGCAGGACAGCCCGCCAGGTTCAGACACTCGGCCTGGCGGCGGACATGGCGCAGATTTCATCCAGGCTGGATGTAAAGAAGGCCTTGGAGGATGTACATCGTAAGATGAAACAGAAAAAGGTCAATAGGTATCAGGTATTATTTAGAGGGATGCAACGGGCGGCCGCCATTTTATTCATCCCTTTGATGGTATCGTGGTCTATCCTTTATTGGGACAAGGATAAAGAAGAGATACATATGATGGAAGTCAGGACAAATCCGGGAATGACTACTTCTGTCGAATTGCCGGATGGAACGGAAGTCGTTCTGAATTCGTCGTCGTCGTTGCGTTATCCTTCCCGGTTTGCCGATGATAAAAGGGAAGTGAAGTTGGTGGGTGAAGCATTCTTTTCTGTCGCAAAAGATGAAAAGAAGTTCATTGTCGGCACGCTGAACAATTCCAAGATAGTGGTACATGGAACGGAGTTCAACGTAGAGGCTTACAAAGGGAGCAGGACGGTACAGACCACTTTGGTTTCGGGTAAAGTCAGTTTCTCCTATGTGAATAACGGCAGGAGGAATAATGTAATGATGATACCGGGGCAAAAGGTTATTTATGATATAGTGCGGGAAAAGGTCGTTGTGAAAGAAGTCAATGTAGACGTGGAAACATGTTGGAAGGACGGACGCTTGATTTTCAGGAACACTCCGTTTGAAGATATATTGAATAGTCTGAGCAAAAGGTATAATGTGGAATTCATTCTGAAAAAGGCTTCATTGAAGCAGAATTCCTTTACGGCTACATTTACCAAACAACGTTTGGAGCGAATATTGGAGCACTTCCGAATCTCCTCGAATATTCATTTCAAGTTTGTTGAAGATGGTGATGTGAATGCCGAGAGACAGGTAATAGAAGTTTATTAACCCTTTAAAAAGTAGTATGATGAAACACAAGTCCGTTTAGAAAAACATGCAGGAAAATGTTGGCGCATTTTCCTGCATGAAACACAGTAACTTTTAAATATCTGTTTGGCGACAGATAAAGTAACTTTATTTTTTCACTAGAAATCAATACAAAATTATGAAAAAACACTATTGTATCCAATCATTTAGGGCAAAAAGTGTCCTGATGAGATGCATGAAAAAAATTCCTCTTGCTATGAGATGCACATTATTTATGTTGTTTTGTTTGGTTGGTATGACTTTTGCCAATGATAGTTATGCTCAAAAAACAATGGTAAGCCTTGCGCTTGAAGACAGAACGGTCGATGAAGTATTGACGGAATTGGAGCAGGGCACCGAATTCGTATTCTTCTACAACAACAAACAAGTTGATGTAAATCGTCGTGTATCGGTTCAGGTAAATAACAAAACTATATTCAAGGTTTTGAACGGTATGTTCAAAGGAACCAATATAGGCTATAAGGTGTTGGACCGTAATATAATCCTTTATGATAAGGCTGTAGGAGCCGAGGAAGTACAGGCTACTATGCAGGCGATCACCGTAAAAGGTACTGTGGCTGATGCAACGGGTGAACCGATTATCGGTGCCAGTATTTTGGTGAAAGGTACCAGCAACGGTGTGATTACCGACATTGATGGTAACTTTACACTGAGCAATGTGGCTCCGACTGCTACTCTTCTTGTAAGTTATGTAGGTTATAAGACTCAAGAAATCCGTGTAGATGGTAAGACTTCTTTCAACATTGTATTGGCAGAAGATGCCGAAGTGTTGGATGAGGTTGTCGTTGTGGGTTATGGTGTTCAGAAGAAGCAGTCATTGACGGGTGCTGTAACAGCGATTACTTCTGAAACTATTCAGACCACTAAGAGTGAGAACCTTATCAATAATATCCAAGGTAAGATGCCGGGTCTTATGATTCGTCAGAAAACGGGTGAACCGGGTACCTTCGATAACATGATCAGTATTCGTGGTGGTGGTGAACCGTTGATCGTAATCGACGGTGTAACACGTGAATATGAAGAGTTTGCCCAACTTAACTCTGAAGATATCGAGAATATCTCTATCTTGAAAGATGCTTCGGCTGCTATTTATGGTATGAACTCGGCTAACGGTGTTATCATTGTTACTACCAAGCAAGGTGCTTCCGAAAAGACACGTGTTTCTTACTCCGGTTTGTTCGGTATTAAGCATGCTACCGGTATGGAAGAAACTGTAGACGCTTATACATTCCGTATGATGGAAAACGAAATGAGCCGCAACGGTAAGAAGGCTGAAGTTTATTCACAAGACATTCTGGATAAATATAAGAATGGTGTAGAAGGTTATCGTGATTGGGACTGGATTGATATGTATATGAACAAGCAGGCCTTCGCTACGAACCATACTCTTTCTATTCGTGGTGGTAATGAAAAGGTGAAATACTTTGTAAGTGCCGGTTACAACCGCGATAACGGTTTGTTGAAAAACAATGTGCAGTATTACGAACGTTTCACTTTCCGTTCAAACTTGACAGCCGAGTTGGCTAAGGGATTGACCATGAACGTTAAAGTGGCCGGTCGTTGGGACCAAACACAGCGTCCGAGAGAAGACTTTATGTGGACTTTCAAGACTTTGTTGGTAAATGACCGTGGTGTAGGTCCTTACGCTATGGGGTCTACAAACCACTATTCTGATATTGCTCCCGAAAGTAAGAATCCGGCAGCTTTGGTTGACCCGAATGTAGACGGATATCGTCGTAATCGTGGTGTGAACTACTCCGCAGACTTCGATTTGACTTGGAGAGTTCCTTTCGTACAGGGTTTGAGCTTAGGTATCTTGGGTTCTTTCAATGGTAACAACCGCAACAACTCAGAATTGCAGAAATCTTATCAGTTGTACGACTACTTCACTGACCAGCCGACTAAGACTTTTGGTGAAAACCGTTATCAGAACACAATGGGTATTTTCCAAAGACTTTATGGACGTGCACAGGTGAACTATGCAAATAGCTTTGGCAACCACAACATTAGTGCTACCGGAGTTGTCGAACTGTCAGGTAGCCGTTACGATGAATTGTATGGACGTCGTTTGTATGACGGTTATTTCACGAACGACATTTTGAATCAGGCTGATGCCAGTACAGCAACCAATAGCGGTTACCGCAGAGAAACTCGTCTGGCTGCATATTTGGTACGTGCCAACTATGATTATGCTGGCAAATATTTGTTGGAAGTTGTAGGACGTTACGACGGTTCTTATCGTTATGCTCCTGGACATCGTTGGGCTTTCTTCCCCTCGGTAAGTGCCGGTTGGCGTATGTCTGAAGAGAAATTCATCAAAGAGGGTCTGCCGTTTGTTTCTAACTTGAAACTCCGTGCTTCTTACGGAAAGAGTGGATACGATGCCGGTGATCCGTTCCAATACGTGGCTGCATATACACAAGGTGAAAAAGGTTATGTATTTAATGATAAGCTGACCATGGGTATGGTTGCTCCGGGTGTGGTTCTTGATAATCTGTCATGGGTTGTAACCAAGACTGCTAACATCGGTGTGGACTTTGATTTGTGGAATGGTAAATTGTTCGGTACTGTCGAAGTTTATCGTCGTGTCAACGATGGTATCTTGGCAAGCCGCATCATGGATATTCCGAATACATTCGGTGCCAGCTTCCCGAAAGAAAACATTAACTCGGAAGAAAACACCGGTTTTGAAATTGAACTCGGAACACGCGGTAAGATTGGTAAGGACTTTGGTTATACCATCAGTGCCAACTACTCGTTCACTCGTTACAAATTCTTGGATGTAGAACACAATCCTTACCAAAGTTCAATGGACCGCTTCTTGAATGGTCATGATAATCGTACCATCGGCGGTATGTGGGATCACTCAGGTGGTGGTATGTGGATTCAGAAGACAGACGGCCAGTTCCAGAATATTTCCGAATTTGAAAGAGCACCTCTGTATGGTGGCAGCAATGGTAACTCCATGATGCTTCCCGGTGCATTCCGTATTATTGACCGCAATGGTGACGGTGTAATTGGTTATGAAGACCAGTTGCCTGAATCACGTCGTGCAGGAGCCAATCCTCCTTACCAGTTTGGTATGAACTTGGGATTCACTTACAAGAACTTCGACCTGAACATTCTGTTGCAGGGTGCTGCCGGTTATGTAATCGGTTATGCTAATGATGACGTATTCGGTTACGGTTCGAAGACTAACCCGACTTTGATGAAGAAGTATATGGACCGTTGGCATACAGCTAACGTTACTGATGACCCCTACAATCCTGCTACTCAATGGGTATCTGGTAAGTTCCCCGCTTTGCGTCGTGACTTCGTCGGTACACAGGATAATGGTAACAGCTGGGGTGTAGGTGCTATTCCTTTCTGGAATCCGAATGCTACTTACTTGCGTTTGAAGAGCTTGGAATTGGGTTACACACTTCCGAAGAATCTTACTCGTAAGGTGGGTATCAGCGACCTGCGTGTCTTTGTAAATGGTTTCAACCTCTTGACATTCTGTAACTCTTTGTTGAAAGATGCAGACCCCGAACGTGAAGAACGCGACTGGGGTGCCAGCTTGGCTTATCCGTTGATGAAATCATATAATATTGGTTTGAATATTAATTTTTAATACTTAGATTATTATGAAGAAAAACATATTATCCGCTCTGGCCCTATGTGCGGTTGTAGGACTTTCAAGTTGCGATAGCTTCTTGGAATTGGAGCCGCTTGATAAAGTGTCCGGCGACAAACTGACTGAAACTGATGGTGGTATGAAGGCTTTATTGGCTACTGTTTATGCCGCAGTCCCTATGGAAGATTTTGTATTCCGTCCCTACACAGGTTTCAATGCCCGTAACTATGACGGTGTAAACGGTGCTTCCAACATTGCTTTCCTTTCTGATGAAGCTGCCCGTAGTGAAGGTGGTGGCGGTATTACAGAAGGTTTCGATTATTGGCCTTATGATGAGATTCGTCAGGTGAATATCTTTATAGAAACTGTGACATCTTCACAAGAAAAAGGGCTTTTGAGTCAAGCAGATGCTACTCGTATGATTGCTGAGGCTCGCTTTGCCCGTGCTTACATCTATTTTGGTTTGGTGAAGCGTTACGGTGGTGTGCCTATCATTAACCGCGTGCAAGATGGTGATTATGTGCCGGGTGATTCAGAAGCTTTGAGAGTGCCGCGTAGTACAGAATCAGACACTTGGAAATTCGTTATTAACGAGTTTGGCGAAGCTGCAAAGGATCTTCCTGTTGCTCGTGACGGTTATCGTTTCACAAAATGGGGCGCATTGGGTATGAAGTCGCGTGCGGCATTGTTCGCTGCTTCTTTGGCCAAATATTGGGACAAGGCTCCGTTGGCAGGTGAAGCTGTTAATCAGAAATTGGTTGGTTTAAGCAAAGGCGAAGCTGATTATTTCTATGGTGAATGTATTGCTGCTTCAGATGAAATTCTGAATAATTATGGTGGTGCATTGTATGGAGCCAATCCGGGTAGCATAGACGAAGCTCGTCAAAATTTCCAAAAGCTCTTTATACAGTCTACTCCGGTAGATGAAGTGTTGCTGTCTCGTGGCTATGTAGATGGTTCGACTAATAACAACCGTTCAGGTCATGGTTGGTCTTTGTATTACAGCTTGGCACAGGTAAATCCGGGTGCTTTGCGTTACGGACGTTTCAGCCCTACGCTTGATTTGGTCGATTTGTTCGAAGATTATACCGATGATGGTACAGGTAAGAGTGCTCCTATCAAGACTCGTGCAGATGGCAATGAAGCCAATGTACCTAATGTTCAGTTGGAAGGTAATGTGAAGTCTACCGATCCTTACATTCAATATAGCAGCTTGTCTGAACCTTTCTTGAATAAGGATGCACGTCTGCAAGCCAGTGTCATCATTCCCGGATCAAGCTATGCCAGTGTACCTATCTTGATGCAAGGTGGTTTGGTAGAAACTTCAGGAAAAGTCGTTGTTTATAACAACTCTTCTGCTCAGGGTAAAGATGGAAAGACTTACTTTGCTTTTGGTGCCGAAGGTACAAGTGGCTACTCTGGTTTCGGTAACATTGGTAACTCAGAAAATGGTAACTATACTACTACCGGTTTCTCGGTACGTAAGTATATGGAAGAAGAAAAATTCTCTTCTTTGTCCAGCCGTGATAACTCCATTACTACTCCGTTTATCGACATTCGTTTGGCAGAAATCTATTTGAACTATGCCGAGGCTGTAGTTGAAAGTGGTAAGGGCGATCAGAACAAGGCTGCTACCTTGCTGAATGCTCTCCGTCATCGTGCTGCTCATAAGGATAACATTCCTCTTACTTTGGAGAATGTATTGAAAGAGCGTCGTGTAGAATTGGCATTTGAAGGTAAACGTTTCTGGGATATGGTTCGTCGTCGCGACAACCACGTGTACTATAATGGTGGTATGCGTTCGGCTCTCGTTCCGATGATTGACTTGCGTACCGACACGCCTTCGTACATCTTTGTACGTGCAAACTTCCACGGAGATGAAAAACAGAACGGTCGTACCTTTGCTCCTCAGTCATACTATCGTGCTATTCCTGGAACAGCATCAAATGGCTTAGTTCAGAACCCTGGTTATTAATACTAAATTCTTAGAAGATTATGAAAAAAATATTGTTAATGATCTCATGCTGTTTGTTTGCATTGACATCTTGTGAAATTGATAACTATGAATCTCCCAATGCCTCTATTCATGGCTCTATTATTGATGAGAAGACAGGTGAGCTGGTTGGAATGGACGTTCAAGACGGAGGCGAACTGAAAGTTGTGGAGTTAGGTTTTGCCAACCCGCAGACTCAAAGCTGGAAAATTATGAATACGGGCGAATACCGCAACAATTTGGTTTTTGCCGCTACCTATGACATCCGTATGGAGAATAATAACTGCTATGCTTTCAAACAAGAAGGCGTGGTAGTGAAGAAGGGTGATAATACCTTGGATTTCAAGGTAACTCCTTACATCCGTATCAAGAACCCGAGAATTGAGAAGAATGGTAACCAGATTGTTGCTACTTTCTCATTGGAAGGTGGAAAGGGAAATGAAAAACTTTCGGATCTCCAATTGTTTGCTTTCTCTGATATGTGGGTAGGTAATATCGTGAAGTTCGGATTGAGCGGCGGCACAGACAAAATTGCATTTGATGAGCCTATAGCAATTGACCCGGCTAAGACTTATACGCTGACTATTGATGTGGCTGCTAACCAAAGTGCATTTAAATATACAGGAAAGAATTATTTCTTCCGTATTGGCGCCAAGGCAAGTATTCCTGATGTAGGTACAATACGTTATAATTACAGTCCGTTGGTTGAAATACCGTTTTAAACAAAAACTGTAACGATATAAACCTTATATTTGTGACATAATATACTTCTTGTTCTAAGAAGAATGTATATTTAACTGACAAAGGCGTTCTGTCCTTGGAAGAACAGAACGCCTTTATTGTATAATTATCTTAATAACAAATTATTATGAAAAGACTGACAACCAATCTTTTAATGCTTTTGTTGGGAATGCTCAGTATGCAACTTTATGCAGTGGAATTGAACTCCATCTACCCAATGAAACCGAATGATCCGGAAGCATTCTATTTCACTCCCGAGAACTATCCGATAAAGGCGGATGGAAAAATGGACGTGTCGGACGCTTTGCAGGCAGCCATTAATCAAGTGAAGAAAGAAAAGAATTTCGGTATTCTTTTTATACCTGAAGGCAAGTATAAAATCAGTAAGACTATTTATATTCCTACAGCCATTCGTTTGATTGGTTATGGAAAGAACCGTCCTGAATTTATTTTGGCTAAAAACTCTCCGGGATTTCAAGAAGAAGTACCAAGCGATAAGGGAAAAGCAAAATATATGTTCTGGTTTACAGGAGGTATGGTTAAAGAAGGTGAGAAACCGCGTGATGCAGGTGCCAGTACGTTCTATAGTGCTATGTCTAATATTAACCTGCGCATAGAAGACGGTAATCCGCATGCAGTGGCATTGCGTACTCACTTTGCACAGCATAGTTTTATCAATTATGTTGCAGTATATATCGGTAAGGGTAAAGCCGGTCTGTTCGATGTAGGTAATGAATTGGAAAACGTAGCTTTCTATGGAGGTGATTATGGTATCTATACGACAAAAGCTTCTCCGGGTTGGCCGGTAATGATGGTTGATTCTTATTTTGAGGGACAACGCATTGCAGCGCTTCGTTGCCAAGAGTCTGGTTTGGCAATGGTAAATCTGTATGCTAAGAATGTACCGGCTGTATTCGACATCGACCCTAATTATTGCGACAAGCTCTTTTTGGAAAACAGCTACTTTGAAAATGTAAGTGGTCCGGCTGTGGTAATTACCAATGAGAACAACAGCAATAATCAAATTACTTTCCGTAATGTATATTGTAAGAATGTGCCGGTTTTGGCTAAGTACACACGTAGCAATACAGATACAAAAGTTGCTCATAAAATCTATAAAGTGAAATCATACGACCACGGTCTGCAAATGGATAACCTGCTTGATATGCCGGAATATGAAACATTGGTTGAAGTTGAGCCGATACAGAAGATGCCGGTAGCTCAACGAATGGATATTCCTGCACTGCCTGCTATGGCAACGTGGGTGAATCTTCGCGAACTTGGTGCCAAGGGTGATGGAGAAACAGATGATACAAAGGCTATTCAAGAGGCTATTGATAAATACGATAACATCTATGTGCCTCAGGGCTGGTATCGCATTACTGAAACATTGAAGATGAAGCCCAATACCAAGTTGATTGGCTTGCATCCTTTTGGAACACAATTCAGATTGAACGAAAGTACTGCTGCATTTAGCGGCTTTGGTGGTCCGAAGGCAATGGTTGAATCGTCCGAAGGTGGTGCTAATATGCTGGTAGGTATCGGTATCAATACCGGTGGTTACAACTATCGTGCAGTAGGCGTGAAGTGGATGGCAAATGCCGATTCTTATATGAACGATGTGAAATTTGTAGGTGGACACGGTGGCTTGTGGAAACCGAAACCCGGTGTGGCTGAACCAAGAGGCTGGTGGGAAAGACCGGTTCGCATCAGCTCTCCCGATAATCCGGTAGCGGCTTCGGGCATGGACCTTGCTTGGGACAACCAGTATTGGAGTCTGTGGGTGACCAACAACGGTGGCGGCACCTTTAAAGACATCTGGACAGCAAGCACATATGCCACCAATGGTTTCTATGCCAACAATACTTCTACTCCGGGGCGTATCTATGCCATGTCCATCGAGCATCATGTAAGAAATGAAGTACGTTTCAACAAGGTGTCCAACTGGAAGGTGTATTGCATGCAAACCGAGGAAGAGAGCCGCGAAAGTACCGATTGCCAACCGATAGAGATGGACGACTGCAAAGATGTGACCTTTGCAAACTTGTATATGTTCCGCGTTATCCGTGTCAATGAACCGTATCACAGTTCTGTACGTATCCGCAATTGCGAGAACATCGCATTTCTGAACCTGCATAACTATTCTCAGATTAAATATACGAATAACATTGCAGTGTTCGATGTCAATAAAGACATTGACATCCGCCCGTGGGAACTTTCTCGCTTGATTGTAACCGGAAAAGAACCTCATCAGCAACCGTTAGGCAATGAAATAGGTAAGGTGAACCAATTGGCTTCCGATTTGGAATTTGCCGAAGGCATTGCGCGCGACAGTAAAGGTAACATTTACTTCTGCGACCATCGGATGCGTCGTATCTTTAAGTGGTCGGTAGAGACAAACAGCTTGTCGCTGCTGGCAGATTTCCCGTGGAAACCCTCCAACCTGGCTTTTGATTCAGAAGATAATCTATTGGTATTGTTCAGATATGATGCGCAGCCGGGATATCTGATTAATGGTAAGCCGGAGGAAATGCCGGTAATGCCTGATACAAAAGGTACTTCTTTCAGCGGATATGGTAATTCCGCATATACAATGAGAGTCTACTCCATTGACCCGGAAAATCCGGAAGAGACCATCAAACTGTTGCCGCGTGTTCCGATGGGTCAAGTGAAGAACGTGTATAAGGCTCTTTATCCTTCTAACCGTTGGAGAGACTTCCACGATTTCAATGCGGTGTCGGTCTATGTTCCTGAAATGTGCTTCCTGGCACCGGATGGAAAAACTATCATTCCTCATTATTTCGACTTGTCACGTAGTTCTTCCCTGCTGGAAGCCTATCCGGGAAAGCCTTTCTATACATCTGATGAATATGACCGCAGAATGGTGAAGATGGATGTGGCCAATGACGGCACGCTCTCCAACTTGAGCTATTTTGTGGAGCAGGGCGAATTTGGTTCTGCTGTAGATAAGGAAGGGAACTTGTATGTGGCTGACGGAGAAATATATGTATTTGATAAGGATGGCAAGAAGAAAGGGATGATTCGTGTTCCCGAACGTCCGTCCACATTACAGTTTGGCGGTAAGGATGGCAATACATTGTTTGTCACAGGCCGTTCCAAGTTCTTTGGTGTACGTATTAAATAAGGAAAATCCATATTAAAACAATCTGTGTAATGAGAAATTATCAAATAATGAGATACCTGCTGATAGTCTGTTGGATTATCGGTAATATGCCGTCCGGGTGGGCGGCAGAGGGTGGTTCCACCTATACGCAAAGACCGGACGATCCGGAAGCATTCTACTTTACCCCGGAGAATTACGGCTTCAAGGCTGATGGAAAGTCCGACGTGACCGATGCACTTCAAGAGGCAATCAATCAGGTGAAGCGCGAAAAGAACTTTGGGATACTGTTTCTGCCGGAAGGAAATTATCGTATTAGCAAGACGATTCAAATTCCCTCATCCATTCGGCTGATTGGTTATGGGAAGAAACGGCCGGTGATTTATTTGGGAGCCGATACACCCGGTTTCCAGACTACTCAAAATTATATGATATGGTTTACGGGAGGGCTGGCACAAGAGGGCAGGAAGCCTTCGGATGCCGGTGCAGGTACTTTCTATAGTGCGGTGTCCAATGTGGATTTCCGTATAGACAAAGGTAATCCTCAAGCCGTCGCCATTCGTGCGCATTTTGCCCAGCATGGATTTATCAATCATTGCGACATTCGGATTGGTTCGGGGAAAGCCGGCATGTATGATGTTGGCAATGAACTGGAAGACGTCAGGTTTTATGGCGGTGAATATGGGATAATTTCCTCCAGGACTTCTCCGGGATGGCCTATGATGATGGTCGATACTTACTTTGAGGGGCAGAGAAAGGCGGCTGTCTATTCAAAAGAGGTGGGGTTTGCCATCGTCAATATGCATGTGAAGAATACGCCCGTTGCCTTTGAAATGGCAGAGAATCTGGCAGACCGTCTTCATGTGGAGAATTCGTTGTGGGAGAATATTTCGGAAGCCGGTGTCAGGGTGAGCGTAGAGGGAAATACTTTTTCGCAATTGAATCTGGTGAATGTGGATTGCAGGAATGTTCCCGTACTGGTGGGCTATGCTCAAAGTGGAAAGAAAGTTGCCGGAAAAGCAAAAATGTACAGAGTCAAGGAGTTTACTTACGGTCTGGTGTATCAGGATTTGAATGATGCTTCTTCTTTCAGGGAAATATGTGAAATAGAGCCGGTGGCAAAACTGCCGGTTACACTTGGCAAGGACCTTCCGGTTCTTCCGGCAATGGAGACATGGGTCAATATCCGAGACTTAGGGGCAAAAGGTGATGGCGAGACTGATGATACGGAAGTTTTTGAGAAAGCTGTCTCTTTGCATAAAAACATCTATGTGCCCCAGGGTTGGTATCGCCTGACGAGAACGTTGAAGCTGTCTCCCGGTACTAAGCTGATTGGGCTGCATCCTTTTGGGACTCAATTTCTGTTGAAGGAAAGCGAGCCTGCATTCAGTGGTTTCGGCGTGCCTGTGCCTTTGGTTGAATCTTCCGAAGGCGGCGACGACGTACTGAATGGTATAGGTATTAATACCGGTGCGTATAATTACCGTGCTGTCGGCTGTAAATGGATGGCGGGTGAGCGTTCGTACTTGAATGATGTGAAGTTTGTAGGCGGGCACGGCACCTTGCGCAAACCGGCTCCGAATGCTTCCGGACAGTCGTCTTACCGCAGGGGCGAGCGTCGAATTAGTTCTCCGTCTTCTCCGGTCATGGAGACCGGTAAGGATATGGCTTGGGACAACCAGTATTGGAGTTTGTGGATTACAAACAATGGTGGCGGGACAATTAAGGATGTTTGGACAGCCAGTACGTATGCTGCCAGTGGGCTTTATATTAGCGAAACGAAGACTCCGGGACGTATTTATGCCATGTCTTTGGAGCATCATGTCCGTACTGAAGCCCGTTTCCATAATGTGGCCAACTGGAAAATTTATGCTTTCCAGTTTGAGGAAGAAGGTCGTGAAGGGCCTGATTGTTATATGGCAGAAATGTCCAACTGTCAAAATATCGAAATGGTAAATGTGTGGATGTATCGCGTAATCCGTGCCTTTATGCCGAAGAGGATAGGTTTCCGCATATGGGATTGCAAGAATATCACTTTCCGTAATATGCACAATTATACGCAGATATTACCAGTCATAGAGTTTCCTATATATGATATGAATAAGAAGTTGCCCGTTTATTCGTGGGACTTTGCCCGTCTCACTGTTTTGGGTAGCGAGAAGAGCCTTCGCCCTTCCTGCACGGTCATGGACAAGCCAGTGAAGCTGGCTACCGGTTTTGAACTAGCCTCCGGATCTACTACCGACAGTAAAGGAAATATCTACTTCTGTGAAAACCGTCTGAAGAAAATCTATAAATGGTCGGCAGACACGGAGCAGATTACTTTGATAGCCGATTATCCCTGGAAGCCTTTTACATTGACTACTGATACGCAAGACAATCTGCTGGTTATTTTCCGCTATGACCCTCAGCCGGGTTATCTGGTGAACGGCAAGCAGGAAACGGTAGTGCGCTTGCCGGATGATAATCCGATGTACAGTGGTTGGGGTAACAGTGGCTGGAGTGCTTGGGGGTATTCTTTTAATCCGGATAACGTGGATGCTACGATGAAGCCTATGCCACGTGTCGTTACAGCCGGTATGAAGAATATACAGAAAGTCATTCACCCTTCCAGTCGTTGGAGAGGTGACTTTGACAAGGTGGTTGCCAGTATGCCTGAGTATAGTTTTGTCGCTCCGGATGGCGTGACAATTATTCCGGATACCTATGATTTGGGACGTTCTTGTGCTTTGACTGTTACAGTTCCCGGTCAGTCAGAACCGGTTTATATTGTAAATGAGATGAATAAAACGACAGTACAACTTTCCGTTGGTGGGGATGGCCGTTTGACAGAACAAGGAATAATATGTCCTTATGGCCAATACAGTAATGTGACCGATGCTGACGGAAATGTCTATGTTGCTGATGGTGAAATATTTGTCTATGACAAATATGGTAAAGAGCAGAGACGTATTCAGATAGAAGAACGCCCGATTTCCTTGGCAATTGGTGGAAGGCAGAAGGATATGCTTTTTGTTACCACCTCAAGTTCTTTCTATGGAATTAAGATACGTTAGGTATTGTATAGGTAAAAAAGAATTAGCCCCTGCGGTCGTTTTATATCGCAGGGGCTAATTTATTATAAGAAGGTCTCTTTTCCTTATAGGCTGATTGTTTGGAATATTATTTTTCCAGCAGCTCTTTCAGAAAAGAATCCAGTTCCTCATCCAATCCTTTCAGTAGCTCTTCATTGACCAATAGAGTATCATCATCCATCAGCAACAGTTCTGCTATTGTTTCTCTATCATCATCCACCAGTACAAAAGAGAATGGTTTCAGAATAGTCAGCTTGTCGAACTTTCCTTCATTTTTCATGTTGCAGAGCAGTGAGGACAAGATACGCTCTACATTTTCGTAGAAATCATCCCCCTCGTATGTCATCCATTCTTCAATGGAAGTATTGGCAAGCTCTTCATCTTCATCATCAAAGATAGACAGTTCGCCCGAATTCTGATTCGGTTGCAGATGAATGTCTGTAACGATAGTCTGTTCGCAACCGCAGGTGTATTTGCCGATTGCTTTTTTAAGAGTGTCCTCCAAGAGTGCTAATGACGATTGACTGAGCTTCATAATAACTTTCTTTTCTTAATGGTTGTTCAAAGGTATAAAAAAAACGGTTATCTCTGCATCATTTGACTAAAAATCATCATCAAATCTGTTCATTTGCATGTTCAGGCGTGCCATTCCCTCTTTTCGTTTCTCCAATTCGTCTACATACATGCTGATAAAGATATAATAGGAGATGGTTCCATTATGTATTTCGCCTGTCTCTTTTTTGTCTGTCTTGCTTTTCTCACGGGCAAGGGTTTGCGCTTTTAATGCCCATTCCAAGGCAGTATCTATGCTGTCTTGCATTTCGTAGCCCAAAGCGGTGTTATAGGCTGCATACATTTTCTGTTTTCCTTTTTTTGTTTCGTAGGTCTGCTTCCAGAGCTCTACTGCTTTACTCCAATTTTCTTCTTTGGCATATACGGCTGCGTCACGCATATTTACAGAACCACCACTGAAGAGATAGCGGTTACTGGTTTTCCAATAGGGGAGTAGATGTCTTACCGGAACCGTTCCTGCAAATTCAGATGCTTGCTTCACCATGTCTTCTTCGCTGATGAGGCGGGAACGTACTGACGCTTCACCATTTCCTGCCTCTTCCCAGAAAATACTGTCATTGCTGTTGACGGTCACCATAGGACCTTTGCGGTTAGGTAAATATATTCTGACGGTAGGATATACCTTTACATCCACTGTGCCGAGGAACACACCCCAGTCGGGCATATAACTTATCTTGCGATTGGAACGCATTTGTATGTTTTCCAGGGCTATCAGGAAATCTACGTCCAAATTCTGTGTAAGTTCCAGTACTTCATCTCTCGATAATGTGCTTTCGCGGGGATTGATGTCTTTACTCCGGAGGGCAGAGTCGCATATCACAACCTCTTCAAAGTAGTTTTCGTTGGCAAGGGCCTCTGCAAGGGATTCGGTTGTTATTGCGGCGTCTCCATTGTAGTAGTTGGTGAGGCGTGCCACCTCATTCTCGCTTTTTTTCTGTTCTTCCTCAGTGATGATGAGTTTGTTGTCCGGTACGTTTGGCATGTTGTTGACAACAGCCACACGTTTCAGTGTTGCCGGGAAACTGACTTCTGCCGGAAGCATATAATCAATGGACAGTTGTTCTACACTCTGGCAGCTGCCTAACAGCAGAGACCCCATCAATAACAGACAATAGTGATATTTGGTCATAGTCTTTGGTTTTGTTCTTTGGAGCAAAAGTACTCTTTTAGCTGAATATTCAAAAGCTGGAACGAATAAAAAATGTGATAATGTGGTAGGAGAAAAAGTGATAGGGTGATAAAAGATACCTGACGGTATCATCTTATCACCCTATCGCCTTATCATTTTATAGCTTTGCTTTATGCATTCCGTCCGTGGCAGTTTTTGTATTTCTTACCGCTTCCGCAAGGACAAGGATCATTGCGTCCTACGGTCTTCTCGGCACGGATAGGTTCGCGTCTTGGTTGTTCACGTGTATCTTGTGCCGCAGCGGCCTGCTGGTTCGGGTCATTCAAATCAACCTTCTGTTCGCGATACTTGCTCATATCCTGGCGTTGTTCCGGAGCAGCCTGGCGCACCTCTACTTGGCGGGGAGCCTGGGGAGCCTCAGGGGCTTCAGCCGGAGCCTCTTGTACCGGGATTTGTCCACGCATTAAGATAGAGATAGTCTGATTATTAATCTTATTCACCATGGCATCAAACAAGTTCACAGATTCCAGCTTGTAAATCAGCAGCGGGTCTTTCTGCTCGTAACTTGCATTCTGCACGGAGTGTTTCAGCTCGTCCAGCTCGCGCAGGTTTTCTTTCCATGCTTCGTCGATGACGTGCAGCAAGATGGATTTCTCGAATGACTTCACCACCTCCTTACATTCTGTCTCATAAGCTCTCTTCAGGTTGCAGGAGATGTTGTACATACGTTTTCCGTCTGTGATGGGGATAAGTATGTTTTCGTACATGTGTCCCTGCGTTTCGTATACTTGTTTGATGACCGGATAGGCTATCTGTGCCATACGTTCTGTCTTGCGTTTGAAGAGTTCCATGGCAGCGTCAAAAGTTCTGTCTGCCAGTTTTTCTTTCTTCTCATTACGGAATTCCTCTTCGGTGAAAGGTACTTCCATGGCAAGTGTCTGGAGCACATCCATCTTGCAGTTTTCGTAGTCGGGCGCTTCAATGGCATTGGCACAACGGTCCCAAATCATGTTCACGATATCCATGCCGATACGTTCGCCCATCAAAGCGTGGCGGCGTTTGGTGTAGACTACTGTACGTTGCTTGTTCATCACGTCGTCATATTCCAACAGACGCTTACGGATGCCGAAGTTGTTTTCCTCAACTTTCTTTTGCGCACGTTCAATGGATTTGGAAATCATGCCGTGTTCAATCATTTCACCTTCTTTGAAACCCAGTTTGTCCATTACACTGGCAATGCGGTCACTGGAGAACAAACGCATCAGGTCATCTTCCAAAGATACGAAGAATACAGAAGAACCCGGGTCGCCTTGACGTCCTGCACGACCACGTAACTGACGGTCCACACGGCGTGATTCGTGGCGTTCTGTACCGATGATGGCAAGACCGCCTGCAGCTTTCACTTCCGGACTCAGCTTGATGTCGGTACCACGGCCGGCCATATTGGTAGCGATGGTTACAGCACATTTCAAACCGGCAGTAGCCACAATATCCGCTTCCTTCTGATGCAGTTTGGCATTCAATACACTATGTTCAATCTTACGCATGGTAAGCATTTTGCTCAACATTTCAGAGATTTCAACAGAAGTGGTACCCACCAGTACGGGGCGTCCTGCTGCCACCATTTTTTCTATCTCTTCGATGACTGCTTTATATTTTTCACGTTTTGTCTTGTAAACGCGGTCATTCATGTCATTACGGGCAATGGGGCGGTTAGTCGGAATAACCACTACATCCAGTTTGTAGATGTCCCACAACTCGCCGGCTTCTGTTTCTGCCGTACCGGTCATACCGGATAGTTTGTGGTACATACGGAAATAGTTCTGTAATGTAATGGTGGCAAAAGTCTGGGTGGCAGCTTCTACTTTCACGCCTTCTTTGGCTTCGATGGCTTGGTGCAAACCGTCAGAATAACGACGTCCTTCCATGATACGTCCCGTCTGCTCATCCACAATCTTCACTTGGCCGTCAATTACCACATATTCGTCATCTTTCTCGAACATGGTGTATGCCTTCAACAGTTGGTTGATGGTATGCACACGTTCGCTTTTGATGGCATAGTTGGTCATCAGGGCATCCTTCTTTTCAAGGCGCTGTTCGTCTGTCAGCTCTGTTTCGTTTTCCAAGGCAGAGAGTTGCGCTGTGATATCGGGGAGTACGAAGAAAGTGGGGTCCTCTACATTGCTACTAATCAAGTCTACGCCCTTGTCCGTCAAATCCACGCTGTTCATTTTCTCTTCGATAACGAAGTACAGCGGGTCAGTCACCTCGTGCATGCGCTTGTTGTTCTGCTCCATGTAGATTTCTTCGGTCTTCAGCATACCGGCCTTGATGCCTTGTTCGCTGAGGAACTTGATGAGTGCCTTGTTCTTGGGCAGGCACTTGTGACTGCGGTACAAAGCGAGGAAGCCTTCTTCCTGGTCTTTCTTATCGTTTGATGCAATCAGGCGCTTGGCATCGGCCAGGTATTGGGTAGCCAGTTTTTTCTGAGCTTCTACCAGACGTTCCACTTGCGGGCGGAGCTGTTCGAAGAGTTGGTCATCGCCTTTGGGAACCGGTCCGGAGATAATCAGCGGAGTACGGGCATCATCAATCAATACTGAGTCCACCTCATCGACAATGGCATAATTATGTTGGCGTTGTACCAGGTCTTTGGGGCTGATAGCCATGTTGTCACGCAGGTAGTCGAAACCGAATTCATTGTTTGTACCGAACGTGATATCTGCCAGATAAGCTTTGCGACGGGCATCAGAGTTGGGCTGGTGCTTGTCGATGCAATCTACACTCAAACCGTGGAACATGTAAAGAGGACCCATCCATTCGGAGTCACGTTTTGCCAGATAGTCGTTCACTGTTACCACGTGCACGCCGTTACCAGTCAGGGCATTGAGGAATACCGGTAGGGTAGCTACCAATGTCTTACCTTCACCGGTTGCCATTTCGGCAATCTTACCTTTATGTAGAACCACACCACCGAATAGCTGTACATCATAATGTACCATGTTCCATACAGTATCGTTACCACCTGCTATCCAATGGTTCTGGTAGATGGCTTTATCGCCTTCGATGCGTACAAAGTCTTTAGTGGCAGCCAGTTGGCGGTCAAAATCGGTAGCTGTAACCACTATTTCTTCATTTTCAGAGAATCGTTTGGCTGTTTCCTTTACAATAGAGAAAGCGGTGGGTAATACTTCGTCCAGCGCTTTTTCATAAATCTCCAATATCTCTTTCTCGATTTTGTCGATTTGGTTGAAGAGGTCTTCGCGTTTTTCCAGTTCGGTATCTTCAACGCTGGCTTTCAGTTCTTCCACTTTGGCGCGTTGTTCGGCTGCCGAATCGTGGATGTAGGCTTTCAGTTCTTCTGTCTTGGCGCGTAGGGCGTCGTTGTCGAGTTTGGCTACTTCCGGGTAAGCGGCTTTGATTTTCTCCACCCACGGTTGTATTTCTTTCATGTCGCGTGTGGATTTGTTGCCGAAAATCGAGCTTAAAAATTCATTAAATCCCATTATATATTTGTTTTTATTATTATTGCTGAGTTAGTTGAGCGTGCAAAGTTACTGATTTCTATACAGATTATCCAGATTTGCACAGATTATTTTAGAATCAAAAGTCAAGGGGAGATGCTGTACTTGCATTAGGGGCGCGGATGCGCATTACACTTGCCAAGGTAGGGGCAATGCGGTCAATACTGATGGGGGTACGGATGGTTTCAGCCTTCATTCCTCCTCCCAATAAAATGAGGGGAGCAGGAATATCGGCCGTACGTACTACACGGTTATCAGTACTATTTTCCTGCATGATAGTCCAGCCCGGGAGTATTTCAATGAGCAAATCGCCAGAGCGCTTGCGATGAAAACTATTGCGTATACGTTCTATTTGCGGTGACCAGGGGCCCAAAAGCAGGCGATGAGCTGAATATACTTCGCTCACGCCACTAAACTGAACCAGAAATTCGGCAGATTTTTCTTGAATTTCAGTCAGGCTCAACTGCTTGTTCTCAATAAGTTTATGGTTGAGATAGATTTGTTGGTCATAATAAGCTTCCACATATTGTCCCTCGCCATAGGATGCCATGAGGTACATGTTTAGCAGGGCGGCACAGCGGTTCAGGTAGAATTCACCACCCGGTATCCGGTATACGCCCGGGTCGGCTGCTTCCGGGTCGGCATAGCCGGTGGAGGTGATGCAGAAAAGTACGTTGTGGAGCCCAACTTTACGTTCTATGAGCTCTAATAAGGAAGCTATACTACGGTCCAGTCGCACGTAGGTGTCTTGCATTTCCATGGCACATTCCTGCGTACTTCGGTGGTTATAATTTCCTGCGTAGTAAGTCAGCGATAATAGGTCGGGCACGTCATCTTGTCCGATAGTGCTCTTATTCAGCAGCTCTTCGGTCAGCAGGTTGACTTCCTCATTGATGAAAGGGCTGGTTATCAAGCGGCGGAACTTGTTTGTCCGTTCACCATCCAGCTTGTATTTGAATGGCTCGTTGCGCCATTCGGGCAGAAATGTATAGTTGGTAAAAGGAAGTGCAGGTGTCCATACCATATCCTTGATACGGTAGTCAGGAGATTTCCGGTCGTTGTATTGGCTCAGCCACCACGGAAATTCATTATAATAAGTCGTACTGCACCATTTTCCGGTATTGTTATTAAGCCAGAAAGCACCGTTCCCCGCGTGCCCGGCACCCAATATGGCGGCATCGCGGAAAGGCGCGATGGCATAGACCAGACCTTTGTTGCGGGTAGCTATTTTCAGCTCGTCGGCAATAGTAGAGGTCAGTAATTGGGAGGGGGAAGTGCTTTCGTCGGTATAGTTGCCCATGAAGTTGGGGTCTTCTACACAGTTTATGGGGCGTAGTGTACCTGCATCCAGCCACTGCTCTGCAATGATGCCGTTCATGGACGGTGTTGTCCCGGTATAGATGGCGGCAATGGCCGAGGCTCGGTCCGTTCCGCAAAAAGGAAATTCTGCTTGACGGAATACTTTACCTTCACGCAGTAAGCGCTTAAACCCCTTTTCTCCGTATAAGGACGAAAATGCTTCCATATAGTCTGTACGCAACTGGTCAATGGTCAATGTTACCACCAGCTTTGGGGAGGCAGGCAGCGGTTGGGCTTGCAGACCACTGAATGTAAGTGCGAGTATGGAAGTTATCAGTCCTTTTTTCATTACTTTCGTTTGTATGTTAGAATGAGGTTGCTTGCAGAACGTATCAGCAAACACAGTGCCAAAGGTAATACTGCTGGCGGAATTCTCTGCGGAATTATTGTCCAAAGCCCTATAAAAAGTGTTAAAACTACAAAATTAACCAGCATATAGCGGCTTATTTCCCTTTTTCGTACCCTGGATAGCATGAATGGAAGGCAGAAAAGGTGAAATGGATGGAATACAAATAATATATAATTGGGACTTACTGCCGGATGCTGTGAGAATAGTGCTAAAAATGCCAGTATACATCCAGCCATTCCGGCAACCAAGAAGAGTATGAGGTCTATGCCCCAAAGAGTTTTCCCTCTTCGTATGCCGTAAATGCTGATGCCTGCTACAAGTATCAGTAATAGCGAAGCCGACTGCATCGGTGTGATGCCTCTGCTGACGAAGTCGGCTGGTGTTTTACCCGTTACTACGATTTTTTCTTCTTTGGCAACCAGTGGCCGTGCTTGTCCTTCTTTGTCCACAATCTGCGCTTTATTGAAATACTCCTGCATGTAGAAGGGGACGAACATTGCCAGCCGCCGGTTGATGGGTTCGTCTGCTTTGCTGCCCATGCATAGGTCCATGCCGAAACGTGACCACAAATGGCCTTCACTGTATTTATGCAGCAAATCCCTGAAAGAGATTCCCGTACTGTTAGCAGTCATATTGTCAGCGTATTGCAGAGTGCCGTTGATGGCACGCTCTATCTGGTCCCGCGGGCGGGTGGCACAATTGTCGTAGAAAAAATTGTAGCGGTATACTCGGTTTTCAGGGCGGTAGTTTTCTGTTAATAGTGCTATCAGGCGTTCTTTTTCCTCTTCTGTTAGGTTTAACGTTTGTTGCCAGACATCGCGTCCCAGATAGTTGTATTCGGCGGCGAAATGCTCATAATCGGTTACTCCAAGTTGATAATCCGTTTCTCCCAAGGCAAAACGGAAGATGAAGTTAGGGGCGTTGAAGTTGAACATGCCGTAATTGAAGACGGCGTCAATGCCACGTGTATAGTTCTCGTACCGTATGGCAGTGTGTCCGAATAGGGAATAAATCTCTCCTCCTGCAGCGCAAGTCAGTAGGCTGACGCGTACGGAGTCTGTTGCAGCAGTCTTTTGCTGTTGTGTCACCTGGGCATTTGCTGAAGGCAAACAGAAGAAAAAGATTACTATATATATATGTATAAGTAGGCTTCGTTTCATGCTGCAAACTTACGGAAAAAACTAATATTATCCCAATTTGTGATTAGGAACTAAAGCGGTTATTCGCGTTATTCCGGTCATCTGTGTCCGAAGAATCTTTTTTAATTATGAACTTGATACAATTCTTAATTCGCATTATTGGTTGTTTTGAATCAACTGTCGAGTACGAGTGGTAGGTATTTTCTATTTACAAACGATACGGGTGCAAGAAATAGTGGTATATTGAACCTGATTCAGTCGTATACTGAATGCCATTCAATCGTATACTGAATAGGGCTCAGTCGTATACTGAATGTAGCGCATTTAGTTGTATTGATAATCAGGTGGTTGTGGTATGATGTTGCGGCTTTAATAAATCTCAACAGAATGTAAAAGTGGCATTGTGGTTGTTTGGTGTGGATGTGAATAAGAATTCTTGTGCAGTTGTTCTTCTAATAAAGAGATGGTTTCTGCTGAATTTCAATATTAATGTTATATCTTTGCGCCGCTAAATTTATGCAATACGGTGAATCTCATTATTGATATAGGAAATACAATCGCCAAGATGGCGGTGTTTGATGGTGGACGTATCGTGGAGGTGGTGTATGACTCCAATCTGACGTTGGAACGGTTGCCTGAAGTATGCCGTACATATACGATTGAAAAAGCGATAGTGGCTACTGTCATTGATTTGAGTAGAGAGGTGTTGTCGCAACTGGAAGATATGGCTGTCCCCATTCTGTGGCTCAATGAAAAGACTTCTCTTCCGGTAGAAAACCTCTATGAAACTCCCCGGACGCTGGGGTATGATCGTATGGCGGCGGTGGTAGGAGCCAATGAGCAATTTCCTGGCAGGGATATACTGGTGATTGATGCCGGTACCTGTATCACTTATGAGTTTGTCGATGCTGCTGCCCGCTATCATGGCGGGAATATCTCTCCCGGCCTGCAGATGCGTTTCAAGGCGCTTCATCAGTTTACCGGACGGCTTCCAATGGTGGCTCTTGAGGGGCGGATGGTGCCCATGGGGAAGGATACCGATACGGCTATCCGTGCCGGAGTACTGAAGGGTATTGAATATGAAATTTCAGGTTACATTACGGTTATGAAGCATAAATATCCTGAACTTTTGGTTTTTTTAACGGGCGGGGATGATTTTTCTTTTGATACAAACTTAAAAAGTATCATCTTTGCAGACAGATTTTTAGTGTTGAAAGGATTAAATAGAATTTTAAACTATAATAATGACAGGCTATAGACAAACACTGTTAGTGCTCTTGCTCACGATATTATCAGGAGCGGCAGTCGCTCAAAATAATACAAATTCTCCCTATACACGATATGGATATGGACAGTTATCTGAACAAGGCTCGAGCAACAGTAGGGCGATGGGTGGTATTGCCTATGGTTTACGGGACAAGTATCAGACTAACTTTGCTAATCCTGCATCCTATACGGCGGTAGATTCGCTGACTTTTATCTTCGATGGAGCAGTCTCTCTACAGAATACAAATCTCAGTAACGGTACTCTGAAACGAAATGCCAAGAATTCCAGTTTTGACTATATCACGATGCAGTTTCGTGCAAGTAAATGGGCTGCCATAAGCTTGGGGTTGCTGCCTTATTCAAACGTTGGATACAGTATGGGAGAATATCGGGAAGATACGGAATTTCCAGACAAATCTACTACGGTAAGCTATTCGGGAGAAGGAGGCTTGCACCAGCTTTATTTAGGTGCCGGTTTTAAAATAATTAAAAATCTTTCTGTCGGTGCGAATTTTTCGTATCTTTGGGGAGATATAACAAGAACCGCTGCGGAGACCTTTCCGTCCAGTTCAAGTGTATTTCCTATTACAATACAGTCTAATGTGGCTGTAAAGAGTTATAAGTTGGATTTTGGAGCGCAGTACACTCACCAGTTTGGGAAAAAACATGTTGCAACGTTGGGAGTTGTCTTTTCTCCGGGGCATGATTTGAGTAACGATGCGTACGAAGTTACGCAGACTGGTAATAGCAATACGGGAGCTACTTCGGTAACAAGGGATACTGTCGTTATTTGTGGCATTCCGACAACATTTGGCGCAGGTGTGACGTACGTGTACGACAATCGTCTGACGGTAGGAGCGGATGTGATGTTCCAGAATTGGAGCAAAGTGAGCTATATGAACAATGACGAGGCGTTTTGCGACCGTGGAAGAATATCCGTTGGTGCAGAGTATCTGCCGAATCCTATGGGAAGAAGTTATTTGTCTCATGTGAAGTATCGTTTGGGAGCTTATTATTCCAAACCTTATTATAAGATAGACGGTGTACGTGCCGCTGATGAATATGGTGTTACTGCCGGTTTTGGATTACCCATACCGAGAACCCGTTCTGTATTGAGCCTTTCTGCGCAATACGTGCGAACCAAAGGAACCCAAGCAGCGTTCTTGAACGAAAATACATTGCGCATTTGTATCGGAGTAACCTTTAACGAACGTTGGTTCTTCAAGCGTAAAGTGGATTAATGGAAATTGAATAGACAAAAAATATAACAACTAAAATTTAAATACAATGAAAATTAAGACGCTTGTGGCTGTCTTGCTCCTTTCGGGTGGAGTGACCAGCACTTTCGCACAGACTGAAAATTGTAATTCGAACAGTAGTATCTCTCATGAAGCAGTGAGAGCTGGTAACTTTAAGGATGCATACGCTCCTTGTATGGCTGTATTGAAGGATTGTCCTACACTGCGGTATTACACATTTACAGATGCTCAGAAGATTTTAGTGGGTTTCTTGAGTCAGATTAAGGATAGAAATTCTGCTGATTACAAGAAGTATTTTGATGAATTGATGGATGTGTATGACTTGAGAATGAAGTACATTCCTGAATTCATTAATAAAGGAATGAAGGGCGTGCCGAGTGTGGCTGATGCCTTGGGCGCTAAAGCTGTGGATTATCTTCAGTTTGCTCCTACTCCGGACCTTAATACAGCTTACAATTGGCTGAAAGAATCTGTTCAAGCTGAAAAGGGTGGTTCCAAAGGTGCGGTTTTGCACTATTTTCTGGATGTCTCTATGCAGAAGGTAAAGGCAGATGACAATCATACTGACCAGTTCTTCCAAGACTATATCGATGCTTCCAAGTATGCGGATGATGCTATCGCAGCTGAGACCAAAGAGGCAAAGAAGGCAAACCTGCAAGCTATCAAGGATAATCTGGTAGCTATGTTCATCCAGAGTGGTGTGGCTGATTGTGAATCTTTGCAGAATATTTATGGTCCTAAGGTAGAAGAAAATAAGACAGACTCTACTTTCTTGAAGAAAGCATTGAATATTTTGAAGTTGATGAAGTGTAACGAAAGTGAAGTTTATTTCAAGGCTTCTGAATATATGTATCAAATAGACCCGACTGCCGATGCTGCTGTAGGTGTAGCATACATGTACTATAAGAAAGGCGACTATGAAAATGCCGTGAAATACTTTGACGAAGCATTGGCTAAGGAAACCGATAATGACAAGAAAGCTGAAATGGCATATGCTACTGCTGCAGCCTTGATGCAGGCTAAAAAACTCTCTCAGGCAAGAGCATATTGCCAGAAGGCTATTAGCTTTAAGGAAAACTATGGTGATCCTTATATCTTGCTGGCACAGCTTTACGGCTCCAATCCTAACTGGACTGATGAGCCTGCTCTGAATAAGTGTACTTACTTTGTAGTAATTGATAAGTTGCAGAGAGCTAAAGCGGTGGATCCTTCAGTTGCAGAACGTGCTAACGAATTGATTGGTACTTATTCCCGCCACACTCCCCAGGCTAAAGACCTCTTTATGTTGGGTTACAAAGCCGGTGACCGTATCACTATCGGCGGATGGATAGGTGAATCTACAACTATCAGATAAAACTATGTTGCTACAACCCATCAACGTTGTTTATCATAAAAATGCAAGCATAACCATTGTCCTTGGGGCAATGGTTATGCTTCTTTTATTTTCTTCGTGTTCCGGGAAGAAGAAGGAACTGGGCGATGCCATTACCGAACGTGACTCTATGGCGGTGATGGACACCCGTGGGGTGACTACGCTGGTGTCTGATTCCGGTGTAACACGTTATCGCATCAATACGGAAGAGTGGCTGGTCTTTGACCGGAAGAATCCTCCTTACTGGGCTTTTGAAAAGGGGGTCTATTTGGAGAAGTTCGACTCTATCTTCCAAGTGGAGGCGAGTATCAAGGCTGATACAGCCTACTTCTTTAATAAGGAAGAGTTATGGAAACTGATGGGGAATGTGCATATACAGAATTTGAAAGGTGAGCAGTTTGATACAGAGCTGCTGTATTGGGACCAGCGGACACAAAGAATTTATTCGGATGAGTTTATCCGTATCGAACAGCCTGACCGTATCATTACGGGACATGGCTTTGAATCCAACCAGCAGATGACCGTTTACACGATTCGCAAGCCGGAGGGCATCTTCTATGTTGACGAGGAAGCTGCCGCAGCAGACAGCTTGCAGACTGATACCATAAATTGATAAAATGGATACCGTTATTTTTTTATTGATAACCATGGCTTTCTCCGCTTTCTTTTCAGGAATGGAGATTGCCTTTGTTTCCGTAGATAAACTGCGTTTTGAGATGGAAAGGAAGTCAGGCGTCACTTCCAGTATCATTTCCTATTTCCTTCGCAACCCGAACAACTTTATCTCGACCATGCTCGTGGGCAATAACATTGCGCTTGTCATTTATGGTATCTTGATGGCACAAATCATAGAGGTGAATCTTCTTGCCGGAATTATTTCCAATCATTTTGTAATGGTGTTGGTGCAGACTGTAATTTCCACTCTTATTATTTTGGTAACCGGTGAGTTCTTGCCGAAGACTTTGTTTAAAATCAATCCCAATCTGATGCTGAGGGTATGTGCCATTCCTTTATTCATATGTTATGTCATTCTGTTTCCTGTTTCAAAGTTTGCATCGGGATTGTCGTATCTGTTCCTTCGGATATTTGGGATGAAAGTAAACAAGGAGGCGTCGGCCAAGGCTTTTGGCAAAGTGGATTTGGATTACTTCATCCAGTCGAGCATAGAGAATGCGGAAAGTGAAGAAGAACTGGATGCAGAGGTAAAGATATTCCAAAATGCGCTTGACTTTTCGAATATAAAGATACGCGACTGTATTGTACCGCGTACAGAGGTGGTAGCTGTAGATCTGACTACTACATTGGAAGAATTGAAATGTCTTTTTGTGGAGTCGGGTATTTCCAAAATCATAGTATATGATGGAAATATAGATAATGTGGTGGGATATATTCACTCGTCGGAGATGTTCAGGAATCCGGTGGACTGGAGGAATAACGTGAAGGAAGTGCCTATTGTACCCGAAACGATGTCGGCCCACAAACTGATGAAACTGTTCATGCAACAGAAAAAAACGATTGCTGTAGTGGTGGACGAATTCGGTGGTACGGCGGGTATCGTCTCTTTGGAGGATTTGGTGGAAGAAATTTTCGGCGATATTGAGGATGAGCATGATAATACGTCCTATGTATGTAAGCAGCTGGGTGAACGTGAATATGTGCTTTCGGCCCGTCTGGAAATAGAAAAGGTAAATGAGACTTTCGGGCTCGACCTGCCGGAATCGGATGATTATCTGACAGTGGGCGGTCTGATTCTGAACCGTTATCAAAGTTTCCCGAAGCTGCATGAAGTGATTGAAGTGGATAATTATCAGTTTAAAATAATCAAGGTAACAGCCACTAAAATTGAGTTGGTAAGACTGAAAGTCATTGAATAATTTCATTTAGGCATAATTTTTTAAAGAATAAATGGATGCGTATTAGCATTTTTTGTATCTTCGTGCGCTAAAATGAACGTGTTAGGAAAATAATAATAAACAAATAAATCATATTAACTAAAATGGCAACATTACAAAACATTCGGTCTAAAGGACCTTTATTGGTGATTGTTATTGGTTTGGCGCTGTTTGCTTTCATCGCAGGTGACGCGTGGAAAGTGCTTCAGCCACACCAGTCACAAGACGTAGGTGAAGTGAACGGGGAATCAATTTCCGCTCAGGATTTTCAAGCATTGGTAGAAGAATATACAGAAGTCATCAAGTTCTCCAGTGGCAACAGTGCATTGAGCGATGAGCAGACAAACCAAATCAAAGATGAAGTATGGAGAACATACGTCAATAATAAGCTGATTGAAAAGGAAGCAAAGAAACTCGGTCTGGTTGTATCGAAGGCTGAGATTCAGGCTATCATTAATGCCGGTGTGCATCCGATGCTGCAACAGACTCCGTTCCGTAATCCTCAGACCGGTGCGTTTGATAAGGATATGTTGAAGAAGTTCTTGGTGGACTATTCAAAAATGAATAAGGCACAGATGCCTTCACAATATGCAGAATACTATGAATCCATGTACAAGTTCTGGTCTTTCCTTGAAAAGTCCCTTATCCAGGCACGTCTTCAGGAAAAGTATCAGGCTTTGATTACAAAATCTCTTTTCTCCAACCCGGTAGAAGCTCAGGACGCTTTTGATGCAAGAGTAGAGCAGTCAGACCTGCTGCTTGCTGCAGTTCCCTATTCCTCTATCGTTGACTCTACCATCGTTATCAAGGATTCTGATTTGAAGGCTGCATACGACAAGAAGAAAGAACAGTTCAAGCAATATGTGGAAACTCGCAATATCAAGTTCATTGATGTGCAAGTTACTGCAAGTGCAGAAGACAGAGCTGCTCTCCAGAAGGAAATGGAAGAATACACCGAACAACTTACTGCCAATCCTTCTGACTATACTACCTTCATCCGTTCTACCGGTTCCGAAGCTCCTTATACAGACTTGTTCTACACTACTAAGTCTCTGCCTGCTGATGTGACAGCCCGTTTGGATTCTGTTGCGGTGGGTGGTGTATTCGGACCTTATTATAACGTATCGGACAATACTCTTAACTCTTTCAAGAAATTGGCTACTGCTGCTATGCCGGACTCTATCGAGTTCCGTCAGATTCAGGTAGCTGCCGAAGATGCTGAAAAGACGAAGACTTTAGCCGACAGCATCTACAATGCTATTAAGGGTGGTGCCAGCTTTGCTGAAATTGCGAAGAAGTACGGTCAGACCGGTGAGCCTACCTGGATTTCTTCTGCTAACTACGAAGGCGCACAGATTGACGGTGACAACTTGAAATACATTACCGCTGTCACAACTTTGGGACAGAACGAACTGACCAATCTGGCGTTGGGACAAGCAAATGTCATTTTGCAAGTAACCAACAAGAAGGCTGTCAAGGATAAATATAAGGTAGCCGTTATCAAGCGTCCGGTAGAATTCAGCAAGGAAACTTACAGCAAGGCATACAATGAATTCAGCCAGTTTATCGCCGCAAACAATACTTTAGAGAAAATGATTGCCAATGCGGAAGATGCCGGTTATAAGTTGCTGGATAGAGCCGACTTGTACAGCTCTGAACATGGTATCGGTGGTATCAGAGGTACCAAAGATGCTTTGAAATGGGCGTTTGAGGCAAAAGCTGGTGAAGTTTCCGGTTTGTACGAATGTGGCGAGAGCGACCGTATGCTGGTAGTAGGTGTTGCAAGTATTGTTCCTGAAGGTTATCGCCCACTGGCTTTGGTAAAGGACCAGTTGAGAGCTGAAATTCTCCGTGACAAGAAAGCAGAGAAGATTATGGCTGATATGAAGGCTGCCAATGCAACTTCGTTCGAGCAGTACAAGAATATGGCAAATGCTGTCAGTGATTCTGTAAAGCACGTTACTTTCTCTGCTCCTGCCTATATCCCGGCATTGCGTAGCAGCGAACCTCTGGTAGGCGCATACGCTTCTATTGCCGAAGTGAACAAGCTGAGTGCTCCTATCAAGGGTAATGGTGGTGTATTCGTTCTGCAACCTTATGCAAAAGAGAAACTGAACGAAACATTCAACAAGGAAACTGAAGAGGCTAACTTGGCTAACATGCACGCACGCATGGCAAGCCAGTTCATCAGTGACTTGTATCTGAAAGCCAACGTAAAAGACCAACGTTATTTATTCTTCTAAGAATAGAAAACCCATATTGAAAAGCCGTTCGGTACTTCCGGGCGGCTTTTTCATTCTCTGTACATTTCATTTTCTATACTCTCCGTTGTCTTTGTGCAACTTTATTCCTACCTTTGCATTCTTGAAAGAGTTTTGTTTTTAATGAAAAACGATATGCAGAAACGACCTCTATTGGGCTTGACGCTCTCTGAATTGCAGAATGTGGTGAAGAATCTGGGAATGCCCGGTTTCTCTGCCAAGCAGATAGCTTCCTGGCTGTATGGCAAGAAGGTGACTTCTATAGACGAAATGAGCAATCTTTCGTTGAAGCATCGGGAATTGCTGAAAGAAATCTATGAGGTAGGTGCCGAAGCGCCGGTAGATGCCATGCGCTCTGTAGACGGTACGGTGAAATACTTGTACCGGGCAGGCAAGGGACATTTCGTGGAAGCTGTCTATATACCCGACGAAGACCGGGCTACGCTTTGTGTCTCCTCTCAGGTGGGCTGTAAGATGAATTGCAAATTCTGTATGACCGGCAAGCAGGGCTTTACCGCCAATCTGACATCTAACCAGATTATCAACCAAATCAGTTCGTTGCCCGAAAGGGACAAGCTGACCAATGTGGTAATGATGGGCATGGGCGAACCACTTGATAATCTGGACGAGGTATTGAAAGCGCTGGAAATAATGACCGCCTCTTATGGATATGCGTGGAGTCCCAAGCGTGTCACCCTTTCTTCAGTGGGATTGAAGAAGGGCTTGCAGCGTTTTATTGAGGACTCGGACTGCCATCTGGCTATCAGCCTTCATTCGCCGATACCTTTGCAACGCCGCGAGCTGATGCCGGCAGAGAAGGCCTTCTCCATCACGGAGATTGTGGAATTGTTAAGAAACTATGATTTTAGCAAACAGCGCAGACTATCTTTTGAATATATTGTTTTCAAAGGAGTGAATGACTCGTTACCGTATGCAAAGGAACTTCTGAAGCTGCTACGCGGGCTGGACTGCCGGATTAACCTGATTCGTTTTCATGCCATACCTGGAGTGAATCTTGAAGGGGCTGATATGGAAATCATGACTGCGTTCCGTGATTATCTGACTTCGCACGGTCTGTTTACCACTATACGGTCATCACGTGGAGAGGATATATTTGCCGCTTGTGGCATGTTGTCCACTGCCAAGCAGGAGGAGAATAAAGAAGAATTAATATAAATTATTAACTTAGGTAGGGAGGATATTACGCATTCTTCGTAGCTTTGTGAAAAACTAAAATGATAGAGATATGAGAAAGCACTTGTTTTATTTGAGTATGGTTCTCGTACTGACGCTTTTTTCCGCTTGCGGTGGTGGTAAAAAGGGTGTGTTTACTCCGACCTCCAGCGGTCGTGCGTATGAAGTTCTGGTAGTGGTGGAGCCCGGCTTGTGGGAACGTCCTGCCGGTAGGGCGCTTTTCGATGTGCTTGATTCTGATGTTCCGGGGCTTCCCCAGTCAGAACGTTCATTCCGAATCATGTATACTGCCCCTTCCAATTATGATGCCACTTTAAAACTGATTCGCAATATCATTATTGTCGATGTGAACAAGGACCTCTATACCCAGCCTAAATTCAAGTATGCAAGGAATGTATATGCTGCTCCTCAGTCTATTCTTACTATTCAGGCGCCGGACGAGGCTTCGTTCGAGAAATTTGTGGAGGAGAATAGGCGGGTAATCATCGATTTCTTTACTCATGCGGAAATGAATCGTCAGATTTCAGTATTGAAGGACAAGCATAGCGACTATATAGCAACGAAGGTGAAAAGCCAGTTCGATTGCGATGTATGGGTGCCGGGCGAACTGACATCTACCAAGGAGGGTGAGAACTTCTTCTGGGCAGGTACGAATGCAGCTACCGGCGACCAGAACTTTGTAATCTACTCTTATCCTTATACGGATAAGGATACGTTTACTAAAGAATATTTTGTTCATAAACGCGATTCCGTGATGAAGGCTAACATCCCTGGTGCCCGTGAAGGCATGTATATGTCGACGGATTCTCTGATGACCGATGTACGCCCCATCAGTGTGCAGGGAGACTATGCATTGGAGGCCCGCGGCTTGTGGCGCATAAAGGGTGACTTCATGGGCGGTCCGTTCGTATCGCATGTACGTTTGGACAAAGCCAATCAGCGTATTATCGTATCTGAAATATTTATTTATTCACCTGATAAAATGAAACGTAATCTGGTACGTCAGATGGAGGCTTCGCTCTATACCTTGAAACTGCCTGGCAGCAAGCAGGAAGGTGCGGAAATTCCGGTAGGCGTAACCGCAAAAGATACTACTAATAATAAGTAATAAAAATGGAAGACAACAAAATAAGAGTCGGCATTACACAAGGCGACATTAATGGTGTAGGGTATGAAGTGATTTTAAAGACGTTTGCAGACCCGGTGATGCTGGAATTGTGCACGCCGATTATCTACGGTTCGCCTAAAGTGGCAGCTTATCATCGTAAATCATTGGACTTGCCTACCAATTTCAGTATCGTCAACTCTGCCTCCGAAGCGGTTCCCAATCGCTTGAGTGTAGTGAATTGCACGGATGATGAAGTAAAGGTTGAGTTCTCTAAACCTGACGTTGAAGCTGGTAAAGCTGCACTTGGTGCACTGGAAAAAGCCATTGAGGAATATAAGGAGGGAATGATAGACGTGATTGTCACAGCTCCCATCAACAAGCATACCATCCAGTCGGAGGAGTTTGCCTTCCCCGGACATACGGAGTATATAGAGCAAAAATTAGGAGATGGCGAGAAGGCCCTTATGATTCTGATGAAAGATGACTTCCGGGTAGCATTGGTGACCGGACATATTCCCGTTAAAGAGATAGCCGGAAGCATCACCAAAGAACTGGTACAAGAGAAACTGAAGATATTCAACCGCTCCTTGAAGCAGGATTTTGCTATCAGCGCACCGCGTATTGCAGTGCTTTCGCTGAATCCGCATGCAGGAGACGGCGGATTGCTGGGAACTGAAGAGCAGGAGATTATCATTCCGGCCATCAACGAAATGGCTGCTAAGGGTATGCTTTGCTATGGTCCTTATCCGGCAGACGGGTTTATGGGCTCAGATAACTTTACCCATTTTGATGGTATCCTGGCCATGTATCACGACCAGGGGCTGGCACCGTTCAAGGCATTGGCTATGGACGAGGGCGTGAACTATACTGCCGGCTTGCCGGTGATACGCACTTCGCCTGCTCATGGCACGGCCTACGATATTGCCGGGAAAGGAATCGCCTCTGAAGATTCATTCCGGCAGGCTATCTATGTGGCAATAGATGTGTTCCGTAACCGCCAGCGTGAGAAAGAGGCACATGCAAATCCGCTGCGCAAGCAATATTACGAGAAACGTGACGATAGCGACAAACTGAAACTCGATAGTGTAGAAGAAGATTTGTAGAATGACAAAAGCGGAAATACAACAAGTAAAATTACGTTTCGGCATTATCGGCAACAATGAAGCGCTGATGCGTGCCATTGATATCGCTATCCAGGTAGCGCCCACCGACTTGTCTGTACTGATTACCGGAGAGAGTGGTGTGGGAAAGGAGAGCTTTCCGCAGATAATACACCAGTACAGCCGGCGCAAGCATGGACAGTACATTGCCGTGAACTGTGGAGCCATTCCCGAAGGGACGATTGACTCGGAACTGTTCGGTCATGAGAAGGGCGCATTTACCGGGGCTATCGGCGAACGGAAGGGGTATTTCGGTGAGGCCAACGGCGGAACAATCTTCCTTGATGAAGTCGGCGAATTGCCTTTGCCTACCCAGGCACGCTTGTTGCGTGTGCTCGAGAGCGGTGAATTCATCAAAGTAGGTTCTTCTAAGGTGGAAAAGACCGATGTGCGTATTGTTGCCGCTACCAATGTAAACTTGACACAAGCCATTGCTGACGGACGTTTTCGTGAAGACTTGTATTACCGTTTGAACACAGTTCCTATTCAGGTCCCTCCATTGCGCGAACGCGGTGAAGACGTGGTGCTGCTGTTCCGAAAGTTTGCTTCGGACTTTGCAGAAAAGTACCGTATGCCTGCCATTCAGCTGACGGAAGACGGCAAGCAAGTGTTGCTGGGCTACTCATGGCCGGGTAATGTGCGCCAGTTGAAGAATATCACCGAGCAGATATCCATCATTGAGACCAATCGTGAAATCAATGCATCCATACTGAAGGGCTATCTGCCTGAGCAGAACAATATGCAGCGCCTGCCTGCCTTGTTTGGAGTGAAGGAGGACAAGAGCTTCGGGAGTGAACGGGAAATTCTCTACCAGGTTCTGTTTGATATGCGCCAGGATGTAACGGACTTGAAAAAGCTGGTGCATGAGATTATGGCTGAAAGGGGAACGGTAGCCAATCCGGCGGTTGCCACATCGGCCTACTATACGCCGGCTACTCCGGCGGTGGTACCTCCGGTAACATCCAGTGTCCCCACCATTATACATCCTTCGGTAAAGCCGGTTACTCCGGTGGACGATGATTTCCAGGATACGGAAGAATATGTGGAGGAGTCACTCTCCCTGGATGAAGTGGAGAAAGAAATGATACGTAAGGCGCTTGAAAAACATCACGGCAAGCGTAAGAGTGCGGCTCAGGATTTGAATATCTCTGAGCGTACGTTATACAGAAAGATAAAAGAATATGGATTGGATTAAAAAAGCGGCATTTGCTTCCTTGTTGGTAAGCTTGTTATTTCTGGTGAATTCATGTAGTATGAAGTTGGGACTTGCTCCGATAAGCTCTATCGACTATACAAAGGTAAAAACGATTTCCATTGCCGATTTCCAGAACCGGGCAGAGTATGTATATGCACCGCTGGCAACAGAATTTAACCAGAAAATGAAGGATATGTTCATTCAGCAGACTCGCCTGCAACTGGTGAATTCCGGAGGAGACCTGGAAATAGACGGAGAAATAACCGGCTACAATCAATATAATGAATCGGTGGATGCCAGCGGCTACTCTTCGAAGGTGAAGGTGACGCTGACTGTCAACGTGCGCTACACCAATAACACGAACCATGAGGAGGACTTTGAACAGCAGTTCTCGGCTTTCCAGACCTATGATTCCTCAAAATTGCTGACCGAAGTGCAGGACCAGCTGATAACCTTGATGGTGAAAGACATTGCCGAACAGATTTTCAATGCAACTGTAGCTAACTGGTAAACTCATGACGCCTACCCATTTGCAACAATGGATTCAGCATCCCGAGACGCTGAATAGGGATACTTTGTACGAGCTTCGCACATTGGTGGCACGCTATCCTTATTTCCAGTCGCTCCGTTTGCTCTATCTGAAAAACCTCTATCTGCTGCACGACATCAACTTTGGCGCGGAGTTGCGCAAGGCTGTGTTGTATGTGGCAGACCGTCGTGTGCTGTTTTACTTTATAGAGGGTGACCGCTATACTTTGAAATCCCGGAAGGTCTCGTCGCTGTTTTCAGGCGATTTGGAGAAAGAGCCGAGTGTGGACCGTACCCTTTCCTTGATTGACGCATTTCTGGCTACTGTTCCCGAAGAGCATTCACAGCATACGGAGCTGGATTATGCGGTGGATTATACGGCCTATTTAATGCAGGAAGAACCCGGTGTGGATGCAGAAGATGAGCCGGAAGTGCCTAAACTGCGCGGGCATGAATTGATAGATGACTTTATCCAAAAGAGTGAGTCTTCGGATGCCCCGGATACGAGAAGGGAGTTTCTTGTAGAGAAGGAGGAAGAGACTGAAGAAGAGGAAGAGCCCTCCGTATCGCCGGTAACGGAAGAGTTGGACGATAGCTGTTTTACGGAAACTTTAGCTAAAATCTATATAAAACAGCACCGATATGACAAGGCACTTGAAATTATTAAAAAATTAAGTTTGAATTATCCAAAAAAAAATGCTTACTTTGCAGACCAAATCAGATTTTTGGAGAAATTGATTATTAACGCTAAATCAAAATAACAAAATGTATTTATTATTAGTTATCTTAATGCTGATTGCATCTGTGCTGATGTGCTTCATTGTATTGATTCAAAATTCTAAAGGAGGCGGTCTGGCATCAGGCTTTTCATCATCCAACCAAATTATGGGTGTGCGCAAGACTACGGACTTTTTGGAAAAAGCAACCTGGACTCTGGCAGCTGTCATGGTAGTCTTCAGTATTGTTTCTGCTTACACTATTCCTTCTTCCACAGGCAAGGGCGGTGATGTGATTCTGGAACAGGCGCAACAAGAAGAAAAAACTAATCCTTATAACATGCCCGTAGGTACAGAAGCTCCGCAATCGGAGGCCCCTGCAGCTACAACTCCGGCTGAAACTCCTGCTCCTGCAGCAGAAGCCCCTGCAGCAGAATAAGATAAGGATATTGCGGATGACTCCCGCTTGGAAAAATAAGAGAAAGGTTGATACTGAAAAGGTGTCAGCCTTTTTTCGTTTTGATGAAGTATTTATTTACCTTTGTCAGCAATTTATGCAATCTGATTAATAAATTGAAATCCAAATAGTACAATGACAGAACAACTCAAACTTAAATTGAATGATTCCAAGGCTACCCGTTGGGGGGCATTGGTGATTGTTGCCTTCACGATGATGGCAGCTTATTATGTAAACGACGTGGTAGCACCGTTGAAGACAATGTTGGAAACGGACTTGGCTTGGTCGAGTACCGATTTCGGATTCTTTACCGGTGGTTATAGTTTTCTGAATGTTTTTTTCCTGATGTTGATTTGGGGAGGATTAATCCTCGACCGCTTTGGTATCCGTTTCACCGGAAAGCTGGCAACTATCCTGATGGTAGGTGGTACAGCACTTGAATACTATGCAATGACGGGACTTGCCGGTGCCGACGCGACTTTATTCGGAATCAATGAAATATTTGGCTATAAAACGGGTGTGTTTGTTGCTTTTGCCGGTTATTCCATTTTTGGAGTAGGAGCGGAGGTCGCCGGTATTACAGTTTCCAAAATCATAGCCAAGTGGTTTAAGGGGAAAGAGCTTGCCACGGCTATGGGGGTACAAGTCGCTTTAGCACGTATCGGTTCGCAAGCCGGTTATGCCGTAGCCATTCCTTTGGCCCGCGCTTTCGGTATTTCCACACCGGTGTTGTTGGGTTTGGTTCTGTTGTTGGGCGGTATGATTGCTTTCTTCATCTTTGCAGTGATGGACAAGAAGCTGGACAAACAGATGGAAGCTGCTGCCATTGCTGCCGGTACGGAAGATGAGGAAGAGAAGTTCTCTTTTAAGGATGTGAAGAATATTCTGGTCAATCCCGGTTTCTGGCTGATAGCATTGCTGTGTGTATTGTTCTACTCTTGTGTATTCCCATTCCAGAAGTTTGCTTCCGAGTTGATGATTATCAAATACGGTATCAATGAGAATGTGGCCGGTACATTTGCCGGACTTCCGGCATTGGGAGCGCTGATTCTGACTCCGGTCTTTGGTGGTTTCATTGACAAGCGGGGCAAGTCCGCATCTATCATGCTGCTGGGCTCGGCCATGCTGATATGTGTGCATTTCATTTATGCTATTCCCGATATAAACTATTGGCTGGTAGCTATTGTGCTGATGATAATTTTGGGTATCGCTTTCTCGCTGGTACCTTCTGCCATGTGGCCGGCTGTGGCCAAGATATTCCCGGTAAGCCAGTTGGGTACGGCATACGCATTGATTTTCTTTATCCAGAATATCGGTCTTTGGGGTATTCCTACATTGATAGGGTGGGTGCTTGATGCCTATTGTATATCCGGCAAGAAACCAGATGGAACGAATATGTATGACTATACGGTGCCTATGTGCATTTTTACCGGTATTGCCTGCTTGTCCCTTATAGTGGCTCTACTGCTGAAGAAGGCAGACAAGAAGTATGGTTATAAGCTGGAAGAGCCTAATATTCAGAAATAATAGGAAAAGCGGATACCGTATGATGGAAATACCCGAAGGAAAAGTAAGTCTGTTGGACGCTGTTCCGGTCCGCTGTGGACATATAACAACCGAATGGGAAGGTGAGTGCGCCGTACTCGCCTACCCACGGTTTAAATACGAATGGATGCGTCGTTTTTTATTGCCGAAGGGGATGTCTCCTGACATCCATGTGAGGCTGGAAGAACACGGTACAGCTGTCTGGAATCTGATAGATGGACATCGTACCGTGCGCGAAATCATCTCTCTACTTGCCAGGCACTTTGGGGAGGAAGAGAATTATATTCCCCGGGTCACCGCCTACGTAATGCAGTTGCGTAAGGATGGATTTATCCAGTTGACAATCCGGAATTAGAATTCCTTTATTCCCTATCCACTTTTATCAATCCTCCCGTTGCCGTATCAAACAGCACTTTGATGGTAGAATTCTTGTTGAACAGTACCGGTGCGAGGTATTCTACGGTGCCGAATTGGGTAATGGGAAGTTGGTCGTCAAACAATTTCTTATTGTTATACATCAATGTCACTTGTGCCTTGCCCGGAAGGTTATAGGCTACACCGTCCACTTTCTTTTTGCCTTCCTCGGTGGCAGATACATCGGGACTTTTGAGGTCGGTGACGCTGATATAATACGGTTCACCGGCAAGGTCATTATTGGCCACCACTCCCAGCTTTCGGGAAAAACGGAAAGCCACCTCATCTTTCATCTCTTTAGGCGTCAGCCGGATGGTGAATGTCTTGGGTTCTTTCTTTATTTTGCCCGAGAACATTTCCGTCATAGCCGTTTCCTGCTGGTTCAGATTGTCAAGCATCAGCTTGAGTTGGGCGCCGTCCTTGGGCATATTGTCTGCTTCGCCGCGCAGGAGGGCATTCTTGCTTTCGCGGATGCTGTATATTTCCTTGGCCACCAGCTCGGCCATCTTGGCACTGGAGTTGGACATCAGTATTTCTTCCGTCAGAAAACTGCGTGGGTCAATGTTGCTTTCGGTGGCTTTGGCTTCGGGCGTCTTGGCAGCAGGCTTGCCGCTGAACGGAATGTTGATGGAGCGGACAATTCCGTCTTCGGTAAGCTCCATAAGGGGTGCTACGGTCTTGTCTTTCATCTTCACGAAATAGACGTTGTCCTTATCCGGTACACCGGCTATGCGGGTTTCTATCTTATCCAGTGTCCAGAACTCCTCGGGTTCGGCAGACACGTTGTTGAGACGCAGATAGCGGTCGGCATATCTGCAAAATTCTCCGGGAGTGTAAGTATGTTTGGTGGCTTGCAATACGATTTCTATTTCTGTTTTGGGCAACATATAAGTCACTCCGTAGTCTTTGTCACGCATCACACCGGTGGTTACGTCTGTTTGCGCCATGGCAGTGATAGACAAGAACAGAGCTGAGAGCATCAATATATTCTTCTTCATAATGTACATTCGTTTAGACTGATTTAGCTAAGGGACAAAGTTAATGAAGTTATCTTTGCTAAATATTGCTTTATAAATTATTAACAGAGCTGACGAACTGTACGCAAACCGGCATGTCGACTACAATGTCCTGATGAGTATCTTCCAAGAGTCCGGTAACTTCGTTTCGTTTGTATACCTGAATGACATTGCTGTCGCGGCAGGCGGCAAGCAAGTATTTACCGTTGGGCGTGATGTTGAAGTTGCGGGGATGGATGCCGGTGGGCTGATAACCTACCTTTGCCAAGGTCCCATTTTCGGGATTCACGGCAAAGATGGCGATGCCGTCTTCTTTCAGACGGTTGCTGGCGTAGAGGTATTTCCCATCCGGACTGAGGTGGATGTCTGCACTTCCACGGGCGGCTACGGTGTCGGCTGTGATAGTCTGTATCTGTTCCAGGCGGCCGTCGTCGTAACTGAAGGCAATGACCTTACCGGACAGTTCGGTGATGAGATAGGCAAACTTCCCGTTAGGGCTGAATGTCAGATGGCGCGGGCCGGAATCCGCTTCAATGTCAACGGCTTCCAGAGAAGCATGAGGAATAGGGTCGTCGGGGTGCATCACAAAGCGCAGGATGCGGTCGGCACTGAAGTCGGTGGCGAAGATATACTTTCCGTCCGGTGAAAAGACCGTGCAATGGATGTGGGGAGTGGCTTGCCGTATGGCGTCGGGACCGGTGGCAGAGCCTTGAAAGAGCGTGTCTGCAGGAGCCAAAGTACCGTCTTTCTGTAAAGGAAAGACGGACATGGTTCCACCGCTGTAGTTGGCAGTCAACACTTCCCGGCCATTGGTGGCCACGTAGCAGGGGTCGGCGCCGAAGGTGGGAACGGTGTTCAGCAGGCGCAGTTCTCCCGTTTCCCGGTCTAAGGAAAGGGAGCTGAGGGCTGCTGTGCTGTCGTTCATTTCACTGACGGCATAGACAAATTCGCCATCTCCCGAGGGGACGAGGTAGGAGGGATTGGGCAATGCCGCTGAACTGAGCGGAACGGCTGTTCCCGTCTCCTGATTAAAGCGGAAGGTATAGATACCCTTGCTTGAGCCATTCGTGTAAGTACCTATTAGCATGGCGAGTTCGTCCTGGTCACCGTTAGTGCCCTTTGGAGAAGAGCCACATGCTGTCAAACCTAATCCGAGCATACAGAAAAGAAGTGTTTTCATTAATTTAATGTGTTAATGTGCCAATATGCTAATGTGCTAATTGGCTGCGCTGTATATGCTGCATGGTCATTGGTACATTAGCATATTGGCACATTAGCACATTAAAATTTAACTTCGGCAATACTGACGCGGTCATCGTTCAGCACGATGCGGAGGTCGCTGGCGGTAGTGCCTTTGAACGGATAGGAAATCAGTTTGCCGTATTCGCTGACGGTGCCCGAATATACGGTGAGGAACTGTCCGCCACCGCCCGAGAGCTGGATTTCGAAGGTTGCCGGCAGGTTGTTGTCACGTGTAAAGGCAATGGCAACTTTATCTACCTTGGCTCCGTTCTTCAAGGCAAAGGTAATATAATCTCCCTTATTTCCTTGCCATGCGGTATTGATTTTTTCGTCAAGCACGTTTTCGGCATCCTCTGGGTTGGTGCTGGCACTCACACGCTTTGCTGGTTTTTGGGCTTCAATGGCTTTGGCACGGGTCTGGTAGTCTTCTACGGTCAGCGTTCCGTTCAGGCGGATGTCTTCGGAAGAGGCGCCGGCCATGAGTACGAAGTCGCCGGGTTCCACCACCCATTTCATGTCGGCGTCCAGAAGCTCCAGGTGCTTGCGGTCGATGGTGAAGGACAGCTCCTGGGCTTCGCCCGGTTCGAGGTGGATGCGCTGGAAGCCTGCAAGATTCTTTTCGTAGGTGGTGATGCTGCTCAGTACGTCGCGGATATAGAGCTGCACTACTTCATCTCCGGCACGTTTGCCGGTGTTGGTCACCTTCAGGCGGACGGTGGCAGACTCGTTCGGGGTGATGACTCGGGGGGTGATGTCGAGGTCGGAGTACTCGAAGGTGGTGTAGCTCAAGCCGTAACCGAAGGGGTAGAGTGCTCCGTTGATGCGTGACATGTTGCCCGTAGGTCCCGGATTCTTACCGCCGTCTATCTGTGAAGAAGGTTTGCAGGGGAAGTTGAAGGGGATTTGCCCTACGGTCTTGGGGAAGGTCACCGTCAGCTTTCCACCGGGGTTGTAGTCGCCGAAGAGGATGTCGGCCAGGGCTGTTCCGCCTTTGGAGCCGGGATACCAGGCTTCGAGGATAGCGGGGACGAACTTGTCTGCCCAGTTGATGGAGAGCGGGCGTCCGTTGATGAGTATCAGTACGACGGGCTTGCCCGTGGCTTGTATGGCTTGAAGCAGTTGCAACTGCCGGCCGGGCAGGTCGAGGCTGGTGCGCGATTTGTTTTCGCCGCAGGTGCGTTGTCCGCCGCCCAATACTACGACGGCAACATCAGCTTGGCGGGCATTTTCTACGGCTTTGTCTATCTCGGCTTGCTCGTCGTCGGTCAGAGGATAGTCTATGATTTCACTTTCGGGCCAGTGGGCATCCACTAGGTCGCAGCCTTTGGTGTAGAGCACCTCTGCCTTGCTTTTTGTCTTTTCTTGAATGCCTTCCAGTACAGTGGTCACTTCTACGGCAAGTGGGCCGTAATGGGTCAGTGCGTAGCCTTCTTCATTGGCATTGGGACCACAGACGGCAATCTTCTTGGTGGAGTTGATGTCTAAGGGCAACAGCTCATCGGCATTCTTCAGCAGAACGACGGACTCGTGGGATGCCTGCAAGGCGATGGCTTCGTTCTCTTCTTTTTCCACTTCACGGTCGGCACCGGCAAGGTCTGTCTGGTAGGGGGCATCGAACAGACCAATGAGGAACTTTACCCGGAGGATGTCGCGCACACGGTCGTTAATGACTTCTTCGCTCAGCCCGCCTTCCTTCACCAGTTCGCGGAGGGGAAGGACGAAGGAGTCGGGCGAGCGGAAGGTACAGCGTACGTTCAGCCCGGCTTCCACGCTTTGGCGGACGGCTTCTTTCATGTCTTTGGCGGTGCCGTGCTTGGTGTAGAGGTATTCTACGGCGTCACTGTCGGATACGACGTAGCCACGGAATCCCATTTCGCCACGCAGGCGGGTGGTGAGCCAGTAGTAGCTGCCCTGCACGGGGATGCCGTCGTAATCGTTGTACGAACTCATTACGCCCAGCATGCCAGCTTCCCGGATGACGCGTTTGAAGGGGTAGATGTGTATGTTCTCCACTTCGCGCGGCGACATTTGCGGGTCCACGCGTGCCATGCCTTCGCGGGCGCCTTTGTTGTTACTGTAAGCGGCAAAGTGCTTGCCGGTGGCGGCCACTTGGTGGTTGTGCTGCAAGCCGCGCACCATTTCGATGCCCAGTTCGGCTACGAGGTAGGGAGATTCGCCGTAAACTTCTTCGTAGCGTCCCCAGCGCTGGTCGCGTCCTACGTCGAGGATGGGGGCGTAGACGTTGGTGTAGCCCAGCATGCGGGCTTCGCGTCCGGTGATGAGTCCTACTTGGCGAATCAGTTCACGGTTCCAGGTATGTCCCAGTCCCAGTTGGGTGGGGAAGTTGGTGGCGCGGTAGCTTTCCACGCCGCGTATGCCTTCGTTGGTAAAGTCTACGGGGATGCCGAGACGGGTATCTTCCACAAAGAACCGTTGCACCTCGTTCAGTGCCCAGGCGTGGCGCGAGGCGGGCCAGACGTAGGCATTGTCCGAGGGAGGCAGCCCCCATTGCTGGAAGCCGTTCAGGTGTTCGTCGATGGCGCCGATGCCGTCTTTCCAGAGCAGCTCTTTCCATTCGGGGGTGGGGAGGTCGTCTTTCAGTACGCGTTTGTAGCCGTAGAGGGTGACCATTTGGCAGGTCTTTTCGTCCAGCGTCATCTGTTGCAGCAGGTTTTCGATGCGTGCTTCGAGCGGGGCGGAGGGGTCTTCGTACACGTCTTTCACTCCGTTTTTGTTGAAGTCTATCCAACCTTTGCGGTACATTTCACTTTTCACCGGCTTGTAGGTTGCCGGTGTTTTGGCAGGCTTTTGTGCGCAGAGCAGTGTGCTTCCTCCAAGCAGCAGGGTTAGGGCAATAAGGTTCTTCATGATATGTTCTAAAAATCTCTTGGTTATTATTGTTTCTTTTGTTGACAAAAATACGGCTAATGTGTGAAATAAAGGGATAAAATAGTCCGAAGTATCGGCTTTTATTGTCCGAAGGGTCTTCCTCTTACTAAAAATATCCTCCAAGACGCTACCGGGGAATTCAAATCATTATTAGACGAAACATATCATTCACTTTTAAAAAGAAAGAACACTATAATAACCTGAAAAGTAGATGCAATCGCGGTGTATACAAGTATTACGGCTACATCTGTTAAACGGGGGTGTATTTATATAATAGGAATCTGTTGGCGGAATTGTTGCTTGTACGGAAGAACTTTCTTTTCAACCTTGGGATGTCTAAACCCAACCTTGGTTTAGACATCCCAAGGTTGGGTATGGAAAAACCAAAGTTTGGGATAGATTGCTTCCTTAATTCTTTCCGGTTTTTCAGTTAACTTCAGAGACTTTTTCCGTTAACTTCCCATCTCTTTTGTGCAAATATCCATTACAGAAGATAGATATTCCCTCTTGCAGGGGGTAATTCCGTCAACGGATACTGGCTTTGGTAGCTGTTTGAACATTGATGACAATGGGGTGCACATATTCTATGTATGGAAGATTATTGTTTTTATCACGAAAAGTCAGTATTAGCTAATATTTGTAAATATATGGTGATTGCTAATAAAAGAATATGTATCTTTGGGCCAAAGAAAGCGGTAGAGGATGAAAAATAAAGTAGCATTTATCCCTTTTTCACCCTCCCTACTTAGCAATGAGTTACGCAATCTTTTAAATTTCAGACCGTTACAAAGTCATGGGGTTGACTGGATTTGACAGCGGGCAGAAATGGTAAGTAAGCATGCAGTGCGTCGTTGATTTGCACTTTAATCTCAGTCCTCAAAATTTTATCTGGCGAAACTCGTTACGCTCTCGCTGCTTAATCGAAGTATAGTAGATTGAAGCTTAATCCCGGCACCAGGTGCTGGGACGTGACATCACTCGGAAGCTGTTGCTCCGAAGCATTCCGATAAAGTGGTGCAGTCAAATCGGGGATAGTTCGTGTCAGCCTCGTGGCGCGGGTGAAAATTTAGAGGATAAGGCAACGGTTGATGGCTTTGGTTCTGCCGCTGCACGAAAATTTAGGCAAAGATAAGCATGTAGAAAGCTTATGATTTCCTCGTTTGGACGAGGGTTCGATTCCCTCCAGCTCCACGGAAATAGTAAAAAGAAGTTTGTAAGTCCTTGAATTCCAGTAATTCAGGGGCTTTTTCTTTTCTTCTACTCCCCCTACCTTTTATATTCATTTAGAAAACAGTTGTAGTAAATGTGCTACAATTCAAAATTAATATCTACTTTTGTCTGTTCAAAAACCAATAACTATTAGAAGTGGGGGCAACACTTTAAATTCTGCAACAGATTTATGAAAATTCACGAAGGAAAATGTACAGAGAAGATTTTGAAAGAACGTGAACGGATTGGTAACCGGTTAGCCATTCTTCGCAAGAAGAGAAATATGACCCAAGAGGAATTGGCTAATCTTTGTGGCGTTAATCGTGTTAATATAGCCAAGATAGAGAAAGGGGCTTATAATGTGAGCATTGATATACTATCTAAGGTAACATCCGCTCTTGGTTTTGTGATAGATATAAAAGTGGATAGCTCTGTTTGTCCGACTCATTTCTCTCAACGTAAACCTGTAAAGCTGGTAATAGGGGAAGATTATTATGTCAGTTTTGGCAATAACGAAGCCCATAGATGTAAGCTGGTGGATATTCCGGAGATGTACCAAGGTCAAAGAATTAAAATCGAAACTCCGACCCCGAGAGGGTCTATCACCCACATATTATTTGCCGATGAAATAGGAACGACACCTGACGAGGCTGTAATGAACCAAGTAACGATGTAAAAACATTAAAAGGGAGGAAGTGCAAGTTCCCCTTTTATTGAAATCACCTTCGCTACAACCATCTGCAGCGAGGGTGATTTTTTAGTTTATGAGGGTTTCTACACACCCTCTTTCATCAGGGCTATTCAGAAATTTAATGGTTTCTTCTGAATATATAATCTTAAATTGATGGTTCGGAATCAATTCTAAAGCTGGGAAATCAGTAGTGATTAACAGTTTTAGTCCCTTTCTTTAATATGTAAAAGCAACTTGTACAAAAGAAGTTTCTTATGTACGGGATAGCAGCAATAACTCCGTTGAGCCTTCGTGGGGACAAGCCGAATTTGATTTTATAATGTGGGTTTATAAGGTACAGTCTCCGGTCAATGATTTGATAGTTGGCTTGCCGGGCGATGCGATTGAACAGTTCGATGGTGCATCCGGTGCTCTTTATATCCAGTAGCTCCATGATTACGCGTTCCTGCTCACCGCATAGTCTTAATATCCATCTGTATAAAGTGCGGGGAAGGAGGTGGAGAAAAGGGAAATGTGAAACAATGTGGCTGTGTGCTATCTGCTGGTGGCCTCCGAATGGCATTTGCCAGGCGGGAAACCCTACAAATACAGCTCCGTCGGCAGACAAATGTTCTTGTAGGCCGGAGAAGAACCGTTCTTTGTCTCTGATATGCTCTATCACATCGTGTAGAAGAATCAGGGGAAAATTCGTAGCCTTGTCCTTGAGCTGGAAAATGTCGGTGGCAATGAACTGTCCCTGCTGATGCCTTTGGGCGAAGAAGGTTCTGGCTTGTTCTATTCGCGTGGCATCAATGTCTACGCCCATCACCCGGCAACCGGCTTCGGCAAAGGGGAGCAGATTGCCTCCCTCTCCACAGCCCACTTCCAGCACTTTATCGGGGATGTGTCCGATGACTTCCTTTATGTAGGGGATATAATAGTTCTTGCTGGTCTGTGACTGTTCATCAAAGTAGCTTTCCCGGTCGGTATGTCGTTTCTGCATGTTCTTTGTTCCTTCTTGAGTTTGATTATCCATATAAATAGATAATCAGTCGGGTAAAAGACTGCGTGGCGCATCGTTTTTTTACCAGGAAATGCGGAGGCCTACCGGGAGGGTGAATATGAACGGGTGTTCCTTTCGGATGGTGCGCAGTTGGCTGCCGTCGGGGATATAATAGTTTACAGTCGGCTCCAGATAGATGCCTGCCTGGGGTGTGAGGCGATATTGTATGCCTATACTTGTGTTGACCGACCACTGCCAGGGAGCACTTACCGGCTGGCTGTCGAGCTTGTGTGGAATACTGTCTGTGACATGGAAGCTTTGGAGTGTCCCTTTTATGGGGATATCCACCTGCATGCCTGCCGTGGCATAACCGGAGAAACGTTTGTAATGCCAGAAACAGTAGGAAAGCCGGAGAGGAATGCCGATATAATGCAACTTCTGGTTGTCTTGAATGCGGAATGCTTCGCCGGTAGTGAACTCCGACCTGAGAAGCGTATATTGCAATCCGGTTTCCAGACTCCAACGCTCATTCAATTTCTTGCTGAGAGAGAGTCCCACAACGATGGGGGCATGATGTTGCTGGTTCTCAACAATCCTGCCGCTGTTATTCTGGGCAATCTGCATGAGTCCGATGGAATCTTTTCCCAGAGTACCCTGCTGATAGCGGGTGTGCAGATAAGAATAATACTCTTCCCACGTGCTGACTTGTTGAGGGAAGTCACTTGAAATGCCGTCGGTATGTGGAGTGGCAATCAGCTTATATAAGTTCTGTGCCAGTTGCGGTCCGAGTGAACCTGCCAGCATCAACTTCCATTTTCCGGATTTCTTCTTGCGGGTTGGCGGCATCAGGGAAGGGGAGAAGACGAAAGCCATCTGTCGGTTGGTGATGGTCTGTCCGGTGAATGGAGAAGGTATGGGATATTTGTGGATACTATCTTTCATTGTGGGTATGGCAAGGGGCCATTCTGTGGAAACTGGAACGGGAGGGATGATTCGTTCCCTTTTGTTCAGATTTTCTTTGGTATAGCATTGTTCGTCGGTTCGGGGAGTATCGGTTTTCTTTGTTTGTTGCGTACTCCCGGCTTGCCTGGAAGAAACTTTGGACAAACGGTTTTCCCTGATACTCTTTTTCTCTCTGTACAGATAGTCATACAGCGTTGGAAAGAGAAGCAATACTGTCAAAACAATGAATACACGGTATCCTGCCAGCATCTTTTTAAGTAAAATTTTCGCCCGGAACAATTGGGAGGAAGAGGAGTGTGGCGCTATACCCAGTAAATCTCCGATTTCTTTGTGGGACAATCCTTCCAGTACTGCCAGTTTAAATACCTTGCAGTAGCCCTCCGGAAGGCTCTCCACTATATCCAGCATCTTATCGTACGAAATGAAATCCGGACAAAAAGGATTTTCAGCAGGCTCTTCCTCTTCCGGAATATCTGTCAATGGGATGGTGGGGTTGGCATTGGCATGGTTGAGGTATTGCAGTGCCAGGTTTCTCATAATCTTTTTCATCCAGTATTCCAGTTTCTCCGGGTTGCGCAGCGAATGAATGGAAGTGAATATGATGACAAAACCGTCGTGAAGAAGATCTTGGGCTATCGTTGGGTCGGGAATATAGCGTAGGCATACTTTCAGCATTTTCTCTGAATAGTTTTCGTAGAGCAGGCTCAAGGCCTGCCCGTTTCCCTTCTGGCATAAAGTGACAAGAGCTTTTGTATCCATGTGTTTGTCTCAATGTTATTTCTTAAGGATAGAGAAGAACATGAATGACTGCATGGATTTTTATTTTTTAACTAAGCCTCCCGGTTGACTTCTGCTGCACAGTCCGGACAAATGCCTTTCAGTACATAGTTGATGCTGTTCAGTGTAAATCCTTGAGGCAGCTTCACCACCGGAGTGGGAATGTTGGTGAAGCAGAAGGTTTTGTTGCATTTCTCGCAATGGAAATGGGTGTGCAGGTCGCTTACGTCGCAAGAGCAACTGTCGCTGCACACGGCATACTTGAAGGAACCCGTCCCGTCATCTATACTGTGTATCAGATGATGGGAGAGGAATAGGGTAAGGGTACGGAAGATGGTGGATTTGTCCACCGTATCCAGCATGGTTTCAAGGTCGAGCAATGAGACGGAACGGCCTGCCTGCATCATGGTGCGCAATACCAGGATGCGGATGGCAGTGGGCTGTATGTCCCTTTTGGCCAATAGGTCCAAATATTTCTTTTCTTCCATTTTTTCTATTTAATAAGTTTTTGTATGCGTATGGCGTTCACTATCGCAATGAGGGCGACGCCTACGTCGGCAAAGACAGCTTCCCAAAGTGTAGCGATTCCACCGGCACCGAGGATGAGGACAAGCAGCTTCACTCCGAAAGCCAGCGAGATGTTCTGCCAGACAATCCGGCGGGTTTGCCTGCCCGCATGAATGGCGGTGGCCACTCTCGAAGGCTGGTCTGTCTGTATCACTACATCGGCGGTTTCGATGGCGGCATCGCTGCCAAGTCCGCCCATGGCGATGCCCACATGACTAAGGGCAAGAACCGGGGCATCATTGATGCCGTCGCCCACAAAGGCTATTCGGTTGGCAGGGTTGCTGCGGAGTGCCTCGATGTGCTTCACCTTTCCGTCCGGCAGCAGGTCTCCGTATGCCTGGGTGATGCCTAGCTTTTCTGCAAAGTTAGTAACAATGGCTTGTTTGTCTCCCGATAATATCTGAATATTATTGATATTTAAAGCTTTTAATTCTTTGACGGCGTTGACGGCATCTTCCTTCAATGTGTCTGATAGCAACAGATAACCGGCATATTTTGTTCCGATGGCGCAGGCCACAATCGTATCGACAATTGATGACAATTCATCGGGATATTCTATCCCGAACTTAGTCAGCAGGCGGGTGTTGCCCACCAGGACACGCGTTCCATCCATAGTGGCTTGCAGTCCGTGGCCGGCAATCTCCGTAACGTCCGTTGTGGCAATCAACTCTATATCCCTTTGTTTGGCATAGCTTATGATGGCTTTGGCTATGGGGTGCGTACTGTTTCGCTCTGCCGAGGCGGCAAGCTGTATCAACTTCTCTTCCGTAACTCCCGGTTGTGCCTGGCAGGATTGTACATCGAAGGTGCCTTTGGTCAGCGTACCCGTCTTGTCGAATACCACCGTGTTGACTTGGGTGATGGCATCAAGGTAGTTGCCACCTTTGAAGAGGACACCCAGGCGGGAGGCGGCGCCGATTCCTCCGAAGTAGCCTAACGGAATGCTTACGACGAGGGCGCACGGGCAGGAGATAACCAGAAAGACCAATGCCCTGTATAGCCAGTCATTGAAGATGAACGAGAATTGTGCATCTGCCAGCGAATAGAGGAAGGGGAGCAGTACAATCAATGCCGCCAGTCCGGTGACGGCGGGCGTATAGATACGGGCAAACTTACGGATGAAAAGTTCTGCCGGCGCTTTGCGCTCGGAGGCATTCTGCACCAGTTCCAATATACGGGAAAGAGCACTTTTCTCGAAGGGTTTGGTGACTTGGATGCGTACGACTTTGTCGGTCGCAATCATTCCGGCAAGCACTTCCCCGCCCTGGCGGATGTTGCGGGGAACACTTTCTCCCGTCAGTGCGGAGGTGTTGAAGGCGGCAACTTCGTCCAGCATCGTTCCGTCCAGGGGGACGCGCTCTCCGGCTTTTACTTCGATGGTTTCGCCTACCTGCACACGTTGGGGAGCTTCGACAAGTGTACTGCCGTTTCTGATGACCGTTGCCGTTTCGGGACGTACGTCGAGCAGGGCGCTGATGTTACGCTTGGCTTTGTCTACGGCTTTGTCCTGAAAGAGCTCTCCCAAGGAGTAGAAGAGCATGACGGCAACGCCTTCGGGATATTCGCCTATATAGAAGGCGCCGAGGGTGGCGATGGACATAAGGGTGAATTCGCTGAACACGTCCTTTTGCAGGATGCTTTCCCAGGCTTCCCTCATCACCGGGAGGCCTACGGGGAGATAGGCAAGCAAGTACCATATAAAAGGTACATACTCTCCCTTGAAGAAGGTGGCGTCAGTAGCATTCAGGATGAGCCCTCCGAAGAGCAATAGGGCGGAGAGGATGATTCTCCAATAATCTTTCAGCAGACTGTTTCTTTTTTCTTGTATCGCTGTATGTCCGTGTGTGCAGCAGCATTTGCAACTCATATTGTTTCCTCCTATTTTCTATTTTCTGCAGCAAAGGTAGCGGAAAGGAGATGCAACTTGGTTGCAAAGTGAAAATTTCCGGAATGTCCGGGAAAGATTTCGCAAGCCGACACTTTCCGTATCGGCAATATCGGAGATGTTCATCCCGAAGATTTCCGGTAGCTGATAGAGGTAATTCGCGAGTTAAACGCTATCTTTCCCTATTTTTACACCCAATTTCGGAGGTATTAGATTTATGGCAACATCCAGAGAAATGGAAGAATACGGAGTTGTTCCTATACATTTCCGTTTCTTTTTTCCCGGTTTGGAGACTGCTCTGCATCCTGCGATACACTATCCAGGGGGTGGGATATACCAATCTTGCCATGCTTTCCGGTGTCTTGGAGATGATTGCCCGGATACTGGTCAGCCTACTGGCTGTTCCAGCCTTCGGTTGTCTGGCCGTGTGTTTTGGTGACCCTACTGCATGGATTTTTGCAGATGCCTTTTTAATACCAGCCTTCATTTATGTCTATCGGCGGATACTTCGGATGAAGAAAAATTAGTGTATCTTTGTATCGGGGAGTTGAAAGAAGAATGACTGGACGAAAAATTATACACATCGATATGGACGCATTCTACGCCTCCGTAGAACAGCGTGATAATCCTGCATTGCGGGGCAAGCCCATTGCCGTGGGCCATGCGGAGGAACGGGGAGTGGTGGCGGCAGCCAGTTACGAGGCACGGCGTTTCGGGGTGCGTTCTGCCATGTCGTCACTGAAGGCAAAGCAGCTGTGCCCCCAACTTATCTTTATCCCGGGACGGATGGAAGTCTACAAATCCGTTTCCCGCCAGATACACGAAATCTTTCATGAATATACGGATGTCATCGAGCCCATTTCGCTGGACGAGGCTTTTTTGGATGTGACGGAGAATAAACCGGGCATTCCATTGGCTGTAGACATCGCGAAGGAGATAAAGCGGAAGGTGCGGGAGAGGTTGAATCTGGTGGCTTCCGCCGGCATATCCTATAATAAGTTTCTTGCCAAGATAGCCTCGGACTACCGCAAGCCGGATGGGCTTTGCACCATACATCCTGCCCAGGCACTGGACTTTGTTGCCCGGCTGCCCATTGAAAGTTTCTGGGGAGTGGGACCGGTAACGGCGAAGAAGATGCACACCTTGGGGATTCACAACGGGGAACAGCTGCGCATGCAGTCTTTGGAGATGCTGACCCGCGAATTTGGCAAAGTGGGGACAGTCTATTATGATTTTGCCCGTGGCATCGATACCCGTCCGGTAGAGGCTGTCCGCATCCGCAAGTCTGTGGGTTGCGAACATACGTTGGAGAAGGACATCAGCAAGCGTTCATCCGTCATTATAGAGCTGTACCATGCGGCAGTGGAGCTGGTGGGGCGACTGGAGCACGCCAATTTCCGCGGGAATACGCTGACGCTGAAAATCAAGTTTCATGATTTTAGCCAGATTACCCGCAGTATGACCCAAACAAAGGAGCTGGTTGCCCTTGACGTGATTCTGCCTTTGGCAAAGCAATTGCTGCAGGAAGTGGATTATGAACATCATCCTATCCGTTTGATTGGGCTTTCCGTTTCCAACCCCCGTGAAGAGGGGGAGGAGAAAGGAGTCTGGGAACAGCTGAGTTTTGAATTTAGTGACTGGGAGACGGAACATTCAAATAAATAATGCTATATTTGTGTTCAGTATTAAAAAAAGGAAAGCTATGGGCTGTTTTATGAATATTTTGTGGTTGATGTTTGGAGGTATCATCACTGCTGTGGAGTATCTTATTGCAAGTTTATTGATGATGTTCACCATTATTGGCATCCCTTTTGGCATGCAGACCTTGAAAATGGCAAGCCTTGCCTTGTGGCCTTTCGGCAAAGAGGTTCGTAGCGGGGAACGTTCCAACGGTTGCCTCTATGTGCTGATGAATATTCTTTGGATATTCTTGGGCGGCATTTGGATTTGCCTTTCGCACTTGGGATTCGGGTTATTGCTGTGCATCACCATTATAGGCATTCCTTTCGGTATCCAACACTTTAAGCTGGCAGGGCTGGCATTGACTCCTTTCGGGAAGGATATTGTTGCGGCTTGAGCGATTGTGCTGTATCGTTTTTTATAAATATATGTAAGTATAATTGATGGTAGAGGATGAATGGCGCTTTAATCTTATTGTAATGTGCTTCTGCTTGCATGCTAAATGTTTAGCTTTGTGTTTAGCATCCGATTATGGTTCTATTTTTTGTTTTTATTTGAATTATATATAATAATAATTTTATTTTTAAAAGTGAAATGTTATATTTGTGATTATCCTCACCTATAACACTTCACATATATGCGAAAAACACACCTTTACACGCTACTATGCGTCCTATGTTTTCCATCTTTGGTTTGTGCACAACAAGCCGTTTTTGATGAATTCAGAAAAGCGGCAGGAGATTATGCTGCTCTTTACTCCGGTAAGGCAGAGGAAAATTATAACCAGCAGAAGTATCTTAACCATCCCTATTGGAATACGGATGAATTTCGCGAGGGGGCTGTCTGTTATGGCAGATGGCTTTACTCGGATTTGCAGCTCCGTTATGATACCTATAAAAAGAGTCTGATTGTGGTTACTCCGGAGAAACGGATAACCTTGCAGGTAGATATGCGGAAAGTGGATTATTTTGTCATAGAAGGACAGAAGTTTGTACCGCAGGGTGACTGTTTCGCTGCGTTGCTATATGATAGTCCGCAAATGTGCCTGACACAGTATATCGTATCCACAATGGAGTCTCAGGTGAAGAAAAACGATCTTTATTACAGCCGGTTCAAGAAAAAGAGCTATTTCAGTCTTCGCAGTGGCGGAACCGATTATGTGATAACTTCCCGTTCGGGTTTCTTGAAACTTTTTCCTACATACAAGAAGCAGTTGAAGGCTTATTGCCGGAAAGAGCGGCTGGACTTCAAGGAAGATGGCGGTGTCCGGGCAATGACCCGGTTAACGGAATATATTGATTCCTTAATTCATGGAAAATAATATGAAAGCACATAATCTTAAATATACAGTAGCCTTTTTCCTCCTATTGTCGCCTTTCGGCATGTTTGCACAGCAACAGATGGCTACGGACAGCATTTCCATATTCGAATTGATGGATGCAGTAGAAAAGGGCACGTCTTGCCGTATTTATACAACGATAACGGTTCCTTTTAAAGTGAAGCGGGCAGAGGTGAAGAACCCCACTGCCGAGTACTTGAGAGAGGCTTTGGCAGCTACTATCTATAAGGTGACGGTTTATGGTGACAGAATATTTGTCTTGCCGGAGGTTTTTCTGGCCACCTCGCTGCCACCGGTATTGATGGGGGAAAAGTTGGAGACGGATGAGGAACTATTGCCTTCATACATTCCTATTGTGAAGTCTTCTTCAGAAAATAAGGTCTATGAGATAGGAAACAAGTACAAGCCTGCCCCCGGAGATATGATAACTTTGACCGGAAGAGTTTCTGACTTTAAGACCGGCCAGAATCTGGATGGTATCAACATCATTCATCGAGAGCCGTGGGTAGCTACGACGACCAACCGTCAGGGGGAATTTACCATTGACCTGCCTGCAGGCTATAATATTCTTGAAATCAGTGGGATGAATATCAAAGTGACCCATCGGCAATTTATGCTTTATGGTGAAGGCATTGTCCATATCGAGTTGGAAGAGGAAGACCATATGCTGGATGAGGTGCTTATTGTTTCGGGGCGTATACAGAACGTGAAAAGTGTGCAGTTGGGAATGGAGAAGCTGCAGCCTGCCCTGCTGAAAAACATTCCTACGGCTATGGGTGAGGTGGATGTGCTGAAGATGATACAGACACTTCCCGGCATCAAGACAGTGGGGGAGGCATCAAGCGGTTACAATGTGCGTGGGAGTGCCGCTGACCAGAACCTGCTTCTTTTCAATAACGGAACGATTTATAACCCCAATCATCTTTTCGGTTTTTTCACGGCTTTTAATTCGGACATGATAAAGGATGCGGAACTTTATAAGAGCAGTATCCCCAGCCAGTATGGCGGGCGTATCGCTTCCGTACTGAACATCACCAGCAAGGAGGCGAACAAGGAAAAGTTTACCGGTTCTGCAGGTATCGGGCTTGTGACCAGTAAGTTGAATCTCGAGATTCCCATCATTAAGGAAAAGACTTCCCTTCTGCTGAGTGGACGTACGACCTATTCGGACTGGATAATGAAGACATTGCCCAACAAAAGCGGGTATCGTGATGGGAAAGCCGGTTTCTATGATTTGGGGACTGTCTTCTCGCATACGGTGAACGAGCGCAACAAGCTGAATGTCTATGGCTATTATAGTCACGACCGTTTTGCCTTTAATGACAATGAGAAGTATGCCTACAACAATATGAATTTCTCGGCAAACTGGAGGACCGTCTTTGCAGAAAAGCTGACCGGAAACTTCTCTTTCGGTTATGACCACTACGATTACCGAAATGATGAAACGGTGGAGGAAGCGTCTGCCGCACGGCTGTCTTTTGCCATTAACCAATGGTTTGGAAAAGCGGACTTTCTTTATCAAGCCGGCAATAGCCATGCGGTGAACTTCGGTTTGATGAGCCAGCTGTATAATGTGAATTCCGGGACCTACGAGCCGGTGGGGCCTAATTCGCTGGTAAGATATGATGAACTGCAAAAGGATAAAGCACTGGAAAGTGCCGTTTATATAGGGGATGAATGGGATATAACTTCCAGGCTCTCCATCAATGCGGGTATACGCTATTCCATGCTCAATGCTTTGGGACCGCGCACTTACTATACATATCAGGAAGGTATACTGCCCTCCATGTCTTCGGTGGCGGATTCTATCACGGCGGGGAATGGAAAGGTCATCAAGACCTATCACGGACCGGAATTCAGAGTGTCGGCACGTTATGCCTTTACAGATGATTTTTCCGTAAAGGCCGGTTTCAATACGATGAGGCAGTATATCCATAAGGTATCGAATACTGCCGTTATGTCTCCTACAGATACCTGGAAGCTGAGCGACCCCAATATCAAGCCTCAACGTGGCTGGCAGGTGGCGGCAGGTGCCTACTATAATACGCCGGGGCAACTTCTGGAATTATCTGTAGAAGGATATTACAAAAAGCTGATTGATTATCTGGATTATCGCAGTTCCGCCCAAATCCTGATGAACCACCATCTGGAGACGGATGTCATCAATACGGAGGGATATGCTTACGGCGTGGAATTCCAGGTGAAAAAACCGGCTGGAAAACTGAACGGGTGGATGAGCTATACTTATTCGCGCACTTTCTTGCGTCAGAATGATCCGCGCATAGCCCGTCCCATCAATGGTGGGGAATGGTATCCGACCGAGTATGACAAGCCGCATGACTTCAAGCTTGTAGGCAATTACAAGTTTACCCGCCGTTACAGCATGTCTTTCAATATGGATTACAGTACGGGCCGTCCCACCACAATTCCTGCCGGGCAATACTACGACCAGGGTCTGAAGAAAATGCAGGTTTACTATACCGACCGTAACAGTTATCGTGTTCCCGACTATTTCCGTATGGATTTGTCGTTCAATATTGAACCCAGTCACCACCTGACATTGTTGACCCACAGTTCCCTTTCTTTCGGTATCTATAACCTGACCGGAAGGAAGAATGTGTACTCTGTCTATTTTGTGTCCGAGGAGGGTAGGATTCAAGGATACAAGATGTCCATATTCGGTGCTCCCATTCCTTTTGTTACTTATAATATTAAATTCTGAAAGGGTATGAAGAATAAAGTATATTGGGTGATATGTATATGTCCGTTATGGTTGTTCCTTAGTAATTGTGTGGATAAGTTCAATGCCCACTTGCCGGAAAGTAGTATCGGCCTTCTCATAGTTGAAGGTAGTATAATATCGGATAGTGCTGTCGTGTTTTCTTTGAGCCGTTCCTTTTCCTTGGATGTGGAAGGGGTTCCTCCTGATTTCAATAAGGTGGATGCTGAAGTTTGTGTAACCGGTGAGGATGGCTCCAGTTTTAGGGGTGTTGCGTTGGGTAATGGAAAGTACCGGGTTGCTGTCGGAACATTGCATAGGGATGTCCGCTATAGCTTGAAGATTGTCTATGAGGGAGATATCTATACTTCCGAACCTCAATATCCGATAGGAACGGAAAGCATAGACGATGTCACCTACGAACAGCAAGGGGAGTATGGTGATGTCAGTATCCGTTTCTCTATGCAAAGCAAAGATGCTGCATGTTATTCTTGGAGTTATGAAGAAGATTGGGAGGTGAGGGCCGTATACAATCCTATGTGTGCTTATGACCCCGAAACAGATAAGATCGTTGATTATGATGCTAGACCATACTCACGCGGATGGTGTCATAGTGAATCGTCCGAGATAATAATAGGTAATATGGAAATAAACAAGGATAATCGTGTAAAGGATAAGTGTCTCTATTCCATTGAAGCAGACGATATTCGTTTTTCTTGCTATTACAGTACTATAGTGAAACAACGTAAGATTTCGAAGGGTGAATATGAATATTATCAGGAGAAAATAAAGCTTAATGAGGAGATGGGCGGGTTGTTTGTTCCCCAGCCTTCGGAATTGCCGTCGAACATTAGATGTGAAAGCTCAAATAAACAGGCCATTGGATATGTTGGTGTCAGTTTGAATGTGGCGGAATATCGCATTTTCATTTCTACAGATGATATACAATATAGGCTTCCTGAGGGGTATTGTCAGGGAGCGAAAGGGCTGAAAGAAGAGTATACATTTTTAGATTTATACTTGATGGGGTATACCATTGCATATCCGGACCCGGACCCACGTACGGGATTCAAAGGTTATGCATGGGTTTCTGGAGGTTGTACAGACGTACGCTATTTAGGTGCCAGCTTGGAAAAGCCTTCCTTCTGGCCAGTTGAAATCAATCTGTTTTAATAAGAAAAAGCGATGAATAATGCAAAATATATAGTAACATGGATATGCTTGTTGTGGCTCACTATTGGCAGTTGTGTGGATAAATTCAATGCGCACTTGCCGGAGAGTAGTACGAGGGTGCTTATAGTTGAAGGTAACATCATATCAGATAGTACAGTCGTTTTTTCCTTGAGCTGTTCCTTTCCTTTGAATGTAGAAGGAATTCCTCAGGATTATAACAAGATAGATGCAGAAGTCAGTGTAGTAGGAAGTGATGGTTCTTGTTTTAATGGCACTTCTTTGGGAGATGGAAAATACCAAGTTGTAATTGGCTCTTTGAATAAAGATGCCAGCTATAGTCTGAAAATTGTGTATGAAGGGGATATTTATACTTCGGAGCCTCAATATCCATTGGAGACAGAAACAATAAATGACGTTACCTACGAGCAACCGGAAAAATACGGTGACATCTCTATCCGCTTTTCTATGCGGAGTGAAGATGGCGGATGTTATTTCTGGAGTTACGAGGAAGATTGGGAAGTGAGGGCAGTATATAATCCCAAGTTCCGTTATGACCCTACCACTGATGAGGTGGTTGATTTTGATGCTACATCATATGCACGGGGATGGTGTCATGATAAGTCGGCTAAAATCATAGTAGGTAATATAGGAACAAATAAGGATACTCAATTGAAGGATAAGTGGCTCTATTCTATAAAGGCAGATAATAACCGTGTCTTTCATCATTATAGCACTTTGGTGAAACAGCGTAAGATTTCGAGGGGCGAGTACGAATATTATCAGGAGAAAATAAAAATCAATGAAGAAATGGGTGGATTGTTTATTCCTCAGCCTTCAGAACTTCCTACGAATATTATTTGCAACAATTCAGGCAAAAATGTAGTTGGTTATGTGGGAGTTAGCATGAATGTGGCAAAATATCGTATTTTCATTTCTGCCGATGATATATATTATAGGTTTCCTGACGGTTATTGCCAAGAATTTAGAGGTTGGGCAGATTCGTACATGGATTTATATGTGATGGGATATGCTATTGCTTATCCATTGATGGTAGGTTATGCATGGGTTTCCGGAGGTTGTACAGACGTACGCTATTTAGGTGCCAGCTTGGAAAAGCCTTCCTTCTGGCCGGATGAAATGAATTAATATTGAAATGATATGAAGAGAGTGATATTTTGTATTATAGGTTGGGTTCTTGTATTGGGATTACACGCTCAAATTGTTGAGAATATGCGTATTTATACAGACAAGGACTGCTATGTGGCTGGAGAAGATTTGTGGATAAAAGTTTGTGTGACGGATTCCTTGTCTCGTGGAAGCGTATTAAGCAAAGTAGCTTATGTAGAGATAAGTGACACGAAGCTGGTATACGCACAAGGTAAAATCGACTTGCAGAACGGGAATGGATGGGGACGTATCAGACTTCCGCAAGTCATGCATACCGGAGCTTACCAACTGACGGCATATACGCGTTATATGAGGAACTATCCTATGGCTTGTTTCCCAAAGAAGTATATAGCCTTGCTTAATACTGTTCAGACAACAGAGGAGGATAATGTGGAACTTTTCACGGATTCCATTACCGTTTCACAAGCTTCCGGCAATCAGCTTTCCGGAGCGGACTTATGGACAGATAAATCGGTCTATGGGAACCGGAGTAAAGTAGCCTTGACATTACCCAATCTGCCTGCTGATGTCAAGGAGCTTACTTTGTCCGTAGTACGAAAAGACTATGTGCTAAAGGGGGTTCCAATATCAGCCGACGGGCAGAAGAACTATACAAGTGTTCCGGAACGGTCATTTGCTGCAGAGTGTGAAGGGCATATTGTAACCGGCAGGCTGATGGGAGCGCCTGCTGACAATGTAAATGCACGTCTGGCATGTGTGGGCAAGGATATTCGTGTCTTTGGCGGACAGCCTAAGGCTGACGCTATTTATGCTTTTTATACGACCGGAATAACGGATATGCAGGAGATTGTATTAACTGCATTACCGGAGGAGGAAAGTCCCTGCCGATTGGAGCTTATTTCTCCTTTTGTCGGGGTGTTGGCGGAAAAACTTCCTAAAGTCTGTGTGTCATTTCGGAAAGAAGACTTGATAGAGCGTGGTTTCAGCGCGCAATTACATTCTCTTTTGCCGGTAGATTCTTCGTATAGCAAGAGTATATTGCAACAACTTTATGATTTTGTTCCCGCTTCCACTTATAATCTGGATGAGTATGTTCGTTTCAGGACTGTGAGGGATGTTTTTGTGGAATTTGTCAAGGGAATACGTATCAGTCAGCTGGAAGGTAAAGATGTCATCCGGATACTGCAACCGGATATAAGGAGATTCAGTAATATGAAAACACTGGTGTTGTTAGACGGGATTCCGTTTGATGACCATGAAACCATTCTGAACTATGATGCCCGTTTGATACACTATATACATCGTTATACTGGCAAATATACTTTTGGCGGGGAGTTGTATGATGGAATTGTTTCGTTTATAACCCATCGGGGAACATTGCCTGATATACGTTTGGATAAGAATTCACAGATGTTTTCTTATGAGTTTCCACAAAAGAGAATCGCATTTGTTGCTCCATCATACAATTCAGAGAAACAAGCCGGTTCCCGCTTACCGGATTTTCGGCATACACTTTATTGGAATCCGGAGATAACTTCCGCTATGGGTACACTCAACTTTTATACTTCGGATATGAACGGAATATATATAATTACCCTACAAGGAATTTCGGTTGACGGTAGGGAGATAAGGATGCAAAGTGAGTTTGTTGTTGGTGCTAACCATTAGTATAGATGGATAAAAAAGAAAAAGGGCAGAGAACTGAAAAGTTCCCTGCCCTTTATTCATTGTATTTAAAGGTGTTTTTTTACATGGTTACGAGTGACTGCTTTGCAAGCAGCTTTTGTAGTTTACCGTTCAGTGTTTGACACATTGTTCCATTACCCATTGCCTGATAGCGTTTGATTTGGTACTGTAACATAAAAATTTCATTTGCATTCTTTTTCATAATTCTCATCTTTTTGTGCTCTCCGCGTTTCGGAAAGCGGGTTTTTACATCTTTTCTTTTATCTTATAACGTTGCAAAGATACGAAATGTTTGCGAGAAATGTGTTTTATAACATAAAAAATAGCCATTCATCCTTTATTTTCTTTAGAAATACTAGATTTTGCAATCTATATATGACAAATATGTTACGCAAGTTTCGCAAACTCTTCCTTGTTTTATACCTTTGTAAAAAGGGATATTTTAGTATGGAGAATATTGTCAGAACAATAAGAGTTTATTATCCGGTTTCAGATGAAGCATTGGCGACATTGGCACATGGTTTTGAAAAGCAAGTGTTTCCTGTCAAAACACTTATTATCCGTGCAGGACAATTTGATAGGCAAGTCCACTTCATAGAGAAGGGAATGACACGCTCGTACACCTTGCACGATGGAAAAGAAATAACGACATGGTTCTCTATGGAAGGTGATGTAGCTTGTGGCTCGTGGGATTTATATAGGAACAAAGCAGGCTTTGAATACGTGGAAACATTGGAAGAAACACTGGTCTATTCTATTTCCATTGAAACGCTTAATGAGTTGTATAAGTCAGATATAGATATTGCAAATTGGATGAGGGTGTTACAACAGGAAAATTTTCTTCGCTTACAAGATATTCATATATCTCGCCTCAACTTGTCTGCGTATGAGCGTTATGAAAAATTAATGAGTGAGTGTCCGGCCCTTTTTCATAGAGTGACTTTGGGACATATCGCTTCTTTCCTTGGCATTACACAACAATCATTGAGTCGTATCAGGGCAAAGGGGTATTTTTTAACATAGGATAAATTCCTATACATTAGAGTTTTGTATTTTTGTCCGCAAAAACAGGATGCGTATGAAAACAGAATATGAAAAGTGCATGGCTGGCGAACCTTTTATAGGAAGCAGGGATCCGAAAATAGTGGAGATGATTTTGCGTACAAAACGTCTCCTGGCACAATTCAATGCCACAGATTATGCCGATAGCAAGCGCAGGAGGGAGTTGTTGTGTGAGATGTTGGGACATGTAGGCAAGAATGTGCATGTGGATATTGACTTCCATTGTGAATGTGGCAAGCATATTTTTATGGGCGACAAGGTAATTGTCAACATGAATTGTACCTTTGTGGACAACAATCGTATTGACATAGGTAGCAACGTCTTAATAGCCTCTAATGTACAGATATATACGGCAACCCATTCTACCAAAGTAGATGAACGTATGGTGCAGGACTGTCCGGAAGAACAAGAAATCTGCCGTACGTATGCCTTACCTGTACGAATAGAGGATGGAGTATGGATTGGTGGAGGGGTTGTCATTTTGCCTGGTGTCACCATCGGGAGGAACAGCGTTATCGGGGCGGGGAGTGTGGTTACCCGTTCTATTCCTGCGAATTGTGTGGCAGTGGGAAATCCTTGTCGTGTGATAAAACAGATTGATAATATAGTATCTGTATGAGCATGTGTTGAGTAAATGTATTATCTTTGCATATATTACCATGTAAACAAGAGAGACTATATACTTATGGGGAAATTGGTGGAACTTTGGCGGAGTCCTTATCCTACGTTTTATCAACGCTGGAAGGCAGTAGTGATACCTTCGGCCATTATTTTTCTGATATTATATATACTTCAGCCGTTCGGTATTTCCCGGATAAAGGGAAGTGTGTTTGGGGTGGTTGCCGGTTCTGCATTGATTGCGGCAGGTGCTTCGGGAGTTTTCACCTATTTGCTTCCGGCATTATTTCCTGCTTATTACAAGGAGCAGAACTGGACATTGGGTAAGCATGTGTTGAATTTGCTGCTGATGTTGTTGCTGATAGCAGTGGGGATTTGGGCCTATCAATCATGGTTGATGGGAATGTGGTTGGACAAGCGGTTGTTCTTTCTGGCTTTGTCTTGGGTAATGGTGCTGGCACCTTTTCCTACCATATTTTTTCTGATGTGGAACCGCAATTTGCAACTGACCCGCAATCTGAAAGAAGCTATGGAGATGAACGGTCACCTTTCAAGGAGAATATCCCCGGAAGTTGGGATAGCGAGCTTGGAAGACAAGGTGTTTTCCTCGGAAGAAGCGTTGGCGTTTGCCGGTGGCACCAAAGAAATGCTGGAAGTAAAGGCCGGAGATTTCCTTTATGCAGAGGCAAAGGGGAATTACGTAAAAGTAGGTTACCGTTCAGATTCGGATAAAGAAAAGAAAATTACATGGAGATTGTTGCGTGCCACCATGAAGCAGGCAGAGGAAGCTGTCTCTGCTTGCCCTTTTATTATCCGTTGCCATAGGGCCTTTCTTGTAAACATCCGGATGGTGGTGAAAGTAGATGGAAACTCTCAGGGATATAAGCTGAATCTGGAGGGTTGCGAAGAAGAGGTTCCGGTTTCACGCGCATACGCCAAAGAGGTGAAAGCATTGATTGAAAACCGAACAAAGAGTTAGTCACTCGTCACAGAAATACGTTGTTCGTCACAAAGAGTTTGTTGGTTGTCACATATCCGGGCTGTCTGTCCCGGATATTTTTTTGTCTTATACCCTTCCTTTATGTTTGCGGCAGGAAACACAACGAATGTAAAGATATGAAACGGGAAACAGTCTTTGGGATATTGGGTGTATTACTTTATACACAGCCTTCCGTAGCGCAGAAATCAGTGACCGATACAGTACGTCTGAATTTTAATATAGACAGTGTCGCTTTGGAAGAAGTAGTGGTAAAAGGAGCCAGAACTCCTGCTGCCAACAGCCGTTGGAGCGATATGCATCCGGTGGAACTGGTCACGGTGGGCGGTGCGAACGGTGATTTATACAAGGCATTGCAGACTTTGCCCGGTACGCAAGTGCAGGGTGAAACCGGTGAATTGCTGGTACGTGGTGGAGGCAGTTACGAGACGCAGACTTTTATTGATGGAATGCATGTACTGAATCCCTATACTTCGAACGGAATAAATACCCCTGCTCGCAGCCGTTACTCTACATTTATGTTCAGTGGGGTAAACCTTGCTTCGGGAGGCGCTTCACAAGAATATGGAGAAGCGCTTTCGGCAGTCTTGCCATTGGAAACAAAAGATTACAGCAAGGTCGATAAAGTCGGAGTGAACGCTTCCGTTGTCGGTGTTGGTGGAGGGGGCACAAAGACTTTTGACAGAGGATCCTTGTCTGTTGACTTGAATTATCAGAACCTGGGTTTGTATGACAAGGTTTATTCGGGCAGGAGGGATTTCGAGAAGCCTTACCGGATGTTTTCCGGAGCTGTCCAGTTCCGTTATACTCTTGATGAAAGAGTGGTATGGAAGGTTTACGCACAATACGACCGGACGGACTTTTCCACTTACGAAGGGGATAACCGCAGATTGTTCGGGCTGGGTGAAGACAATATCTATGTAAATGCAACCTTTCGCAGGCATACTTCCGGAGAGTGGAGTTGGTTTGCAGGGGCGGCCTATTCTTACTATAACCGGAGAATCGGAGGAGCAGTTGTTTCGGGTGATAACTGGCTGGAACGTCAGCAAGAGACGCATCTGAAGGCTAAAGTTTTCAAACGGCTGTCATCGGTATTCCGCCTGGATATGGGGATAGAGAGCTATATCCGCAATTACAGGAATCATTATCTGTTGTGCGGGACGGATGACAGCAATCGCATGTCGCCTACCATTGGTGCGGGTTTCTTTTCGATGGCTTATTATCCGATGGAACAATTGAAGATGGAGTTTTCTTTTCGCACGGAATACACTTCTCCGAACCGTAAGATGAATTTCTCTCCCCGGCTGGCGGCGAACTATTATTGGGGAAACATGATGCTGTCGGGGATTGTAGGGCGATACACACAGTTGCCCGAGAACAGCTGTCTGGTGCGTCGGCCGCAGTTGATGTCGGAAGTATGTATGCAGTACAATTTGGGCGTTCAGTACGACTATGAAGGGCGTTTCTGTAAAGCTGAACTTTATTATAAGGATTATGACCGTCTGGCATTGGAGGAAACGGATGCCGATACGAAAGCTGTATTCTTGACCTCCAACGGTTATGGACACAGCAAAGGCATAGACTTGTTCTTCCGTGATAGAGCGTCCTTCAAGAATCTGGAATACCAGTTATCCTATACCTATAATATAGCCAAACGTAAATATCGGGAGTATCTGGAACTGACTACTCCTCAGTATGCTACACGGCATAATGCAGCCTGGGTGGTGAAGTATTCCTTGCCTCGCCTGCGTTCCATTGTCAGCGTGACCGACCGTTTCAGTAGCGGACGTCCTTATCATAACCCCATGCTGCCGGGTCTGATGAACGATGAAGTGAAGCCTTATAACAGTCTGGATTTGGGTGTGACCTTCCTGGCAAGCAAGAAGGTAATCATCCATGCTTCCACCAGCAATATCCTTTGCCGGAAGAATGAGTTCGGTAAGGTGGATAACAAGGCTGTCCTGGCTTCCAGCGACCATTTTTTCTATGTAGGAGTATATGTGACTTTAGGCAAGAAGGCCGCCTACGATGTATCCAATTTTTAGACAATAACCCTTTTTAAATAAACAAAGATGAAAGCAATGATTATTTTTTTAGTATTTGTAATGCAAAGTGCCGCCCAGCTGCTCTTTGCCCAGAACCTGACTATTGAAGTGTGTGACATTGAAAAGGTGGAGGGGCATCTCTATGTCGCCATCTACAATTCGGAAGAAACATTCATGAAGAAACCCTTGACCGCCTTCCGGATAGATGTGAAAGATACGTCGCTCTCCATTCCTTGCCAGGGGTTACCTACGGGTACGTATGCCATTTCGTTGTTTCAAGACGAGAACGGAAACGGGAAACTGGATACTGCCGTTTTCGGCATTCCTACAGAGAAGTACGGGTTCAGTAATGATGCTCAAGGCGTTATGGGTCCGCCGTCTTATGACAAATGCAGCTTCACTTTTTCCGGAGACACGACTTTGGTGATACATCTGAAGTAGAGTGATTATGTAAGTAAAACGGGAATTAATTTTCTTTTGCGGACGATTTACACTATTTTTGTGGTTCAACCTTAATAATTGCGTTATGAAACGAGTTGCACGACTTCTGGGATTTCTCGGACTGGTATGTTTGCTTGCCTCTTGCGGCAAACGTTCTTTCATTACAGACACTTCTTACCGCCAACGTGTGGAGCAAGACTTCAATCAAAAAAAAGAAAGGTTGCCGCAGGGCGATTTGTTTGCCATATTCGATACGGACTTGACGTCGTACGAACGCGAAGCTTTGGAGTTCCTTTATGCCTATATGCCTTTGGCAGACATTGCCGATTATTCCGGAGAATTTCATCTGATGAACGTGCGCGCCTCCCAAAAGGCTGCCGATGAGATGCCTTGGGGAAAAGTTATTCCTGTGGATTTGTTTCGTCATTTTGTACTTCCGGTGCGGGTCAACAATGAGCATCTGGACAGTGCACGGGTAGTGTTTTACGAAGAACTGAAGAATCGTGTCAAGTCTCTGTCCCTCTATGATGCCATTCTGGAGGTGAACCACTGGTGCCACGAGAAGGCTATCTATACTCCCTCCGATGCCCGTACCAGTTCGCCTTTGGCAACGGTACGCACGGCATACGGGCGTTGTGGCGAGGAATCTACCTTGCTGGTTGCCGCCTTGCGTTCGGTGGGTATCCCTGCCCGTCAGGTCTACACACCCCGGTGGGCGCATACCGACGACAATCATGCGTGGGTAGAAGCATGGGCAGACGGGAAATGGTATTTTCTTGGAGCCTGCGAACCCGAACCGGTACTCAACCTTGGTTGGTTCAATGCTCCGGCCAGTCGTGGTATGCTGATGCATACCAAGGTCTTCGGACGTTATGAAGGAGCGGAGGAAGTGATGTCTGTCACTCCTACTTATACGGAAATCAATGTAATCGGTAACTATGCACCGACGGCTAAGGCCACAGTTACGGTCATGGACGGACATGGAAATCCGGTGCCTGATGCTTGTGTGGAGTTCAAGCTCTATAATTATGCGGAGTTCTATACTGTAGCCCGGAAGCAGACCGATGCAGAGGGAAAGGCTTTTTTGACGGCCGGTAAGGGTGACATGCTGGTATGGGCTTCCAAAGACGGAAAATTCGGCTATGCCAAACTGTCTTTCGGTAAGGACCATGAACTGGTTGTGAAGATGGATAAGACTGCCGGCGACGGCCATGCGGTAGATTTTGAACTTGTGCCGCCCCCCGAAAATGCGGAGTTGCCGGCGGTTACGCCCGAACAGCGTGCGGCGAATGACCGCCGCATGGTCCATGAAGATTCCATCCGCAACGCTTATGTGTCTATGTTCATGACGGATGAGACGGCGCGTTATTTTGCCCGGCGGTACAAGCTCGACGAAGATGCCGTTTCACGGATACTGGTCGCTTCCAGAGGAAACCATCGGGTCATTGCCGACTTCATGGCACGGTTGCGCTCTGAAAAGTCCAAAAGAGGAGGTCTGGACCTGCTCCAACGGATTTCGGCAAAAGACCTCCGCGACGTTACACTGGAAGTTCTGATGGACCACATGCAATCCCGTATGTGTAAGAATGCCGACCATTTCCGCAGATATGTGCGCAATCCACGCGTAAGCAACGAGATACTGACCCCCTATAAAGGATTTTTCAAGAAAGCCGTCTCAAAGGAAGATGCTGAGGCATACAAGGCAGAGCCGATGAAACTGGTGGCATGGGTGGCCCAAAATATCCGGGTAGACAATGACTGTAATTTGGGAGGGGCTCCCATTTCTCCGGAAGGGGTCTGGAAGGCCCGTGTGGCTGATGCCCATAGTCGTGACATTTTCTTCGTCTCCATGGCACGCAGCATGGCAATCCCTGCCCGTATCAACGGAGTGACCGGCAAAGTACAGTTGATAGGGGATGATGGTGCGATGGATGTGGACTTGAACCATCATCCGGAAGAGCCGGTCTTTATGGCAGAAGGAATTGCTTCGAAGGGAAAGTTGGTGGCTTCCTATAAGCCTATCCGTTCGTTGGATAACCCGAAATACTATTCTCATTTCACTCTTTCCAAACAGACCCCGCAGGGCAGTTTGCAATTGCTTTCCTATGACGAAGGCGATGCAGATATGGGCGGCGGTACTACATGGAGCAATCTTCTGAAGGAAGGAACAGCTCTGGAGGCCGGAGATTATGTTTTGGTGACCGGTACACGCCTTGCCAGCGGTGCGGTACTTTCTAAAACCACCTTTTTCAATATTCTGCCGGAGAAGACAACGGAAATTGAATTGGTGATGCGCGAGAGCGAGGATGAGGTGCAGGTTATCGGGAACTTTAATTCGGAGTCTCTCTTCACTCCGCTGCCGGACGCCGGCTCCGCAGCCCGGCAGAGTCTGCTGCAGGCTTGTGGGCGCGGTTACTTTGTCGTAGGCATTCTGGGTGTCAATCAAGAGCCAACCAATCATGCGTTGCGCGACATCGCTTCATTCAAGGCTGATTTGGAGAAGTGGGGGCGTAAGATGGTGTTGCTGTTCCCTAATGAGGCCAAAGCCGGCAAGTTCGCCCGCGAGTCATTCCCCGATTTGCCCTCTACCATTATTTATGGTATAGATACGGACGGTATCGCTGCGCAGATTGCAGAAAGCATGAAGTTGAAGCATAAAGAGAGCCTGCCGATATTCATCATAGCCGATACTTTCAATCGGGTGGTCTTTGTATCGCAAGGATACACCATCGGACTGGGAGAACAACTGATGAAGACAATAAAGGGGTTATAGGGCTTTCTGCCATGAATTGTAAATAGTAATCGTCAAATAGTAAATCATCCGATGCCTGTTATCGAAATATCATCTTTGACCCATCCCGGTGTGGAGATATTCAGTACCCTTACCGAAGCCCAGTTGCGCAACCGCTTTGAGCCGGACAAAGGGCTGTTTATAGCTGAGAGTCCTAAGGTTATCAAGGTGGCTCTGGATGTCGGCTACGAGCCTTTGGCCCTTTTGTGTGAGCACAAGCACATTTATGGGGATGCTGCTGAAATCATTGAGCGTTGTGGCGATATACCCGTCTACACAAGCGGTAGGGAATTGCTTGCCGAGCTGACTGGCTACGTTTTGACACGTGGTGTTCTTTGTGCCATGCGCCGTCCGGTTCCGAAGAGTATGGAGGACGTCTGCCGGGGAGCCCGGCGTATTGTGGTTATCGACGGGGTGGTGGATACCACCAATATTGGGGCCATCTTCCGTTCGGCGGCAGCTCTTGGCATGGATGCTGTGCTGTTGACGCGTAATTCCTGCGATCCTCTGAACCGTCGTGCGGTCCGGGTTTCAATGGGAACGGTTTTTCTTGTGCCGTGGACGTGGATGGACGGTCCTCTGGATACGCTCGGTGAGTTGGGTTTCCGCACGGCGGCCATGGCGCTTACGGACAATTCCATTTCCATAGACAATCCCGTTTTGAAGACCGAGCCCCGGTTGGCTATTGTGATGGGTACTGAGGGAGATGGTCTTTCGCACGAAGCGATTGCGGGAGCCGACTATGTGGTTCGTATCCCCATGGCGCACGGTGTAGATTCGCTGAACGTGGCGGCCGCAGCGGCTGTTGCTTTCTGGCAACTTCGCGTTTAGAAGTGATAACTCAAAAAAGCATATATTATGTTGGCATATACTTATATTGAACACGGAAAGTTCGGATTGCTTGAGAAACCGATACCGGTATTGGAAGATGCACGTGATGCTATTGTGCGGGTGACACTGGGTAGCATATGCACCAGTGACTTGCATATAAAGCATGGAAGTGTACCGCGCGCCGTACCCGGAATTACGGTAGGACACGAAATGGTGGGCATCGTAGAGCAGGTGGGTGCCGAAGTTGAGTCGGTAAAGCCCGGCGACCGTGTGACTGTGAATGTGGAGACTTTTTGTGGTAAATGTTTCTTTTGTCGTCACGGATATGTGAACAACTGTACCGACACTAATGGCGGTTGGGCTTTGGGGTGCCGTATCGATGGCGGCCAGGCGGAATATGTACGTGTGCCTTATGCCGACCAGGGACTGAACCGTATTCCCGATACGGTAAGCGACGAGCAGGCGCTCTTGGTAGGCGATGTGTTGGCCACCGGCTTCTGGGCTGCCCGTATCTCCGAAATAACCGAGGAAGACACTGTACTCATCATCGGTGCCGGGCCGACGGGTATTTGTACCCTGCTTTGTTCCATGCTGAAGAAGCCCCGTCGCATTATTGTCTGCGAGCAGTCGGCCGAAAGAATCCGTTTTGTCCGCGAGCATTATCCGGAGGTGCTGGTCATTGGGCCGGAAAACTGCAAAGACTTTGTGAGGAAGCATAGCGACCATGGTGGGGCAGATGTCGTACTTGAAGTTGCCGGCACGGAAGATACTTTCCGCTTGGCATGGGAGTGTGCCCGTCCCAATGCCATTGTCACCATTGTGGCGCTTTATGACCAGCCTCAGTTATTGCCCTTGCCGGAGATGTATGGCAAGAATCTTGTCTTCAAGACCGGTGGTGTGGATGGGTGCGATTGTGCCGAGATACTGCGCCTGATAGCGGCGGGACAGATAGATACCACACCGCTTATCACACATCGTTTCTCGTTGGAGGAAATTGACGAAGCCTACCGTATTTTTGAGAATAGGCTGGAGGGGGTGATAAAGGTGGCGATTGTGGGTAGATAGAAAAAGAGGATAGCCAATGAAGGGCTTCCCTTTTTACGAAGTAGATTTTAGGGTCTACCTAAAATTTGCTGATTGATAACGTGTTAGGAAATGGCGCAAGTACGGATTAAACCGTACAACCATTATTTCGCTGAGAGTCCTACTCTTTTCATGTAGGCTTCCATGTAGGTTAATTAAGCTGACTTGATGCCTACTAATGCGAATTAAAAGTACCATTAAACTAACACGTTATCATTTTATGTACACGATCAACATCCGGGGCAAGCAAAACCCCAAGGACCAGAAAATGGTCAAGCTGGAGATGATTTTCTTCAAAACCGGCTATGCCCGCGTACCAAAGGTATTGAACATTACCGGTTTATTGAAAGATTGGGACGCAAAATCGCAAAGTTTCCGTGTGGGCAGCGCGGAAGCGACTACCAAGAACAAACTGCTGTTCGACTTGCGGACCAAATATCTGCACGTTGCCGACACGTGGGAGGCGGAAGAACGCAACTGGTCTCCGGTCCAACTTTCACATTGCTTCGACGAGATCAAGCAAACCCAGTCGGAAATCAAAGTCAAATCGGTTCTACAGATGATTGATTATCTCGAGGCTCGTTTCAGGGAAAAGAAACGCGTTAAGAATAACCTGATCGTAGACAGCTCCAACAACGCAAAAAAATATGCCGAGTTACGCAAGGTATTGCAGGCTTTCACGAAAGAGACATACGGCAAAGCATTCTCCACATACTTTTTCACTGACATCACCGAACACTTCCTGCTGGATTTCGCTTTCTGGATTAAAGAGCAAGGCATCAGGAACGGCAACAAAGGAGGACTGACGAGCAAACTACGTCGCTTGCGTGCCGTATGCAACTACGCGAAGAAACAGGAAATGTACGGCGTGAACATGGACGCTTTCCTATGCCTGGGCGATGATATCAAGTGGCCGGAAACAACTTCCAAAGCCGTATCCGATAAGGTCATTGAAAAAATCGCCAATATAGACCGAACCTTGTTCACCAAGAAAGAACAATTGCATCTCGACCTGTTTCTGTTCAGCTATTACACGGGCGGCATGGCGAATGTGGATGTCTGCAATCTCACGTGGGACTTGGTTCAGGAAGACCGCATCGTGTATGAACGCATCAAATTTCCGAAAACAGCCAAGCCCATTTTGCTGAAAAAGGCGAAAGATATTATGGATAAATATAAAGGTACGGGTTACGGCAACTACGTGTTCCCGGTATTTACCCATAAACACACTACTACTGCCAAGAAAACGACGCGTGTAAAGCAATTGTCCTACCGTCTTTCAAAGACCTTGACCAAGGCTTGCCGGATGCTCCGCATAAAGGAAAACATCACGTGGTATTCGGCCCGAGGCTCCTTCATTTCGAAAATGGTCGATGCCGGAAACAACCCCTATGTGGTAGCGGAGATGGCGGGCAACAGTCCCCTCACGATTTACAAACACTATTATAAAAACACGAAACGCGACGAGATTAAGAAGCAAATGGAGCAAATGTTCTGATTTTGTGTTATCTTTGCAAACAGAATTATTTGACAGGATCGAAAATGAAAGAATTGACAGCAAAAATCCAGGAGGCTTACGAGGCGTTCGTAAAAGATGCGGCCCTGCAAGTCGGAAATGGCAACAAGGCTGCGGGCACACGTGCCAGCAAGGCATCGTTAAACATCGAGAAAATGATGAAGGAGTTCCGTAAACTCTCGTTGGAGGATTCCAAGAAATAGGTTTCCTCCCGTTATTTTCATGCGACACCCCGTCGCATACATATAAAGATAGCGTTTAGCTTCTTTTGTGCTGTAACGAAACCGCCAAATGAGATACAGATGCACGAAAAAAGGGTTAAACGTCTGCGTACAGCGTGGGCGTTACTCATTCGTGCATCAAGGTGCTTGGCGGTACCTGTTACGGCAATGGAGCGATGTCCCACGTTTTCTTTCTGGCATATTAAATGCTTAATGGGACATTGGGCAAAGGATAGGTATAATGGAAAGAACATTGATAGCAGAATTGATGGAAATTCCTTTGGATGCAACTTCGGCATCCGTGCGAGGAATCAACATGCAAATGATTGATAAACAACAGGCGCAGGCAATGTTGGATGCCGATTCCAACGATAACACCTGTCACGAATGTCTATTGGCGAACGGTCGTTTCCTATTTGAGTCGGAAAATGGGAATCTGAAATCGCTATTCAAAGTAAAATAATAAAAGCACTTTACCTGCATTATCATAAAACAAGGCATGAAACCGCTTCATGCCTTGTTTTATTCGGTATTCCCGCCTCTCAGTCCTTGTTCCTCGGTTTTCGCTTGCACAATTCGTCATATCTGGATAGCGTCAACGTGAAATCCGTAACATCAAAATCGATAGTCTTCTTCTTATAGCGGAACGAATATCCGGTTTCCGTCGAGTGCCGTTTGGTCCTGCACAATTTATCAATCGCTTCAGCCCGCAAGTTCATCGCTGCAGCCACGTCGCCTAACGTACGGTATACGGCAACCAAAGAGTCGCGCATTCCGAACACCAATACGTTATACCTGATTCCGGTGAGTTCCGCATCCGGAAATCTCTCCGTCTTTTTCAATACAGTCGATTGTGTTGATAACGCTTCCGCCTCGTCATTCGTCATCTCTTTCGGATTCAGACCACCCAACCAATAAATCCTACCCCCGTTTTCCCGAAAGACAACGCATTGTCGGCCGGAAAGCGACCCGGGAGCAAACTGATAGCGATAAACAGGACCACACTTCTTGTCGAGAACGATTTCCACAAGCAGCGAATCACTTTCCCGTACAGCATCCAACTTGATTCTGTGCGGGGTTCTGCCGCCTTCACGACGACGTTTGCGAAGCACGACGCGTTCTTTTACGACACTCATTGCGGGATGGATTTACTTGATTTTCTCTTGGAAGGACTTGGAGGGCTTGAATGCCGGGATATTATGAGCCGGAATAACTATCGTGGTATTTTTTGAGATGTTGCGGGCCATTTTTTCAGCTCTTCGCTTGATGATGAAGCTTCCGAAACCGCGAAGAAATACTTCCTCGCCGTTAATCATAGAGTTCTTGATGCTCTCCATCATCCCTTCGACCACCTGCATGACGACCAGCTTTTCTACGCCGGTCTTCTTTGCGATTTCACACACAATTTCAGTTTTCGTCATAATTCTTAAATATAGGTTTTATAATTGATGTTTAAGCTATATCACAAAGATATGTTTTTTCCGCTGAATAAAGAATGTTCCGGATAATTCAATATAAACATTCTCTGCCCGTTGCTTCTACTCTTTCGATATAAACGGTATCGAAATATGGAACTGAAACTCAGACGCAAATTCAAGGGGCCTACATATACAATAGGCGACCTTTCTCTTGACGGCAAATTTTTCTGTAACACCATCGAAGATGCGGTACGCGACCTTCCGGCAGAATGTCCCGACACTTTGCGCGGGAAGTCTTGCACCTGCAAGGAAAAAGTCTATGCCCGGACCGCCATTCCTGCCGGCGAGTACAAAATAACACTCGAATACAGCCCTCGGTTCAAACGCCGGTTGCCGTATCTGCATGACGTACCGCATTTTCTCGGAATACTGATCCATTCGGGAAATACCGAAGAGGATTCCGCCGGCTGCATCATCGTCGGCGAGAACACGGTCAAAGGCAAGGTACTCAACTCCCGGGCCACCTTCCAACGGCTGTATGCAAGGCTCGAAAAGGAACACGAAATCACCATTCGAATCCAGTAAGAAGAATGGCTGTCAACAGATTCAAAGCGCCCAAAAATCTCCGCATCGATTTCTCGCCCTCCCCACGACAGTACGAGTTGTGGAAACTATTGCAGCCGAACTGTTGCCCCCATTGCGGCGGAGAAATCGAGCAGGTACTTGTCGGATACGACCCGCAACGGAATCCCCAATACCGGCCACAATGCAAGCACTGTAAGGCGCAGGACCTGCCGCAGTTGATACTGGGAGGCGGAGCAGCAGGCGGCGGAAAATCGTATATCGGCAGCGTATGGCTCGTATCGTCCTGTATCCGCTTTGAGAATATCCGAGCGGTCGTGGCCCGTAAGACACTCAAATCGTTGAAAGAATCGACATGGAACACCATCAAGTCGATTCTGAAGGACTGGGGGCTGAAGGAGGACATCAACTACAAGATCAACAACCTCGAAGGGACGCTCACCTTTTGGAACGATTCGGTCATCATCATGAAGGAGATGGCCGACATTCCCAGCGACCCCAACTTCGAGAGGTTCGGCTCTTCGGAATACACCATCGCCATGGTGGACGAGGTGTCGGAAATCTCGGAAAAAGCCGTCGAGGTGCTCTTCTCGCGTCTGCGCTGGCGCACACACGAAACTTTTCGGACACCGCGTATGCTGCTGACCACCAACCCCACCATCAACTGGGTGCGCTCGCGTTTCGTGCAGGACGAGAACGGCGAACGGGTCGTCTGCCGCGAGGGCGAAGCCTATGTTCCCTTTTCCGTCTTCGACAACCCGAACATTGCGTTCCGGCAGGTGTACGAAGCCGCCCTGAACAAAATCCGCGACCAGGCGACCAAAGAACGTCTGCTCTATGGCAACTGGGATTTCGTCGAAGCGAACGATATGGCGATTTATAACAGGTTTGATGGAACAAAGCACCTCGTCACGGGACTCAAGGAAAACGTGTACGACCCGACCCGACCGCTCGTCACCGTCTGGGACTTCAACGTCGCCCCACAGATGTCGGTGCTCTCGGCTCAGGTCGATTACGACAATAAGAAAATCTACATCCTAGAAGAGATTCTCGGCAAGCCGGAAGAGAAGGAGAACAACACGCCGGCATTGGCTCGCAAAGTACGCATGAAACTCTACCGCGATAAGCATATCGGAGGCGTGGACGTGACGGGCGACCCGGCAGGACTGCAACGTTCGACGGCCAGCGAGGACGGCATCAATAACTACACGATTATCGTCGATACGTTCGGCAAAGGCATACTCCGCCCGAAGGTGAAGCTGCTGCGCAGGCAACCGCCGCAGGCGACACGCTGCGAGTTCGTGAACGAGGTGTTCGACGGGTATAACGGCTGGGAGATTCGAATCGACATCAAGTGCCGCAAACTCACGCAGGATCTGATTTACCAGCTCCGCAACGAGGATGGCAGCAAGTCCAAGCGGAAGACGACCGACCCGAAGACCGGGGTGAAATACGAGCGGTACGGTCACTTGTCCGATTGCCTGGATTATTTGCTATGCTACTACCTCCGGGACAGTTGGAATAAGTTCAAGAACGGCGATGACGGCGGCGACAGCCGGGTGATTTCGGCGCCGGCACAATACGAAGGATTCAATTACTAAAGGAAAAACATACATGTACAGACGATTTCTGAACAATGGCGACTATCTGGGCATCATCACGCAGGAGGCCCTTAACCAGCTCACGCGCGGCAACGACAGCCGCTTCGTTCAGGCGGAAGAGGCGGCCGAGATGTCGGTCGTGGAATACCTCTCGGAAAATTACGAGGTGGAGAAGGAACTCGCCAAAGGAAAGTACATTGCCGAATACGACCGGCGCATCACTTACCCCGTCGGGGCGCACATTTATTTCGAAGGGCGGATACACGAGGTGGTTCGTTCCATTAGCGGCTACCGCAAGCCGACGGTGACGGCTTACTGGGAGGAGTGCGTCGATACACATGCCGATACGGAACAGGTGGCAGGATATTCACAATTCTGCACCTACTATCCAGGCGACAAAGTAATCTACAACAGCGTGGTCTATATCTGCCTTGCGGAGAACGGCTACAAGTTCGACGATATCCGCATACCGATGGTCGGCGGGTGGCTGGAAGTAACGACCGAACCGTGGCAGCCGGTCAAGTGCCCGTTGTGGACCGTGGTCGAGCATGAAGGTGCGTTCTATACGTTGATGACGCTCGACGGCTTCGATAACAACATCGATCCATTCACATCGGACTGCTGGGGAGCGATTGCCGATTATGCCCCGGAATACAACGGATATGAGCGGTCGGAACATGAATATGTCGTGCATGACGGACGGGTATTTTATCCCGAAACAGACGTCAATGCCGATATACCGCTGGTCGGGAGAAACCTTGTAGCGCATGATCCACGAAACTACAACCTCAAAAAGCACATGGTACGGCTGGCTCTGTATGAATTGACGAAGCTCATCGCCCCGAACAACGTGAGCGTGGTGCGGATGCGGGATTACGAAGACTCGATGAAATGGCTCAACGATGCCGCCAAACTGCGTCTCAACCCGCAAATACCGCGCAAACTCGACGAAACGAAAAAGCCAGTCACCGACTGGCAACTGGCTACTTTCCAAACCGACTATGACCCGTACCGGAACCCATGGTTGGTATAAACTTCCTTATTGTTATTATTCTACAATAATGGATTTGGGTAAACTTCGTGGTTGGGTCACATTCCTATTTTTATATATCAGCTATATGATACGTCAAGAGCAAAAAGGAATATGGAAGTGACAACTATCGAAAGGCATTTCTGTATTTGGGGAATCTTAAAAACGGTTACTATGGCAGAATCTCCACGGGATTTTATCTGCCATACGTTGTTCTCGATTTTCTCATATTGACATATAACCAAGTCTATATTCAGACTCAAAATCTCTGTACTCATTAAAAGATCGGTAAGAAATAACAAGCTAATCCCCATGTGAGCCTACCTTGCTGCTTCATCGTACTGATCGTAAGTACTTAAATTAGGGTTTATCTTTATATAAAAAGAGTAATCTTCCTGTATGTCAACCCCAAACCATTCCAACATGTAAATTGCTATTAATAAACTCTTTTATGATCCTTCCCGGTGAGTTGGCATAATCTGTATCAAATAAAGCATCTGTCAATAAAAAAAAGGGGGTGGCATTTACGCTTTTTTTATGACTTAAAATAGCTTTAGTCGTAGGGATTAAATACGCATGGTTAGGTGAAAGAGGGAAACGAGGCTGATCCGAACTTATATAATGAATTATTGTGTTTGATTCTTCCTTATTTCGATTTTCTTCACATAGAGACCAATCAAAAAAAGGAGATTCTAACTCTTTTTTGCTGATTTTTAATGGTGTATTTATTACGAATCGCACAGGTATATTGATATAATCATAAAGATTTTTTAAATACAACTCTGGAAGCATAAATTTATTAGGGGCTTCAATGAATTTGTGAAGCATAATATCAGAGGCCTGTTCTATCATAACTACATAATCATATAGTTGGGATATATGGTCATAACCAATCGAACTCATTGCATGTTTTAGTTTTTCAAATTCATTGAAATTGTATTTGCAATATTCATCATAATTTAATCCGTCCGATCCCAATTGTTTGTCCCAATATGCAAATACTCCGATTGGGTCATGATAGATGTCTTGCATTGTTATCTTTGCCGCCAAATTATTTTCAGTAAAATTTTTCAACCTTTCTATTGGATTTGCAATAGAATTTTTGGATAAAACATTTCCACTTAAACACCAATTTATCAGATAAGATACGAACGGATATAAATCCTGTAAATCGAAACCCGCATAATTGAGATATCTGAAAATAAATGTTATGATAGTCGTATAGTTTGTAAACCTTTTATTTTCAAATGCTTTACTAAAAATATCATGTATGTAACTTTCTCCTTCGGCACCAAATAACAGAGCTATAGCTGTTGCCTGATGGGCAAAGGCTGAAGCTTCAATAAGCGTTTTTATTGAATATTCACAGTTCCCTTGATCGTATTTAGGAGCACGTATTCTTTCGTATTCATCATAATAAGCCGAAGAAAGGAGCATCAAGTCCAGCAACTTATTGTCCCTTTCTTTTGCATCTGTGTTTAACAGAGTTTGTATATAAGATGAGTCTCGTAATGGTTTATTGGGGGTAACATCGGCATCCGGAACCTGTAAGTTAGTAGTATGCCATTCTTTAGTCCAAATATGTATATATTCTTCCTTTTCTTTTTTTGTTAAGCGGAACCATTTATTCAAGGGAATAGGTAGTGTATTATAATTAAATGTATTAAAGTCATCCCAGTTGAATACGAATTGCAACGAATGGAATAGCGCCATTAAACGCTCCTTATACATATAGCTAAGCACAGGGCATTGTAAATGTTCGTGTACATGACGCGCTTCATGAAAATACGCAGTGTTGTACAAATAAACATCATTAATTTTAGCTGGTTCCACATCATCGGGATTAACATAGTAATGACTCCTGCGTCTTGTGATAAACTTCTCAAGTGCCCTAACTTTATAATCCGTATTGCAATTAATGGATGCCCCTGCATATTTTAAGTCGAAATTACCATACCAATTCACATTCATAATCCGTCCGCTTTTATGCTTGAAAGGAACTCTTCTTTTTGTGAATCCTCATCTATTATTATCTGCTCAGAGGTGGTTTGGAGTGTAATCGGGCGATGAGTTTTTGCAATGATCTTTTTTAGTCCTGCCCATAACAAATTTGCGGCAATACTACCAGACACACTGACAATAAATGAAATCACCAATTCTGCAACATCGGGATCAATCATATTATATGAAGGATTGTCTGTCTTATACTCTTTTTTTACAATTTTCAGACCTTCAATATTTTGGAGTTCCTGTTCCAATTCGCTTATTGCAATTATCTTAAAAATAGCCATATTTATATATTTTCAATCATCATTTTGTATTGGGGTAATAGCGCCGTACTGGAGTACCGTGGAATAAAAGAAGAGGTTTCAGCGTCTGATGCGTATATAACCTCAACAACATTTCCCGCCAAACGTTCCAGATGCGACATATAAATGTCTGAATTCAATATGCAATCTATCCAATAATATGTATAATCATCATATAAGAAACGAGTAATATTAACAGCATGACCAGCTTCCATATTCTGACGTTTTACTGCAATATTCTTGCACATTGCATCATTTCTAATAAAGTCCTGCAGGATATAAGCAATTATATTCCGTTGATCTGTTCTGTCACTTGTTTTCGGAGCACATAGAATAACTTCTTCAAATCTATTTCGAAATTTGTATATTCCATCGTAGGCTAGTTGGGTTGCATAATTATATATAGCAAATTCATGCTTCGTAACCCCTAAATCATTAAACATTACTGGAAGTAGCGGGGTATCACGGAGGTAACTACTATAAATTAAATGAGCTGTGCTACCGTATAAAGCTGATAACTGAATTATTTTGATATCATGATTCACAGACATGTTTGACAAAAAATAGAAATGATTAAAAGCTCTGAATATAAACGTTCTTACTTCTCCACCTTGTCTTTTTATTGTTTTTTCTATGACTCTTTCACAATCCGGAGTATTTATTATTTCTGATATAATATTAATTATACTCTCTGTCTTTCCATTTGTTTCTATTGCCTTTTTGATTATTTTATCTTCAAATTGATTCATAATAATTTTATATTCGATTAATCAAGTAGTAAATAATAGTATCTTTACCGACTGTCGCATATAATCATATATAATTGCTGTATACAGATGAATAACATATCAAGTGTTCCATTTATAGTCTAATCGTTCGATATCTTCTTCGACAAGCAAATCTCCGGACTGCACCTCAATGAACGTCAAGTCGGAAAGAGCCTTGACTGCATGTTTAACACCTTTCTTGATTGTCACCGTATCACCCCTGCCGACGATTGACCGGATGCCGTCAAGAACTAATTCTCCCTCGCCATCGATAAACGTCCAGACTTCATCGCGATGACGGTGTATCTGATAGCTGATGCCCTTGCCTGATTTGATTTTCAATTGCTTGGTAAGGGATTTGTAACCGTCGGAAAACTCGGCGGTATTGACAACTTTGTATTCACCCCAGCGACGTTCCTCGAACATTGGCCGACGTTGCAGGCGGCCGACGTAGGTCTTGATGTTTTCGCTCTTACTCTTGTCGGCGATCAGTATCCCATCGTGCGATGCTGCGATAACCAGATTCTGTGCACCGATGCACATAATTGGGTGTTCAAGTTCGTTGATGATGTGTGTATTTATAGATTCATTGTCCATGACGACATTGCCGATGGCATGTTCCGATAATTCGTCCGTAAGCGTGTTCCAAGTACCGAGGTCTTTCCATTCACCTGCAAAAGGAACAACAGCTACCGACTGAGCCTTTTCAGCAACCTCGTAGTCGAAGCTAATTTTTGGAAACTCTCCATAACGAGAACGTATTTCCGCAAACGTGTCTGCTTCGATGTATTGGGCAACTATCTCCATCATATACCCCAATCGAAAAGCGAATACGCCCCCGTTCCAAAAAGCGCCTTCCGAAATTAGTTTCTCGGCGGTCATCATATCTGGTTTTTCCGTAAAGCGTAATACTTGAAGTATTCTTTTGTCCTGTACATCATTGGCAGGCACGACATATCCGTATTTTGCTGACGGGTAGGTGGGTTTAACCCCCATCAATAACAGTTCTGCCACATCATTTTTCACGGCATCCGCCATCCTGTGGATTGTTTCAAAATAACCAGCTTCAGTATAAGGGTCGCATGGCATGACGATTACAACTTCATCGGCGGGACACTTCCGTTGGTATGCCAGATGCGAACTTGCAAGGGCGATAGCCGGGAATGTATCACGGCGCTCCGGTTCTGTAACGACAGGAATATCTTCTCCAAGCTGGTTGATGATGATATCACGTTGGGCTTGACTCGTCGCTACGGTTATTGAATCACAGATACCGATTTCCCGTAATTGCCGTACCACCCGCTGCATCATCGACTCTTTCGAGCCGTCGGGCGCGGTCAGCAATTTGATGAACTGTTTCGACCGGGTTTCATTGGACAGCGGCCACAGGCGCTTGCCGGAGCCGCCGGATAGTAGTATGATTTGCATAGATGATATTTTTGCAGGGTTATCTTTCCGCCCGCATGGGGTTGCTCAGAAAATCTTCGTAAGCGAGACGTATCCCGTCCTCCAATTCCGTTTGGTAAGTCCAGCCCAGTGCGGTCGCTTTCGACACGTCGAGCAGTTTGCGTGGCGTACCGTTGGGACGTGTGGTATCCCAGCGGATCTCACCGGTATAGCCGATAATTTTCGCCACTAATTCCGTAAGTTCCTTTATGGTCAGTTCCTTGCCCGTTCCGGCATTCACCGTTTCGTTGCCGGAATAATTGTTCATCAGAAACACGCACAGGTTGGCCAAATCGTCCACATAGAGAAATTCCCTCAAGGAGCTGCCATCTCCCCAGCAGGTAACAGAGGGCAGGTTCTGTTCCTTCGCTTCGTGGAAGCGGCGGATCAGAGCGGGGAGCACGTGCGAATGCTCCGGGTGGTAGTTGTCATTGGGGCCATATAGGTTGGTCGGCATCACACTGATGAAGTCCGTGCCGTACTGCCGATTCAGGAACTCGCAGTATTTCAATCCGGAAATCTTTGCTAAAGCATACGCTTCGTTGGTCTTTTCCAGTTCCGAAGTCAGCAGGCAGCTTTCCTTCATCGGCTGCGGAGCCATGCGCGGGTATATGCACGACGAGCCTAGAAATTCCAGTTTCCTGCAACCGTTCTTCCAAGCGGAATGAATCACGTTCATTTCCAGTATCATGTTCTCATATTTATATATATTTATTCTGTAGGTATAATTATTTTGGCAATTATATACAATTTTACACCAACGGTCATCCCAAAACCCATGGCTTTGCGGGTTTCACCCGAAGCCCCTGCCTAAGGCGGGGGGGGTGGATCGAATCTGGAAATGCGGCTTTGCCGTGAACGCCCCGACCGGCAGGAACGTGAAAAGTATCGCTTACTTGTTGGGGTGTAAAATTGTATATAGTTACCTTATTTTTTATACATCAAATAAGGGCCTAATTTTTTATATTTTCAAAGAAATGATATTTCTCAAACAACGGTTTAAGTCGTTCTTTCCCGTATTTTGAATAACTATTGATACGACACAGATACAACTCATTGTCAGTCATTTGAGCTTTGATAATACCCACATATCTTGTCTTTATATAATTGGGGACATTGCTATTATCCACGTATTCAAAAATATGATACAAATGGCGAAAATAATGCCCTAATAAATTATTGTTTATCTCAGACTCTTTGTAACATTCAAGTAATTTATCAGCATAATTATCATTAGAAGTAATTTTCCCATCTCTCTCTTGTATGGTATCTGCGAATTTATTAATATACTCAAAACCGCAAAAATCGTCAGTACTTCCATTACCTATCATTCTTATAGGTCCTTTAATTGCGCTTATGATTCTCTGTTGGATAGATAATAAATTGAAGAAGCTTGAATCAAACTGTTGAATACGTTGGCTCTCATCTTGCTTGTAAAATGTCCAACATACAACTAAGATACTAATTAATCCAAAAAAAGTCCCTAAAACTCCTCCGATATAATCGCCGAATAGAGCCCAATATTGAGGGTCTGTAGCTATTCCATTTTTATAAAACCGAATAGTATAGCAAAGTATTGTTATGCATGTACATAGTAAACTAAAGATCAATACAGTCTTTAAGCTCTTTATATTTTTATATTTCATATAGCTGTGGAATTTTCGTATTTTTACAAACCGGCTTCATTTCTATATTTTTACACTTTTGAATATTATTGCAAGTTAATATAACTGGGGTATCGATTGTTTTGATCCAGGCCATTAGCTTTTGCTGTATTTCACCATTAAGTTTATCAAATTTATAAAATACAATAACAAAATATTCTGTTAAATTTGATTCTATCAAATTTATTGTATTATCAAAATGACATTCAGGTTCTGTTAAATCTACTATGTAGCACTCTTTTGAGGGCTTAAATTGAATGAATTTCTTTTCCTTGATATCCATTAATAAAGCTTCTATATCTTTACGAGATCCGCATAATAAAAACGATTTATTATCTTCTAAATATTCATTGATTTCAGATCGTAATTCCCGTCGGATCTTATCATCTCCTGTGAATTGACATCCATATCCTGAAAACACTTCTAACTTATTGAGGTAGACGTTATCAAATACGTCATATAACTCCTTTCTTAAATCATCGCAACCTTTATCTAAAGAAAGTTTGAAAAAAGTGGAGTCTTCTTTTTCTATTTGTTTTAATCTCTTCTCTGTTTTATCTGTCGCCGATACTAAATAAAAAAGACTTTTTTTGCATTTGGATAATTTTCTCAATCGTAAGCCCAATTCTTCTCCGTTAATTTCATCTTCTGGTGCATTATCAGGTTCTAAACGGTAATCAAGGATAACTGCATCAAAATTAAGTTCATTCTCTTTTACTTTTAGTAAAGCATCATAGTGATGATATGCTGCTATGATTTCAATTTTATCATGCCATTCTGAGCTATACTTTAAAACTCTTTTCACTGTTCGAATAAAGAGCATTTCATCATCTACATATAAAACGTTAATTTTCTTCATTTATTGGAATAATAACAGTTATACAATTTCGTCTTAATGGATAATTTTGGGAGATATTGGTATGTTCTATCTCCGCATAAATCTTCCATTTGAGTTTTTTTATTTTATTCCGAACAATTGCAAGCCCAGAATCCGGTCGGGGAGGGATTTTGCTTTTATCATTAATAAAATCAAGAACCTTTTGATTCAAGGGAACTCCTCGATTTCCAATCGTGATATATAAACTATTATTTGATAGTCCGACTGTAATATCAATAGGATGCTGATAAAAAGAAGCTTTATTAGCATTTATCATTAGGTTATAAAAGATTGTAAGAACATCGATAACCTCTGAATTATCAGGGTATAATTTAGAAATTATTCCTTTTTCCTCGTTGTTTCCTAAATAAACAATCTTGTGTATCTCATTCTTTTCTTCTTCAGTTTCTCTGAGAAGAATACTATATTCGCGTACAATCTCAATAATGCCTATGTAAGACTTGTCATGTAGACGATTACTTTCTTGCGATTTCTCCAAACTATCTTTTATAATCCATTCCAAAATATCTATAACATATTTCTCTTCTTTTATTAACTCCCTCAAATTTTCAATATGGCTCTTTATTAAGTCTAATTTTGTGTCGCCATTTGAGTTAAATAAATTTTTTATAATATCCACTTCTTCTTTAATCCAGACTATATTATATTTGATATGAGGAAACAGATTGAATATTGTATGTTGATGAGCTTTCAAATGTTCCTCAACAGATTTATGTCTACGAATCAGTTTGTTGAAATAATATTCATCAAGTGGTTGAAAAATATTTGAAATAAATAGTGACAAATCTGATCGAAAATCACGGCTTAGTTTATTCTTACTGCAGATCAAAATACCGCTGGGGTTGATAATATTGCTATAGCCATATGAATCAGTTGTAGCAAAGGAGTTGCTTTCATCAACATTCTTGAAATTTGCAGAATGGAATAAGGTGTAGTAATTAACACCTAAACTGTGTAAGTATCCAAGAAAAACAATATAATTGAACGTTGAAATAATTCTGCTACTATTCTTTTCAATTGTTATTAAATCAAAAAAACGCGACAAAGACTTATTGGTTGATTTGAAATTGTTATCGTCGTTTAATTTTTGGAAATCTTCTAAGTTATTGCAATCTTCTAGAATAGCGTCTATTGTAGTTGGAGTTTTACAATTATCACGAATAAACTGTTTAAAGCAACTTATGATATTGGATTTTATAAGATCTCTATCTCGTGATGAAAATAGACAAGAATTCAATCCGGTAAACAATTCAATCAGTTGGTTGCGCTGTGTCTCTTCTAATTTATCAAACGTTCTCACATTGATAAAAGATTCGACAGAAGACCAATATCCACCCGAATTAAAAACTTTATTTCGAAAAAAATCATCAAGAGCTTTAACTTTCTTTTTGATTAAATCCGATTGTATAAAACCCGTAAAATCAAATTTATTTTCGGATGCTTCTGATATTTCATCTCTGTCTCTTTCAAGAACAAGTTCGTATTCTTTGTAAAATTCATTTCTTAAAATGCTGCTAGCATTAAATATACTGCCTTTGCTTTCTTCTCCGAAATAATTATCATCTCCAATATTTTCTGCCCATCTAAAAAGAATTAACGATCGTTCGAATTCAAAATCAGAATTATTCTCCAATTTCCCTTTTGAGATCGTGCGATAAAAATATTGTTGCTTGTCATTATCATAAAACAACATGTTACAAGCCATAATATTACTTTCATTCCGGATGGTATCTGATGAATCATGTTTTTCCAACAGAATTTTAAGAGAAGATAAGAAAATATTTGATAAATAACTTTTTGAGAACTCGCTTATCAATTTTTCCCGTTTTTCTTCTGTCTCGTAGATCATGGGCGGTTGTTTAATAAAGTCCCAAACTTTATTTAGAGGGAAAAATAAATCTGAATATTTATAATGCTTTTTGCGAGAAAAGCGTTCAACTGGATTTTGGGCATGCCTAGTATCTGGATTGTATAATTCCCTGTCCTGAGCATTATCAACGCTGATTATATTATTAATCTCTATCTTTTGCTCCTCCTCGTTTAATTGGTGTAATTTAAACGCTAAATTTTGGTTAGGCCTCCATAATTCTTCCAAACCTCTATTTTTGTCTTCCAATATATTTTTCGTTATCTCATAAGATAATATCGTCCGGAAATAGTCGACAACCTGATTAAGCCACACGGAAAATATAGGTCTGTGATTTGTACAGCCACATGTATTGATCAGTAAGTCTTTGTTTGCCACCTTGACGTCGATAGCGCAACGCCCTAAACAGGAGAAACATTCTTTGTCTTTAAAATTTTGGCAATTAAAACATACTCCGGAAAATACATTCTGCGGTCTTTCTCGCAATTTTGTCTTAATGAAATGATTATTACAATCATTGATTGTACTTTGTCGGATATTGCCCAAACGTAATAGCTTTTTCAAGTTGTGATTTTCAAAACATCCAATACAAGGATATACATCCCCATTCAAAGAAATGTATAGATGATGAAAAATGCGATCACAAGCAATACCCACATAAGTTCCACCCTGACAACCAAGAATTGCGCCTTTTTTTCTTAATTTAGCAAAAACCTTATTCAAATCTTCATGTGACAGATTGTCCGAACGTTTATAATTTTCACCTCGTCCTCTGGGTAAGATTGTGTCGCAGTCAAAAATATATCCTTTTTGAGGATTAAAACGGTCATACAAACTTTCGATCTCGTCGATATTACTTTTTAATATCGACGTGACAATCCCTACTTTAAGATTCCACTTTTCATCCTCCTTATGCACCGATTGTCTTTTTGCCAATTCTTCGATCGCCAATTCTCGGTATTTTGTGTAACCATAAGTTCCCACGATCTTGTCTTGAATGGCTGCGTTTGCAGAATTGTATTTGATTAGAAGAATCACATTATGGGTACCAAGGAAATCAATCAGGTCTTCACTGTTTTCGGTCTCTCTTTTTGTTGAATATAAATGATATTCACCATTCTCATCATTTAATACCGGCTGATATAGCAGAGTGTCACCTGTTGTAAATATTGTTGTTATTAGGCCACGATTATTAGCTTTTTCGACTATTTTTCTTACGAGCTTTTCATTCTTTTCATGAAAAGGCTCCCCACGTCCTGGTATGCCAATAAATTTGCCTCCTTGGTCGGCAAAATCGTCAATCACTTTAAGATAATCTTTTTCTTGAAGCCAATTCCTACTTGCTTTTGGATTATTTCTGGCAGTCGATGCAAAACAATAACTGCAGCATAAATGACAATAGTCTGGAATTTCTATCCATAGCGACTTTAATCCTTTCGGAGCTTGTAAATCACAATGAGATGCGGTAGGCTTGATATTATTCTTTTCCATAAAAAATAGACAATATATAATCTCTATTCAACATCTGATTTGAACTTCTCACATCTTTAGAGACAACACCATCTTTTAATAAAATGACTCGATCTCCGATATATTCGATCTGATTGTAGTCGTGTGTTACTGCAAGTACAGATATTCCGTTTTCTACCGCAAATGATTTTAACTTACTGAGGATAAAAGGCCCCCATTTTTGGTCCAATGCAGATGTGAATTCGTCCATTAACAAAAATTTTGGCTTACTGAGCATAATTCGCGATGCAACAATAATCTGCTGCTCCCCTCCAGATAAAAAACGGACTTGCTCATTCAGGCGATTTTCTAACCCCAAGCCAAATGTGGACAACATATCGAAAATTTTATGTTTATGTGCCTTTGAATGATAAAACTTTAAGGAGGACATTCCGCTTTTATTCTTGAACGCAAAAACCAAATTCTCATAAATTGTCATGGAAGGGATGAGGTTATTCATTGTAGTTTGGTCTACCAATAATATGTCTTCCGGCATTACCCCTTGATATATTATATTTCCTTTATTGGGGACAATGTTCTTGTTTACAATTTTCAATAATGTAGATTTGCCACAGCCATTTCCTCCTATGATAAAAGTCCATTCATTTTCATGAAATGAAAGTGAAAGTGACTCTAAAACTTTTACAGGATTAACCGTATGCTCGTTGAAAGTAACACTTATATTTTCTAATCGAATCATATTCATAAAAAGTCAACTCCAATATTTTTGCTTTGCTTTCCTGCGTTACAATACTTTGTGACAACAAAAAACAGAATTAACAACAATCCAATAATAATTTTTAGATCAATGGGATTGACGCCAGCCTCAAGTGCAAGGGAATACAGTAATTGGAAAATGATTGCTCCTGCAAATGCCGATAATAATTGCCGGGTAACATCGGTCGGTTTAATAATATTTTCTCCGATAATCATGGCCGTCAACATGGATACAAGCATACCTTGCCCAATGCCGATATCACTATATCCCACGTATTGACAAAAGAGACATCCAGAAAAAGCAATTAATGAATTTGATAAAACCAATCCTGCCAATATAAACTTTCGATATTTGATTTTAAGGTTTTTTACAAACACGCTGTTTTCACCGGTTGCTCGTAGATACAGTCCTGCATTTGTTGAAAAGAACACTTTTAGAATGAGCAGCAATGCCACACTACAAAGTAGAACGACTATTAATTCGAACCACGCACTTTTAATGTAATTGAGAAGAGTTGTGTAGTCTCCAATATAAAAATTGGATTTTCCAAGAATTCTCAGATTAACCGTATAAAGCATTGTCAGTGTTGTTATTCCTGACAGGAGTTTGTTTATACCGATATAGCTATGTAGGAAAGCAGTGAAAAAACCCGCAAGCCCTCCTCCTGCTATGGAACATAATGCAGCGACAAAGGGATTCCATCCCCGAGACAAACAAGCGGCAAAGATCACAGCACCCATGGTGAAACTGCCTTCAATGGTTAAATCTGCAAAACCCAAAAATCGGAATGATATAATCATTCCGAGCAAAAAAATACTGAATATCAGCCCTGTACTAAAGATTCCTACAAAATCCATATTCAATTATTAGCTATATTTTTTAGAGAATCAGGGATTTGTAGCTGTAATTCTTCAGCTACATTAGAATTGAGATATAAATAAGTGTTTTTGGGTCTGCCCACCGGAATATCCCCTGGAATAAGTTGCTGTGATAAAATGTCAATCGCCAGTTCTGCCGTATTAATTCCCATTTCTACAAAATCATACGAGTAAGTACCTATAGAACCATATTGGCTGATAGCCGATTTATCACCACCTACAATCATAATATGTTTTTTTTCAGCCTCTTTTTTTAATGCACCGAGATTTTCATACAGAGTATTGGATGGGCTTATGAAAAACACGTCACATTTATTACTTAATGATTGGGCGCAAGCTGCTATTTCGGCAGAAGTCGTTGCATTCAATTCCTCGTAAGGAATGCACAAACGCTCCAATGCTTCACGGACATATACCATCCCAGCTGTACAATTAGCTTCAGAAGTATTTATAATCATTCCAACTTTTTTTGTATTGGGTTTTATCAATTTTATCAATTCAACTTGTTTGTCAAAGGGCTGCATATTGGTTAGTCCAGTTTTATTACCTCCAGGTCTTTCCATTGTTTGTGCAAGTTTAGCTCCGATAGGGTCTGTAATAGCTGTGAATACGACAGGAATACTGCTGGTCTCATTGATTACAGATTGAGCAGAAGGAGTACCTAATGCGATGATTAAATCAACAGAATCCTTTACAAGTTGTTTTGCAATCGAAGAGTTCAAAATTGGATCACCATGAGCTACTTTGTAAATTACTTTATAAGCATCTCCATATTCGCTAAATTTTTGTTCGATTCCGTGATAGACAGAATCCAATATGGATTGATTGGCATATTGAATTACCCCAATTTTTATTTGTCCATTACGAGTAGAGCAACTGCATATGACTAACGAAGCGATTAGCGCATAAGCAAATCTAATAACCTTTTTCATTTTCATTGTTATGTTTTATTGAATTAATATATATACAATTACCATCAAATGACATGGCCCCGGTAAAAAGATTTTAAAACTACACCGTTAAGAGGATGTCCTGACAGCTAATCTCCTTATCGGCTTTGTTTTTAACTACTTGCGAAGAACTTTAATATAGCGAACAATATTGCTGGGATATATGCTGCCACGTATATTCTTCTTCAGCAATACGTTTCATTGTAGTCCTCTCCAAATCCGAGCGGGAAAGAAAAGAATTCAAACTTTCGACATCGGTAAAATAGTATGCTTGATTTTTTGTCGTTTCCCTGTTGTATATTACGTCGTAGGCAATGATTGGGCAATCGAAAAACATTGCTTCCACCAACGAAGGGTTCGTACCTCCGGCACTGTGTCCGTGGATATACATTCCGGCATTTGCCCGTAATGTATAGAGAACGTCCAAATCGTAAATTGCATCAAGCAGAACGATGTTGGGATAGCAACAATACGTTTCTTTCAGGTTGCGGGCATAGGCGCTATGTTCCCAGTTACCGATGAAAACTAGTTTTTTCTTGCTTTGAGCAAAAGCTTTCAACGTCACATGACAGTTGTTCTCAGGCTCTATACGACAGACTGAGATCGCATATTGGTCCGGTACAAGACCATAATCTGCAAGGTATTGAGCTTGCAGATCATCCGGTACTTTGCGGCAGGCATGATCTCCCCCATAAGCAATCAACACCGAATTCTTATGATATGTTTCATACACGTAATTCTGTATTCCTTTGTTATCTGCAATTACTACATCGGCGAAGCGGACGGCCATCGCTTCCGAAAAACGTAAAAACCGACGGGCCATACGTCCCCATTTTTTACGGCGATGTTCAAGCCCGTCGATATTAACAATCAGTTTTTTCCTACAGAAAAATCTAAATATAGGCAGGAAACTGCATCCGGATGTTCCTAATATGACAATCACGTCATATCCCCGCATCACCTTTAACAGAGCCCATATATCGTATGGAATGCTCTGTATACCATTTGCATGTAATGGAATATACTTTAAAAAGGTACCTTTATAGGATGATAAACGTTCTTCCTTAAAGTCTTTACTGCTACAAAATACAGTATACTGCACGTTAAGAGGGCAATTCTTACCGATGATATTCTCTACCAAAGTTTCAAAACCGCCATAACTCGCGGGAACACCTTGCGTGCCCACGATAGCTACTTGTTTCATGGATGAATAAATAGAATTAATAATATTTCTGCCTTCAGATTCGTGGCAGAAAAAAATTAGATTAGAGACTATTCTCGTTATTCCAAAGACTCTATGCCCGATATGATATTGTCAATCATAGAGTCGAGATTGTATTGTGTCGAGCATACCGAAGCGTTGTCACACAAACGCAGGTACAAATTCTTGTCCGTCAATATGGATTCGATGGTGTGGGCAATCTCGACGAGTTGCGACACATCTATTTTATATCCGTTCACCCCGTCTTTTACCATCTCCGCGATACCTCCGACCGTTGGAACTATGACGGGAAGACCAGCAGACATGGCTTCCAGTGCCGTCAGTCCGAATGTTTCGATAAACCGCTCTTTGTCAGAGAGATTAAGGACGATGGAGGCGGAGTTGTAAAAAGACGCTACATTATCCTGTCGTGGATGAATAGTTACATTATCAGAAATATTCATTGAGTTTGGATCGTTAGTACAGCCGACACAGAGTCTATCATACGATGTAAATCGTAACGTCGGGAAACTGATAGCGCATTGTTAGAAAGATATTCATACAAAGTCCTGTCTTGCAGAATCTCGATTATGCGGGATTCGATTATCGGAAGATCTTGAACATCTATCCGATAGCCGTCATAGGCTTCGATGACGAACTCTGTTATCCCTCCTACAGTTGGAACGATTACCGGCAAGCCGCAACTCAATGCTTCAAGCGAGGTCAAGCCGAATGTTTCTATTGCCTGATGGCGATCCGTGAGGTTGATGACGATTGTCGCAGCATTATAAAAAACAGCAACATGCTCCTGTCGCGAAAATACAGTTAAGTTGCTCGGCAACCATCGTTGTCCTGTGTTTCCTCCGACACATTCACCGTATTTCTCACCGAATTTCTTGGCGGGTGGGGGGGTAAAGTGTTGTTATTCAAATATTTATCTATATTCTCTTGAGTATCATTGATTACGAGTACAAATTTGAATTGAGGAAGGTCGGCCGCAAGTTTGATAAACTCGCGCGTCCCTTTATACTCTTTTAGTGAAGACAACATCAAAACAGTCTTGCGTTCAAAGGCGCTTGCGGGATCCGGGTGCAACTGGGCCATGAACTCCGAAGGCAATGCGTTCGGAACAACCCTCACATGTTTTTTTCGTTTGAGGAAAGATGCCTGATAGGCTGAAACACAAATAATCTCTGCGGCCATTTTTTGCATTGCCCATGCCAAAAAACGATAAAATCGCCCTTTCACAAACGCGTTTTCATGGTAATGGTAAACCACTTTTTTGCCTGTCAGCCATCCGGCAAGAGCGGCACCAACAGGCAATATCGTATTGATGTAAAATACCACATTTTTGCTGAACAGGTAGCGAAATGCTACAAAGAACGTATAAACCTGAATCGTCGCATATCGCAATAACGTAACTGCCGGATTGGATGAAAAACGATAACGATAAGTGAATTTCCGCTTTAGATTCGGGTGTGCCAACTCATCGAGGACACCTCCTCGTGATGAGACCAAGTCCACGGCGTAACCTCTATCGAGCAGCCCATTAAGTACGGTTTTCAATACCTTCGGACTGCCGCTGTAATCGTTGAAAAGATGAAAGCAAACGATATGTTTCATCGACACAGATATATTAAAAGGTCGTTCCAGATTTTCATGGAACGGAGGATATCATCGGTTACATTTCCTTTTTCCCGCACAGTAAAACGGGCGATGACATCCAAAAGATAGAATACATATGTTTCCTTATCTACCCAATTTGCTTCAGATGATTGCAGAAATACTATAATCTCATCCGCTTGCCAATGCCGCTCGAAAATAGCTGTCTGCGTGAAGAAATGATAATGGTCCAGAAAGGGCGGGTAGATCAAGCGGGCATATTCCCAGTCGAACACGAAAAGTTTCTCGTTCTCGACAAACATATTCCATGGGGTAAAGTCCGCATGATAGGCAGAAAACTCCACCGTTTGATATTGATACCGTGCAAGGACCTGGTCTATAATATGAATGATCGACGTACGATCAATTCCTTCCGGTAACCAATCCATGTGAGACTTCAGTTCGGTTAATGTCCTGTAATAATCGCTGTCTTCAAATACCAAGGATTTGCGTGTGTTGCGATAAAGAATATCGAGAAAATCGTCGTGCAGGGAAGTCCAACGATGCAGGACTCTCGACTTTCCGGTTTTTACCGTGTTTTGAATAAATAAATTGATTCCATTTCTCAGTTTACCGCAAAAAAGACATTCAGGTATTCCCGTCACGCCTTTTTGGGCAAATTCGCTCAAGATTTTCGATTCGCTATCGAACAATATGGTGATTTCATCGCTGTCTGTTAGTTTGCAATACCCTAAAATACGATTCCCCTTACTGAGTTGCATCGTGATTTTCTGATGTACGCACGGAGTACCGCAGAAGATTGAAAATTCCAAATTATTTTCATGAAATAACTGACAAAGCATTTGGACTAATTCGTCGGTAAGATCACAACGCAGGGTCTCGGCATGAATGGCACTCCGAACAAATGGTATGTTGTGTAGTATAGGGAACAATGCTTTCACCAATTTCCCTTTTTTCCCGCTGGGTTGGTATAGATTCATTCCTACCTGCATATTTCGGGCAGGCATCAACCAAGTCTTACCGTCTGCATTGGAAAACCTATAAAACAATTTAGCCCCTGTGGTTATTATGCCATGGAGTCGTTCTTCTTTATCTCGTCGTGTCATGACTGATAGAATCAATCTTTCGAGTTACAAACTTTAAGCACAAGCTCATAAAATTCACGGCCTCTATGTTCCCAAGAAAATTTCTGAGATATTTCTCTTGCCTTTTGCCCAAGCTTTTCCCGTTCTTCTAATTCGGTCAAGCGTAAGATTCCCCGTTTAAGTTCTTCAACAACGGCCGACCTTTTGTTCCGGGGAATTACAATTGCATATTCATTGGTGAAATAGCGGGTATATCCGGTTGTATCGAGACAGATTAAGGGCTTACCCATAGCCATCGAGTCGAACGATACCGTGACCGCGCCTTCTTTCAATGCTGCGTTTACCACTACATCCGTCTTTTGCATCAGATGGCGATATTCATTCATTGTCACCTTTCCTGTTAGTGTCACATGGCTCTCTACACCCAAATCTCGGATAAGGTTCTTTAGCCTGTTCTTGTCAGGTCCGTCGCCGACAATATTCAGATGCACGTCTTGCTTGTCTTTTGCCGCCTCAGCGAATGCTTCAATCACTAAGTCAAAGCCTCTCCATGCGTCCAAATGTCCGACAGTAATAAACTCGGCAACTTTTTTCTCCGGCATGGGCATGGCCTCCGCAGTTTGTATATCTGCAGCGACATCTGTAAAAAGAATCGCTTTCTTTTGCGCCTCAAATGGCAGTGTATTGCGAGTAATCTCTGTCTTGCAGAGAATCAAATCCGCATTCTCGCACCGTTTCTTCAATCCTATATTCCAACGGGCAAGTCGTACTACCGCACGGCGTACGGACTCTATGATTTGAGACTTCCTGTCATAGTGCCCCGAATACTCCTTGGGAATGCTCTCTAATCCACCCACAGGCCCCCAGATGAAAAATTGTTTCTGACCGTAGCTACTAACATTCCACAGTACGTTGCCGTATGTCAAATGATGAAATACCTTGATATCGTGTTGTCGCATCGTACGCTTCACGATGCGATTCGTGCATACTTGCCATATATTATAATAAGTACGAACGCCACGCAGCCCTTTCTTCCAGAATCTTGCCCACTTAGGCAAGTCAAAATACAGAAAGTGAATATTGTTGTATCCCGGATGCTGCGCTATCCACGGTTCTATCGTATGCTGATTGCTGCGACGTGTCAACACCCACAGCTCAAAATATTTTGACATTTCCAGCACCCAATGCCAGCCCACACCGATTTCACTACCCAAATCCGGCTCGCAGGCATAGGCGGAGATGAAAATTTTAAGAGGTTGTTTCATTGTAAAAGAATTATGCCTATCCAACTACTTTCTTAAAAATTTCCTTGCATATTTTCTAAAAGACTCGGGAAGATGTTTAGCCAACCAAGGGCGGGGTGCATTTAAGAAGAACAATAAAAAGTACTTTACTGTTTTACTTACCAGATTCTCTTTATAAGTTGCATCTTTAGTTGGAATATTATTTTCTTCCATCCATTGAATAAGTTCTTTCGTAATACCAATGCGAAAGGGGCCTAATCCTCTTCCATCACCAATGGAGAGGTCTATAATTCTTTTATCTTGAACATCAATAAAGCGGCAATTAACCCCTTTCCTTATGTCTAGGTACTCAATTAAATTTGTATGGGCATGATTCATTTTGTTTAATACAATGAGTTTCAATGATTTACCCCCCCCCGCACATGTACACCGATTGCGATTGAATATAACATTAAGAGGTATTGTACCATTTATACATGCAATTTCCGATGCATAATTCCAAATAGCAACTTGATCTGCTAATGATAATTTTTCTGGAGCTAAAATATTGAAACCTCCATTTCGCATTACACTATCTATAACTTTCAGGCCAACCTCTCTGCTTAGTGCATTGTTGAATTGGCTACGTGTAAAGTACACTTTATCAATGATGCCATATCTCTTTTCCACACTACTTTTGGGAGTTTTTGCCAAAATACTATCGATTACACGGTTGAACATATCTATATATTGAGGATAGAAAAATCTGCCCGGTTCGGGAGTGTAAGATATAGCAGGAATTTGTATTTCTGCAAACTGTGTTGGCACATCTATCCAGATTATACGAGACTTGTCAATGCCCAAGGCGGCAAAGAAGTCATAACAATTGGGATAAAAGGCCGATTGATTAGAAATGAAAGCGATTTTGTAATCGCTCAAATCATTTTTATTGTCGCCAAAAGGCCACATCCTGCCCAAACAATCAATAAGGAAATGTCCCCAATGTGGAAGGAAATATCCAAAGTAAAAGACTTTTTCGTTAGATTTTTTGAGTATGGATTTATTCCATTCATAAAATCCGCCATGCTCAAAGCGTCCTCCATGACAATATGAATCCTCTATAAAATTACCATTGCTATCCAATACACCTCCTAAACCAGTAGTTCCTCTTGGATCACGCTTGTATGGCAATATGATAGCATTGCTATACTTTTTTACGATTAATTCATTCATGATATATGATGTTATTTCGATGAAAACAATTTGCCATAAAATGTAGAATGGCCATCGACTTCTTCTTTCCAGATAGTTTTGTAAGTCAATTTAAACAGCCAGTCATTTGCTATCAAATTTGCATATTCCGATTCATCCCAAATCTTATTGGTATTGAAATAAGATAAAAATAAGTCTGCGCATTTAGTATTTATATCGGGGAGATTGTCTATCAACTCTCTAACCTTATCGATATGACGGTAGGCAAAATTCAAGAGGCAATCGACCATAAAATAAGAGGGCATACAATGCTGGCGGATGGCAATAGCTTGTATCATATCGCGGGAAAAGCAAAATAGGATACTATTTTTTCTATTGGTACCAATATTCCAAGATCGCCAACCGCCTAAATCACACCAATAAGTTATCAGGTTCCTGTTTTCTTGCTTTTTTGTGTCATGCGGAGAGCAAAATGCCATTTGTTTTGCATCATTGGGTATAGTGTAAGGATTAAAACAGGTAACATCGATCCACATACCTCCATATTCGGCCAGTAAAGTAAGCCGGAGAATATCACTTAAATGCGTGTAGCTAATATTTCCATCCGCAACCTTTTTATAAATTTGTTGTGGCAGTTTTACTATTTCATTTATATTATCTTTAGTTATGAGGGTTACATTGCTGTTGTTGGATTCTATCCTATCAAAACAGAGACGGACAACCTCTGGCATTTTATCCTTTCCCTGCCACCAAAAACACCAAATAGGATAATCATTTATCCCAACTTCTTCTTCCGGCTCAAGATCGTCATTATTTTTGTAATGTTCTAATATATTATTGTAATGAGCATAAAAGTAGGAGTCTATATATTTTGTAGACATTGCTAAAGCCTTGGCAGAAAGCTTTGGCATTCGTGCGTAAACACTAATCCACCAGATAAGCCCGTACCATCCCACACCTAATCCGTATTCTTTAGTCTCTTTATAGAAAGATGAGAATATCCATTGGATTCGCGAAAAGAACTTTTTCCATTTTGGTTCTTTCACTCTAAACATCTCGTTCTTATTTTTGCGTTTCATAGACCTAATTATTTCAATTTAAGAGCAGTAAGTTCAACCCTGCGCGAAATGATATGCTGCACAATGTCTTTTACTATAGCATCTAAAGGGCGATCAACATCTATCAGTACGGCATTCTTTATATTTTTGGATATTTCCTTAAAAGCCTTGCATTGACGCTCCGTTTCTTCCTTTGACAGCTCCTTTTTTCGGTTATAGATGACATCAGCAGGTGCTTGAAGTATAAATGTGATTGCGGGGGAAGGAATCAAGAAGCTGAAATAATGGGGGACAGATTTTGATAAGGAATAGTGGTATCGATACATATCAACATAATAATCGTAATAATATCTGTCGAATACTATCAATTTTCTGTTCCACTTTAGAGGGACAATTTTTATAGCATACCCTAATGTGAAGTCGATTAAATATATAAGAAAACGTATCCATGACTTCAGTATTCCATCGGGGGTACGTCCATGAGGATTAGGGTTATCTGTTATTTCAGGTTTTGCATTGGGCTTATATTGACCGATATTGTGGAAAAGTTCTGGACACAAATACTTTCTCACCACACCAGAAAAGGAAGTTACATCATATTCATTCAAAGCATTAAGTATTGTTGATTTACCGCCTCCATCCGGCGATAATAAAGCAATGTCCATTCCTGCCGGATGTAAAAAACGTAGAGGAAACATCTTCGTCAGGTTATACCACCATTGAGATATCTTTTTATTCAGATTGTTGTTCTTGCGAGATTGGCTGCGCACATAATTATAAAAGGATGTATAATGATTCTCAAATGCAGTTGAAACATTGCTGTTTATTAACTCTAATATCTCTTTTGCAATATGGGGCGGCAACTCTTCTTTTAACCCTCCTTCAATTTCAGTCGGATTAGTATAATACGCGCTTTTAAGTACTTGCAAATGCTTTTCTTCAAAATTATGTTTTACAGTGCGCCGCAAAACAGTATACACAATTTCATCTAATGGCGAGGGGACAAAAAAACCGTGATACAATCTTTTACGTTTCAGGAGTTTGTCTGGAATATAATAGTGAGGCATTCCTCTTTTTGATAGCTCTGATTGGAAATCCAATTCTAATTGAAAGCCAGCTTCCGGCAACTCCGGAGTAAGCCAATACACAAAATGATAATAGCCCATGGCTATTTTTTGCAGTACTCGAAGATTGGCATTAGTTGCAGCTGTTTTTACAATTTCATCCAGCTCTTTTTCCGTAGCCCCCTTATAGAAAATGTCTATATCAGAAGGGTATGAATAGGGCATGTCTTCATATCCATTTTGTATGCAATAATCCAATCCGCTATCGTTCAGTGTCTCTAATACTTTATCAAGATACATAATTGGAGGGTGTTATTTCTGTTGAAGAATCTTTTTGCGTGCAAGTAAACTTATTCTCGCTGTAGAACTTAATTGCCGTACATACAAACAAGCCACACCAACAAGTGTAAAGGCTACCGATGGCAAAACCAAGTAAGGTAGCAAAGAGCAATGTCTCGATGCAAAAGAACTTTCTAATACAACATGTATATACAAGAAGCAAAGAAAAGATATACGATAAAAGTCCAAAGTCATTGATATCGCCAATTCTTTGGGTAGTAAACATTGACAAATGAATTCGAATATGATCCGATCCTTTCCCCACCCAAGTTTCCCAGGAGAATAAATCCAAATGGGTAAATGTATTTACTATAGGGGCAATACGGCTACCACCACTGGCTTCGGTACTTTTTAGCGTAGATACTGTATCATCGGAGAGAAATGCATTTATGACGTTTTTTATTCTGTCTAATGTTTCTATATTCACATCTACATTCATTAAAACAATAATTGCGATTATGCTTATTACATACATAGCAATATATTTCTTTACAAAATGAGCCATAACCAATGCGAAACCAAGTAATGCTGTGGCCGAACCCATGAAAATCATAGTTATGCAGAACGAAATTGTTGAATAGGGATTCTCTTTAAGATGCTCAATAAACGTCATTTCTCTCCCTTTCATAATCTCAGTGAGCTTGACTACTCCCCAATATAAAAACGCAAGGATTCGTGCGGCGTGAGAAGGCTCAATGGCCAAAACATTGGCTTTAAGTCCTCCTACCATTGTCTGCGCTCCGGATAAATTGATTAACAGCAACTTATGAATGCCAAGCAAGAAGCACAGATTTTGAATAACGAACATTATGCCATATGAACAAACAAGGAAAATCAACAGTTTCTTGAAAAAATATATAGAAATATCGCCTGTGTTTATTATTTGATAAACACAGCAAAACGTCATTAGAAACATAGCCCGGTAAAATATTCTATCCCAGATAACAACCGATGAAGATAAGTTACTGCAGACTATAAGAACTACTAAATAAATCCCGACATAGAATAAGACCTTGCCATTATTTCGGAATTTATTTAAGATCATGCAAAGAATAAGAGGAGAACAACCCATACCTACCACTTTAAGCGGGCTAATATTCATCCCTTCTATGCCTATAATTTGAACACTCATCATAATCATATAGATAACAACGACTACCTTGCTAAAAGATAATGATGAGTATGACTGTCTGAGTATCATGAAATCTTTTTGAACTTGAAGTAGGCCATCTTTCCAGCATAATGGGCAAGTTGGGACAAGTAAATTAGCATCAAAACTATGCCTTTATAACCACTGTATTTCTTGAGGTAATATACTTTACTTTCCCAGAAAAGTTTGTATCGATTTCTAATACTGCCTTTTGTTGAGTCAATATGCCGATGTATAGCAATGGTATCATGCAGATAATACATCTTTTTATTGTGCATTTTCACTTGTTTTCCTAGTGTGACTTCTTCACAAAAAAGAAAAAGATTCTCATCAAAAAAGCCCAATTGTATAATAATGGGTATATTTACCATTATACAACAGCCATGTAAGATGTCACAGTATCCATTTTGGGGTACTAGCGGCTTCCTCTGTTTTCCAAGCAGTCGGCATAGTTGGACTAAAAATGGAAATTCCTCCCATAATGAAGGAAACTTCCAGGGATTTTCTCTTTTGCCAGATATGTTTAAGATATTTGAGCCGCATACTGCTACATCATTTAAATTTTCCATTATCACGGCCATTTGTTTCACATAGTCGGTTTGCGGAAACTCCATATCTGGATTGGCTATCAATGCATATTTGTAGCCTTTTTCTGCCGCATATCGTAAGCCGATATTGTTGCCGGCATTATATCCTCTGTTCCTATCAGCCTGAATAAATGTGCAGTCTTGTTCTTGGCAGAGCTGTCGTACGGCATCCTGCTCTCCCTCGCACGGTGAACAATTGTCCACCACAACAATTTCTATCTCCACACCCTCCTGCTGCTTCAGGTAGCCGATGCACTTTCGGCAGTCAGGCGAAGAATTATAATTCAGAATTATTATAGCGATGTTCATTTATGTACAAATTTATTCGTGACCAAAAATCTTATGCTCATTATATAGGTACTATTTTTAATCACACAAAATAAGACCAAATGGCTATAAAGTAAAGTCAATATGGCTCCTTCTATAAACTTTGTCCACAATGGATGATTAAACATTGAAATACAGTAATAAGCCAACAATAATGGCATAAATGCCATAAGATGTTTTACCACATTTTTTACAATCCGCAAATCGCTATACCGCCGCCTGACAAAATAGAATGCTGTAAGCATCACTGCCAATTCACTGGAAAACCATACCAGCGCAGAACCTATGCTTTGCAATTTCGACACAATCAATAGATTCAATAAGATACTACATGATGCACCAAGAATGGAATTGATAAAAACTTGTTTATCAGCTCGGGCCGGCATAAGAATCTGAACAATTAAAATTTGTTCCAATCCGACAACCAACATCAATGGCATAACGAGCCGCATTGGAAGTACGGCACCTTCATATCCCGCTCCAGCCACTAAATATACCAGTTCTTCTGCATAAAATTCTGCGAAAAAGATACATGGAAATACAAATGCAAAAAGAAGATTAAAGGATTGTGTTATCATTCGCTTAATACCATCAGTGTCGTCAGATTCCATCAATGCGCTGATACGTGGCATCATAACTAATGTAAATGATGTGTATAGGGCTAAAATAATATTTTCTATTTTCGTAGCTGTAGTATAATAGCCTACCTGAGTATCACCACATGTAATGCCCAAATATACAATATTAAATGTCGTATATAGAGACGTAAGAATCAATTGTGAACCTAAAAATATCATTGGTTTCACATATTGTCCGATACCGGCTATGGATTGAAATGAAAACCTGACGAAACGCATCCCGTAACTCCAATTAATCATTCCATTCGCAATAATCATCCCCGAGTATATCACAAAATATGTCACATAGTCATCGGCATCACGAACTAATAGGAAAACCGATACCACATATGTAGTCCGGACGAACAAAGTTCTAAGAGTGATGTACTTAAACTCTTCCTGTCCGCGGAATAACCATTCTACTGCAAATGTGCCGAAGATAAGCTGAGATGCTCCAATGTACAGTAAATGTCTATATTGAGATAATTGCGGAACTAATTCAATGGCTACTATGTATAGGACAAGCACCAGTACTGTAAAACTTGCATTCAGAATGAATAGTCTGGAAAACGTTTGATTAAGTTTGTCCTTATCTCCATTGCATTTGGCTATCTCTCTGACGCCCAAAACTGAGATTCCTAACATACTGAATAACGAGAAATATTGTACAATACTTTGCACAAAGTTACATATCCCGATATTCGTCACTCCTAACACACGTGCGACATAAGGATAGGTGATGAATTGAAAGACATATAATGAAGTGGTCAGGAAGCCACTATACAATATATTCTTCTTCAGTCCCATATAGTGTATGATGTCAATTATCGCTAATATTGACGATTATCGTCCTGTGTACATATCTTCGTAGTATCTCTCGTATTCTCCGGAAGTGATGTTGTCCATCCACTCCTGGTTGTCGAGATACCAGCGGACGGTTTTCTCGATGCCTTCCTCGAACTGCAGAGAGGGTTCCCAACCAAGTTCCTTTTGGAGTTTCGTGGAGTCGATGGCGTAGCGGGCATCGTGTCCCAAGCGGTCGGTGACGTAGGTTATCAAATCCATATCTTCACCTTCCTTACGCCCTAAAAGACGATCGACTGTTTTTATGACGACCTTGATGATGTCGATGTTCTTCCATTCGTTGAAGCCGCCGATATTGTATGTTTCAGCAATCTTTCCTTTATGGAAGATTGTGTCGATGGCACGGGCGTGGTCTTCAACAAAGAGCCAGTCGCGCACGTTCTCACCTTTGCCATAAACCGGGAGTGGCTTACGATGACGGATGTTGTTGATGAAAAGCGGTATCAACTTCTCCGGAAACTGAAACGGGCCATAGTTGTTGGAACAGTTAGTGACAACGGTGGGCATACCGTAAGTATCATGGTAAGCTCGCACGAAATGGTCGCTGCTTGCCTTGCTCGCCGAATAAGGGGAGTGGGGATTGTATTTTGTCGTTTCGTAGAAGAAATCGTCACCGTAGGCCAAATGATGTTCCGACGAAGAAGCTGTCGTAGTAAACGGCGGCTTGATGCCTTCAGGACGGTTCATCGCCAATGCTCCGTATACTTCATCGGTAGAGATATGGTAGAAACGCTTGCCCTCATACTTTTCCGGCAGGGACTCCCAGTATAATTTGGCGGCTTGCAACAAAGAGAGGGTTCCCATTACATTGGTGCGGGCAAAGGTGAACGGATCTTTGATGCTACGGTCCACATGGCTTTCGGCTGCCAGATGGATGATTCCATCAACGTGTTCCTCCTGCATCAACTTATAGAACGCTTCAAAGTCGCAAATATCCATCTTTACGAATTTGTAGTTTGGCTTGCCCTCAATGTCTTTTAGATTTGCCAAGTTTCCGGCATAGGTCAACTTATCCAGATTGATGATGTGGTACTCCGGATATTTGTTTACGAACATACGCACCACATGGCTGCCGATAAAGCCGGCTCCACCAGTGATGACAATTGTACGTCTCAATTTATTTTCCATAAATTAACAGATTGATTTATTTTTCAGTTTTTTTATATTCCAAATCGGAAGATGGAATAATTCCCAAATCAACAACGGCAACGCTATACCGGCTATGGTATAAGCTATCCACATCCAACTGTTTGTCTCTTGCAAGACAGGGAATTGAGAAAGAAAGGATATTGGCAAATCATGTCCTTTTATCCAAATATAATTGATGAGCTTGAAAGCCAAGAAATGAAAAGTAAGAATATACAAGGTCTTGTTGCCGATATAATTGAAAAATATCACAATCCGCCCATGCTGCAATTTCTTGGTAAATTGTATGAAACCCAATGTTCCGGACAAAGCTACGAGATAATATAACCATGATAACGATTGAGCAGACGACATCGATAAACTCAAAAAAATGGATGCAACTGCCGGGAGTAGCAGCAACGGAATACATAGCCACGTGAGAGATTCATTTCTGTTCCATCCGGTTTTGCGGTACATATAACCACTCATGAAAAATGCCAAAGCCAGAAAGGTTTGAGAACCAAATTGCGCTGGAAGTCCAAACGGTAACGAATGCTCTGTGGAAGCTATAAGAAGTGCCAAAATTACCCCCCCCCCATTATGTGAATATTTGTTAATAAGCTCTTATTATGAAGGAAACTCAGGATAAGAATACTGCCGATGGAAGCCCATGTGAGGGAAATCAAAAACCAATACCCGCCCAACAGTTGTTCGCCTCCGGTCATGGTAATGATTCGCAATATTCTTATGGTTGTTTCCTGCCATGTATAGCTCGTTTCATATATGTGCAGGTATGTAAAAACATTATGCAAAAACAAAAAAATCAGCGTCCATTTGACAAATGGACTATAGTAGCCTTTCAATTTCTTGCAAATACCGCTTTTGGCTTCGATTAGATAGCGGTCGCTAAGCAAATAGCCGCTTATAAAAAAGAAACAAGGCATGTGGAACATATAGACAAAACGACTTAACCATCCGGGACATCCAGCATGGCATAATACCATCAGGCTAATACAGATACCTTTGGCTATATCCAATGACAAATCCCGTTTTTTCTTCATCCCTTGTGTCATTTCAGATTTTTGATGCATTGTTTTAATGATTCCGTCCAATAAGGAATCGTTATTCCAAAAGTTTCCTTAATTTTTGTCTTGTCAAGGACTGAATATGACGGACGTGTCACAGGGCTGGGAAATTCGTTGCTATGACAAGGCTGTATATCACAAGCTGTTGTGCCATTGTATTCGGCTATCATCTTGGTGAAATCATACCACGAACATACGCCCTCGTTGGAGTAGTGATAAACTCCATTCTTACTATAATTTTGCTTATTTCTTTCTTTGCTGTAATCTGCCAATACCCGCTCAATGGCTTTGGCCAGATCAAGAGCATAGGTAGGTGTGCCGGTCTGGTCAAACACCACTTTCAACTGCGGCTTGGTAGCGGTTAAATTCATCATCGTCTTGCAGAAGTTCCTGCCGAACTCGCTGTAAAGCCAGGCCGTGCGGATGATGACGTGCTTGCAACCTATCGCTGCGATTTTCTGTTCTCCGTGCAGTTTAGTTAAGCCATATACGCCGGTTGGCGTCCCTTGCTGATTTTCTGTGCAGGGCACGTTATAAGGTTCTTTCCCAAATACATAGTCAGTGGAAATCTGTACAAGCAGACCGTTAACCTCTTTCATTGCCTTAGCCAGATTTTCAGGTGCTTCGGCATTGAGTACCTCCGCTAATTCCTTGTTACTCTCGGCAGCATCCACGTTGGTATAGGCTGCACAGTTCACAACGACATCCACAAGATTGTCCGTCACTATCTTTTGGACGGATTCCAAGTTGGTAATATCCAAATAGAGTGTTTCCACACCTTCCGCCCGGTTGACATCAGTGAAAATATAACGGTCATTGCTGTGTTGGGCAACAATACGCATTTCATTGCCAAGTTGTCCGTTGGCTCCTGTAACAAGTATGTTCATCGCTATTTGATTTCAGGATAAAGATTGACACTGTAATCGAAAGGGGAATCAAAATCTTTCAGGCATATGTGTTTGATATCTTTTTCGGACAGAATGGCATTCTCCATCGGAATTTGCCAATCAATACCCAAACTTTCATCCTTGATGCTGATGCCACCATCTGCTTGGGGCGCATAGAAATTGTCGCACTTGTATTGGAATACCGCTGTTTCACTCAATACGGCAAAACCATGTGCAAAGCCGCGCGGCACGAAAAACTGGCGGTGATTATCTTCGGTCAGTTCCACTGCCACGTGTTGCCCGTAGGTAGGGCTGCCTTTGCGGATATCCACGGCTACATCCAACACTCGTCCTTTCACGCAACGTACCAGTTTGCTTTGGGAGAAAGGAGGCCGCTGAAAATGCAACCCACGCATCACACCGTAGGAGGACATGCTTTCATTGTCCTGCACGAAATTGATTTTACGCACTTTTTCTTCGAATTCCCGTTGCGAGAATGATTCGAAGAAATAACCTCTATCGTCTTTGAAAAGGCTCGGTTCTATAATTACTACGCCTTCTATATCGGTCTTTACAACATTCATAGGTCAGTCTAAATTTGCCTTGCCGGTGTGCTCCACTTCATCGATAACTTTCAGCAAATACCGCCCATATTGGTTCTTTTGCATCGGTAGAGCCAACTCTGCCATTGTTGCCTTGTCTATCCAACCCTTGCGGTAAGCGATGCCCTCCAGACAGGCCACTTTCAACCCTTGGCGTTTTTCGATAACTTCTACGAAAATCGAAGCTTCAGCCAACGAGTCGTGCGTCCCTGTATCCAACCATGCGAAACCTCTCCCCAAAGTCTTCACTTTCAATTTTCTTTCTTTCAGAAATTCTTGGTTGACAGTCGTGATTTCCAATTCACCCCGTGCGGACGGTTTGATACGCTTGGCGATATCGACAACTTTGTTGGGATAAAAGTAAAGCCCCACGACTGCGTAGTTCGATTTAGGATGTTCGGGTTTTTCTTCAATCGACAGACAGTTACCATCCACGTCGAATTCCGCTACTCCATAACGTTCCGGATCATCGACCCAATAACCGAACACTGTCGCTAGCTGTGCATCTTCTGCATTTCTTACGGCTTCTTTGAGCAGTTCGGAAAATCCTGTTCCATGAAAAATATTATCTCCCAATACGAGACACACGGAGTCGTTACCGATGAACTGTTCGCCTATAAGAAACGCCTGCGCCAGGCCGTCGGGCGAAGATTGTTCAGCATATTCAAAACGGACTCCATAATCGGAACCGTCGCCCAGCAGGCGTTTGAAGCCGGGCAAATCGTACGGTGTGGAAATAATCAATATCTCCCGTATTCCGGCCAGCATCAGCACAGAAATGGGATAGTAAATCATCGGTTTGTCATAAATCGGCAACAACTGTTTGCTGACACCCTTGGTTATGGGGTAAAGACGGGTACCGGAGCCACCGGCCAAAACGATTCCTTTCATTTTATCTAATATGATTAATTATTTTATTATTCAATATTTCTCTCGTTGCAATTGACATAAACTGCGGTGCCCCATGAATGTCGGTTCCGAATAAATGATATATGCGGTTTTTTGTCAGCCATTCCGCTTTTGTCTTTGGGATACGCCCGTATGCGCCGAGCAATGAGGGGAGATTGAGCTGGAACTTCACCCCCATCTCTTTTAGCTGTCGATAGTCCGACTCACCCATATAGACATAGCGTTCCGGATGTGCGAGGACGGGATGGTAGCCTTTCGCCTTGATGCGGAGCAGGATATTGTTCAATCCCATCGGCGGGTTGAAGTAAGAAGTTTCCACCAGCAGATGGTCGCCGTTCTTGCCCAAAGGCAGCAGGTCATTTCTTTCCAGACGTTCCTCGAAAAGGTTGTCGAGCATGTTTTCCGCCGCAAGATGCAACTCCACGTTTCCCGTGTAGGCCGCCTGCAATTCCGCGAAACGTTCCCTTAAATGTGCTGTGGTGTTGGGGATATCCTCCATAATATGCGGCGTGAGCCACACGGATTTTACGCCTAACTCTTCATACATGCGCAGGATTTCCAACGCCTCGTCCATCGTCTGCACCCCATCGTCCACACCCGGCAGGATGTGCGAATGCCAGTCGGTAAACCCCTCGAATATACCGCTATCTTTCAGTGGGATACGTTTCCTAAAACACCACACGACGATGTCTGTTTTTGTATAGGGCATTGTCTTTTTTTTTAATTATTTGATAGCCAGCCGCTTACCCCCCCCCTGTTTTCTGTCCGAGCCATAATGGTATCCCGAAACGTAACCGTAGTGATAGCCGTAACGGTATCCGTAGCGCCTGCCGTTTCCCTCGGTTCCGTTCAGGATCATGGACATGTTCTTGTATTTCTTCTCTTCATAGATTTTCTCCAGTTCGGCGAGCATGCTCCGTTCGAGCAGCCCTGCTCGAACCACGAAAATGGTACGGTCGGCCAGTTTCTCAATAATCTGCGTGTCGGCCACTATCTCGATGGGCGGACAGTCAATCAGCACATAGTCGTATTGCTCTCGTACGGTATCGATCACCAGCTTCAACCGCTCGTCGAACAGCAGTTCAGTGGGGTTGGGAGGAATCGTTCCGACGGGCAAGATATCCAGATACTTCCGTTTCGGGTCGGGGACGATGATTTCGTCCAAAGTGTCAATGCGACCGCCCAGATAGTCGCTCAGCCCCTTGTCCGGAGAGTCGATATAGGACGAAGCGGAACCGTGGCGCAGGTCACCGTCGATTACCAGCACCTTTTTCTCTTTGATGGCAAGGCTCACGGCGATATTCATGGTCAGGAACGATTTGCCGCTGCCCGGATTGAATGAGGTCACGATGATGACATTCGATGACTTGTCCTTGCCGGTCATGAATTCCAGATTGGTGCGCAGCACGCGGAAAGCTTCGTTGATGATGTCGCGGCAGCCTTCCTTGACGACTACGGCCTTGACCTCCTGCGGTTTTTTCCCGAATATCCCTTTCTTTTTTTTCGTAAACAGCGGAATCTCACCGATGAACGGTACAGTGACACCGTCCAAGTCTTTCCTTCCCCGTACGCGGGTATTCATGTTCTCGCGCAGGAAAACGATAACTACCGGAATGAGCAGCCCCAAGGCGAATGCGACCAATAAAATATTCTTGCGTACCGGCGATGTCGGCAACATGCTGCCATGCGGTGGGGTAACGATGCGGGTGTTGTAGGCGGTGAACGCCTGCGACAGCTCATTCTCTTCGCGCTTCTGCAACAGGAACAGGTAAAGAGCCTCTTTGACTTTCTGCTGGCGTTCCACCGACAGCAGGTATTTGGCCTGCGTGGGGTTGGCTGCTATGCGCGATGTCGTCTGTTGCTCCGTCTGTTGCAGACTTTTTATCTGTGCATTCAGCGTTACGATCTGATTGTCGATAGACTTGATTATCGCACCCCGCATGGATGCCAGAGCCTGATCCATATCCACAACCAGCGGATTCTCCGTGCTGCTGTTCGCAACCAAGCTGTTGCGTTGCAACAGTTGTTTGTTGTATTCGGTAATCTGCGACTCTATATTGGCGCTCTCTATACCGGAATTGGCCGGGAGCAGCTGCGTTCGGTTGGCATCGTTGGCCAGATAGTTCCTAATGTAGCGGGTCATGTAAAGCTGGTTGTTCAGAGCCAGAATCTGGGCGTTCGTCTGGCTGCTCTGCGCCATGTACATGTTCGATGCCGCCTGCACGTCGGGCAGCAGATGTTCGGACTTGTAGGACGAAATGTCCTCGTCCACGTTGCCCAGTTCCTGTTCGATTACGCCCAGTCGCTCGTTGATGAACATCGAGGTGCTGACCGCGATCTGGTTCTTGTCCTTCACCCAGTTCTCGTTATAGACGGAGATCAGCATGTTCAACATATCTTCCGCCCGTTGAGTGGAGTTATCCTTGAATGACAGGTCGATGACCGAAGCCTTCTCGTTGTTCAGCGCCACAAACAGATTGGCGGAATAGGCATTGACGGCATTATACAGGCTGGATTTGTCCACGTACAGTGTATATGCCTTGCCATTCACGTAATTGGGCGTTGTGTGGACAATGATCCTGCCTAACGGGGTAGGTATGGAGTCGAGCAAACGCCCCGTTATACCCGTTTCATCGAGCTCCGTCCCGTTCCGTGTAAAATCGGATAAGAATAATGTGCTGTCCGGTTGTACTTCCAACGTAAAGCTTGCCGATTCATTTTCAAGTAAATCACTCATCGTCACGTTCACAGGCAGTGTCAGCCCATAAGCGACCCGACGGTGGAATCTTTCCGGAACGAAGTAATTCATGTCCAGACGCAACCGTTTCACCACCTCGGTCATCAAGGCCGGCGACTGGAAGGCGATGAGTTCGTTGTTGACGTTCGTCCCGAACTGGAACAATCCTAAGTCAGAGAACGCATCCATCTCCGAAGATACGGATTTCCCTTTCGAGTCCTCTTTGATCAGCACCGACGCCGTACGGGTATAAACCGGTGGCGTACACAATATATAAAAGACTGCGACGCCGAGCGTTACGGCCAACGAAAGGACAAACCATTTCCATTTGGCCAAACACAGGTAAAACAGGTCCTGTATCCGTAGGAAATCATCCTGCTGCCCCGGTTTTGTATTTTTTTGATTGATGGTCATCATATCTGATACTATATTATTTCACGATCAACACGGTAATGGTGGTCAACAGCGAAGCCAACGACATCCAGAAAGAGGCTGAGCGGACATTATTGCCATTTACGGTCGCCTGTCGTGCTCTCATCGAGTTGGGTTCCACATAAACGATGTCGTTCTGCTGTAAATAATACACAGGAGAGGCATAAAGGTCATAACCCGAATTCAGGTTTACTTGATACAAGGTTTTTTTACCGTTTTCCTCCCGTTGAACCAGTACATTCTCCCGTTTTCCGTGGATAGTAAGGTCTCCGGCCATGCTCAAAGCGTCCAAAAGCGTCAATCGGTCCTTGTCGATATTGAAACGTCCGGGGTGAGCCACTTCGCCCAGAACAGATACGGTTAAATTCATGAACTCTACCGTCACCACCGGATCTTTGACTAAATTCTGGGTCATCAACTTGTCCTTGATATGCGCGGCAATTTCTTCCCTCGTCATCCCTTCCACATGGATTTTGCCCAATACGGGAAAGTCGATATTCCCATCTTTGTTTACCGTATATCCTGATATTCCTTGACTATTGGATGTCCCCGATGAACTACCGATCTGCCGGGATATAATCGGTAGGTTGAAAAGATCCATCAACAAGGGATCTTTGCTATTAACTAATATGGAAATCTTATCTTCAGGGCGTACCCGGATTTCCAGCGGATTCAAAACCTGCTCTGCAGCACCTTGTTTCATGTCCATGAAATAAGCGACCTTTGGTGCAGCACATGATCCCAACAGAAAAAGCAGGGGCAATAGGAATAGAATGTTTCTGATTTTCATATTTTATTGATTTTTATTTGTCGGTTGCCAGCCTCGACGAAACTTGTTCTATACGTTTCGTCAGCCAAATATTGGCGAGAGTCCATATTAGGACATCGCCCAATATAATCCAATTTACATCGAAATAGAGGGACAAAAGAATATTCAACAGTATGAATACAGTCGATACGGAAATGATGGTAATCATGGCACTTCGCTGCTTCATTCCGATCGCAAGTAGTTTATGGTGAATATGGTTTCTATCGGGCAGGAACGGGTTCTTCCCGTTGCGTACCCGATGCAGGTAAACGCGGATCACATCGCAGCCTGGAACCAGCAGCGGCGAGAAGGCCAACACCATAGGATGCACATTTCCCGGATTGTCGTTCGGTCCGCACATCGTTAGCTTAAGACTAAGAAAACAGAGCATCATACCGATGGTCAAGCTACCGGTATCACCCATGAAAATTTTCTTCCTGCGTTCTGCATTCCCGAACACGTTATAATAGAAAAATGGTACTAATACGCCCAATGTAGTAAACGCCAACATCGCATAGATATACTGGTGAAGCCAGAAAAAAGTCAGCCCGTAAAATAGGCAGGCGATACTGCACAGTCCTGAAGCCAACCCATCGATGCCGTCTATCAAGTTGATGGCATTAATGATGAAGACTACGATCAAAATGGTCAGAGGATACCCCAGCCATAACGGAATAGTGTGGATCCCCAATATACCGTGCAAGTCGTTGACATATATTCCACCGGCGATGAGCATTATACCGCACAGAATCTGGATAACAAACTTGGCACGATAACGAATACCGATCAAGTCATCAGCCATACCAATCAAATACAATATCATGATGGAACAAAAAGCGAAGGCCAAAGGCCGTATGTCGTTACCGATCTCGGCCAACATATCCGAATAGCCTAGTACCATATTGATCCCCAGCAACAAGGCAATAGTGAAAAACACTACCGGTTTGAATGCGATACCACCCAACCGCGGCACTTCACAATGATGTATCTTGCGTTCGTCGGGGAGATCGAACAATTGCTTACGAAAAGCGATCAGCAGAATTTGGGGTATGACGATGCCTGTGCAAAAGACACAAAGCAGAAACGCCAGGGAACAATTTACAATCCAAAAAATCATAAATATTTAGGTGTTGTTTTTTACTTATGTGAAGACGGGGAAAGGAAGAACTGTATCTCCTTTTTTTTGTGCCATTCTTTGTACTGTTTCGTCGAGATTTCCATCCCGACAAGTCCCCTATATCCGGGAGATTTTCTTTTGAAAATGTGATTCTTGCCGTAAGCCTGCAATTCATCGTCTGAAATGCTGGCCATTACAACGAGAAATGGGTAAATTTTATGTTTGAATAAAATTATGTCGTGTGTCCCGAACAGCTGGCTCAATTGATAAGCGGATTCTTCGAACGCATGCCAATAATTCCCCGCTCCATACAGGCGGATGCATCGTCCGGCAGCATTTTCCGTGTGAATGATATCGAACATGTGCGTTTCGATGAGTTTCATCAATGGTACCCAGCAAGGCTCTATCTCGGAATTATAATCAATCATTGCTTCCGAAAATATTTATGTTCTTTAAAAGCCGTCAAGTATTTTCATGGCAGTGTGCATGTCATTTCGCAAAAGTGAGTGAAAGCAAACTCTCCATATCAGGAAATAACTTCGATCAAATCGGGATGCACTTCAGCTGAAACAGCCATGACACCTTCCAGCATTACGACCACTCGACGGTTTCGTTTCCCTTGTACCCGCATGAACACTCCTTTTACGCCATCGAATTTACCGCCATGTATACATACGCGCATACCTTTTCGTATATCGATTTCTTCCGGTTTATAATAAACTGTCGTTTCTTCATACTGGGAGGCAATTGTAATAAAACTCTCCATCTGTTCATCCGGCACTACGAGATATTCCAATCCCGTACTTTTCTCCCACGTTACAAATTGTAGGAAATTATGATACTTCTTGAAATCTGTAATCTGTTTTCGAGAGGCATGTACGAATACAAGATTCGGAATAACCGGAACCAGTCGTTTGGATTTCACGCCGTGATAGACTCGTACGGCATAACATTTCGGTATGAAATATTCCAAACCATCTTTGCCGCTGAGTTTTTCTTCCGCCTTTTTTTCATTTTTATAGGCACTCATGACGAACCAGCGGATTCGTGTGAGATCATCTTTTGATGTCACGATGGAACTCATACGCAATGTTATCGGTTATTTCTTCAGTCAAGACATACTCCTAGTTCATCCCAATTTGTATATTGGTCTGTTTTATAATGGTTTATGTCTTTTTTTTGTATGATATCAATCATTCATACCGTTTTAAAGGAAGCCTTAAGTTCCTACGCCGATACTTCTCTCCATAGGAGAAATATCAATATGTAATATTGGGCTTAACTACCTGATAAACAGAAATTATTTCGTATCATACAATTGTGTATTTGCACAACATCTGCTGAATAGAAATATTTTCAATAAACTGCAACATAGAAAATAAAGTCTGTTTTATGCGGTTATTCCCAATAAATTACATAACTTTGTACCCGTTAATATTTCTCCTATGGAGAGAATAAAACTATCGCTCAACAGTTTTTGTCTTTTGCAGAAGTTCTTCTCCTTGCAGTCTTTCATCTAGCTCATTGGAATTACTCACAGGAATTATATATGATTCCTTTTTCTCCCTGTTTATCACTTATCGGAGCAGATGAGTATTTCCATTAAACGTATACTGACCGATACATCTCTTTTTGAGAGAAATGGCAGCGTGATGATACTTTATTATCAGATTGTTATACTTAAATGAACCTAAATTTGCACAACAACTTTTCATTTTGCACGACATATTTAATCGAGACTGGCCTGGAAATTATTTTTCCTATCGTTTTTTCATTGCCATATCCAGCATTTTACGTATCTTTGCACACGTGAAATATTTCTCTCAAAAAGAGATTTCTTCAAATTGCACAACAACTTTTTGTTTTATTCAAGCTCGTATTTACACCGATAAATCAACTGATTAAAGTAGTATAACAATAGTTACAAAGCTTTCAGTATTTGACTGTTCGCTTTGTCGACAGCTGATGTGTCTAATGAGGCGAGATAAATGCGAGTGGTCTTTTCCGAATCATGCCCCATCGCCTCGCTGATGGTTCCCAGCGGCACATTCTTGCTTTTGGCGATGGAAGCCCACGCGTGGCGAGCCACGTAAGTGGTCAAAGGAATGGCCAGCCCTAATTTCTCCCCAAGCTTTCTCAGTTTGTCATTGACCAGATGTGCTGCATTCTTATATTGCCGCCGTTCATCTGCATTCATATCTTTGATAATCGGCAACAGATAGGGAGTATCGGAGGTATCGTATTTATCGATAATCTCCTGCATAGGCCGTTCCCATTTGATGAAAAGCAACTGGCCTGTTTTCTGTCTGCGGTAAGAAAGTATGCCATTTTGCAGGTTTTTTTTCTTTAGGTATGCTATATCGATGAACGACATTCCGCGTGTGTAGAAAGAAAACATGAAGATGTCCCTAGCGAAGTCCGTGGCTGGGAATATCGTTAGGTCTAAATCACGAATTTGACGGATAATTTTCAGGGGTACGGCCCGTTTGACGGTCTTGTCGATTCCTGTATAGACGTGTTTGAAGGGACTGCGCTGCAAGGTCAGTTCCTTTTCGACAGCCCGATTATAGATTGCCCGTATTCCCCGCATGTAGAAGGAGGACGTATTCGGGCATACGCCGCTTGATTTCAGAAAGTTCTCATACCTAACCATCAAATTGGAATCGAAATCATCCAAGTGCACGTCATTTTCCCCGAGAAAACGCTCGAAACTGTTTATGACAGTCGTATATCGCTCGGCAGTACGGAATTTCCCGATTTGTTTCAATTGCCAGATAATATCACGAGCGAAAGCCATGAAACCTCCGGCATTCGAAGGCGTGAGATACTGATTCACCACGTCCTCGGCCGTATAGTTTTCACCTGTACGTTCAAGACGCAAGATAATACTTTTGAACCGATGGATATCTTCGTGTAGTGCGTCCTTCAACGAAGTCAGATAATTCCGGCGAGCATCCTCGATCCCGGGAGGAAAGACGATTTCCGTACATGGCGTATTCCATTCATACGAATAGAGTTTATAGCCGGTATTGACTTGTCGTGCCACGCGATTGTGAATCACCTGATAAAATACGGTGCCCTCCTTCATCGGGATGGTAGAAGCACGAAATTTCACTTTTACTGTTGCCATAATGATTTGTTTTTGATTTCAGCCAATAAAAAAGCCTCCATTTTTCTTTATGAAGGCTCCTATTTTTATTTTTTATGTATTTCGATGTATTCGGAATACCGTATCTCCGCATACGGATTGTCGCTCGAAATGGTCTGATATACGGCCTTGACTTTCTTCCAAAACCACCATCCCTTGTATTCCACCCACACCGCCTGCCGGAGCGTTACCGGCACCCGGATTTCTCCTTTTAGGTGATTATCCTCGATAAGTCCCGTCAGCCGGATGTGGGGCGTAATCATCTCTACTTTCTGCCGGAGCAGCAGCACGGTGTCCCGAGTGATGACCGTGTCCCGCACCGCCGCGTCTATCGGCCCGGCCACCTCGACCTCATGCCTCGCCGCCGCTTCGAGGTGCTTGATTTTCACCCCGAGCTGCTTGATTTGTTCGGCATCTTCAGCTCGCAACCGCTTGTATTCATCTACCCGCAGCCGCAGGGCGTTCACATCCACGGCCATCGTTGTCGAATCCACCCGGATGCGCTTCATGTCCGACAACAACGCCTCGGTATTGTCCCTGTAACGGTCACGCTCTATCCTTAGCCGTACTGCATTGCGGTACTGGACCCATACGATGCCTCCGAGCACCAAAACGGCCGCCAGCAGGCATTTGACGAGTATTCTATTCATAGACTGCCGCATTTTCGGGAATAAACCACAGGAACTCGTCCATATACGCCTCCTCTAACAGCACCAGCGCACCGCGGTTTTTTATCCTTCCGGAAGCGAGATCTTCCACAACCAATCCGCGCCGGCCGGCCAGTTCGTCAAGCCTCAGTTCGGAAAGCTCCGCAGAGGCCACGATGGTTATATATGCGTTCTTTACCATGTCTTACCTCCCGTTATAATGGTTACTGTGTTCCAGCAGCGAACGGATATCCTCCCGGATTTCATGCAGGTCGCTCTGGATGGAGTTGAACTGCAACATCGTCGCCTCGAATACGGCTTTATCGAGCTTGATGGCATCGATGCGTTCGTACTGGTCCTGAATCCGCGTTTCGAGCTTGTCGCAACGTGCCGACAGTTCCAGAATCTGCCGGGTGTTGTTCTGATGCTGGATGTACATCGTCAGCATGAACGACAATACCACCGAGATCACCTTGAAATGCTTTATTACAAACTGTTTGAACTGTTCCATATATTTATTCCATTAATAGTGTGAATGCTTCCCTTATGGCTCGGAGCAATGTCTCCGCCGCCGCACTGTTCCAAAAACCGTAGATGACGAGCGCTACCATAATTGCCAGATAAACCCACCAGGCGACTTCCTTTCGGTCAATCTTCCGTTTCTTCATCCTTGGGCGTACTTGTCGGCACGATGACATTGAAAATAACCCCTCCGTCAGCCCCCTCGATACGCAGGCGGCTCTCTTCCTTGTGTTTGATGGGAAATATCTCCATTAGGGCTTTGGCGGCATTGACCGACACGGCACGCAGCGGCGCCGGCGAGAGGGGTACGCCGAAACGGTCGGTGTAATCCGTCGTGGCGGTCTCGTTCATCACGGCTTTCAGCGTCTCCGTCACCTGCAACTTGACAGCCGCCGTCTCCATCTCGAATCTCTCGGAGGAGAGCAACGCCTTGATATGCGCCAGCACGTGCGGTTTGTTCATCAGGTAGTTGGCCGCCGAGTTCAAATTCTTGGCGGCTTTATCGCCAAAAACCTCGGCATAACATTTCTTCGGTCTTCCGGCATACTCCAGCCCACCGTTCACATAGAGCTCGCAGAACTGCGACTCCTGCTCGGTGAGTCTCTTTTCCTCCCGGTTTTCGGGCATGTTGTTCGTCTTTTCCGGCATATTCTTTTTGTTAAAGAGTAGGAGGTTTGTTCGCCGGCGGTTTTACAAAATCCTTTTTCTCATGGATAAGCTGCTCCATCAACGCCTCGTAGAAGACCTGAGCCAGCGCGTCGGCGCACGCCTCGGCATCAGAGAGCGAATTGATAAGGCGCATATTGAATTTGATTTCGAGGTCGTAGCCCGAAATGACCGCCATCAGCTCGTTCCCGTCATAGCCCAACGCGCCGTAGGTCATGCGGTCGGCCGTGCGAAAAGTGATGGTCTCGGGGATTTGATTTTGTACATCCTGCTTGTCCTGTTCCATAATCATATCTTGAAGTATTTCCGTGTCTTCTCCTTTTTCTGTACCATACCCGCCGTACCGCCTTCGTCGTTGCGCAGTCGCGAGGCATACACGCCCAACACGTCGAGCGTCGCCGTAACGTCGGCGGCCGCATCGTGTGCGTCGTCTAATTCCACACCCAACCGCGAGGCGATCAGTTCCAGTTTGTAGGAGGTCACCTCCGTATCCGCGGCGAAGGCCAGCCGGCCGATGTGCAGCGTGTCGATATAATGCGGCTGGAAATTGCCGTAGTAGTCCTTTGTCCCGGCAAAAGTTTTCTCGAACTCGGCGACCAGCCCGGCATAGTTCATCATCTGCTGTAGGAATCCGATGTCGAAAGCGACGTTCTGCCCGATAAGCACAGGCTTGCATTGTTTGCCTCCCGAGAGCGTGTTCCGCCGGGCAAAGGCGATGACCGTTTCGGCAATCTTCCGGATGTCCGCACCCTGTGAGCGGAGCATGTCCATCGTGATGCCCGAATAGTCCAGTGCTGTCTGCTCGTATTTCATCGGCACGTTTTCCTCCCGTGCCTGCTCGTGGCGCGTGCGCAACACTTTCTTCTTGGGCAATCCTGCATCTTGTCTGCAATAAGGGGCAATATACGCCGCATAATGTTCCGTCACCTGCCATGTGTCGAACCGTACCGCCTGCAAGGATATCTGTGTGCAGGCGCATTCGCGGCAGTCCAGCCCTCCGGTCTCGAAGTCCAGACCGATGCCCGTATATATCTTTTGTTCCGTTTTCAGTGTCATGTCATTGAATGAATAAAAGTGAGTTCTTGGTTGTCTGTAAGGTGTTGCAGCCGCTGTAGTCGCTGTACCGGACCATCGCCGTCAGGATGACGACCTTGTCCTTGAGCGACTGTATCTCGGTGCGGTGCGCCATGTAATAGTCGCTCCAGCAGACGCACTCCGTGAGCCGGTTGTTCTGCGAGAGCGTCAGCTTGGCGAAACGTTTCCGTCCGCCCGTCTCCCGGTCCTTGTAGCTGTTTTCGGATACCTCCACGACCGTGGCGCAGACGGCGGCACGCCGCCCGTCGTTCTCGTCCCGTGACACCTCTTCCAGCGAGAGGTAGGACGCCTTGCCCTTGACGGCGGCACGTGCCTCGGAGTTGTCGAAGATGCGGCGGTAGTCGATGGAGCCGATGCCCGACACGGCAATCTGCAGCCTCGACCAGAAGTAATGTTTGTCCCGCATATCAACCGGAAAGTCCTTCTCGGAAAGCGTGAATCCCAGTTCATGGGCGGCGCGTTCCAGCACGGCATAACGCTCCGTCACGGCCTGCACCTTCTCGATACGGTCGAAACAGCCCGCCAGAATCATGTTCTTGACGTGCCGCGCGTTGACCGGCACTTTCACCGCCTCGTCGGGGTTGTCGGGGTCGTCCCAATAGCTGTATCTTTTGAGCTTGTAGCGGAAGATGCGGTGGATAAAGTTCTCTATACTCCCGAATCGGCCGCGAGTACGTTCCGCAACGATATATTCCACCGCCTTTATCCCGACCTGCTTGATGCGGGTCAACGACCAGAAGATTTCATCGGTGGCGTAGTCGGTAAAGAATTCCACGCCCGAACGGTTGATGTCCGGCGGCACGATCTTCGCCGACGAACAACGCTCCATCTCCGCCATCAGCGACGGAATCTCCCTGTCATCGGCCCATTGCAGGGCGACAGTATAAAACGCCGACGGGTAATTGGCCTTGAGCCACGCACCGCAATAGGCGGTCAGGGCGTACGCCGCCGCATGGCTGCGGTTGAACGAGTATTTACCGGCCACCTCTATCTTATGCCATATTTCCTCCGCCTCATAGTCCGGGCAGCCGTTTCCTGTCGCTCCGGCGATGAAGTCCGCCTTGAGGGTCGCCATCAGGTCGGCCTTCTTCTTGCCGATAGCCTTGCGCAGCAGGTCGGTCTTGCCGAGGTCGAAACCGCCGAGCGTGTGCGCCACGGACATGAACTGCTCTTGGTAGACCATGATGCCGAACGTGTTTTTCGTCGCCTCGTAACAGCCGTAATCGTATACCGGAGCCACCTCACCCCGACGGTAGCGGATATAGTCTTCCGTGGCGCCGATGTCGAGCGTCGCGGGGCGGTACAGGGCGTTGATGGCGATCAGGTCCTCGATGCAGTCGGGCTGCACGTCCTGAATGAAGCGCGTGATACCGGGCGAGGAGAACTGGAAGACGTTCTGCGTGTTTCCCTCCGAAAGCAGGAGGTAGGTCTTCATGTCTTCCAACTCCCGGCTCGTAATACGCTCAATGGAGAGACTTTGCCCGTAATGCTCGTTTACAAGCGTGATGACCGCACTCAATTTGGCAAGCTCCTTCGTCGCCAGCACATCCTCTTTGAGCAACCCGATTTCATCCACCGAGTAGCCGTCGAACTCCGAGACAAGCACCCCGTCCGTTTCCCGTATGGGCAGGAAGTCGAAGCACTCCGCCGCCTGCCCGTTCCGCGTTTCCGGAGTAACGATGATGGCGGAGGCATGTATCGACGCCGCCTTGGGCTGGCCGAGCAGCAGGCGCACGTCCTCGATCACCTCGGGATAGGTCTGGATAAAGTCCCTGAGTTTCTTGTTCGCGGCCGCTTGTTTGAACAGTCCCGTCCAGTCCGTCCCTTCGTCCAGCATGGCGGTGATGTAGTTCACGATGCCGTGTGGTACGCGATACACACGGGCGACGTCTTTCAAGGCGGCCTTGAGCTGCATGGTAGTAAAGGTCCCGGCGGAGAACACCCGTTTGTGCCCTTCGGTATTGTACCGTTCCTCAAGGTATTCCTTGATCTCCTGACGGCGGTCGGAAGCGTAGTCCACGTCGATGTCCGGCAATGAAGCGTGTCCGCCCGCCACCAACCCCTTGTCCACAAAAGCGTCCATGACCGCCAACGGCGCGTGGGCACGTTTTATCCTGATATCCGTTACTTTCATCTGTAATATTTCTTATATCGTATAATGGCACTGACTGTCTGGCGGCACACCCCGTACTCTCTGGCAAGGACTTCCTGCGAGAGTCCTCCCGCATGGTATTTTCGCCGGATCTCTTCCGCCTGCGCGTTGGTCAGCCTGGCATTGCGGTTCCTTTCCCCGTAGTCGTTTTTGAGCCCGCTGGCAATGGCATGCTCCATATTGCGCTGGCGTGTACACATTTCGAGGTTGTCCGCCGCGTTGTTGTAGCGGTTGCCGTCGATGTGGTTGATCTCCAATGCCGGGTCCCAGTCGGGCAGGAAGTGCCGCGCCACCAGCCGATGGACTGAAAACTTCCTCCCGACGCCGCCCCGGTAAAGCCGGATGCGGTCATACAGGGATGTCGTCCCGCACCAGGGCGACAGGATGCGTTCGGGCAGCCAATAGCTGAAACCCACACGCGAGACCTCCCGCGCGAGACTTTTGACACGTCCCTTGTTGCTGATCTGATATTTCCCTTCATAGTTTTTGATGTCCACCCAGATTTCCCGAGTGTCAGCCATGTGTTATTCTGTTGCATGCAGTTTGAAAAATCGTTTCGTCTATCTCTATGCCGACAAACCTCCGTCCCGTGTTGCGGCATGCCACGGCGGTGCTGCCGCTGCCCATGGCGAAGTCGAGCACCGTGTCGCCCTCGCCGGTGTAGGTGCGGATCAGGTATTCTAATAGGGCGACGGGCTTCTGCGTGGCGTGCAGGCAGGAGAGCTGCTTGTCGGTCTTGAACCGCAGCACGCTGCGCGGATAGCGTTCCGTGGAGTTGTAGTCACGGTAGTTGTCGTGGCGATGGTAAATCTCTCCCGCATCGCATTTTTTCTGGTGCGATGCCATGACTACCTTGCGCGGATGCCCGTCGGTCTTTATCGGGTTATACTTGGGCAGTTTTTCATAGAAGACCAGAATGTCCTCGTGCGCCTTCATCGGCATGCGTCGTGCGTTCAGGAAGCCCGTCGGCTGTGTCTTTTCCCAGACCCACGAGTAGCGCAACCGTCGCGGGTTGGAAGCACCCAATACGCTGGTAAAGAGCTGCTGGCAGAACAGCAGAATCGGCGTCTGAGGCATGATGACACCATTCAGAGCCTTCCACATCTCCGGGATGTCGATGACGGCATCCCAGCGGCAATGCGTGGTGCCGTACGGCGGGTCGGCGAAGACCATATCTGCTCTCAGCCCATGCGATGCAAGCAGCGGCAGTACTTCAAGGGCGTCGCCCCGGTAGAGGTCGCAGCCGTCATAGGGACTGAGGTGTTGGTAGTTCGGGTTCATGGGTTTCGAAGTCCTTTAGGTTCCACAATAAATCTCGGCGGTCGAAAAGGATCTCATCGCCACGAATCAGTTCATCGGCATATATCGTCAGCTCCTTGCCGTCACGGACCACCCGCAGACGGGCGTCCGCACACAGCCGGCAGGTCACGTCGTTCATCGTCAGCTCCACATAGCTTTCCCCTTGTCGGAGAATGACATCCGGTGCCAGCACCGTTATCTCCTCTTTCCAGTTCAGGCCGCAACGCTCCGGAACGAGGAAGCGGGAGAATATCAAGTCGTATTTCAACGGGTCGATGGAGGTAATGTCCAATAGATAGGATACCAATGACCCTCCGGCGGAACCACGTCCGATACCGATCGCTATGCCGCGCCGGTGTGCCTCCCGCACCATGTCCCACTGCACGAGGAAGTAGTCCACGTTGTCGGTCGATTCGATGATATAGACCTCCTCGTCCAGCCGCTCCCGGTAGCGTTTCCTGTCCGCATCCGGCACTTTCCGCAGCAGCCCCTCCTCCAGCAGACGCAGGAACATCGTCCGTCTGTCCCCGTACCGTTCCCGTTCTTCCGGACGCATCCGGTATTCCGGCATGAACATGCGCCCCGTCTCGAAGGCGGCGTCCGCCCGTTCCGCAATCTCCACCGTGTGACGGCACATGCGCCGGAACAGGGCGTCGAAATCCCAACCCTCGGAGAAGAGCGGACGGAGCGTGTCGTAATGCTCGTCCACGCTTTTGAAGTAGAGGTCGTCGCTCTGCTCGTGCGCGGCTCCCGAGGCGATTTTGTTCAGCACGATTTTCGAGTTCGCCTCGTCCCGGTCCGGGTAATGGCAGTCCGCAATCAGGACGGGTTCCACCGTGAAGGTGTCTGTCACGGGGGCGTAGCATTTTCCGAAATAGTGTTTCAGAGCCTGAAGCCGCTCGCGGTCAATGCGGTCGGCCTTGTACTCGCTGCCGTCCACCTGGTAGTATACCGACTCGAATCCTTGCTGCAACCGTTTGAGGTGTCCCGGGTGTGCGGTCATCCAAAAGACCGAACGGGTGGCGAACACCAGCGCGCAGCCGGCGGCGCAGGTGAGCAGCCGGTCATACGTTAACACGTGTTTTTCGGAATCGACCATCACGGCACGCTGAATACGCAGGAGGTTGTGCAGTCCCTCGTCCGTCAAGGCGTATATCTTGATATCGACCGGCTCCCCGTCGTGTTCCATGGTCAGCGAGTAGCCGAAGACGTGTTTTAGCCCGGCTTGGGCACATGCTTTCTGAAGATTGAGCGTCGCGGCCATCGTGTTGCGGTCGCAGATGCCGACAGCCGTCTGTCCGAGCCATTTCGCCTTGCGGCACCATGTCTCCAGAGCTCCCGAAGCGTTCAGCAACTCGTAAGGCGTGTGGATACCCAGGTTTACGAACGGAATGTCGTGTCTCGGCGTTTTCGGACGGCCGACATATTTGAGGATGTGGAAACGGAAACTCTCCCGCAGGTCGTAATAGTACCAGTTCCGCCCGAACGGGAAAGCGACATGATAGATGCCTTCCTCCTGCAATACCTCGGGACTCTCCATCAGGTTGAAAGAAAGATTGTCGCCCTCACCCCGGAAGATGGAGTCCACGCCCGACAAATCCGCCACGAAGAGTTTCCCGAAGCCGGGAAGCTCCGCAACCTCCGTATCGACCGGCCTGTAATCTATATTCTGGGCATCGAGCCATGCAAAAAGTTCTCCCGTCATCTTTCCTGTACCTTTTTGAGTTTATATTCGATAGGCGTCAGCAGCCAACAGGCGAATGTTTCGTAAATCTCCCGTTCGTTCATCTCGTCCCAGTCCTTGCCGGCATCGGCAATGTCGGCGATGAGGACCTCGAAATAAGGTTTCAGTCGCTCCGCCGTCCGTTTGACAGCCTCCACGGCATCGCCGTCGTATCCGATGACCACCGTCCGAATGCCTTTCGATTGCAGTTTGAAGATTTGCACGTCGGAGATTTTCTTCCCGAAGGTCGCCACGACGGCAATATGCGGGTTGTCGTAAAGTTCGAGCTTGCGCGTCAGGGCGATTGTATCGAAGATGCCCTCCGTGAGAATGACCGTGTCGGTTTTCCCGTCACGAATGGCATCGTAGTTATAGAGCAGTTTGGAAAAGTCGTTATCGGTTGAATTTCGATAACGGAGGATCTTGTAGCCGCCGGAATATTTCGCCTTACGGTTGTAGGCGTCGATAGCCTCTTTGGACCAGGTGTGCCGCCCCACATAACCCACCGTGGACCCGTCGTCGATGACGCTAAATATCACGTAGTCGGCATAACGGGGATTGAGCTTGCCGGTACTGCCCACGGGAAAGTATTCGTAGTCGTCGAAGACGAAGCCTCGTTCATGCAGGTACGGATGCCGGAAGGTGCGTTTGTAGAAGTCCGGCAGTTCGACACCGACCAGCCCGTCATCAATTTCCGGTTGCTCGGTCCGCACGAGCAGGATGTTATCCAGGGGTGCGGCAATATCGGCGGTCGGTGCGACCATCAGGTCCATGCGGCCGATGGCTTCGAGCAGTTGTTCGAGGGTGCGGGTCGATGCGCCGCACGAAAAGCAGTGTGCCATAAAGGAAGTGCGCCGGGCGGTCTCAGGTCCGATGTAGATACCGAACTTGCCGCCCGTCTTGCCGCAGAAGGGACAGCACGGGACAATCAGGTTCTTGCCCCCGCCGTCACGTTTCGCCCCCGTCTCGCGGGCGATCTCCGAAACCAGATATTGCTGTTCCTGTACCGATAACTCCATATTAAGGTATAGTACCGGCCCCTACAGCAGGGTTTGAAAAAACATGAAAAGATTATTCCCTGTTCAGGTTCATCGTCCGCCGCCCGTCGTAAAACACCTCGTTGTCATAATCCGTCGCAATCTTTATGGTATCTCCCTTTTTGAAGAAACGGCTTTTGGCCACGTGCAGGCGCATGACGTTCTCCTTGCGCTCGGCCGATGACTGGTTGAGTGATATGAGATGGGTGCAGGGACGCGACAGCCCTTTCGCTTCCGAGCAGTTATATTCGGTCAACACATTTCTTTCGTCATTAAGCCAGTCCCGGTCTTCTATAGTGGACTGGTAGGTAACAACCATCCATACCTTTTCGTCGGCCGCCAAGTCCTTGAGGTCGTTGGCAACGGCGATGCGCTTCGCCCGCTCATGACCGGCATCCCATGCACGGCGGGCGGCATCTGTCAGGAGGTCCATCGAATCCACAATGACGATGTCGGGGTTATGCCCTTTGAGCTTGCGGTATTCCGAAATGCCGTTCTTGATGTCGAGCGTCGAGACCTGCGCGTTGAAGCGCGGATAGCTGCGCACGGTGATGCTGCCGGCGTAGGAAAGCACCTGCTTTTCCCAATGCTGCATCTCCGTGTCCGAAATCTTCCCCCGCTCGAAATAGTAGGCGTTCTTGGCGATAAGTCCTCCCGAGTAGGCGTTCAGCGCCTCCTCCTCCGAACCCTCCAGCTGGAAGTGCAGCACATGCAGCCCGTCGTCGATATTCGCCCGTACACCTATCCATTTGGCGATATGGGACTTTCCTACACCCGTTGATGCCAGGAAGCAACTCAATTGCCCCCTGAGGTTGCGGCCGCCGTTCAATGCGTCAAGGTACGGGATATAAAAACGGGACACGCGGGGAGCCGTCGAACGCTCCTCTTCCTCTTCACGACGGCGGTTGCGCTCGAAACGCTCCGAGAAGGTCTCGGCCACATCCACGAAGGAGGAACTTTTGAGCGTGAAGCCGGCCAGCCATTCGGCATATTCCCGAAGCGTCTTCTCCGCCTTGTCCTGCCGGCTATCGTTGTAGAGTTTGCCCACCTCGGCATAGACCGCCTGCAGCCTCACGCCCTTGATATAGGTTTCGAGCATGTCGGTCATCACCTCGGCGCTCTGCCCCTCGTCGTACTCGCGGAAGGTGTCGATAAGTTCCAAGGCGTCATAATCCTCCTGAAAGGCTTGTGCCAGCACGGCATACGAGGGCGGGGTCTTGTAGGTGCGGTAATGCGAGGCGATACGCTCCTGCACACGCTGGAACGAGCGGTCAGGCAAGTACTCCTTGCGCATGTGGCGGGCCAGTATGCCGCACAGGTTCTCCTGCCTGAGAGCCGTGGCGTACAGCTCGTAGAGAAACTCCGCGCTCAGGGGATTGGTCGTGCTCATACTCCGGCCTCCTTTTCATTCCATGCCTCGCGGCGGATGCGGTACAGCTCGTGGTAAAGGGATGCCGTCCTGCGCCGGCAGCGTTCGGCATGGACGCACAGCCGGCAGGCGGGCGAGAAGGGGGTCCACAGCAACGTGGAGATGCCGCAGACGACATAGCCCGCTTCGGTCGAAAGCAGGCGCCGCTTGGTAACCTCCTCGTATTCGGGAAATATGAACCTCGCAAGCGGGTGAAGGCTTCGGTTCTCGACGGAAGCCGCCAATTCCGCACGCGAGAGGGAAAAACTTTTCAGCCAACGGTCCTCGTAATAACGGCCCTGTCTTCCCGCTTGCAGATAACGGCGCACGGCCTTCCCGCCGAAAGAGTGCGAGACATTCCACCGGCGACGGTAGTCCGCGCCGAAGCCGGAAATGGCATGGACCTGACAGACGCAGAAGTCCGCCAGGCGCTCCGCGCTGACCGGAGCCAGGGCGTCGAAGCACGCGTCCAGCACCCTGCCCGTGCTGCCGCCCGCGGGAAAGACGAAGTCCGCCCACAGGGTCGTGCGCACGAGACGGGTGAAGAGCCGCCGGCTGTTATTTTTCCACTCGTCTCTCTCCATCGCGGGTCAAAAGGTTGCGCAGTTGTGTCTTTGCCAGAAACAGACGGCTCTTGACCGTCTCGATGTTCCGGGTCTGGAGCGTGCCGTTACGGTAGGTGATTTCCATAATCTCACCGATCTTGTAGCCGGCCTGTTGCAGCAGGAAGGCTTCCCGGTAAATCGGCTTGAGCCTGTCCAACGCCCAAAGGATGTCGTCGTTGTAGAACTCGCGGTAGTTGTCCATGCCCATACAGTTCTCCGACGGCTCGTCGTCGAAAGGCAGCGCCGAACGCAGTTCCCCGATGTCTATATTATCGTCCTGCGGCGTCCGGCTGCGGTTCCGGGAGTTCAGGTCGGCGACGAGCCGCTTCGTGACGGCGTATATCCACGTCTTCACGGGCCGCGTCGGGTCGTATGAATCCATGTACTTGAAGAAGTTCGTAAGGGCCTCTATGTAGTTGTCCTCGACATCTTCCTGGTTAAAGGTGTACTTGATACAAATGCTGTATATCAAATTTTTATGAGGCATGACATACTTCCTAAGAAGCGCCGCCCGCCGTATGGCGGATTCATCCCCCGAGGATGGATTCGCCGTAAACATATCGTTCTTTCCCACACTTTCACTGACTGAAAAGAAGTTGATAATGAATCTTATGTCCTAATCTGTCAGCTTCGGTGAGCGTCAATTGAAAGCGGGCGGCAACCCCGCCGCCCTGATTTTATGTCCTTGCCGGTTTACAATCTGTATTTGCGTATGTAATAATAGAACAGGTGGCAGGCGTCGGCCGCGTTGTCGTCCACGGGCACGATGCCGTACTTGTTCTTGCACGCGGCGATCATCTGCGACTTGGAGGCGTGACCGTCCCCCGTAGCCCATTTCTTGAGCGTCGCCGGATTGATAAACGCCGGCTCCGGAATATCCAGTTCGTCGCATACCTCGAGTAGAATCCCGCGCAGCTCCGCCAGTCGCCGCATATCGTAGAAGTGGCGGTTTACGCTCACGTCCTCGGCCACGACCTGACGGATGCCGTAGCGGCGCATGTAAGTCAGGAGCATCGTGCGGAACGCCCCGTGCATCTTGTTGCCGTTGCGCCGTTTCGATTCGGTGAAGTTCCATACTCCGGCCTCGTGCAGCGAGAAGTATCCCGTGTGCGTGGCGATGTCCAACGCCAGCACCTGCTCCCTTGTGAGGGAGCTATTCTCCGATTCTCGACTCGCCATGCTCTTTCGTGATTACAAGTTTATGGGGGTAACCCTCGGCGACGTTGCCGTGCGAGACGACCAGCACGGTTCCGCCGAGGGCGTTCAACGCCTCGAACATGGACGCCAGCCCGGCTTCGTCCACGGCCTCGAGTATCTCGTCGAGGACCAGCAGATCCAGCCCTTTCCCGTCGTCGCAGTTGGCATTGACAAGCCTCTGCATGGCAAGGATGGTGGCGAGGTTTACCCGCGCCGCCTCTCCGGCGGAGAATTTGCCGAAGCTACCGCAGTCCACGCCGTCGCGCAGCAGCGAGATGGAGATCTTCTCGCGTACCTTGCCGCTTTTGAGCACCGTGTAGCCGTCGAAACGGATGCGGATGTCGCTGCCGATGGCGATGAGAAATTCGTTGGTGATACGGCTGAGCGCCTCGATCTTGGTGTTGGCTAAATAGGTCTTGAACTGTACGAAACGCTCGCGCTGTACCTCCAAGGCCCGCACCCGGTCGTCCACCTCGAACTTCCGTCTGGCGGTCTCCATCGAGCGTTGTTTCTCCTGCTGCATCGTGGCGCGGAGCGACCGGGGCAGGTCGGTCGTCGTGGCCTCGTTCACCTCCCGGATGGTATCCTGCAAGGTCTCCACGGCACACACTGCGGCGCGGATATCCTCTTCGGTTTTGCGCTTCTCCCGACCGAGCGCGGCATTACGCTCGTCGATGAAGCCGAACACCTCGTCGAAGACTTTCCGGCGGATGCCGTCGACCTCGTCCTGCAGGACGGCTATCTCCGCATGGGTCCGCTTTCGTTGATGTTCGGCACTCTCTACCTTGTCGGTAGCACCGCGCACCGCCCGTTCGTGTTCCGAAAGACGCTGTTCCCAGCCGTGCCGGTCACTCTCCAGGGTACGGCTCTCGGTACGGATACGACTCTGCCGCATCTCGACCTCTTCCGTTTGCCGCTCTCCGGCTTCTATGCGGCCGTTAATCTCGGAGAGTTGCTGCTGGCGCATACGCAGGTCTTTTGTTCCCGCCTCGATGTCGAAGCCGGGATGTGCCACTAAGAACTCGTGTCCGCAGGCGGGACAGGCAATCGTGCCGGCCAGCTTGTTGGAGAGCTCGTCGATCCCAGCGGAAATGGTACGGCGCTTGCGGCGCAGGTCATCGAGACGTCCTGCAAGGTCACGTAACTGCTTGTCGATATCCAACAACCGCGACTGGAAATCCGCCGTCTTGTCCTTATACAGAGAACGGAAGCCGGCATAGTCCGCCTTGAACCGTTCCCATGCCGTATGTTTCTTCGCCAGCGTCTCTTCTGCCTGTTTGACAGCCGCGTCGAGGTTGGTAAGGCTGGCACGGGCAACTTCCATGTTCTCCTTTTTGAGCCGGACAGCCCGGTTCCAGTCCGTACGCCGTGCATCCGGGAAAAGCGGCATAAACGTTTCGATGGCTTTCAGACATTCCTCCAGCGGAGTGTCCGACGATTCCAGCTCCTGCAATGCCTCGTCTGCCTGCCGGACTTTCTCCATCGCCGAGCCGATTCCCGCCATTTCTTCTTTACGTACGCGTATCTGCTCCCGTTTGGCAGCGATAGCCGCTTCCAGTTCCGCGATGCGGGCCTCCCGGGTGCGGCCGCGCTCCTCACGCGCTGCCGTCTCACGGTCGATCTGCTCCTGCAACATCTCGATGCGGCCGTCGATACCGGCCAGTTCGAGGTTGATCCGCTGCTGCTCGTCACTGAGTGGGTCGATATCCTCCTCGACACGGGCGATGGCCTCGTCCACGAGGATGCCGTTCGAGAATCGGTTGATAATCTCTTTCTTCTCCTTGTCCGATGAAGAGAGAAAATCCGCATACCGGTATTTCGAGAGGATGAAGTTGTTCAGCAGCTCGTCGCGCGTGATGCCTAATTTGTCGAGGATATACCGGTTGTAGGCATCGACGGAAGGCTGTACCGCCTCGTCCGTCTCTACTTTTTTACCGTCTCGCCGAAGCGTACAAACTACCGTCGAGGCCCCTTTACGGGGAATGCGACGGGCGACGGAAAGTTCCTCGCCCGAAAAATCGTTTGTCAGGAACAGTTCGATGCGGCACTCCTCGGCGGCATCGTTGATAATCTCCTCCGAGCGTATCTTCCTGAGCGGGCTGCCCGTGATACCCACGGCGATGCACTCTAACAGGGCGGACTTGCCGGCTCCGTTCGACTGCTGGGATTCGTTGTCACGGTTGTCGCCGAATATAAGTGTCGTAACCCCTTGCTGCAAGGTGTACGAGAGGTGGCGGAAAGCGCACAGGTTCTCCGCCTCTATGTTTTTCAGTTTCCACATGGTCCTTTTTCGATTTTAGATAAATATTCAAGTCCGACAGCCACATCCTCGATCCGCTTCTCACGGCAGAACTCCTCGTAGGTCTTGCGGATGCGTCGGCTGTCGAATTTCTCGAAGAGCGACGAGGAGGAGGCTTCAGGCATCTCCTCGTCATCGGCGACAAGCTCCACCTTCGTGGCTCCCGCCTCCAAAAGCGCAGCCTTGTCCACAGACTTTATGGCCGCCTGAGGCGCGTGAACACGCACCTTGACCTTGTAGCGGCCGTCGGCATCTATCTCTCTGAGCTCGTCCATGAGGTGCAGCCCGGCACGTTCCACGGGGACATCCAGCACTTTGTAGCGCGTGTTCACACGATTTTTGATAAATTCGTGCGTGCCGTCGGAATAGATGACGGTGTAGCCCTTTTCCTCGTCCTCGCCGAAGTTGTGCTGGCGCGAGGAGCCGATGTACTCGATGCAGGTCTTGGGGATAATGGTGCGATTGTGGTAGTGCCCTACAAAGACTTTGTCGAACGCCTCGAAAATCTTGGCAGGCAACTCCTTTTCGGAAGGCTGCGCCAAAGCTCCGTTGATGCCTTCATGGATATAAAGGAAGTTGAGCCGCCCCGGGTCGAGGGCCTCCTCCCTGAGGCGGTCGAGACGGGTGCAGAATGAGCCGTCCTCCGGAAAGTAACCCATCATGTGAAGGACGAAACGGCAGTCGTCGCCCACAGGCAACGACACGTATTCATCGCATACCAGGACGTTGGTATGCTGATCGAAAACATGGCAATAACCCCTGACGGCCTCCTGGTTGACCTTGTCGTGGTTGCCTTCGGCAATCGTCACATGAATGCCGTGTTCGGCGGCGGTAAGCAGGGCGTCATGTACCGCCAGCAGCACGTCGAGCGTCTGCGCGGCACGCGAGAAGAAGAGGTCGCCGCCGACGGCGATCTCCCGGATATCCATCTCCCTGCAGATATCGATGGCCTCCTGCCAGTTGGCCGTAAATGCAGGGATATTGTCTTTCGACACGTGTATGTCGTTCAGTAGCAGCAGGCAGGGATAACTCTTTTTCATAAGCATGGTGAGGATAATGACGGGAGGCACAAGACCTCCCGTCGGATGACTGTTTTCGTTGCTTATGAAAGGTTATCGGCGACGTCGGGGACGCTCCGTGCGCTGCGCCGGTTGCGGCTCGTCTTCCTGTTCCGTATCCTCCTCTTCGGGAGCTGCCGCCTCATGGCTTTCCTGTTCGGGACCCATGATTTCGTCGTAAATCATGTCCAGCAGTTCGCTGTTCGAGGTCGAACGGGTGACACGGACGGTGAGGCCTTCCTGCTCGATGAAGGCGCGGATCAGGGAGCGCAGTTCCTGCCCCTCTTCGGTGCGGTCACCGAGCGACCGACTGTTCAGCTCCTCGTAACGGTCGCTCAGGTCGTCGTACGAGATACGTCCGCCACTGTTCTGCCCGTTCTCCCCGCCCGCCTTCGTGCGGCGGTCGAAGGAGAAGGCGGAGGTGTCCTCCTTGGGCAGCTCGCCCTCCAGCGTGTCGATGACCGCCTTCATGTCATCGGTCTGCATGAGCGACATGCCGTAGAGCGCGTCGCACTGTTTGAGGAACTCGACAGTCGCCCCCAGATGGTAACGGGTGTAGCGGTAGATGATGTCGGGAATGCGCGGCGCGCCCATCAGTGCCGTCAGCTCTTCGCGCGTCAGGGAAACGGGATCCGATTCGTTGTCGATGGAGATGACGTACTCGGTTTTCGAGCCGTTCTTGCGCTTCTCGATCTCCACCGGATAGGCGTCATGCACCGACGAGATCGGACACGGGTACGCCGGATTCTTTTGCAGCTTCTTCTGCCACAGTTTGAACTTGCGTTCGTCCAGGTCCTTGAACTGGGCGTGCGAGAGGGTCATCATCTGGATGCCTTTCCCACGCTCGTTCAGGTCGAAAACGTAAAGGCAGTGCCCGTAGTTGTATTTCAGGCCGCCGCCGAACGAGCCGCCGTCGATTTTCTCGGCCAGCTTGTCGTCCCCCAGCTCTTTCGCCTGTGCCACGGCCAACTTGCGGTAGGTCTCGATGGGGTCCACCGAGTAGCCGGCATCCGTGGCTCGGGTAACGGTGACATACATCTTCTGGGGCTTGTTCCCCGTCGTGGGCTTCTCCAGCTCCAGCAGGAGCTGGTGTACGGGGACCTCGTAGCCGGGACGCGAGGCCGAGCCGTCCGCGTTGGGCGCCAGCGGCAGTATTCGAAGCCGGTATACCCCCAGTTTGTCCATGCGGAAAAACTCCGTACGGGCGAAAGCCCTGTTCTCCTCCTGAGCACGCTGCTGTGCCGCCTCGTAGGACTCCTGAATGCCGAGGAACATCTCTTCGACCGACATGCCTTCCACGCCGCCCGTCTTTTCCAAATCTTCTTGCATCATAATTTGATAGTTATGGATTAAAAATGCCCGAAGGGATGACACGGCAACACCGCACCATCCGAAACTGGATGCAGGGCGGACGGGTTCGGTTGCACCGTCCGTTTCAGTTGATAAGATTGGGAGATTTTCTCGCTGACCGTATCCCGTGCGCGGGATACTCAGTTGACAATATACGAGGGTCTTGAAGCGACCGGATACAAAAGTAGACAAACAATCCCTAAAAGCAATAGATGCAATTAGATGTTTTGCTGATTGCTTATTTACAGTGTGTTACAATTTCTTTTTAACGACACGTTTAATATCGTGCAGCATCGGGCCGCCGCCCGGACCCTCCCGGTTGCGCTTTTCGAGCCGCGCCCTGTTCTGCCGGATGAAGGCGTCCGTCTTGCGGCGACGGATGCCTTCGTAGTAGGCTTTGCGCCCGGGCGTGAGCCGTTTTGCACGACGGCAACAGAGCCCGTCCCGGCTGTACTCTTCCAGATAGCGACGGAACTTGGGCTTGCGGTACGAGGGGTCTTTTGAGGCACGGGCCACGGAATCGACGACGCGCCAGTCCGGCTCGAAAGGCTGCTGGCCGGAGCAGAGCCGCCGCAGAAGGTAGTAGACCACCGGCATCTCGTAGCGGAGCATGAAGCCCAGACGGGTCTCATCGAACGGGAACCGTTTAAGGGTTCCCCGCGGTCTTCCGTCTTCGCGGCTTCGGGGGGACGTCTGTCGGACCGTCCGGGTCTGCCTCGTGTTCTTTTTCTTGTGTGTTTTCATCTTGTTCCGTTATGATAGCCGGTGGTACGGCGGAGGGGATATGCCTCTGGGCGATTCTCCGGCGGCTTTCAATGTCTCCGGTTACGTTGATTCGTTTCATCATATAAAATAGGTAAAGTTGAGTTCTACATTCACGTTATACATTCCTCTCTCGAAAAGCTGCACCTTGCGGGAGCCGCCATATATGACAAAGGAGCTGCCGCGATTGTATTTATGGTCGTCGTTCCAGTCGGCGGCCGTGCAACGGACACTATACCGGGGCGGCTGGATGGTATTGGGGATAAGCGCCACGATTCCGCCCCAGTTACTGCCGTCGCGCCGGGCCGTATTGATGTACCCCTGGATGGAGACGATATTGCCGATTTGACGGACGAAAAATCCCCGCGTGTCGGTTCCCGAACCGCTGCCCGCCATCTGGAGCCAGCCGGTATCCGCGAGTACGGGCTGGTAGTCCGCCGCGAAA